>WNFW01000124.1_pt1 | contig 61037 bp, 62 predicted proteins | sample 5400131 | NCBI WGS metagenome assembly WNFW01 (sample SAMN13153362, study PRJNA577476) | soil metagenome | isolation source: 20 cm soil or saprolite under grassland replicate 1 | place: USA:California | collected 2016-06-15
CCAGGGCGGACCAGAACAACGTGCCGAACGGAAAGCGGCGGCGGCTCGGGGCAGGCGGCGCCGGCGCGGCGGCCGGCAGCGCAGGTTCGGGCGCGGGCGTGACGACGATGCTGCCGCTCGCGGCAGCGCCGGCACCGGCGCGGCCTTCGGCTTGCGCGGGTGCAAGCACGACCTGAGGGTCGTCGAGACGGAACGCGGCAGGCTTGCGGTGGCGGCTGGTCATATTGGTCATATAAAGCGATCTCCGAGCAGGAATTGCAGCGCACGGTCAAGCCGGATGTGCGGCAGCGTGACGCTGCCGGTGCCGGTCCCGGTCGGCTCGAGCGGCGGCGGACGGAAGCGCAGGAAACGATAGTCCGCCTCCCGGGCCGGTCCGGCGCTCAGCCCCCGGAAGGGCTCGGCGCCGGCGACGAGCGCCCCGGAATCTTCGGGAAGATCGCCCGGGAACGCCGCGATCTCCGTCGATCCATCGAACACCTCGGTTCCGGCGGCCTCGCCGGCGGCCGGAACCCCGATGATCGAGGGCAAACGCTCGCGGCCGCGCGCAACCGTCGCCTCGCGCGTCGCGCGTACTGCCGCCAGCGCCGCCACGTCGATCCGGGCGCCCGAGAACTTGGCGCGCCCGATCGCCTGCTCCGTCATGCCAGCGAGAATGCGCTCGAGCCGGTCGTGGCTGGAGTGATGCAGATGATCGGCCTTGGTCGCGGCAAACAGGATGCGGTCGATCCGCGGGCGCATCAATGCAGTGCCCAAGGTCCATCGTCCCGGGCGGAAGCAGCCGAGGATCGCCGCGAGCGTGGCTTCGAGGTCCTTGACGGCCGCGGGCCCGGCGTTGAGTGCCGCCAAGGCGTCCACCAGCACGACCTGGCGATCCAACCGGGCGAAATGCTCGTGAAAGAACGGCCGCACCACGAGGCCTTTGTAGGCCTCGAACCGGCGCTCCATCATGGCGCGGAGCGAGCCTTTGGCGGGCGGCTCCGCGCCGCCGAGCGCAAGCGGCGCGAAGGTGAAAGCCGGAGCGCCGGCGCGTTCGCCCGGCATCAGGAACCGGCCGGGCGGCAGCAGGCTCAGCGCATAGCGCGCGTCGCGGCAGGCGCGAAGATAATCGGTGAACAGCTTTGCGGCGGTGAGCGCCGCCTGCTCGTCCTCGCCGGCTTCTGGGTCGAGCGCGGCAAGATGTGCGTGCCATCGGCTCGCGAGCCTGCGGCGCGGCTCCTCGTAGGAGAGCTTCAGCGCCTGGGCCGACCATTCGCGATAGCTCATGGCGAGCAGCGGCAGATCGAGCAGCCACTCGCCGGGATAATCGACGATGTCGAGGGTGAGCGTGCGGTCGGCGCCGCTGAGGGACTGATATTCGACGACGAGCCGCAGCTCGCTCACGCGGCGCGTCGATTCCGGCCAGGCGCGGTTCTTGACCAGCGCATCGACGTGCCGCTCGTACTCGAACCGCGGCACCGCGTCGTCGGGCTGCGGCTCGAGCCGCGCCCGGGCGATGCGCCCGGAGGCCAGCGGCTCGAATAAAGGCAGCCGGGCGCCGTGCATGAGATCGTGCACCAGCGCCGTGATGAACACGGTCTTGCCCGCGCCGGAGAGGCCGGTCACGCCAAGCCGGACGGTCGGGTGGAACAGATGGCTGCCGAACTCCAGGATGGCGCGTGCCGCCAGCCGGGCCTCTTCGGCGATCGCCTGGATTCGCGTGAGCATGGGGAGAAGCACGACCTCGTAGCCCGCGTGGCCGAGCGGGAATGTGGAATATCCCTGTAGCCCGGATGGAGTGCCGGAAGGCGCGAAATCCGGGAACGTTCTCCCCGCATTCCGCTCCGCTCCATGCGGGCTACGAGGTCACGCCTAATCCGTCGCCAGGTCGAGCTGGCGGGGCGCGACGAAGCGATCGAGCCGCCCCGATTTCGGATGGAGCTTTCCCCAATCGTCGACCGGAAAATCGATCACCGCCAGGCCGGCGGTCGGAAATTTCTCCAGCAGACGCTGCCGGGCATCCACGTCGCCCGAGGCGATCAGGAACTCGGCGAGATCGCGAAGCCCGGGATTGTGCCCGACCACCAGCAGTACGTGGACGTCGCGCTTGGTCGATCGGATGGCTTCGAGGATCGCCTTGGGGCCGGTTTCATAGAGCCGCTCCTCGTAGACGACCGGAGCGGGCTTGCGAAAGGCCTCGGCAACCAGGCCCCAGGTGTCGCGCGCGCGCGTCGCGGTCGAAACGAGCACCAGATCCGGGATGAGAGCATGATGGGCCATATAGGCGCCGATGAGCGGCGCCGAATCGCGGCCGCGCGAGGCCAGTGCCCGGTCCTGGTCCTTGAGGCCGATCCCGGTCCAGTCGGATTTGGCGTGACGCAGCAGGATGAGGCGGCGCATGGCTAAAAAGTCGATTTCCGCTGCCGGAGAGTCTAGCATGCCGGCCGCGTGCGGCCATGGGCGCGCGGCGGGCGATCCGGCGCGGATTTTCGTCGCAATTGCCATGCAATTGTCGGCTCGTTCCCACGGCGTGTCGTCGCCCGCGCAGGCGGGCGATCCAGTAGCGGCCGCGTCGCGCACAGGGTCTGGGTTCAGACCGATTGCTCCGGGCTAGTGGATCGCCCGGTCAAGCCGGGCGATGACAGCGAAGAGCGAGGAACGATGGCCGAAGCGGGCGGAATCGACGGGCCGAAATGGTACGCGGAGACCACGGTCGCCGCGCCGGAACGCGCGCCCCTCGTTCAGGACGCGGACGTCGACGTCTGCGTGATCGGCGGCGGGCTCGCCGGCCTCACCGTGGCGCGCGAGATCGTCCGGGCCGGCTGGTCCGTCGTCGTGCTGGAGGCCAAGAAAATCGCCTGGAATGCGTCGGGCCGCAACGCCGGCTTCGTCGCTCCGGGGTTCTCGGAGCGGATCGAGAACATCATCGAGCGGGTCGGACTGAGCCGGGCCAAGCAATTATGGGCATTGTCGGCCGACGGCGTCGAATATGTCCGCGCCACCATCCGCGAGACGGGCATGCCGGGCGTAACCGCGGCCGACGGCCGGCTGATCGTGCTGCGAAGAAATGCCGAGGACGAGCTGTTGCGGCATGTCGCCATGATGCGGGTCGATTTCGGCGCGCGGCTCGACGCCTGGCCGACCGAGCAGGTTCGCGAGGTGCTGCGTAGCGAGCGTTATTTTCAGGCGGTGCATCTGCCGGGCGCGTTCCGGATCCACCCGCGCAATTACGCGCTCGGGCTCGCCGCGGCGGCGGAGCAGGCCGGCGCCCGCATCTTCGAGGATACGCCGGCGCTGGCGATGGATTCCGCGGGCGTGCGCAAACGCGTCGATACGCCAAAGGGCCGGGTGCGGGCGGGGCACGTGGTGCTGGCGGGCGGCGCGCATCTCGGCTCGGTGTTCCGCGCCGTATCGGAGACGCTGCTGCCGGTCTCGAGCTACATGGCCGTCACGGCACCACTCGGCGAGGCGCTCGGTGACGCGGTCCGCTATCGCGGCAGCGTATCGGACACGCGCCGCGGGGGCGATTATTACCGGATCGTCGACGGCGACCGCTTGCTCTGGGGCTCCGGCATCAGCACGCGGATCTCGGCCCCGCGCGGATTGGCCGGCTCGATCGAGCGGGATATCCGCGATGTCTATCCGCAGCTCGGGGCCGTGAAGATCGACCATGCCTGGTCCGGTCTCATGAGCTATGCGGTCCACAAAATGCCGTTGATCGGCGAGGTGATGCCGGGCGTCTGGGTCACGGGCGCGTTCGGCGGCCACGGCATCAACACGACGGCGATGGCCGGCGATGTGATCGCCTCCGCGATCGTCGCGGGCGACGATCGCTGGCGGCTGTTCTCCGCCTACGAGCTGGTCTGGACCGGAGGCGCGTGGGGACGCGCGGCGGCACAGATCCTGTTCTGGGCGAGGCGCCTGCAGGACGCGGTCGCGGAAGGTCTTGCGCAGCGCCGGGAGGATCGCGGACACCGTGGCCGCGCACAAGGTCGAATTGCTGCGAGCCGCGCGGGCGGCCGGCGGCGGCGGGGGCGGCGGCGGCGAGGCGGAATTGGGCAACGAAGCCGGTCATGGTTTCGAGACAGCGCCGGCCGGCTCCGAGGAAAAACCCGCAGCGCCGCGGCAGCTCAGCAAATCGCGGCGCAAGGCCAAGCGGACCTGACCCCCCGTCACGTCCCGTCTTCGTGCGGGGCGCTTCGGCGCGCGGGATTCATCCGCCGAAGCAGGGGCGCAGGCGGATCAGGTCGAGCCGATGTAGAACCGGGCGCTCAGCTCCAAAAACGTCTCAGGCCCGTGATGAATGATGTTGCGGGCGAAATAGGGCGGCACCGCCATGTCCGGGACGATGAAGCCGTCCCGCACCGGAATGGGCAAAAGGTCGGTGCGGCTGGCAAGATCGAGCTCCAACGCCTCGCCGGTCCGGATCACCGCCGCCGCCGGGGTGAGGCTGAAGCGCACCAGCACCGGCTCGTTCGCGCGAAGCGGCTGACGCATCGCGGTGTCGATCGCGATCTCGCAGCGGCTGCCGCGCCCGGCGTCGGCCGCGCGCGTTGACGGGCGAAGGTGGCCCATGGCGAGCGGTCGGCGCCGGCCCTCGCGGTCGACGCGGTCGAGCCGCGCGATGATGTAGGAATCGATCTCCGAACAGGCGTATTTCAGCTGCAGCGTGACCGGCCCCGCCAGCTCGAAATCCTCCTGCGCGAGGAAGCGAAAGCGCCGCCGCTGCGGCTCGGTTCGATCGAATCCGGGCAGGACCGCGATCCCGCGCGGCACCGCGAGCCAAGTACTCTCGGCGCTTGCCGGCACCTTGGTCGCGAGACTGCCCGCTTCCCCGGCGAGCTGCGGGCCGAGGTGCAGCCTGACGGGCTCGGAATCGGCTGGTGGAAAATCGTCGGCCCCCGCCCAGTCCGCCGGTCCGTCGCGCCAATAGCGCACGCGGGGCTGCTGAGCGTAGCCGTTGTCGATGCCTTTGACCGCATAGTCGAAGAACGCCAGCGCCTCGAGCTGCCACGAATAGACCGGCAGCTCGTATTCGGGCGGGCCGACGATCAGCCATTTGCGGTTGGCGCCGGCGCGTTCATAGAGCTCGTAGGCGCCGAACTGATGCAGCGCGACCAGCCCGCGGTTCTGCACCACCACGAAGGGCACCTCGATTTGATGCAGGCTGGATGCAGGGCCTTCGCTGATCGGCGGCACGATGGTTTCCGGCGCATCGGTCATCAGCGCGACGTACCAGGGGAGGACCTCGGGCGTGACCCGGCGCTGCTTGAAGCTTTGCATGATGCGGTCGATGCGCGGTTGCAGCAAATAGCGCCAAAGCCATGGCCGGTTGAGCAAATGGCTCAAAGCCGCGCGCACGATCGGGGGGACTTTTCGGCGCATGGCCCCGGGCGTGAAATTCGCGCCGAGCCAGAGCGAAAGAAAATCGGCGTTGAACACGCCGCCGTAGCGAAACAGCTGGCGGCGATAATCGGTGCAGATCGCGTTGGCGAAGAAGGCCCGGAGCGCCGGCGGGCGGCGCGCCGCGACGGCCGGCTGGTTCATGCCGTAATACGACGTGCCGAACAGGCACACGTCGCCGTTCGACCAAGGCTGCTTCGCCGCCCAGGCGATGCAGGCGAAATGATCGTCGATCTCCCGCTCGCACAGCCAGGGCTGCAGCCGGCCTTGCGAACGGCCCACCCCGCGCGCCGTCACGATCGCCTGCACATAGCCGCGGTCGGTCGCGATCGGCGGGGAGCCGATCTCGTTGGTGCCCTTGGGAACGCCCGCGGTGTGCAGGTCGAGATTATACGCGGCGAACTGCAGGATCACCGGATAGCGCCCCGCGCGCGCCGGCATGTAGACGTCGGCCGCGAGCTTGACGCCGTCCGGCATCGGGATCGGCACGTCGGCGAGCAGCCGGCACCCGAGCCCTTGCTCGGCAATTGCGGACGGCGTCCAGCCGGCGAGCTGGCGTTCGTTCAGCCGGGCATGCAGCGGAATGAGATTGTCGAGCCAGCGCATGGCCGTGCGGTGGATTGCGGCCGATCCGAACGGCTCAGCGCGCTTCCCGCCTGGCCATGAAGGCCAGGCGCTCGAACAGGTGCACGTCCTGCTCGTTTTTCAGCAGCGCGCCGTGGAGCGGCGGGATGAGCTTCTTGGGATCGCGCTCGCGCAGGATCTCCGGCCCGATATCCTCGACCAGCAGCAGCTTGAGCCAGTCGAGCAGCTCCGAAGTGGAAGGCTTCTTCTTCAAGCCCGGCACCTCGCGGATCTCGTAGAACAGCTTCATCGCCTCGGCGACGAGCCGCTGCTTGATGCCGGGAAAATGCACTTCGACGATCGCCCGCATCGTCTCGGGATCGGGAAAACGAATGTAATGGAAGAAGCAGCGGCGCAGGAACGCGTCGGGCAGCTCCTTCTCGTTGTTCGAGGTGATGACGACGATCGGCCGGCGGCGCGCCTTGATGGTCTCGCCGGTCTCGTAGACGAAGAACTCCATGCGGTCGAGCTCCTGCAACAGATCATTGGGAAACTCGATGTCGGCCTTGTCGATCTCGTCGATCAGCAGCACCGGACGCTCGTCGGACACGAAGCCGTCCCATAATTTGCCGCGCTTGATGTAATTGCGGATGTCTTTCACCCGGGCGTCGCCGAGCTGGCTGTCGCGCAGGCGCGATACCGCGTCATATTCGTAGAGCCCCTGCAGCGCCTTGGTGGTCGACTTGACGTGCCATTCGATCAGCGGTGCTGCGAGCGCCTTGGCGATCTCGAGCGCGAGCACCGTCTTGCCGGTTCCCGGCTCGCCTTTGACCAGCAGCGGACGCTCCAGATTGATCGCGGCATTCACTGCCACCTTCAGGTCGTCGCTGGCGACGTAGCCGCTGGTGCCTTCGAAACGCATTTTTTCCTCGTTACGCCGCGCGCAGAAAAGCTCAGCCGTGGGGTGGGCCAAAAGCGGCGCTCCAGCGTCGATCTTTGATCTGCGCAATGCCGCTTTTTGCCAACCCTACAGGGCCGGCGTTCCCGCCCGCAAGCCGAGCCGCCGGTATGGGGTGCCGGCCCGGTTGCGCCGGGCCGCGGCGAGGCTCGCGCCGAGCGCCCACTGCGGTGCAGCGCGAGTCGCTGGCGTTGCAAGCGTTTTTTCCTCACCTGGGCAGTTGTCAGGGCGCTCGCTTGCTGATTATAAGCGTCCGCCGCGGGGAGGAGACTCGCGCAGGTTCGGTGCAAGGAGTCGCGATGGGATGCCCAGGGAGAAGCAAAATCATTATCGCCCAACCGATCGGGAGCCCTTCATGAACGAGCGGCAGCGCGATTATTTCCGCAACAAGCTGCTGGCGTGGCGGGAGGACATCCTGCGGGAGGCGCAGGAAACCCTCCAGCACTTGCAGGACGAAAATCAGAATCATCCGGACCTCGCCGACCGCGCCTCCTCGGAGACGGAGCGGGCGATCGAGCTCAGAGCCCGCGATCGGCAGCGCAAGCTGATCGCCAAGATCGATGCTGCGCTGCAGCGCATCGAGGACGGGACCTACGGGTTTTGCGAAGAGACCGGCGAGCCGATCTCGCTGCGGCGCCTGGAGGCGCGACCGATCGCGACCTTGTCGATCGAGGCGCAGGAGCGCCACGAGCGGCGCGAGCGCGTCTACCGCGACGATTGAGCCTCCGTCATGCCCGGCCTCGTGCCGGGCATCCACGATCTGAATTGCCATCCAGGAAGGCGTGGATGGCCGGGACAAGCCCGGCCATGACGATCACTCCTTGCCGGCCGGGCGGCCGAGGAGGCTGGCCATCTCCTGCTCCAGGCTGTCGAGCACGGATTTGGGCTTTGCCTCCGGCAGCCCGGGATGCGCGGCTCCGGACGGCGCCGGGCGAGGAGATTCCGGCTTTGCCGCCGGCGGCTTTGCGGCCTCGCGGCCGATCGGTGAGGCGCCGAAAGGAACCGGGGAGGGCCGCGGTCCCGTTTCCGGCACGGACGCGGGCTTCGGGAAGCCGGGCTCGATTCGAGCTTGGCCCGGCGCGCCCGGCCGCCGCAATGCTGCTTCGAGGCGCTGCGCCATATCGGTGAGCTCGGCATCGCTCGCGGGCGGCGCCGGTCGCGCGTGGGCCGAGATCGTCGGTTCGGGCGCGGGTTTCGGTGCCGGGGTCAACGGTGGGGCTGGCCGCACCGGCATTTCCGGCGTGCGGCCGTGCGATTGGGCCGGAGCCGGCGGCCGGACCACAGGCTCCGCGACGCGGGGCGTCTGCGGCGCAGGCTCCGGTTTTGCCATCGCTTCCGGACGAGGAGGTCCTTCCGGCCGCAATGACGGCAATTCGCCCCCGCGCGGCATGGCGGGTTCGGTTCGGCCCGCCTCCGCGGCCGCACGGCCGGATATCTCGCGGGGCGCCGCAGCCGGCTCCGCGGTGCGGGCCGTGACTTCGGCCAGCCCGGGCGCGCGCGGCGCCGGCGCCTCCCGCAGCGAGGCCACCGGCACGGCGCGAACGATGTTCTGCTCGACGACGATGTCGCTCGGACCGCCGATCATCAACAAATGCTCCACGTTGTCGCGGCGAATCAGAACGAGCCGGCGACGGCCGTCGACCGCGGCCGCGTCGATCACCGCCAGCCGAGGTTGCCGCCCGCGCGCGGCGCCCGCCCCGAGCCCGATCCCGCCGAAGCGGCGGATCGCCCAGAACGTCAGCACGATCAACGCCAGAACGATCAGAAATGCGATGAAGAATTGCACGGCGGTCGACAGCTCGCCAAACAGGGTTCCCATCGGTGCTCCCTCGCTACGCTTGCGGCGGGCCAAGCCGGTGGCGGCCTATGCCGAACGCCCGAACCGATTCCACCGCTTCGCGCGGCATCCGCCCATCGAAAAAGGGCCGTGCCCCAGCCGGAAACGGCCCCAATAGCACACTTTTTACGGTTCGCGGCAGATTGATGGCGAAAGGTCGGTGCGGAGTCGCGTGACCGTCCAGGCGTCCGCGCCGAGCTGTTGACGCCTGACCGGAGCGGCACCGGAAATACACCGCCATCATGATTCCCTTGCAGCGGCCGTAGCGGATAGTACTTATGCGTCAATCTGACGCCCGAATCGGCATGGCGACCCAGGACCTGAGCGAAACCCCAAAGCTTGCGGAGCGCGCCGAGCGGGCCGGCAGCGTCGGCATGGTGCTGCTCGTCGCATTGGGCCTGATCGGGGCCGCAGTGGCGTTTCTGCTGATCGGACGCAATAACGCGCAGCCCTATATCCTGGCATTCCTGTCGGCGCTCGCCGTGACCGGGGTGTTTTCCCTGTTCGCCGGCGCCGCCGGGATCCTGCGTCTTCCGGGCAAGGATGCCGGCAACGCGTTTGCGTCCGCGTCCGCGGACGGTGCTCCCGACGCCATCGTGGTCACCGATGCCGGCGGCCGCGTGCTCTATGCCAATGCCGCCTATCTGACGCTGGTCGGGGCTGCCACCGCCCAGGATGCACGGCCGGTCGAGCGCGTCTTCATCGGCGACCCGGATCTCTCCGAGGCGGTCTATCGGCTGGCCAAGGCCGCCCGCGAAGGCCGGCAGCTGCAGGAGGAAGTGCGGCTGGCCGGGCCGCCGCCGCGCTGGCTGCGCTTCCGGGTGCGCCCGCTCGGCGCGACGGGTAGCGCCGCGCGCTCGACGGTGTGGAGCGTGGCCGATGTCACGCGCGACCGCGAGCGCCAGGAGAACGTGTTCCAGGAGCTGCAGCACGCGATCGATTATCTCGATCACGCGCCGGCCGGCTTCTTCTCCGTCGATGCCGCGGGCGACGTCGGCTATCTCAACGCGACGCTGGCGAATTGGCTCGACCATGATCTTGCGCAGATCGGCTCCGGCGGGCTCAAGCTGACCGACATCGTCGCGGGCGAGGGCGCGGCGCTCCTCACCACGCTCGCGGCGGCGCCCGGGGAAGTCAAAACCGAAGTGCTCGATCTCGATCTCAAGACCCGCAGCGGGCGCACGCTGCCGGCACGCCTGCTCCACAAGGTGGCATTCGCCGCCGACGGCACGCCGGGAGCATCCCGTACTCTCGTGCTCAATCGGGCGCGCGAGGAGGGCGGCGATCCGCAACGCGCCGCCGAAGTGCGCTTCGTGCGGTTCTTTCACAACGCGCCGATGGCGATCGCCACCGTCGACCGGGAGGGCCGGATCGCCCGCGCCAATGCACCGTTCGCGCGTCTCCACCACAGCATCGGCAAGGGCGAACCGGCGCCGGCGGAGGGGCGGTCCATCCTCGCGGTCGTCGTCGAGCGCGACCGGGCGGGGCTCGCCGCCGCGATCGGCCGCGCCGCGGAGGGTCAGGGCGAGATCGCGCCGATCGATGCGGCGCTGGCGCGCGACGCCAACCGCTCGGCGCGCTTCTACGTGTCGGCGGTCGAGAAGAACGAGCGCGACGGCGAGGCGGCGATCGTCTATGCGGTCGAGACCACCGAGCAGCGCGCGCTCGAAGCCCAGTTCACCCAATCGCAAAAGATGGAAGTGGTCGGTCAGCTCGCCGGCGGCATCGCCCACGATTTCAACAACGTGCTCTCCGCCATCATGATGGCGACCGATTTCCTGCTCAACGCCCACAGGCCGACCGATCCGTCGTTCCAGGACATCATGCAGATCAAGCAGAACGCCAACCGGGCGGCGAGCCTGGTGCGGCAATTGCTGGCGTTCTCGCGGCGGCAGACATTGCGCCCGCAGGTGCTCGATCTCGGCGAGGTGCTCTCCGACCTGACCATGCTGCTGCGGCGCCTGATCGGCGAGAAGGTCACGCTCGAGGTCGTGCACGGGCGCGACCTGTGGTCGGTCCGCACCGATCTTTCCCAATTCGAGCAGGTGATCGTCAATCTCGCGGTCAATGCCAGGGACGCGATGCCCGACGGCGGCAAGCTCGAGATCAGGACGCGAAATCTCGGCGAGGCGGAATGCGCGGGCCTGGCCTACAAGCCGATTACCCCGGGCGATTATGTGCTGATCGAGGTCGGCGACACCGGGCACGGCATCGCGCCGGAACATATCGACAAGATCTTCGAACCGTTCTTCTCGACCAAGGAGGTCGGCAAAGGCACCGGGCTCGGCCTTTCCACCGTCTACGGCATCGTCAAGCAGACCGGCGGATTCATCTTCCCGCAATCCGAGGTTGGCCGCGGCACGGTGTTCCGCATTTTCCTGCCGCGCCATGTTCCGCGCGCCGAGGAGCCGGCCGCGGCCGATGCGGGCAAGCCGGTGTTCGCCGGCGAGGCGACCAAGGCGCCCGCGGATCTCACCGGCCACGGCACCATCCTGCTGGTCGAGGACGAAGAGGGACTGCGGGCGCTCAACGCCCGCGGCCTCACCTCGCGCGGCTACACCGTGCTCGAGGCCGGCAACGGGGTCGAGGCCATGAAGGTGCTGGAGGAGCGGGCAGGGGACATCGATCTCGTCGTGTCCGACGTGGTCATGCCGGAGATGGACGGGCCGACGTTGCTCGGGGAGATGCGCAAGCGCAACCCCGGTCTCAAGATGATCTTCGTTTCCGGCTACGCCGAGGATGCGTTCGAGAGTCTGCCGGACCGCGGCCAGTTCGCCTTCCTGGCGAAGCCGTTCACGCTCAAGCAGCTGGTCGCCGCCGTCAAGGAGACCATGGCGAGCTGAGCATGTCCTGCTCGCGACGATTCAATTGCATCGCAACCTTCGAAAACCAGCCTAGAATCATTCTAGTTTGAGGTTCCTCATTTGTGATTGGAGCCGCCGAGGCTTACGTGTATCTCCGCGAACGGATCGGCGGATGTCTCCACGAATGTCGATGCGCCCACGCAAGGACAAAGCGACCGCTGCTCGCATGAAAAGTTCGACCGCCGTCTCGCCGGAGCCCATGCATTATTTCAGCTGGCGTCGCTTCACCGCGGTGGCCGGACCTGGTCTTGTGGTGATGCTGGCCGACACCGACGCCGGCAGCGTCATCACCGCCGCTCAGAGCGGGGCGGAATGGGGCTATCGCCTGCTGCTGTTGCAGCTCATCCTGGTGCCGATCCTCTACATCGTGCAGGAGCTCACGGTGCGGCTCGGCATCGTCAGCGGCAAGGGCCACGCCGAGCTGATCCGCGATCATTTCGGCCGCGGCTGGGCCTGGCTCTCGGTTGCGACGCTGGTGCTCGCCTGCGTGGGCGCGCTGCTCAGCGAATTGAGCGGGCTTGCCGGCGTCGGGCTGCTGATGGGAGTTCCGGCGCCGATCACCATGGTGCTGGTGGTGGCGGCGCTCATCATCATGGCCTATCGCGGCTCCTATCTGGCCGTGGAGCGCATCGCGATCGTGGTCGGCGCCTTCGAGCTGGTGTTCCTGGCGGTGGCGCTCGAGGCCGGGCCCAGCATGACGGCGCTCGCGGCCGGGTCGGTGGAGATCCCGTGGCAGGAACCGAAATATCTCTATCTGGTCGCCGCCAATATCGGCGCCGTGATCATGCCCTGGATGGTATTCTATCAGCAGTCCGCGGTGGTGGAGAAGAAGCTCACGATCGCGGATCTGCCGGCGGCGCGGCTCGACACCGGCATCGGCGCGGTCCTGACCCAGGTCATCATGGCGGCAGTGCTGGTCGCCACCGCGGCGACGCTCGCCGGCAAGACGCAGACCGGCGCGCTCGACAGCGTGCAGCAGATCGCGGAGGCGATCACGCCCTATCTCGGCGAAACCACCGGCAAGCTGCTGTTCGGCCTGGGCCTGTCGGGATCGGCGATAGTGGCCACGATCGTGGTCACGCTCACCGCGGCGCGCACGCTGAGCGAGGTCCTGGGCGTAAAACATTCGCTCGAGCACGAGCCCGCGGAAGCGCCGTGGTTCTACGGCATCTACACCGCCACCCTGATCGCCGGGGCGCTGCTGATCGTCTCCGGGGTCAATCTGGTGAGTCTGAGCGTCGGCGTGCAGGTGATGAACGCGCTGTTGCTGCCGATCGTGCTCGGCTTCCTCTACCTGCTGGCGCGACGACTGCCGAACCCGTATCGTCTCAAGGGCGCCTATGCTCTTATCGTCGCGGTCGTGATTGCCGCGGCGGTGATTTTCGGGTTGTATTCCGGGGTGCTCGGCTTGTGGGGTTAGGCCCTGCCCCAATCAAACAGGCAGAATTAGCCAGGGGAATCGCGGCATCGAGTATGCGCTGCTGTGGTGGCTGTTGTGCATCGCCATCTTCTTCCGCGGGGGCGGGCGCTATTCGCTCGATCACCTGCTCGCAAGGGAATTTTGATGGACGGATGGTTGACGGTTGGCGGGATCTAGCGAGGAGCCATGTCCAACCCTGCGATTGGGAAGGAGCCATAGGCATCTCGTTCATCGCGCGGTGCGTCGGCCGCCGCGCGTAATTGCCTCTCCGTAGGCGATCGTCGCCAACGTTCTCCCGAACGCGTCCCCGGTCGATTCCGCAGCGCGGAAAGCGCTCGATCGCTCTTCCCGAGAACGTGATCGGGCCGCTCCCGTCGATATTACGCCTGCCGCAACCATTTGGCCGAACCCGCGTTCATGCCGTGATCGTGCGGATCGATGCGGCCGTCCAATTCGGTTCCTATGCCGACGCGTTGCGGGGCCGACGATCATGATAGGGAGAGGCGAGAATGACGGAAGCGAGTAGACATGGATACGTGACGGCAGCTGCCGAGCGAGAGGTGGTAAGCAGCGATGTCGTATTGCTGCTCGGTCGCGTGCTGATGGCCGCGATCTTCCTGAATGGCGGCTTCCACAAGCTGACGGGGCTCGAGGGCTTCGCCGGGTATTTGGCCGGCCACGGCGTCCCGGTCGGCGCCTATCCGATCGCGGTGCTTGCGGCCTGCGTCGAGTTCTTCGGAGCGCTGTGCGTCCTCGTCGGACTGGGCACCCGGTACGCTGCAGTGCTGATGGCGGGGTTCACCTTGGTTGCCGCCCTCATCGCTCATCGATTCTGGGAGATTTCCGATCCGGCCATGTACGTCAATCAGATGAACCACTTCATGAAGAACGTGACGATCGTGGGCGGTTTCCTGTTGCTCTACGCCGCGGGACCCGGGCGGCTGAGCGTCGATCGCCGCGGCAGTTGAGACGCCGTTCCGACCGGCTGCCTCGAACCATTCGGCTCGAGCCGGCCGGCGGGCGCCCGAATCCGGAAGCTCGACCTCGAATTGGCCGGGCTTGCCCCAAGGCCGGGCGTCCGCTGCTCTGGGGGGCCGAGCGAGGCGGGCCATGGCGCGCCGCCCGGCCGCTCGACCTTCCTGTGAGCCGGGTCACACACCCTTGCGCTAATTGTGATACACAGGGGCCGAGGCGAATGCCCGACGCTTTCGCCAACCGGAGGGGGCTCTCGTGTCAACGCAACTCGGCTCGGCCGGACAGAAGCGCCGGCCTCAAATTGCCGGCGAAGTGCTTCGCATGGCATTTTGGGGCGTTTGCGGCGCCCTGGCGGTGGTTGCTGTCGCAATGATTCAAAAGGCGCCGCAGGTCCGCGCTGCGGCGGAACAGCGGCAGGCCGCGGAGATCGCCGCGGAAAACAGCGCGCATTGCGAAAAATGGGGAATGCGTGCGGGAACTCGCCAGCACGTAATCTGCACGCTCGATCTCGATGAGATCCGGGCCCGGCAGGCCAGGCGCCTCGCCGCCGGGATCCAGGGCCTGATCTGACGCGCGGAGCGTTTCCGCCAGGGCCATCCATCGCCGGTCAGGATCGCCTCGGGACAAAACCGGATCCCGCGGGCCCCATCGGTCCACGATGGATAAATTTGCCGATCCGCCATGCAGCAGCCGCGCCCGCCCGAGGACCCCGACGAGGACCGCGAGCGCAGCCGCAACAACCTGCTGTTCCTCGTGGTGGCCGTCCTCCTGGTGATCGCGGGCATCTGGCTGGTCAATAAGCTGATCGACCTGCGCAATCTGCAGAACTGCCTGGAATCCGGCCGGCGCAATTGCGCCCCGATCGAGACCCCGCCGCCGCGGTGAGCGCCCTCGGGCCGGGACGTTCACGAAGAGGCGGGAGATCGGCCATCCTCTGCCCGCACGGCGTTCGCAATTGGCCGTGGGCGAGCCGCAGTCTGCTCCCTCTCCCCGCCGGGGAGAGGTGGGAGTTCGCTTGACCGCCAAAACTCCCAACTCACTCCGCTGTTACTCGACTCATCTCAATCCAGGCGGCGGAACTTCTGCGCCCGGCGGCCGAAGCCGACCTCGGCGGTGTAGAGGTTGCCCTTGGAATCGATGCCGATGTTGTGCACCCACTTGAACTGCCCGGCCATGCGTCCGCCGCGCCCCCACGACGTCAGCACCTCGCCGCTGTCGCGCTTGAGCGTGACGATCTGATTGTTGGCCCCGTCGGCGATGAAGATGAAGTTTTGCGCTGGATCTTCGGAGAGCACCAGGTCCCAGACCGAGCCGTTGGCGAGCGTCTGCGGCTCGACCCGGAACTCCTTGACGAACGTGCCGTCTTTGCGAAAAACCTGGATGCGGTCGTTGACGCGGTCGCACACGTAGACGAGCCCGTCGTGGCTCAGCCGCACGCAGTGCACCGGATTGGCGAACTGCTCGGATAGCGGCGCCTTGGGGTCATAGGCCGGCTGCTTGTCGTCGTTCGGGCGACGGCCGTAAGCGCCCCAGTGGCGCTTGTAGGCGCCGGTCCCGCTGTCGAACACGATGATGCGCCGGTTGAGATAGCCGTCGGCGACGTAGAGCTCGTGCGCCGCCTCGTCGATCTGCAGGTGCGCGGGCCGGCCGAGTTGGGTCTCGCTGTTCGACCCGCCGGTCGAGCCGGCCTTGCCGATCTGCTGCAGGAACTTGCCGTCGGGCGTGAACTTCAGGATCTGATGGTCGCCGGGATCGTTGCCCGCGACCCAGACGTTGCCGTCCTGGTCGACGAAAATGCCGTGCTCCATCTTGGGCCAGTCGTAGCCTTCGCCCGGACCGCCCCACGCGCGCAGCAGATTGCCCTCGGCGTCGAACTCGAGCACCGGGGCGGCCGGCGTGCAGCATTTGGTCGCGGGCGGGTCCTGCATCGCGCCCTTCTCGTCGTCGACGAGGGTCGCAGGCCGGTGCACGACCCAGATGTGATCGTCGTTAGCCACCGCGATCCCGGCGACCTGGCCGAGGATCCAGTTCTTCGGCAGCGGTTTGGGCCAGAACGGCTCGACCTGGAATTTCGGCGCGTCCTCGGCCAGCGCGGGGGCTAGACCGAGCATTGCGGGGGCAAGCGAAACCGCCGCGACGAGGTAGAACAAGGTTCTGTCAATGCTCACGATCTCCTCCCGATTTGACGTTCTTGGTTACAAACGCCGACACTCCCGACGCCTCATTCGATCACCTCGTCGGCGCGGGCGAGAAGGGTGGGCGGCACGGTGACGCCCAGGGCTTTCGCGGTCTTCAGGTTGATCACCAGTTCGAACTTGGTGGGCAGCACGACCGGGAGGTCGGCCGGTTTCGCGCCCTTCAGAATCTGACCGGCATATACGCCGGCCTGGCGATAGGTATCCGCGATGCTGGCACCATAACTCATCAGACCGCCGGCGGAGACGAACTCACGGAGGTTGTATACGGCGGGGACCGTCCGGCGTGCGGCCAGCTCGACCAACTGACGAGGGTGGCTGTCGAACAACGGGTCGACCGCGACCAGCAATGCGTGGACCCGTAGTTGGGCAAGTGTCCTGAACGCGGCCTCGAACTCGTTCTCGCTGCTGGCATTCACAACATGAATTTGCTGTCCGATGACGCGCGCCGCCTCTTGCGCGTCTTTCACCTGGGGCGCCGCGGATGGCATGCTCGGGTTGACAAGCATGCCGATTACGGTCGCTTTCGGCACGAGCTCTCGCAGCAGCTCCAGTTGCTTCGCCCCGAGCGCGCCGGAATAGAACGTCGCACCCGTGATGTTGCCGCCCGGCCGGTTGAGACTGGCGACGAGGCCGAGGTTGACCGGGTCGCCGCCGCTCGTGAAAACGATCGGGATTGTTGACGTCGCTGCCTTGGCTTGCTGGGAGGTCCCGCCGGCGACAATTACGGCCACTTGACGGTTGACCAGATCGGCAGCCAGCGCCGCTAGGCGATCATTTTGACCCTCGGTCCACCGGTATTCGATCGCCACGTTCTGGCCCTCGACATAGCCAGCCGCTTTCAGACCTCGAAGGAACGGCATAACAACATACGCAGCGTCGCCGGGCGACCGACTGCTGAGAAATCCTATCACTGGTATCGCCGGCTGCTGCGCGCGCGCGGCAAGCGGCCATCCGACCGCCGCACCGCCAAGAAACGTCATGAAATCCCGCCGCCGCATAAGGTTGCCCAGCCGACCGAGGGCAAGAACGTTACCAGGCCGCAGCCTGGACCGGTAGGTCGGGCCGGCTCGGCCGCGCGCATTGTGGAGGGTCTTGCCATGGGGTGACGGCATTGGGGAAAGCGATTAGAACGGCGGTTCCTCCGAACCGGATCATGGCCCATGAACATCGAGGTCGCCCCGCCCTATCGCCACACGCCGCTGTTCCCGCTCGGCGAGGATCGCACGACGTACCGCAAGCTCGATTGCGGCGGCGTGCGGATCGAAAAAGCATTGGGCCGCGAGATCCTCGTGGTCGCGGCGGACGCGCTGCGGCAGCTCGCCGAGGCGGCGTTCGTCGACATCAACCATCTGCTCCGCCCGAGCCATCTGCGGCAGCTGCGCGCGATCCTCGACGATCCCGAGGCGAGCGAGAACGACAGGTTCGTCGCCTATGATCTGATCAAGAACGCCAATATTGCCGCCGGGGGCGTGCTGCCGATGTGCCAGGACACCGGCACCGCGATCATCTTCGCCAAAAAAGGACGCGCCATGTTCGTGGAAGGCGACGACGAGGCGGCGCTCGCGGCAGGCGCGCGCGACGCGTATCTCAAAAAGAACCTGCGCTATTCCCAGCTCGCGCCGCTCTCGATGTTCGAGGAGAAGAACACGCGCTCCAACATGCCGGCTCAGGTCGAGATCCATTCCGAAGGCGAGGACGTCTACGAGCTGTTGTTCATCGCCAAGGGCGGCGGCTCCGCCAACAAGACCTTCCTGTTCCAGGCGACGCCCTCGGTGCTCACCCCGGAACGGCTGATGGCGTTCCTCAAGGAAAAAATCCTCACGCTCGGCACCGCGGCGTGTCCGCCCTACCATCTCGCCGTCGTGATCGGCGGCACCTCGGCGGAGCTCACGCTGAAAACCGTCAAGCTCGCCTCCTGCCGCTATCTCGACGACCTGCCCACCCAAGGCTCCGAGGACGGCCACGCCTTCCGCGACCTGCAGATGGAAGAGGACATCCACAAGCTGACGCAGTCCCTCGGGGTCGGCGCGCAATTCGGCGGCAAATATTTCTGCCACGACGTGCGGGTGATCCGGCTGCCGCGCCACGGCGCCTCGCTGCCGATCGGGCTCGGGGTGTCGTGCTCGGCCGACCGCCAGGCCCTGGGAAAGATCACGCGCGAGGGTGTGTTTCTCGAGGCGCTCGAGCAAAATCCCGCGCAGTACCTCCCCGACATCGACGAGGGACGGCTCGGCGGCGAAGCGATCGAGGTCGACTTGACGCGGCCGATGCCAAAAATCCTCGAAAGCCTGTCCCGCCATCCAATCCGCGCCCGGCTCAAACTCACCGGGCCGATGATCGTCGCGCGCGATCTCGCCCACGCCAAGCTGCGCGAGCGGCTCGAGCGCGGCGAAGCCTTGCCGGATTATTTCAAGAACCATCCGATCTATTACGCCGGCCCGGCGAAGACGCCGCAGGGCTATGCGTCGGGCTCATTCGGTCCGACCACGGCGGGCCGCATGGATTCCTACGTCGATCAGTTCCAGGCCGCCGGCGCCTCGATGGTGATGCTGGCCAAGGGCAATCGCTCGCCGGCGGTGCGCGAGGCCTGCAAGAAGCACGGCGGCTTCTATCTCGGCTCGATCGGCGGCTCGGCCGCAAACCTCGCCGAGAACTGCATCCGCAAGGTCGAAGTATTGGAATATCCCGACCTCGGCATGGAGGCGATCTGGCGGATCGAGGTCGAGAAGTTTTCCGCCTTCATCGTCATCGACGACAAAGGCAACGATTTTTTCCAGGAGCTCAACCTCGGCTGAGGGGCGGGGCTACGGCGTTCGGTGGAATTCGGGAACGGTCTGGCCTTGCTCCGGGTTAGCCCGGCGGAGCAAGACCATGAAAGATACGACAGTAAGCACCGCGCGCCTGTATCGCGCGCGGGCCGAGCGGTGCTACCGGCTCGCGCGCGAGTCGCCCGATTTCCTCGGCACGGAAATCATGACGGGCATCGGCAACGGGCTCCTGGAAGAAGCGCAAAGGCTGGAGCAACGCGCGGGCGTCGAGCGCGGGCAGAAGCCCGGAACGGGAGCGGGGAGAGCGGCTTAGGTCGGGCTTCGCAATCAGCCCTCGAGTTCGAGTGGCCATCCGCGGTTTGCGCAATGGAACCGAAACCCCCGCAAAGGAATCATCTGATTACCACGGCGTCAGGAACTCTCGTGCAAAAACGGGGGCGGCCGATGGAAAACAAGGACCGGTACCGCAGCAACGCCGAAGAATGCGTCCGCTTGGCGCAGAGCGCGAAGCCCCAGCACAAGGCCGCACTGCTCGAGATGGCGGAGACCTGGCGGCGCTTGGCCGAGGAAATCGCGCGGGAAAAACCCTCGTCCCGGAAGGATGCCGGTTGAGCTGCGGTAAACCGGCGATTCCGAGGAGCGAAGCTGGGAGGCGGCGAACCCTGCAGGCCGAAAATCGAAGAGCCCGCAGAGGGCTCATGGTTAACAAAGTTTTAATCCCGCAATGGCGGCAAATGGGGTAGAGTGCAGCGCCTTTCTCACGAAAGGCACGGTCCCGGTCGTGTCCCCGATCCCCCCGTTCGCAACGACCGGGACCGTCCCCTTCAGTGCGATGCAATTGTCGCAGGCGCATCGGGGCTTTTTCGAGTCCGAATCGGGGCATCGACAGAATTTTTGCCGAGTGTGGCAATTCGGCCACTCACCCCGGGGCGCATTTCCTAATCCTGAGGGCAATCAAAATCCCGCGATCGGGAAGCGAACTCCGTAGTTCGGAGGGCGGGTCGATAGCGAAATCCACCATTTCTGGCATCACTATTTGGTGGGTTTCGCTTTCGCTCAACCCAATCTACGAACCTCCACCCAATCTACGAACCTCCACGAACCGGGAACGACTTCAAGCGGGCTCCTCACCCCCGGGCGCCGTCTTGGTTCCCAACGCGACCTGCGCACTCGCCGCGGCAGCCTGATCGGCGAGCGCGACCCAGGCATCGGCCATGGCGAGCAAAACGGCTTTATGCGCCGAGTGGCGCATCTCTCTTGCCAGCAGCAAACATTCGACCGCGTAGTGGCGATACTCGTCTTCCGACATCGGCCCGCCCCGCGAACCCATTTGCAATCAGGGAACCCGGCCGCCCCGTGGTTTGTTCCTATCGGTGCCCCGGTATTGTATCAGCGTAACGAGATAGCGAACAGCGGATTGCGAGGCGAAGCTGCGGATAATGGGTGAATCGGAAACGTATCGGAAATTTGCGGAAGAATGCCGGCGGATGGCGCGCAATGCGCTGCCGCACCAAAAGGCTATCCTGCTCGAGATGGCCGAGCTGTGGACGAGCCTCGCCGAAAAGGCGGAGGCGGAGAACGGCTGCGCATCCAATTCCAATTGAGCGCCGCTCTTGCAAGCGCGACCGGCAGTGCCGTCCACGAATGGCGCATAAACACCGTAAATCGCCGCACAGCGTCGCGTGACCGCGAAGGGATTCTTTTGTCCGCGGCCGCGGAACGAAACCGGCGCGAGCGATGTTGCCATAATGATCCAGAAATTCGAACCCGGAGCGGCCGGTGCGCGCGGCGGAACACTACCGGCAACGAGCGTTGGAATGCTATTTGATCGCCGAGGGCATCGTCGACCCGGGGAAACGGCTCGCCATGCTCGAGCTGTCGCGAAATTGGGCGGCGCTCGCCCATCACGCCGACCAGGGCGAGACCAGAGCCGCTCCCTGGCTCGCCGGATCCCCCGACGATCGGCGCGCCGCCTGATCGGCCCGTCGCGCTTCAGTTCCCGCCCGCGCCACGGCACAATTGCGCGCGGTGCACGTCCCAACCAAAACCCCGGCCTCATCGAGGCCGGGGTCTGGTTCCTGAAGGCAGGCTGGCCTTTGGGGAAGGGAAACGGGCCATCAGGTTTGCGCACAGCGCCGGGCTGCGGAGCTGGTTCCATCGCCGGCAGAAAATCGGTGAAACGAGTCCGGTCGATGCGCCCGCATCGAGCGGGCGCATTCTCCGACCTGCGTGGTGGAGAGATCGGGGGACTGACGCTCGAGTTGCGCGGGGGGCCGCGGATCGGGGGCGCGGGAATCTAGTCCGGCAATGTGCCCAGAAACGCCTCGGTCCGTTCGATATGGTCGTGGTGCTCGGCGAGCACGCGCCAGTGCGCCGCAATCCGCAGGTAATTCTGCTTTGCTTCCGGAGCATTGGAGTCCTGGGCCAAGCGTTCGCACGCGGCAGCCCGGTGCAAGCAGAGCTGGGTAGCGGAACTTGGTCGCCGCAGCATCGATCCCCCAGAAATCCCAGATCAACGCAACGACGCGCTTGGCTCGAAGATGAGGAATGCCCGTTCGGCCGTCAAGCGCGCCGGCATTCTCTACCAGCGCAGCGGGATATTCGGTCGCGACGGGTTGCGAGGGCGCTCTCGCCTCAAGGCGCGGCGGAAGGACCGGCGATCTGGGCCATGAGCGCGGCGCCGATGCGCGCGCAATTCTGGGCGGTCTCCTTGATCAGGAGCCGGTTTATCGGCGTGTCGAGATCGATCGGCGAGCCGCAGACGTTGCACGGGATGTTGCTTTTCCTGACCAGCACCGTGACGAGCTTTTCGGTGTGCTGACCGCAGCCCGGACAGCGAATCCGCAGAATCGTCAGGTCGGCAGCCGAAAACGCCATTCGCGCACCGCCGGTACGCGCGGACCCTATCGCCGCACGGTCAAGCTAGGCTCGCAAAGTTGCCGAATGGCTAACGTGCGCGATGCCGCGGGGACACGGTCGGTCTTGGACCGCTGAACTCGAGAGGAAAAACGCGAGTCCGGACCGGCGCCTTCTTCGGGGCCGCCAAATCCTCGAATCATGTGCAATCGTCAGGCCGCGTCCGCGTCAGGCCTGCGCTCGGGCCACCGGGAAGGGAATTTCGCTTCCGCGCGATCCGCAAGGCCGGCCCAAAGCTCGGCCATGTGGATCAGCGTGTCTTGGCTCGCCGGATCGCGCGCGGCTTCCGCGAGCTCGAGGCACTCCAGTGCCATCCGATGGTAATTTCGTGCCGCGCCCATCCGCGTTCTCCAAATACAAGATCTTAATCGTCAACCGCCGTTCAGAAATTCGGTTCCGGGCCAAATTGCGAAAGAAAATCAGGGTATTGAAGTCTCGCGGGCGGGACGCGGATTATGCTTCGTCCCCGCGAAGGACCAGCTAGCGGCCAGATTTCTGCGTCTGCGTGGTCGAGTTCGAACGAACGCCCTGCCAGGGGTCGTCGGACTTTTGCCGGGTGGGGAGCTTCTCGATCGCGGATTTGTAGGCCTTGTCGTGCTCCTCGCTCTGCGGATCGGACGGCGCGTTCGGCTTGTCGCCGAGCGGAAAGCCGAGCGCCGGACGGCCGCCGGAAAAGGTCGGCGATTGGCAATAGGCGGAACCCGTCAGGGACAGGATGATGGCTGCGGCCACGACAATTCTCATGCACAAGTCTCCCTGCGTCGTTGGCGGCGCGGCGCGCGGAACCCCCGGCTGCGATCCCGGCCCCAAAGCTTCGAGGGCAATTCTGGCACCGAGCATCCGATCCGGCAAACCCGTGGCGCGAGCTTTCCCAGCGTAGCTCGCGAAGCCGCCGGGAGCCAGTGCGTGCATCGCGGGCGCATCGCGCCTCGTCGCGTCCCAATATCGCTTTACAAATGCGGGGGCTGCCAAAAGCAGGTGCAGATGACCTATGAGGCGAAGGTCGAGCTGCCCGCCGACCATTTAGATCGCCCGAAAAACTACGTCAGGATTGCACCAGGCAAATCAGGACGCCAGAGCTCGGCGCGATACGACGACTTGCTGAAACCGGCAGCGTTGGGCGATCGAGCCTTGGCGGCTCCTGGCGGTACGCGGCTCTGCGCTCGCTCAGGCTACGGCCGAACGGGAGGGCGGGCGCGGGACGGCAATTCATACGGGGATCTCGGTATCGGCAAGTCGCCGATCGGTTCCGTAAGGCTCATCCACATTCGCGCGAACCGCAGCATGTCCGCCCGACGCTCCGGATCGTTCATGCTCTCTGCAAGGGACAAGCATTCCCATGCCTTGGCGCGGTAACCATCCACCGCATTCATTGGCGCATCCACCGGGATGGCCCACCGCCCAATTACAAATTTTTAATCCGGCTCGGACCGTTTTTGTTCCCGCTTGCAGGTCATGTCGGAATCAGGACCCTGAGGGTCCGCGATCAGGACCCTGGGGTTAAGTCAGGACGGCACTTTTCCGGTCAATCCGACGTCGGCAAGCTTCCCGAGACCGAAGGCTCCTCCAGGCATATTCATGAAGGAAATGACCTATTCGTGAAGAAGATGCCGCGCCGCGCAATGGGGGTGGCGCAGTGTGATTTACTTCTTTTCGTCGGTGGGCTTCGGCTTCACGCTTTGCCAAGGATCGCTCAGAGGCTTCGGGGTTGTCGCCCACGACGACCCTTTCGTGGCACGCTCGTATTGCTCATCGATCTGCTTGGCATCGCGTCGCTGCTGCGCCTTCGGGTCTTCTTGGGAATGCGCGGAGGGGATTGCCAATAACCCGATCATCATCGCCGGCACCGCGATCTTTCTCATCGTCACCCTCCCGAAAGCGACCCGCAAAGCCGGCCTAGGCGTTCCACCTACGCCGGGGCTAGGATCATTGTAAGGCAGCCCCAAGCGCCGGAAAAGATGTCCTCATTCGACGTGCGGACGTGAAGCAATGCGCGCTCAGCCATATGTTTTGCGCCTGCGGGCCCCATGCTCGAGGGGTGCAACGGGGATTACGAATCCCGCTAGGTGGGTTTGCCCATCCGCTAAGACCGGCCACTGTCGGATTCAATTTGGGCCGCCCCGGGGCCAACACCGGCCAGTACCGGTCCCGCGAAAAAAGAACATTGCGAAGACGATATTACCGTCGGCAGGGAACTCACTTACCAAACGCCTCAACACTGAAAGGCCGCACGGGAAAACCCAGCGTAAAGCAAAAACGAAGGCCGGAGATAACGAGCAAACGCCAATCCGAGCGGTTCTAGGAACCGCTTGGGAGGTTGGCGCGGACGAAGGCAGCGGCGCCTTCGAACGCACGTTGTCCAGCCTTGCGCCGCCTAAGGAGCGCCCAGAAAAGAGCCAGGGTCCTATAGACGTTTTCCACCGCGTGTTGCACCTCTGCAACGGTCTACAGGCGCGTGCACCAGCGACGGCAGGTATTGCCGGAATAGCCTGTTAAGGGGAGTACCACTTAGGAACCTGCTCCCAAGCGGCCCCTAGTGGGAGAGCCGGACTGTTCCACTACCAGCTTGGCTCGGGGCGGCCTCAGCCCGAACCGCCGGGGCCGCCTTAATTACTATTGGGTACGGCAAATCCGATATTGCCATTGCACACGGCAATATCGCCCTTGCGAAGTGAGAACAAACCGTGTACACTCCTGCGATCGAATAGGGGAGGGGACGCCTCGTTCCCAATCGTTGCTGGCGTTTGGAAACCCGGTCATAAGGATCGCGAACATGTCACATGCTGCGCTACGTCTCGTCGAAGGATCGTCCATGGACAAATCGAAGGCCCTCGATGCCGCGCTCGCCCAGATCGAGCGCAATTTCGGCAAGGGCTCGATCATGCGGCTCGGCAAGAACGACCGCTCGATGGACATCGAAACCATCCCGTCGGGCTCGCTCGGGCTCGACATCGCGCTCGGGGTCGGCGGGCTGCCGCGCGGTCGGGTGGTCGAGATTTTCGGCCCGGAATCCTCGGGAAAAACCACGCTGGCGCTCCATACCGTCGCCGAGGCCCAGAAGAAGGGCGGCATCTGCGCCTTCATCGACGCCGAGCACGCGCTCGACCCGGTCTATGCCCGCAAGCTGGGCGTCGTCGTCGACGACCTCCTGATCTCGCAGCCCGACACCGGCGAGCAGGCGCTTGAAATCGCCGACACGCTGGTGCGCTCGGGCGCGATCGACGTGCTCGTCATCGATTCGGTCGCCGCGCTGGTGCCGCGCGCCGAGCTCGAGGGCGAAATGGGTGACGTCCAGCCCGGCATGCAGGCCCGCCTGATGAGCCAGGCGCTGCGCAAGCTCACCGCCTCGATCTCGCGCTCCAACACCATGGTGGTCTTCATCAACCAGATCCGCATGAAGATCGGGGTGATGTACGGCAGCCCGGAGACGACGAGCGGCGGCAATGCGCTGAAATTCTACGCTTCCGTGCGCCTCGACATCCGCCGCATCGGCGTCATCAAGGAGCGCGAGGAGGTGGTCGGGAACCAGACCCGCGTCAAAGTCGTGAAGAACAAGCTCGCGCCGCCGTTCAAACAGGTCGAGTTCGACATCATGTTCGGCGAAGGCATCTCCAAATCCGGCGAGATCCTCGATCTCGGGGTCAAGGCCGGCGTGGTGGAGAAATCCGGCGCCTGGTTCTCCTACGACAGCCAGCGCATCGGCCAGGGCCGCGAGAACGCCAAGGGATTTCTCAAGGCCAATCCGGACGTCACCGCAAAGATCGAGGCGGCGATCCGGCAGAACGCCGGATTGATCGCCGAACGGATTCTGGCGGACGCCGAGGGCGGCGCCGAGGAGGCGGCCGAAGGCTGAGCTTTTCGATCTCGACCGACGCTCGCCGCGAACGTGAACGAGCCGCGCGCTTCAACTTCTCCCCGCAGAAGCGGGGAGAAGGGGAGTGCCGCAGCGCCGCATTCCTGGACACGCCAAAAGCCCATCGCTAAAACCCGCGAACCCGTAGGGGCGGCCCGGCATTCCCTCCGGACCGGCAACAGCCCGTTCGCTAGCAGGACGCGCGAGGCGCGGCCGCGGGCGGGCTTCAAGGATTCCATGAGCGGCGTCAACGAGATCCGGTCGAGCTTTCTCGATTATTTCGCCCGGCACGGCCATCAGGTCGTGCCGTCCTCGCCGCTCGTGCCGCGCAACGATCCCACCCTGATGTTCACCAATGCCGGCATGGTGCAGTTCAAGAACGTGTTCACCGGGGTCGAGAAGCGCCCCTACGCGCGGGCGGTCACCGCGCAGAAATGCGTGCGCGCCGGCGGCAAGCACAACGACCTCGACAACGTCGGCTATACCGCGCGCCATCACACGTTTTTCGAGATGCTCGGCAATTTCTCGTTCGGCGATTATTTCAAGGACCGCGCGATCGAGCTCGCCTGGGACCTGATCACCCGGGAGTTCGACCTGCCGGCGGAACGACTGTTGGTGACGGTGTTTTCCGAGGACGACCAGGCCTTCGACCTGTGGCGGAAAATCTCGGGGCTCCCGGAATCGAAGATCCTGCGAATCGCCACCGCGGACAATTTCTGGGCCATGGGCGACACCGGTCCGTGCGGCCCATGCTCGGAGATTTTCTTCGATCACGGCGAACACATTCCCGGCGGCCCCCCGGGTTCGCCGGACGAGGAAGGCGACCGTTTCATCGAGATCTGGAACCTGGTGTTCATGCAGTACGACCAGCTTCCCGGCGGCAAGCGCATCGATCTGCCGAAACCCTCGATCGACACCGGCATGGGGCTCGAGCGCATCGCCGCAGTGCTCCAGGGCACCCACGACAATTACGCCACGGACCTCTTCCGCTCGCTGATCCAGGCGGTCGCGCATGCAACGGGCGTCGATCCCGACGGCGCGCAAAAGGTCTCGCACCGGGTCATCGCCGACCATTTGCGCGCGGCCGCGTTCCTGATCGCGGACGGCGTGCTGCCTGGAAACGAGGGCCGCGGCTACGTGCTCCGCCGCATCATGCGCCGCGCCATGCGCCACGCCGAGCTGCTCGGCGCCAAGGAGCCGCTGATGTGGCGGCTGGTGCCGACCCTGGTGCGGGAGATGGGCCAGGCCTATCCGGAGCTCGACCGCGCCGAGGCGCTGATCGCTGAGACGCTGAAGCTCGAGGAGCGCCGGTTCCGCAAGACCCTGGAGCGCGGGCTTTCGATCCTCGACGAGGCGAGCCGCGGGCTTTCCCGCGGCGACCGGCTGGGCGGCGAGGTGGCGTTCACGCTCTACGACACCTACGGATTCCCGCTCGACCTCACCCAGGACGCGCTGCGCCCGCGCGGCATCGGCGTCGAGCTCGACAGCTTCAACGCCGCCATGGAGCAGCAGCGCGCCAAGGCGCGGGCGTCGTGGGCCGGGTCCGGGGAGGCGGCGACCGACGCGTTGTGGTTCGCCTTGCGCGAAAAGGTCGGCGCGACGGAATTTTTGGGCTACGACACCGAAAGCGCGGAAGGCGTCGTTGCGGCGATCGTGCGCGACGGCCGCGAGGTCGAACGCCTCGAGGCCGGAGCAAGCGGCGCGATTATCCTCAACCAGACGCCGTTCTACGGCGAATCCGGCGGCCAGGTCGGCGACATCGGCACCATGAGCGGCGAGGGCGTGCGCTTCCGCGTCGCCGACACGCAAAAGCGCGCCGGCGACCTCATCGTGCATTCCGGCACCGTCGAGGCGGGCGTTCTGCGAGTAGCCGCGGCGCTGGCACTCGAAGTCGATCACGCGCGAAGAAACCTCATCCGCGCCAATCATTCGGCGACGCATCTCTTGCATGAGGCCTTGCGGCGGGTGCTCGGCGATCACGTCGCGCAAAAAGGCTCGCTGGTCGCGCCCGACCGGCTGCGCTTCGACTTCTCGCATCCCAAGCCGATGAGTGAAGCGGAGATCGAGCGCGTCGAGGATCTCGCCAACGACAAGGTGCTGGAGAACGCCGAGGTCACGACGCGGCTGATGGCGGTCGACGAGGCGATCGCCGACGGCGCGCGGGCGCTGTTCGGGGAGAAATACGGCGAGGAGGTCCGCGTCGTCGCCATGGGCAACGCCGGCAATGCGCTCGGCTGGTCGGTCGAGCTGTGCGGCGGCACCCACGTCAAGCGCACCGGCGACATCGGGCTCGTGAGCATCGTGTCCCAGGGCGCGGTCGCGGCCGGGGTGCGCCGCATCGAGGCGATGACCGGCAATCTCGCGCGGCGGCATTTGACCGGGGAAAGCCGCAGGCTCGAGCAGCTTGCGCAGCTGCTCAAGGTGCCGGTCGGCGAGATCGACACCAGGCTCGCGCAGATGCTCGAGGACAGGAAGCGCCTCGAGCGCGATCTCGGCGAGACCAGGAAGAAGCTCGCCATGGGCGGCGGCAGCAGGTCGGACGACGGCATTCGCACGGTCGGCGAGGTGAAGCTGCTCGCGCGTGCCGTCGATGGCGTCGACCTCAAGGACCTCAAGGGCCTCGTCGACGAGGGCAAGAAGCAGGTCGGCTCCGGCGTCGTCGCCATCGTCGGCGTGACCGGGGAGGGCAAGGCCGGGATCGTCGTCGGGGTCACGTCGGACCTCACCGCGCGCTACAACGCTATCGAGCTGGTGCGCAAAGGCGCGGAAGCGCTCGGCGGCAAGGGCGGCGGCGGCAGGCCCGACATGGCCCAGGCGGGCGGGCCCGATGGCTCGAAAGCGCAAGCCGCGCTCGATGCCGTCGCCGCCATGATCGGCGGCTCACAAGCTCGCAGCAATTAGACTAGTTCGCTGCTGAGCTGCCGGGGTGGGGTGATGGAAGCTCATTCCCACCCGGCTCGCCCCGGATCAGGTCCGGGGCTTGCCGACTTCCCCCCTCCAGGGGGAGGTGGGCGAACGCTGCGCCATCCATGCGCGCTTGTCCGGCCGCCTCGGCCAGCGCGGCCCGGACTTTTCGGGCGAGATCGTCGCGGCGATAGGGTTTGCTCAAGAGCTGCGCGTCCGCATCGAGCTCGCGGTTCTTGACCGCCGCCGTCTCGGTGTAGCCGGACGTGAACAGCACGGCGATGCGCGGAAAGCGCGAGCGCGCGCGCCGAGCGAGCGCGGCCGCCTTGATCGAGCCGGGCATCACCACGTCGGTGAACAGCAGGTCGACGGCGGCGGATTGCTCCAGAAGCTCGAGCGCTTGATCGGCGTCTCCCGCCTGCAGCACGCGATAGCCGAGGTTCTCCAGCACGTCGACGGCGCCGGCGCGGACGTCGACGTCGTCCTCGACGACGAGGACGGTCTCGCTGCCGCCCTCGACCGGCTGCAACGGCTCGGCGCCCGTCCATTCCGCCGCGTGCGCCGCCCGCGGCAGATAGATTTTCACCGCGGTGCCGTGGCCGAGTTCGCTGTAGATGCGGATGTGGCCGCCGCTCTGCCGCACGAAGCCGTAGACCTGCGGCAGGCCGAGACCCGTGCCTTGCCCCTCCGGCTTGGTCGTGAAGAACGGCTCGAAGGCGCGCGCCTGGACCGCGGGCGCCATGCCGGTCCCGGTGTCGGTCACCGCCAGCATGACGTAGGGGCCGGCTGCGACGTCGGCCTGGTGCGCCGCATAGGCTTCATCGAGCGAGGTATTGGCCAATTCGATCGTCAGCTTGCCGCCATCCGGCATGGCGTCGCGCGCGTTGATCGCGAGGTTGAGCACCGCATTCTCGATCTGCGCGGGATCGGCCAGCGTGTTCCACAGCCCCTCGGCGATCACGGTGGCGACCTCGATGCGCTCGCCCAGCGTGCGGCGAAGCAGGTCCGCCATCTCGGTCATCATGCGGCCGAGATTGACCACGCGCGGCTCGAGCGGCTGGCGGCGGGCGAAGGCGAGGAGCTGACGGGTGAGCTGCGCGGCGCGCTCGGTTCCGGCGATCGCATTGACCACGCGGTCGCTGGCTTTGGCGTCGCCGGCAAGCTGCGGCGCAAGCAGATCGAGGTTGCCGCGGATGATCTGCAGCAGATTGTTGAAATCGTGGGCGATGCCGCCGGTGAGATGCCCGATCGCCTCCATCTTCTGCGCCTGTGCGGCGACTTCCTCGGCCTGCACGCGGCGCGTCACGTCGATGCTCGAAAACAAAAATCCGCCATCGCCGGTCGGGTGCGCGCCGATCTCGATGGTGCGCTGCCCGATTCGGCCGTGGAACATCGCGTCCTCGCCGGCCGGCTCCTGGCCGGCCCGCGCGCGGGCCGATTGCAGCATGCTGGTGGAGCGCTCGGCGTCGCGCGCGAGCACCGCATCGAGCCGCGTGCCCCGGGCTGCAAATTCCTGCGGCAGCTCGAGCTGCTCGAAAAAACGCTGGTTGAAGGCCTGCAGCCGCCCGCCGGCGTCCCAGGCGGCAATGCCCTCGCGGGTGTGGTCGAGGGTCGCCTGCAGCAGCCCGGCTTTCAGCGCGGCGTCGGCCTGCGCCCGGCGCAGCTGGCTGTTGCGGCGCACCAGCAGCAATTGCGCGATCGCGAGCGCAAACAGCGCCGCCAGCATGGTGGCGATCGCCACCATCAAGGTTCGCCATTCCGTTTCGTCGACCGCGGCGGTGCGCGACGCGAGCAGCGTCTGCTCGTCCGCGATCAGCTCGTCGATAGTCCGGCGGATCGCCAGCATGGCTTCCCGGCCGGCCTCGGTCATAAGCTCGGCACGCGCCGCCTCGAAACCGGAACGGTCCAAGGCCTCGATCGTCGTCGCGAGCGCCGCAAACTTGTTGTCGATCTCGCGCGAAAGCTCGGCCAGGCGCTTCTGCTGCGTCGGATTTTCCCGCGTCAGCTCCCGCAGTCTGGCGACGAGCCGCGGGATACGCGCCACCGCCTCGCGGTAGGGCTCGAGATATTCGGGCTGCTGGCTGATGACGTAGCCGCGCTCGCCGGTTTGCGCGTCCTGAATGCCGGAGAACAGCAGCCGCGCCGTGCCGATCACCTCGTGGGTGTGGACGACGAGATCGCGGCTGCTGCGCAGCCGGTGCGAGGAAACGAAAATCAGGAACGCGGACGCGATCAGCAGAACCGCGGTCGGAGCGATCACCAGCGCTGACGGACGGGTCTTTGCCGCCACAACCGCCTCCTTGTCAGGTCCGCTCGATACGACGCCGCCCCGGCACGGAGCAAGCCGGTGCCGAGGCCGGAACCGCGAATCGCCGGGCGTTGGTGCGAGGCGATTGAGTCGGTTCCGTGATGCGGGCGGCGACCGGCCCCTCCTCGCGGCGATTCATCGCACCGCACGCCGGAGGTTTTCGGCCACCTTGTCGAGGAAACCCTCGGTGGAGAGCCATTTCTGGCCGGGGCCCACGAGCAGCGCCAGATCCTTGGTCATGAATCCCGCCTCCACGGTGTCGACGCACACCGTTTCCAGCGTGGCGGCGAACGCGCCGAGCGCCGCATTGCCGTCGAGCTTGGCGCGATGGGCAAGCCCGCGGGTCCAGGCGAAGATCGAGGCGATGGAATTGGTCGAAGTCTCCGTGCCTTTCTGATACTCGCGATAGTGACGGGTGACGGTGCCGTGCGCCGCCTCGGCTTCCACGATCTTGCCGTCGGGCGTCATCAGCACCGAGGTCATCAGCCCGAGCGAGCCGAAGCCCTGCGCGACGGTGTCGGACTGCACGTCGCCGTCGTAGTTCTTGCAGGCCCAGACGTAGCCGCCCGGCCATTTGAGCGCCGAGGCGACCATGTCGTCGATCAGCCGATGCTCGTACACGAGCTTGCGCCGGGCGAACTCGGCCTTGAACTCCTTGTCGAAGACCTCCTGGAACAGGTCCTTGAAGCGCCCGTCGTAGGCTTTGAGGATGGTGTTCTTGGTCGACAGATAGACCGGGTAGTTGCGGGCGAGCCCGTAGTTCAACGAGGCGCGCGCGAAATCCCGGATGGAATCGTCGAGATTGTACATGGCGAGCGCCACCCCGCCGCCGGGAAACGCAAACACTTCGTGCTCGATCTTGCTGCCGTCCTCTCCGGCAAACGTCAGCGTCAGCCTGCCCTTGCCGGGAATGCGGAAATCGGTGGCGCGGTATTGGTCGCCGAACGCGTGACGGCCGATCACGATCGGCTTGGTCCAGCCCGGCACCAGGCGCGGCACGTTGCGGCAGATGATCGGCTCGCGGAAAATCACGCCACCGATGATGTTGCGGATGGTGCCGTTCGGCGAGCGCCACATCTTTTTCAGCTTGAACTCGCGCACCCGCGCCTCGTCCGGGGTGATGGTCGCGCATTTGACCCCGACCCCGATGCGCTTGATCGCCTCGGCGGCCTCCACCGTCACCAAGTCGTCGGTCACGTCGCGGTGCTCGATGCCGAGATCGAAATAGACGAGCTCGATGTCGAGATAGGGAAGGATCAGCTTTTCCTTGATCGATTTCCAGATGATCCGCGTCATCTCGTCGCCGTCGAGCTCGACGACGGGATTGGCGACTTTGATCTTCGGCATGGAGCAAAGGGCCTTCGAGTCGGGCGCCGGACCAAGCTTCGACGGCGCAGCGCGGGTCGGCGGGCGGCGCGCGGCCGGGCGGCCGGGCAGCCGGGCGGCGTTCTTATGACCCGGCCGGAGCGGTCCTGCAAGCGGGCTTGTGCGTTGCGAAACGGGGGTGGGCAGGCGGCGCCGGAGACGTTACATCGGGCCCGGGACATCGAGCTTGGAGCCGCCATGCCCGGAGCCGGGACCGACAAGACCAAGCGCTGGACGCGGTCCGGCGGTCCGGTGGTGATTCTGGTCGAGCCGCAGCTCGCCGAGAACGTCGGGACCACGGCGCGCGCCATGGCGAATTTCGGCCTGGAACGGCTACGGCTCGTCAACCCGCGCGAGGATCCTTTGAGCCCGCGCGCCCTGGCGGCCGCCTCCGGCGCCGACCTCCTGCTCGAACGTGCCGAGCGTTTCGAGGAGCTCGAGAGCGCGATTGCCGACTGCACTATGGTGCTCGCCGCGACCGCGCGCGAGCACGATCAGGCGAAGCCCGTCGTGAGCCCCGAGCAGGCGGTGAGGGAGATGGCGCCGAGGATCGCGGCGGGCGAGACGGTCGCGGTCGTGTTCGGCCGCGAGCGCAACGGGCTGGAGAACGACGAGGTCGGGCTCGCCGACCGCATCCTCACCCTGCCGGTCAACCCCGCGTTCGCCTCGCTCAATCTCGCCCAGGCCGTGCTCGTCGTCGGCTACGAATGGTTCAAGCTGAAAACCTCGGGTGCGCTGCCGTTTCAAACGCCGGAGAAATCGCCGGCCGCTCCCAAGCAGCAGCTGCTGGCGTTCTTTGCCGATCTCGAGCGCGAGCTCGAAACGGTCGAGTTCTTCCGCCCGCCGGAAAAGCGCGAGACCATGGTCGTCAACCTGCGCAACATTTTTTCGCGCATGCAGGCCAGTCAGCAGGATGTCCGCACGCTCCACGGCGTGATTCTCGCCATTGCCGAGGGCCGCAAAGGCCCGGCGCGGGGCGGCGTGCTCGACGGCGAGGAAGCGGAAATGCTGCGGGCGCTGCTTGCCGAGCACGGGCAAGGCCGCGTGCCCTCCGAACGCGGGCCGGTGCGGGGGCTCGCGCGGCTGCTCCGCCGCAATCCCACCGAGGCCGAGCGCGCCTTCTGGACTGCGCTCGTCAACGACCGCCGCTTCGCCGGATCGGGGTTCAAGCGCCAGGTGCCGGTCGGCCCGCACATCACAGATTTCGTGTCGTTTCCGCTGCGCATCGTGCTCGACCTTAAGCCCGAGGAGGAGAGCGTCGAGGCGGCGGCAGCGCGAGCAGCCAAACGTGCCTGGCTCGCCGAGCGCGGGTACCGGGTGATCGAGATTCGTGCCGCCGACGCCGAGCGTGACGTCGGCAGATTGCTCGACGAGCTGGCGCCGGTCATCGCCGCGAGAAGCGCCGGCGCGCCGCCGTCCCGATCGGATCCCCCGATCAGCGCCTGAGCTTCTGCAGCGCTGATGCGGCGGCGCCCCGCAGGAATCCCATGGCCGCTGCCGACCGCCAGGCGCGCGCTCGGGCGTCGCGCTCCGCGCGTCAGCCGGTCAGCTTGATCTGCTGGATCGCCTGCTCCAGCAGCTCGTCCATGGTGCGGCGAATCTGGTGATCGGACTGGACGACGCCCTTGGCATCGAAGTCGCGCCGGATCTTCTTGAACACATCGTGATCGCCCTCGGCGTACGCGGCCATCACCATTTCCCTGGCGTAGGCGTCGGCGTCGGCGCCGGAGAGGCCGAGCTTCTCCGCCGCCCACAGGCCGAGCATCTTGTTGCGCCGGGCGATCGCCTTGAACCGCAGCTCCTCGTCGTGCGCGAAGCGTTTTTCGAACTCCTCCTCGCGTTTGTCGAAGGTGGTGGGCATGTCGGGCCTCGCGTGCGGTCGGGAAATGCGTCAGCGGCTTGCATAAAGGGTTGGAATCCCCAAATCAACTCGGCCCGCGGACGCCCCCCCGGGGAGAACCGGCGGGCGCGATTGTGCTCCCGATGATCATCGGCTAGGTTGCCCGAGCGGTCGGGCAGGCAGCTCTTGAGTCGTGCCGCCCGGTCCCTCCGCCGCGGACCTCGTAGCCTCACTGGAGCCCCGGCAACTATGGACTTCCTCAAGCCACGGTACATCCCGATGAGCCGCCGCCGCCGCATCTATGAAGGCAAGGCGAAGGTCCTCTATGAGGGCCCCGAGCCGGGAACGCTGATCCAGCATTTCAAGGACGATGCGACCGCCTTCAATGCGAAAAAGCATGAGGTGATCGAAGGCAAGGGCGTGCTCAACAACCGCATCTCGGAGTACCTGTTCCAGCACCTCAACGACATCGGCGTGCCGACCCATTTCATCCGCCGGCTCAATATGCGCGAGCAATTGATCCGGGAGGTGGAGATCATCCCGCTGGAAGTGGTGGTGCGAAACGTCGCGGCAGGCTCGCTGAGCCAGCGGCTCGGGATCGAGGAAGGTACCCAGCTGCCGCGGTCGATCATCGAGTTCTACTACAAGAACGACGCGCTCGGCGATCCGATGGTATCGGAGGAGCACGTCACCGCGTTCGGCTGGGCGACACCCCAGGAGATCGACGACATCATGGCGCTCGCCATCCGGGTCAACGATTTCCTGTCCGGGCTCTTCCTCGGTGTCGGCATAAGGCTCGTCGATTTCAAGATGGAATGCGGCCGGCTGTGGGAAAACGAGATGATGCGCATCGTCGTCGCCGACGAGATCTCGCCGGATTCCTGCCGGCTGTGGGACATCAAGTCGAACGAGAAGCTCGACAAGGACCGCTTCCGTCGCGACCTCGGCGGACTGCTCGAGGCCTACACCGAAGTGGCCAAGCGGCTGGGCGTCATGAGCGAGAACGAGCGCCCGCAAGGCACGGGGCCGATCCTGGTCAAGGGCTGAGTCTCGAGCCTCTCGTAACCCGATGGGGCGGCGCGGCCGCGTAATCCGGGAGCGGCTTTCCGGATTTCGCTTGCTCCATCCGGGCTACGGTTCCCGGGTTGAGCCGGGCACGCAGGAATGTTACCGGGGGCCACGCGGCCCCCGGTCGCTTTCGCCCCTCGAGGGCGTTGCCATGCGGAGATGGCGTTTTGCGCGCACGCGTCACCGTAACCTTGAAATCCGGTGTGCTCGACCCGCAGGGAAAGGCCATCGAAGGCGCGCTCAAGGCGCTCGGAATCGCCGGCGTGGCCAGCGTGCGCCAGGGCAAGGTGTTCGACATCGAGCTCGAAGGTGAGGATGTCGCGCGGGCCGAGGGCGCGCTGAAAGACGCCGCCGAGAAGCTCCTGGCCAATCCCATCATCGAGAATTACCGCATCGAGGTGGTGGGATGACGTTTACGCGCGCCGCACGCCTGATGCTGGCGTTGTTGCTGGTCGGCCTAGCCGGCGCTGCCGGCTCGGCGGCCCGGTCCGGAGCCGACAGACCCGAGCAAACCTGGACCGAGATCAGCTGGCCGTTCCTGCTCGACGAATGGGGCGCCGGGCAGGCGTTCCGCTGCGAGGACAAAGCGTGCGGGCTCGAGGCGCGGCTCTTCGTCCGCGCGAAGCGCGGCTTCTGCAATTGCTTCCAAGGGGTGGCGGACGATGCAGAAGTCGACCGGCTGACCGATTTCGAATTCTTGGGCGGCCCCTCGCGGCCGCTGGGACCGGGACGGGCGATCGCGATCGGCGACAGGTCGGGACGGGTACGCTCGTTTGCGGTCGACGGCGCCAAGGCGCCGTCCCGGCGCGCCGTCTCGCTCGTCGTCGCCAAGGACTGCGAGGCGCTGGTTGCCACCCTGATCGCCGATCGCGAGGTTGCGGCCGCGGCGGCGGATGCGGCGATCGTAGCCTTGCTGCCGCGGACCCTCGTTGCCAATTTACCTTGAGACGAACACGACCCGCCATGAAATCCGCCGTCCTCATTTTTCCCGGCTCGAACCGTGAGCGGGACGCGGCCCGCGCGCTCAAGCTGATCTCCGGGCACGCGCCCGCCATGGTGTTCCACGCCGAGACCGAGCTGCCGGCGGGGACCGATCTCGTCGTGCTCCCCGGCGGATTTTCCTATGGGGATTACCTGCGCTGTGGCGCGATCGCGGCGCACGCGCCGATCATGGAAGCGGTGCGCAGCCACGTCCGCCGGGGCGGGCTGGCGATCGGCATCTGCAACGGTTTTCAGATTCTCTGCGAGGCGGAATTGCTGCCGGGCGTGTTGCTGCGCAATTCCGGAATCAAGTTCCTGTGCCGGGAAGTGTGCCTGCGCATCGAGCGCTCCGACACCCCGTTCACGCGCGGCTACAATGCGGGCCAAGTGATCCGTGTGCCGATCGCGCACGGGGAGGGCAGCTATTTCGCCAGCCCCGCCACGATCGCCCGGCTCGAGAACGAGGGGCGGGTGCTGTTCCGCTACACGGCTCCGGACGGGTCGCGCAACGAGGCATGGAACGTCAACGGCTCGACCAATGCCATTGCGGGCGTGCTCTCGGAAAAGCTCAATGTGCTCGGATTGATGCCGCATCCGGAAAACCACGTGGAATCCGCGATCGGCTCCACCGACGGACGAGGGTTTTTCGCCGGGCTGGTGGCGCATTTCGCGCAAGCCGCATAGCTAGCAGGCGAGAACCAAATCAAAGGCCGAACCGAACTTGCTGATGCAGCAACCAGCCGCGATTCCCAAAGAACCAGCGCTGCCGAACGAGCCGAAGATCACCCCGGAGCTCGTGGCCGAGCACGGCCTCACGCCGGAGGAGTACGCGCGCGTCCTAGATTTGATCGGCCGCGAGCCGACGCTGACCGAGCTCGGCATCTTCTCGGCCATGTGGAACGAGCACTGCTCGTACAAATCCTCCAAGGTTCATCTCAAGACGCTACCCACCGAGGCGCCGTGGGTGATCCAGGGGCCCGGCGAGAACGCCGGCGTGATCGCCATCGGCGATGGCCTCGCGCTCGTTTTCAAGATGGAGAGCCACAACCATCCGAGCTACATCGAGCCCTATCAGGGCGCCGCGACGGGGGTCGGCGGCATCCTGCGCGACGTGTTCACCATGGGCGCGCGCCCGATCGCGTGCCTGAATTTCCTGCGCTTTGGCGACCCGGCGCATCCGCGCACCCGCCATCTCGTCGCCGGCGTGGTCGCCGGCATCGGCGGCTACGGCAATTCTTTCGGCGTGCCGACGGTCGGCGGCTCGGTCGGCTTCCATCGGCGCTACGAGGGCAATTGCCTGGTCAACGCCATGGCGGTCGGCCTCGCGCCCGCGGACAGGATTTTCTACGCCAAGGCGACGGGCGTGGGAAAACCGATCGTCTACCTCGGCTCCAAGACCGGGCGTGACGGTATCCACGGCGCCAGCATGGCGTCCGCCGAGTTCGGCGCGGACTCCGAGGAGAAGCGGCCGACGGTGCAGGTCGGCGATCCCTTCTCCGAAAAGCTGCTGCTCGAAGCGTGTCTGGAGATCATGGCGAAGGATTGCGTCGTCGCCATCCAGGACATGGGCGCGGCGGGCCTGACCTGCTCGGCCGCGGAGATGGGAGCCAAGGGCGACCTCGGCGTGACGCTCGATCTCGACAAGGTGCCGTGCCGCGAAACCGGCATGAGCGCCTATGAAATGATGCTCTCCGAGAGCCAGGAGCGCATGCTCATGGTGCTCGAGCCGGAAAAGGAGGCGGAGGCCGAGGAAATCTTCCGTAAATGGGGGCTGGATTTCGCGGTCATCGGCGAGACCACGCCGACCAAGCGCTTCGTCGTGCGTTACGGCGGTCAGGTGATGGCCGACCTGCCGATCAAGGAACTGGGCGACGAGGCGCCGGTCTATCACCGTCCGTCGGCCGAGCCGGCAAAACAGGCCGTCATCGCGGCCGCGCAGGTTCCCGCACCCGCTTCGCTGGCCGATGCGCTGGAGAAATTGATCGGCTCGCCGGACTTGTGCTCGAAGCGCTGGGTTTTCGAACAATACGATCACATCATCCTGGGCAACACGGTGCAGCGGCCGGGCGGGGACGCCGCCGTGTTGCGCATCGAGGAAGGGTCCAAGGGTGTTGCGCTCACGACCGACGTTACCCCGCGCTATTGCGAGGCCGATCCGTTCGAGGGCGGCAAGCAGGCGGTGGCGGAAGCCTGGCGCAATCTCACCGCGGTCGGGGCCAAGCCGCTGGCGCTCACCGACAATCTCAATTTCGGCAATCCGGAGCGCCCGGAGATCATGGGTCAGCTCGTCGGCGCGATCCGCGGCATCGCCGAAGCGGCGAAGGCGCTCGACTTCCCGGTCGTGTCCGGCAACGTCAGCCTCTACAACGAGACCAACGGCCGCGCGATCCTGCCCACTCCGACCATCGGCGGCGTCGGCCTGCTCGAGGATTTCCGGAAATCCGCGAGCCTCGCCTTCAAGGCGGCGGACGAGCTCGTCCTGTTGATCGGCGAGACCAAGGGCTGGCTCGGGCAATCCATGTATCTGCGCGAGATCGCCGGGCGCGAGGAAGGCGCGCCGCCGCCGGTCGATCTTGCGGTCGAGCGGCGCAACGGCGAGTTCGTGCGGGCGCTGATCGGGGAGGGGCTTGCCACCGCCGTCCACGACGTATCCGATGGCGGGTTATTGGTGGCGATCGCCGAAATGGCGATGGCCTCCGGCATCGGCGCGCGGCTCTATGGCGAGCCGATGGGCATGCCGGCGCACGCATTCTGGTTCGGCGAGGACCAAGCCCGCTACGTGATCACCGCGAAGCCGAGCGAGGCCGAAGCCATCGTGGCACGATGCAAGGCCGCCGACATCCCGGTGCGGCGCATCGGCTCGACCGCCGGCAACGCATTGACGCTGCCGGGCGTGCGCCCCATCCTGCTCACGGCGCTGGGCGAACGATTCGAGGGCTTTCTCCCGGCCTATATGGCCGGCACGCATTAGGAGTGAGCCGCGCCATGGCGATGCATGCCGGCGAGATCGAGCGGCTGATCAAGAGCCGGATTCCCGACGCCGAGGTCACCATTCGCGACCTCGCCGGCGACGGCGACCATTATGCCGCGACCGTGATCGCCGAATCCTTCCGCGGCAAGTCGCGGGTGCAGCAGCATCAGCTGGTGTACGAGGCGCTGCAGGGGCAGATGGGCGGCGTGCTCCACGCGCTGGCGCTCCAGACCGGGGTGCCGCAGAGGTGATGTCGCAGCCCCCTGGGCGAGGGCGCGTTCCTGCGCTACATAGGGGCAGCAACGACGGCCGGATTAGCCGATGCAAGGCCCCGGCGCAACGAGGATCAGGATCCATGGGCATCGAGCAGTTCATCGCCAACGAGGTCAAGGGCAACGACGTGGTGGTGTTCATGAAGGGCACCCCGCAATTCCCGCAATGCGGGTTCTCCGGCCAGGTGGTGCAGATCCTGGACCATCTCGGCGTGCCCTATAAGGGCATCAACGTGCTGGAATCCGACGACCTGCGCCAGGGCATCAAGGCCTATGCGCAATGGCCGACGATCCCGCAGCTCTACGTGAAGGGTGAGTTCGTCGGCGGCTGCGACATCATCCGCGAAATGTTCCAGGCCGGCGAGCTGCAGAACCTCTTCAAGGACAAGGGCGTTCCGGTCAAGGCCCGCGCCACCGCGTAAATACCTCCCCGGGGGAGGGGAGGTCGATCGCGCGAAAAGCGCGATCGGGTGGGGCGCAGCCCACCCCACCACGCCGGCTTCGCCGGCGACGCTCTTCACCAGCCAGCCCCCTTCTAACTATTTTGACTAATGGCCTCTGGGCGTCAATTCATAGACCGCGGTCGCGGTCATGATAGCTGATGCCAAGTTAGGCGATGACAGCATGTTGGTTATGACCGGGTTAACGATGGAAAGAGAGCTGAGACGACACTCGGACTTGAATACCTCGGAAAGAGCTGCGCATTCGCCCTCCGCCATCCCGTAGAGTGTTCGGCGGGCAGTTTCCTGCGGTTTGGGATCTAAAATCGTTTGCGTCTCCACAGCGACAACCGTGGCTCGGAATGTGGTAGTGACACGCATGGCCGGAACGACATTAGAGGCTCCGCCCTGCGGGGCTGCAACGTTCACCTGAGCAGTAACGCTGGTGGCTGCAAGCACGAGGGTCACTGGTAGAATTGCCAAAATCTTCATCGTCCATCCCCTATTCATTCCACCGGGATGCAACGTCCGCGTGAACTGTCCGCTGAGACTTTCGGCCCCTCAGCGCGAGTAATACTCGACGACGAGGTGCGGCTCCATCATCACCGGATAGGGGATCTCGTTGAGCAGCGGAATGCGCGCGAGCTTCGCTACCATCTTGTGGTGATCGACCTCGATGTAGTCGGGCACGTCGCGCTCCTGCAATCCGGTCGCCTCGATCACCGCGGCGAGCTCTTTGGACTTTTCGCGCACCTCGACCACGTCGCCCGGCTTGACCCGGAAGCTCGGAATCGTCACGCGCCGGCCGTTGACCTTGACGTGGCCGTGACTGACGAACTGCCGCGCCGCGAACACGGTCGGCACGAATTTTGCCCGGTAAACGACGGCGTCGAGCCGCCGCTCCAACAGCCCGATCAGGTGCGCGCCGGAATCGCCCTTCATCCGGATCGCCTCCTCGTAGATGCCGCGGAACTGCCGCTCGGAGATGTTGCCATAATAGCCGCGCAGCTTCTGCTTGGCGCGAAGCTGCACGCCGTAGTCGGAGAGCTTGCCCTTGCGACGCTGGCCGTGCTGGCCGGGACCGTACTCGCGGCGGTTCACCGGGCTCTTCGGGCGGCCCCAGATGTTCTGCCCCATACGGCGGTCGAGCTTGTATTTCGATTCATTGCGCTTGGTCATCGCGTCCTCATGCGGCGCTTGGCGCCGGTTGGAAAAATTCGAGGATCGCGCCCTCCTTTGCCGAAGCCGAGCTTCCGGCCGACAGGCGGTGTCTTAAAAGCGCAAGATGCCGCCGCGGGTCGCGAAACGTCGTGCGGGCCCGTTTTGCGGGCCCGCAACGTGCCGGGGTTCTAGGCGGAAAGCGAAGGGGTGTCAAACGCGTCGAGCGTGGCGATCTCGCCGATCCCGAACCGCGACAGATTGGCGACGAGCGCCGCCGACAGGTTGCGCCCCGACGTGAAGATCGCGGTCGCCGGGGCAGAGGGCATGCGCGCTTCGGCCGGGCCGACGAGGTCGACCACGCGCCGGGCGATCGCCGGGGCCGGGTCGATGAATTTCGCCGGCCAAAGCGCGAGCCGCTCGAGCCGCTCGATGAGCAGCGGATAATGGGTGCAGGCGAGCACGATGGTGTCGGTCCGCGCCGCGTTGGCGACGAAGCAGGGGGCGAGCTCGGCGGCAATCGCCGCATCCTCGACCGGGCTGCCGCGCAGCTCGGCTTCCGCCAGGCCCGCGAGGCGCGCCGAGCCGACCAGGGTCACCTCGCAGCCGGCCGCGAACTCCCGGATCAGCGCACGGGTGTATTCGCGCTTGACCGTCGCCTCGGTGCCGAGCACCGACACGCGCTTGGTGCGCGAAGCCGCACAGGCGGGCTTGATCGCCGGCACGGTGCCGACGAACGGCACGACAAAGCGCGCGCGCAAGCTCGGCAGCACGATGGTCGAGGCGGTGTTGCAGGCGACGACCACGAGGTCCGGGTCGTGGGCCTCGATCAGGTGCTCCATCAAAGCAAGAACGCGCGCGACCAGCCGGTTCTGCTCGATCGCGCCATAGGGAAAGCCGGCATCGTCGGCCACGTACACGAGATGGGCATCCGGGCGCGCCTTGGCGATCTCGCGATAAACGGTGAGCCCGCCGAGACCGGAATCGAAGAGGAGGATGCGGGGCGCGGGGATCATGCGTTTCAAGGCGAACCGGCCGGCCAAGATGGAAACCGGATCATGGCGGGAATGGGGAGCGAGGCCCGGCGCGCAGGCGAGGGGCAGCGTGCCGAACTCGATCCCCACATTGCGCATGTGTGCTCGCCCGCCTTTCGCCGCCACGCGTAGACCGCGAAGGCTTAGCGGGCGGTAAACGTCGTCCGACGCTCAATTGGATTCTCGGGTGCGAACGGGAATACGCCGCGGGAGCGGGGTCAGGCCTTGCCGAACACGCGCTGAAAAATCGTGTCGACGTGACGCAGGTGGGCGTCGAGATCGAAGCTCGCGGCGATCTCGGGCTTGCTCAGATGCTTGCGCACGTCGGGATCGGCGTCGAGCAGCGCGCCGAAATCGCCTTCGCCGCTCCACGCCTTCGTGGCGTTGCGCTGGACCAGCCGATAGGCCTCCTCGCGCGCCACGCCCTTTTGGGTGAGCGCGAGCATAATGCGCTGGGAATGGATGAGTCCGCCGAGCCGGTCGAGATTCTTGCGCATGTTCTGCGGATAGACCACGAGCTTTTCGATCAGCCCGGCCAGCCTCGCGAGCGCGAAATCGAGCGTGACGGTCGCGTCCGGGCCGATCATGCGCTCGACCGAGGAATGGGAAATGTCGCGCTCGTGCCAGAGCGCCACGTTCTCCAGCGCCGGCGTCACATAGGCGCGCACCACGCGGGCTAGTCCGGTCAGATTCTCGCTGAGCACCGGGTTGCGCTTGTGCGGCATGGCGGAGGAGCCCTTTTGGCCCTCCGAGAAATATTCCTCCGCCTCCAGCACTTCCGTGCGCTGCAGATGGCGGATCTCGGTTGCCAGCCGCTCGACCGACGCGCCGAGGACGCCGAGCGTGGCGAAATACATGGCGTGGCGGTCGCGCGGGATCACCTGGGTGGAAATTGGCTCGACCGCGAGCCCCATGGCCTTGGCGACATGGGCCTCGACGCGCGGATCGACCTGCGCGAAGGTGCCGACCGCGCCGGAGATCGAGGCGGTTGCGACCTCCTTGCGGGCGGCCACGAGCCGTTCGCGGCCGCGGGCAAATTCCGCATAGGCGCCGGCGAGCTTGAGCCCGAACGTCGTGGGCTCGGCGTGGATGCCGTGGGAGCGGCCGATCGTGGGCGTGAGCTTGTGCTCGAACGCGCGGCGCTTGAGCGCCTGGAGCAGGGCATCCGCGTCGGCGATCAAGAGATCGGCGGCGCGCACGAGCTGGACGTTGAAGCAGGTATCGAGCACGTCGGAGGAAGTCAGCCCCTGATGCACGAAGCGGGCATCCGGGCCGACGATCTCGGCGAGATGCGTCAGGAACGCGATGACGTCGTGCTTGACCTCGCGCTCGATCGCCTCGATGCGCTCGAGGTCGAAGCGGGCATTGCGCCCCTTGTCCCAGATGGCCTTGGCCGCGGTCTTCGGGATCAACCCGAGCTCGGCCATGGCGTCGGCGGCATGCGCCTCGATCTCGAACCAGATGCGGAACCGGGTCTCGGCCGTCCAGATCTCGGCCATTTGCGGCCTGGTGTAGCGCGGGATCATCGCCGAGCCTTTCACGCCGCCTCGCCGCGCGCCATCAACGCGGCATTGCGGATTGCCGCAATGTTGGCGCGGTAGCCGTCAGGCTTGGTGTTCTTGAATACCGCAGAGCCGGCGACCAGCACGTTGGCGCCTGCCGTCGCCACGGCGCCGGCGGTTTCCGGGGTAATGCCGCCGTCGACTTCGATGTCGATGTTGCGCCCCGCGACCATGTGCCGGACCGCCTGGATCTTGTCGAGCATGGCCGGGATGAATTTCTGGCCGCCGAAACCGGGATTGACCGACATCACCAGGATGAGGTCCACGAGATCGAGCACGTAGCCGATCGCGCTTTCCGAGGTCGCGGGGTTGAGCGACACGCCGGGTTTCTTGCCGAGCGCGCGCACCGCCTGCAGCGAGCGATGCAGGTGCGGGCCGGCCTCGGCATGGACGATGATGTGGTCGGCCCCGGCATTGGCGAATGCCTGCAGATAGGGATCGGCCGGCGCGATCATCAGGTGCACGTCGAGGATTTTCGGGGTGTGGCGGCGCAGCGCTCTGACCACGTCGGGCCCGATGGTGAGGTTCGGCACGAAATGCCCGTCCATCACGTCGACGTGGATCCAGTCGGCGCCGGCCGCTTCCACCGCGCGCACCTCCTCGCCGAGCTTGGCGAAATCGGCGGAAAGGATCGAGGGGGCGACAAGCAGCGGACGCATCGCATTCTCCGGCACGAGCTTCGGGTAACACGCGGCGGAGAAGCCGGCAACGCGACTTGGGCACGCGCTCGAGCGATCTACCCGAATCTCTCTCGATCCGTCTGCAAACGCTGGGCAATCGGCTTGAGCAATTGCGGTACCAGGTAGATCGGGAACTGGGCGATGCCGAAATAGAGCCAGACGAGGTCGGGGACCGCCCCGCCGGTCGCGGCCAGCATCAGGCCGAGGTTGCGATGGCCGCAGGCGAGCCCGAGCGCAAAGGCGCGCTCGCGGCCGGCACGCGCAAACACCAGGGTCGTGACGGCGGTCAGGCCGAGCGCCAGCATGAACGATAGCAGGACGAGGCCGATCACGAACAGCGGCTGGGCAACGAAGCCGATGGTGACCCCGCCCATGATCGCGACGGCGAAGACGAACAGCAGGACGATGCTCAGCCCGTCGATCCGCTCGCGCTGGCGCTCCACCCAGGCGTTTCCGGCGATGGCCCGGATCATGGTGGCGGCAAGCGCCGAGCCCGCGAGGATCGCCAGCAGCTGGACGCCCAGCGCGACCGGCCGCAGCGAGAGCGCGGAGCCGACGAAGAGCTCGGCGAATGCCGCGGCGGTGAACGGCGTGACGACCATGCACAGGACGAGGGTCGCAAGCGACAAGGCCGCTTCGAGCCCCATGAGTGCCGCGAAGGCCGGCGCCGCCATGATCGGCGGCGCGGAGGCTTGCAGCATGAGACCGACGAAGAGGTCGGGGACGAGCTCGGGGAGACCGAAGGCCAGAATAACGAGCCCGAGCGCCGCGGGCACCGCCAGCATGATCCAGGCGGTCGCCAGCACCACGAGACCGGGCTTAGCGAAATGCGCGCGCAGCTCCCGCGCATCGACCCGCAGGAAGGCGAGCATCAGCAGGAGAAAGATCGCCTCGGGGACGAGCGGCTTGAACGGGACCGCGAGCGGCGGCACCGCCAGGCCCAGAAAGATCGAGGCCGCGACCGCGCGGGTGCCGTGGCGCCCGAGAAAAGCGAGCGCCGCCGCCAGGAGATCGAGCAGACGCATCGGCTGAAGTTCCGAAGCGAAAACAAAGGCGCGATGAGTAGCTGCGAACGGCGGGGTTGAGAACCCTCCTCGGGGTTGGTACCTGCCATGCTTCAGCCGCGCCGCTCCGGGCGGCCCACACGAGGCTCGCAATGGCACGCACGGACGTAATGGTTCTCGGCGCCGGCATCGTCGGCACGTCGACCGCATTGCAGCTCGCCAAGCGCGGGCTCTCCGTCGCGCTCATCGACCGGCGCGGGCCCGGCGAGGAGACGTCCTACGGCAATGCCGGCGTCATCGGCGGCGCCGGGGTTTATCCCATGGCGTTCCCCAACGATTTCCGCGCGTTGCTGGGCGTCGCCTTCAAGCGCTCGCCACTGGCGAATTATCATCTGATGTTCCTGCCGAAGGTCGCGCCGTGGCTGCTTGCGTTCCGGGCGGCGTCGAAACCGGAAAAACTCGTCGAAACGGCCCGGATCATGCGGCCGCTGCTGGCGTGCGCCCTCGGCGAGCACGAGGTTTTGCTGCGCGAGTCCGGGGCCGAGCGCTATCTCCACAAGGACGGCTGGATCTCGATCCACCGCAGCGACCGCGGCTTGGCTGCGCTCGAGCCCGAGCTCGAGCTCGGCGCTACGCTGGGGGTGAGGGCGCGCAAGCTCGATGCCGAGGCGGCGCGCGCGCTCGAGCCGAGCCTCAATCCGGTATTCCGCCACGCGATCCACTGGCCCGACATCGCCAGCGTGTCGAACCCGCTCGCCGTCACCCGGGCCTATGCGGCGCGGTTTGCCGCCCTGGGCGGTGTTGTGGTGAAAGGCGACGCGCGCTCGCTGCATCGTGCGGATGGAAGCTGGCGGGTGGAAACCGGCGAGGGGCCGGTCGATGCCGGACAGGCCGTGATCGCGCTCGGCCCGTGGGCACCGGACGTGCTCGAGCCGCTCGGCATTCGCCTGCCGCTTGCGGTCAAGCGCGGCTATCACCGCCACTTCCGGCCCCGCGGCAACGCCGGCCTGACGCGGCCGGTGGTCGATCCCGAGAACGGCTATGCGCTGGCGCCCATGGAGCAGGGCATCCGGCTCACGACCGGCGCCGAGTTCGCCGACCGCGATGCGCCCCCGACCCCGGTGCAGCTCGAGCGGGTGATGCCAGCGGCCGAGAATCTGTTTCCGCTCGGGGAGCCGGTCGAAGAGCAACCGTGGCTCGGCAGCCGGCCGTGCTTTGCGGATTCCCGGCCGGTCGTCGGCCGCGCGCCGGGCCGGCCCGGTTTATGGCTGTGCTACGGCCATGGTCATTATGGGCTCACGCTCGGCCCCATCACCGGGCGGCTCATCGCCGAGATGATGACCGGCGCGACGCCCGTGATGGATCCGGCGCCGTTCTCCGCGGAACGCTTCGGCTGAGGTCAATAGTGATATCGGCAAGACGCGATTTCGAGTTGCCGCGCGTCGCCTTGTCCAGTGACCCGGTAAACGAATCGATGCTCGCCCGTAATACGGCGGGACCACCATCCAGCCCGCGCGAACTTCAGTGGTTCGGGTTTGCCAATGCCTCTGAAAGGATCTCGTTTGCTGTCGCGAATAAGCTCATCGATGCGCCGCACGATCCGCTGATCATTTTCCTGCCAATAAAGGTAATCGTCCCAGCCCTCCTCGGTCCACACGAGCCTCATTTGGCAGCGGCGGATTCACCGGCGATTTCGTGCTCACTCAATTTCCCCGCATCGGCGCTCTCAATGGAACGTAACAATCGCTGGGCATTCGCGGGACTCCGCAGCAGGTGCAGGGTTTCCATGATGCTCTCGTATTCTTCCTCGGAAAGAACGACTACCGAACGCGCGTTCTGGCGCGTGACACGAAGCGGAGCGCGGTCGTCGCAAACCTGCTCCATGTATTTGACGAGGTGGCGCCGAAAGTCGGTATACGGAACATGGCCCATGGGATCATCTCCTTTGTACATATTTATGTACAATGGATGCGGGGTCAAGCACTCCGATTGAGGCCACCGAATTTGTCCGGCCAGCTCGGCAGTGTGCCCGGGAAGGGCAGGGGGCCTGCCGCGAACACCGCGCGCGCGATTGCCCGCGCCAGCGTGTTGGCCGCAATGGCGCCGAGTTCGGAAACGGCGATGAAGGGATCGTTCAGCGGCTTGCGGCCGGTGGCGGCGGCGAACACGATGTCGCCGTCGAGTGGGGTGTGCACCGGATAGATCGCCCGCGCCATCCCGGTCTGCGCCATCACCGCGAGCCGCCAAGCCTGCGCCTTGCTCAGTGCGGCGTCGGTTACGATCACCGCCGGCGTGGTGCTCTCGAGCGCCGATGCCTTGGTCCGCGGGATCAGCGCCGCGGACGGGATCTTGGCCGGCCAGCCCAAGCCGCCGAACTCGCCTGCCTGCTCGAGCGGCGCCGCCCAGAACCAGGGCCCGTCGCCCAAAACGACGCTGCCGGTCGGATTGACGGCGGCAAGTGCGCCCACGATGTGGCCGCTGCTCGTCATCGCCGACGCCGAGCCGATGCCGCCCTGGAGGTTGACGGTGGTCGCAAATCATCCCCTGCGGCCGCGGCGGCAACGTACCCCAGGTCGCGATACGGCGAGTACCGGCCCCAATCCTTGTCGCCGCCGGCGAGCAGATCGAACAGGACCGCACCCGGCACGATCGGCACGCGCGCCGAGCCGATCGCAAACCCGCGGCCCTGCTCGCGCAGCCAAGCCTGAACGCCGTGCGCAGCTTCGAGCCCGAAGGCCGAGCCGCCGGAAATCGTCAGCGCGTCGATCCGTTCGACCGTCCTCGCGGGATGGAGCAGGTCGGTCTCATGCGTGCCCGGGCCGCCACCGCGCACGTCGACCGAAGCGACGGCCGGTTCGTCGAATACGATCGCGGTCGTGCCCGAGCCGAGGCGCGCGTCGTGCGCATGGCCGACCCGGACGCCTTCCACATCGGTGACGAGATTGCGCACGCGTGAAATCCTCTCCCCGGAAACGGCGACGATCTCATATCCAACGCCAATTCAGGAAGCCCAGGCAACCCCGAGTCCCGAAAGGGAAATTCCGGCTGCTGCGATCACATCCCGGCGAAGCCGGGCGAGCGGGCTTGCTTCGCCCGCCATCGCCGGCGCATCTAGCGTGCCATGGCTTCCGACGTCTCGCTTGCGGCCGCGCTTGCGGCCGGAACCTTGAGTTTCCTGTCGCCCTGCGTCCTGCCGCTGGTCCCGCCGTATCTCGTGTATTTGGCGGGGACATCGCTCGAACGCCTGGAAGATGCCGAGCCGGAAGTTCTGGTCCGGCGCGATACCGTCGTCGCCGCCGCATGGTTCGTGCTCGGCTTCTCCACGGTGTTCATTCTGCTGGGCGCCGGAGCGAGCGTGCTGGGCGGGTTCGTGCGCGCCTATTCGGCCGAGCTCGCGATCCTCGCCGGCATCGCCATCATCGTCATGGGGCTGCATTTCCTCGGGCTCACCCGCATCTCGTGGCTGATGCGCGAGAAGCGCGCCGCGATGGGAAAGCCGGTGGGCCTATGGGGCGCCTATGCGATGGGGCTTGCATTCGCGTTCGGCTGGACGCCGTGCATCGGCCCGATTCTCGCGGCGATCCTCGCAGTTGCGGCTTCCGAGGCGACGCTGGTCAAGGGCGCCGGGCTGCTCGCGGTCTATTCGCTGGGGCTCGGCATCCCCTTCATCTTGGCCGCGCTGGTGGTCGAGCCGTTCGCGGCGTTCCTCGGCCGCTTCCGCGCCCATCTTGCCGCGGTCGAGAAGACGATGGGCGGCCTGCTGGTGCTGACCGGCATCGCATTCCTGACCGGCTTCATCACCCAGGCGAGCTATTGGCTGCTCGAGGCGTTCCCGGTGCTGGGAAGAATCGGGTGAGCTCATGCCGTCGTTCCGGGGCGCACGCCCAGCGCGCGAACCCGGAACCTATGGACGCAAGAAATTCAATGTGCCGCGGTGGTCATGGATCCCGGGTTCCCTCGCTTCGCGAGGGCCCCGGGATGACCATCACGACGGCGGGCCGGAGAGCTCGGTGTAGTTGCCGTCCTTGTTCCACTTGTAGACGACGTAGTCGACGATCTTGATATCGCCCTTGGGGTCGTAGGAGATTTTTCCCAGCACCGTGTCCCAGGTGCCGGCCTTGAGCGTCGCGGCGACCTTCTTGGCGTCGGTCGAGCCGGCCTTCTTGACCGCCTCTACCCATTCCTGGATCGCCGCGTAGGTGTAGAGCGTATAACCCTCGGGATCGATCCCCTTGTCCTTGAACTTCTTGACCACCGCGGCGGCGGTCGGCTTCTTGCGCGGGTCGGGCCCGAACGTGAACAGCATGCCTTCGCCGGCCGGCCCGGTGATCGACCAGAACTCGTTGGTCGCGATGGCATCGCCGGAGATCATCTGCGCTTTGAGGCCCTGGTCGCGCATCTGGCGCAGAATCAGCCCGGCCTCGGTGTGGTAGCCGCCGACGTAGACCACGTCGATCGCCGCCGCCTTGAGCTTCGACACCAGCGCGTTGAAGTCCTTGTCGCCCTGCGTGTAGGCCTCGTAGAGCTTCTCCTTCACGCCGGCCCGGTTGAGCGCCTTCTTGGTTTCGTCGGCGAGTCCCTTGCCGTAGGTCGACTTGTCCTGAAGGATGGCGATGTTCTTGCCCTTGTAGTTCCTGGCGATGAAATTGCCGGCAACCGCGCCCTGCTGGTCGTCGCGGCCGCAGACCCGGAACGTGTTCCACAAGCCGCGCTCCGTGAAGGTCGGATTGGTCGAGGCCGGGGTGATCTGCAGCACGTTGCCTTCGGCATAGGCCTCGGAGGCCGGGATCGAGGATGACGAGCAATAATGCCCGGCCACGAAGGGCACGCGCATGCCGGCGAATTTCTCGCCCACCGCGCGGGCCTGCTTGGGGTCGCAGGCATCGTCGCCGACCTCGATCGCAAGCTTCTTGCCATTCACGCCGCCCGCCGCATTGATATCGGCGAGCGCCATATCGGCGCCGTTCTTGAGCTGCTGCCCGAACGAGGCATATTGGCCGGTCATCGGGCCGGCCACGCCGATCGTGATGGTGTCCTGTGCGAACGCCGTGCCCGCAAGCGCCATGCTGGCGGTGAACACGAGGCCGGCAAGCCGCAGATTTTTCATGCTTCTCTCCCTTACATGAGGCGAAGGACCTCGAGAACCTGCGCCATTCTCTCCGGTTTTCCGGCGATGTCATCCTATTTTCGCGGCATCCTGGCGCGGCTTGCCGTCGGCTTCCGGACGCTGGCGCCACGTCAAAGGACCGGTGCGTTCATAAAGCCATGGATATTGCCGCGCCATTTGGCCCGCCCGGGTCACCCGCCAGGCGAGGCAGCCGATGAGGATCACGTAGAGCGTATCGGCCAGATACGACAGCGGTGAGATGAGCTCCGCGTCGAACAGCGCGAAATGAATGAAGCGGATCGCCGCACCGAGCAGCGCCATGTAGCCCACGACGTGCCAGGCCGGCCGCCAAGTGCCGGCAATGGCCCGGCCCGCGAGCCAGGCCGCCCCGCCCCCAAGGATCCCGGTGACGAACAGGATCTCGGGCCAGGATTCCAGCGCGTAGAGGTCGTCCATCGCGGCATCCTCAGGCGCGCCCGCCCTCGAGGTAGGCGGAGCGGACTTCCGGCCGCGCCAACAACTCCCGGCCGGTGCCGGTCAGCGTGATCAGGCCGTTGACCATGACATAGCCGCGGTTGGCGAGCTTGAGCGCATGGAATGCATTCTGCTCGACCAAAAATACGGTGAGCTTTTCGCGCCGGTTGAGCTGGCGAATGGCATCGAAGATCTGCTTGACCAGGACCGGGGCGAGGCCGAGCGAGGGCTCGTCGAGCAGCAGCAGGCGCGGGCGCGCCATCAGCGCGCGGGCAATGGCGAGCATCTGCTGCTCGCCGCCCGAAAGCGTGCCGCCGCGCTGATGCAGGCGCTCCTGGAGGCGCGGGAACAGCGCGAACATGCGCTCGAGATCCTCGGCGAAATGCGTGGGCTCGGCGGTCGTGGCGCCCATCTGCAGGTTCTCGAGCACGCTCATGCGCGCGAAGATGCGGCGCCCCTCCGGCGCCTGCGCGATGCGGCGCCCCTCCGGCGCCTGCGCGATCCGCAAATGCGCGATCTCGTGGGTCGGTAAATCGGTGATGTCGCGGCCCGCGAACACGATCCGGCCCTCGCGCGCGCGGGGGTTGCCGAAGATGGTCATCATCAGCGTGGATTTGCCGGCGCCGTTGGCGCCGATCAGCGCCACGATCTCGCCATCGTAGACGTCGATGTCCACGCCCTTGAGCGCGATGATGCTGCCGTAATAGGCCTTCACGCCGCGCAACCCGAGCAGCGGCTCGGAACCTTGCACCGCCTCGGCGGCAGGCGCGGAAGCGGCGCTCACAGGCCGACCTCCGCTTCCACCTGCTCGACCTCTTCATCCTCGACGCCCAGATAGGCGGCGATCACCTTGGGATCGTTGCGTACTTCCTCGGGCGAGCCGTCGGCGATCTTGACCCCGTAATCGAGCACGATCACGTGGTCGGAGATGCTCATGACGACCGACATGTCGTGCTCGATCAGCAGCACGGAAGCCTTATGCTCGGTACGGATGAAGAGCAGCAGCTCGTTGAGCTCGGCGCTCTCGCGCACGTTGAGCCCCGCGGCGGGCTCGTCGAGGCAGAGCAGCGCCGGCTCGGTGCACATGGCGCGCGCCACTTCGAGCCGGCGCTGCTGGCCGTAGGGCAGGTCGCCCGCGGGATCGTCGGCGCGCCGCAACAGCCCGATGCGGTCGAGCCAATAGCTCGCCTTGTCGATCGCGGCGCTTTCGGCGCGCGCGTAGACGGGAATGCCGAACAGGCCGAGAAAGGTGAAGCCCGAAGCTTTCATCAACACCTGGTGCTGGGCGACCAGCAGATTCTGCTGGCGCTCCAACAGGAAAGCCGTGCCGTCGGCATGGACGAGCCGCATCATGCCCGAACTCGGCCGGTAGAAGCCGGTGATGCAGTTGAACACCGTGGTCTTGCCGGCGCCGTTGGGCCCGATCAGCGCCGTGATCTCGCCCCGCCTCGCGGTGAAGCTGAGATCCGCGATCGCCAGCAGGCCGCCGAACCGCATCGACAGATGCTCGACCTCGAGGATCGGATCGGCCGCGGCGTTCATCCGCGTTCTTCCCGGACCAGGCCGGGCTCTATTCCCTTGCGGCGCTCGAGGAACACCGAGGGACTTCTCGTCGCAATCAGCCCGCGGGGCCGCCATACCATGATCGCCACCATGGCGAGCCCGAACACCAGCATGCGGTACTGGGCGAACTCGCGGAACAGCTCGAAGCCGCCCAACATCACCGTGGCCGCGATCACCACGCCGAGCTGCGATCCCATGCCGCCGAGCACCACGATGGCGAGCACCAGGGCGGATTCCGAGAACGTGAAGGATTCCGGGCTGATGAAGCCCTGGCGCGTCGCGAAGAACGAGCCGGCAAAGCCGCCGAACATCGCGCCCATCGCGAACGCCGTGAGCTTCACATTGGTGGTGTTGATGCCCAGCGAACGGCACGCGATCTCGTCCTCGCGCAGCGCTTCCCAGGCCCGGCCGATCGGCAGCCGCCGCAGGCGGATCGTCACCCAATTGGTCAGCAGCGCCAGCGCCAGGATCACGTAGAACAGGAACACGATGCGGTAGGTGGCTGAATATTCGAGCCCGAAGGTCGCCGCAAAGCCGCCCTCCTCGGCGTTGAACGGAATGCCGAAAAACGAGGGCCGGGGAATCCCGGGGACGCCGTTCGGGCCGCCGGTGACGCTCTGCCAATTGATCAGCACCAGGCGAATGATCTCGCCGAACGCCAGCGTCACGATCGCGAGATAGTCGCCGCGCAGCCGCAGCACTGGAAAGCCCAGGAGGACGCCCCAGAAGCAGGCGAGAATCCCCGAGATCGGCAGACACATCCAGAACGACAGGCCGAAATTGGTGGCGATCAAGGCATACGAATAGGCGCCGACGGCGTAGAACGCCACGTAGCCGAGATCGAGCAGTCCGGCGAGCCCGACCACGATGTTCAGCCCCCAGCCGAGCATCACGTAGGTCAGGATCTGGATGCTGAGATCGAGAATGTAGCGGTCGTGATAGAACAGGATCGGCACTGCGAGCGCGAAGGCCAGCAGCGCCGGAGCGAACATGCGGCCGACGCGGTCGAGAACCGCGGTCGCAGCCGCGGGAAGCCGCGGGGCGATATGGATCCGGCGCTCGCCGAACAGGATGCCCCGCAACAATCCGCCGACGAAGGCGATCGCCACCAGGATGCCCAGCGTGCCGAACCGCGGGGTGAGCTCGAGGCCGCCGGACGGGCCCTGGTCGGTGCGGATGCCGATCAACAGCGAAAACAGCCCGAACGCGGTGGCCGCGGCGATGACCGCGTTCTTGAGCGCGGCTCGGAGGTCGAGAACGGGCTTGACGCGAATGATGCGGCTCCCCCTCAAACTTTCTCGATTTCCGGGCGGCCCAGAATGCCGGTCGGCAGGAAGATCAGCACGATCACCAGGACCGAGAAGGCGGCGACGTCCTTGTACTCGATCGAGAAATACGCCGACCAGAACGTCTCGATCAGCCCGATGAGCAGGCCGCCGACCATCGCGCCGGGTAGCGAGCCGATGCCGCCGAGCACCGCCGCCGTGAACGCTTTTACGCCGGCGACGAAGCCGATATAGAAATCGATCACGCCGTAATAGAGCAGGTCCATGATGCCGGCGACGGCGGCGAGCGCCGCGCCGATCACGAAGGTGAGCGAGATGGTGCGATCGATGTCGACTCCGACCAGCGACGCCATCTTGAGATCCTGCTCGCAAGCGCGCATGTCGCGTCCCAGCCGCGTGTTCGCGACTAGCCAGGAAAACACCAGCATCAGCGCCAGCGTGATCACCACGATGGCGATCTGGACGTTGGACAGGCCGACGGCGAAGCCGTTGCGATCGAGCAAGGTGTACCCGCCCTGGATCAGCGGCGGCAGCGGCTTGACCCGCGCGCCTTGCACGATCTGCACGTAGTTCTGCAGCACGATCGACATTCCGATCGCGGAAATCAGCGGAGCGAGCCGGAACGAATGCCGCAGCGGCCGATAGGCCATGCGCTCCACCGTCCAGCCGTAGAGCGCGGTCAGCGCCATCGCGATCAGCAACACCAGGAACAACGCCAGCGGCACCGCGGTGACGCCCAGCGCAACCAGCATCAGGAAGGCGATGAGCGCCAGGAAGGCGCCGACCATGAACACGTCGCCATGGGCGAAATTGATCATGCCGATGATGCCGTAGACCATCGTATAGCCGATGGCGATCAGGCCGTAGATCGAGCCGAGCGTCAGTCCGTTGATGAGCTGCTGGAGAAAATATTCCATGTGCAAATCCTGCCGCGAACGTTCCGCTCGGCACGGTTCGCGGGCCGCGAACCACCGGAGGGCCGGGTCACCGCCGCGGTGCGAACCACCGAACCGTGGCATTCCTGGGCTCAGAAAAGCAAATTTTTCAAGGTCATGACAGCGCCCCGAGGGGCGGACCATTGCTTGTCCCCAGGGCATCGCCGGCGCGTTTGCATCGCCCTGGCCCGGGCCTATGCTCGGGGCCATGCCGTCCGAGCCCGCACTGCCGTTGTTTCATCTCTACGGCGATCCCCCGGATGATCAGGCATTCGATTTCGTTCACGTCGAGACCATCGGCTCGCGCTCCGCGCTGCACGACTGGACCATCCTGGCGCATCGGCACCGCAACCTGTTCCAGATCCTGCTGATCGAGCGCGGCGGCGGCGAGATGGTGTACGAGACGGCGACCCGGCTGTTCGAGGCCCCCGCCGCGATCCTGCTGGCGCCCGGCGTCGCCCACGGGTTCCGGTTCCGACCGCGGGAAACCGACGGCTGGGTCGTGAGCTTTACCGAGGACGTGGCCCGGGCGCTCGGCGAGCAGTCGGGTGCGGCGCTCGACCGGCTCGCGGCGCTCGCGAGCGATCCGGTCGTGCCGCTCGCGGAGGGCGCGGAAACCCGGCGGCTGGCGGCGCTCTGTGCCGATCTCAACGAAGAGCACGGCCTCGCTCGCGAGGGCCACCGGCTCGCCATGCGCGGCTTGTTGGCGCTGATTGCGGTCGAGGTGGTGCGGCTCGCGGCGAGCCGCGCGCGGACCGGGACGGTGACGCTCGCTCCCGCCGACGCGACCGTCGAGGTGCTGCGGCGCCTCATCGAGGAGCATTTCCGCCGCGACCGGCACGTCGGCTTCTATGCGCAGCAGCTGGCGATGACGCCGGATCGGCTCAACGATCATCTCAAGCGCGCAGCCGGAGTAACCGCGGGGCATCTGATCCGCCAGCGCCTGCTCACCGAGGCCAAGCGTCAGCTGGTGTTCACCAACCAGCCGATCCAAGAGATCGCCGCCGAGCTCGCCTTCGCCGACCCCTCGCATTTCGCCCGCTTTTTTCGCAAGAACACTGGCACCTCGCCGCAGGCGTTCCGCGACGAGCGCGGCGGGTGAGGGCCGCGCAGGACGCGTCAGGGGCCTCTCGGAATCGACAATCTGCAAAATCCGCGAGGCAAACTCGAAACCCTCTCCCGCAAGCAAGGGGAGAGGGGAAGCGCGTTTGCGGCCCGACCCAACAAGACATAGCGTCTCAGCAACCAGCTATCATTTCCCTGTCAGGAACTTCAGCACCGTGTCGCCGTATTCCTGCGGGCGCTCGACATTGGCGATGTGGGCGGCGTCGATCACCGCGAGCCTGGCACCGGGAATGCGGCTCTGCATGGACTCGGCGACCTCGACGGTCGTCGCTGGATCGTGGCGTCCGGCGATGATCAGGGTCGGCGCCTGGATGTGCCCGAGCGATTCGCGCTGGTCCATGTCGCGGATGCCTTCGCAGCAGGCGGCGTAGCCCTTGGGCGGCGTTTTCAGCACCATCTCGCGCATGCGCGCCATGACCTTGGGATTGCGCTCGCGAAATTCCTTGGTGAACCAGCGCTCCAAGATGCCGTCGACCATCGCCGGCATGCCGGGGCCGAGCGCCGTCTGGATGCGCTCGTTCCACAGATCGCGCGCCCCGCCCATGTAGGCGGAGGTGTTGGACAGGATCAGCTTGTCGATGCGCTTCGGCGCATTGGCGCCGAGCCACATGCCGACCATGCCGCCCATGGAGAGGCCGCACCAGTTCACCGTCTTCAGCCCGAGCCCGTCCATGATCGCCAGCGCGTCCTTGCCGAGCCGCTGCATCGTATAGGGACCCTCGGGAACGCCGGACTTGCCGTGGCCGCGGCGGTCGTAACGCACGAGCCGGAACTGTCTGGTGAACGGCCCCACCTGGTCGTCCCACATGGTGAGATCGGTGCCGAGCGAGTTCGACAGCATCAGCACTGGAGCTTGCTCCGGTCCGTCCACTTCAACGTGGATCGGGCAACCGTCGGCTTGAATGGTCGGCATGGCATCTCCTCCCTGTGCGTGAGCCCGGTCGCGTCTTCCCGGCGCGGCGCCGCGGCATCGCGGCCGAGCGGTGCGCCGTACCCGCCCGGCGGATATCACGAGATCCTTGCCGCAACAATTCGCGTGCTATGATCGAGCCATCCGAGCAGGGAGGCGATGCCGATGGCCATGGTCATGGACGGCGAGGTTCAGCTGCCCGCGCCGCGCGAGGTGGTCTGGGCCAAGCTCAACGATGCCGAAGTGCTGAAAGCCTGTATCCCGGGCTGCGAATCCCTGGAGAAACTGTCCGAAACCGAGTTCCAGGCGGTTGCGGTCGTCAAGATCGGGCCGGTCAAGGCCAAGTTCAAAGGCAAGGTCCGGCTGTCCGATCTCGATCCGCCGAACGGCTATCGGATCTCCGGCGAAGGCGACGGCGGGGTGGCGGGCTTCGCCAAGGGGGGCGCCACGGTCGCGCTGACGCCGAAGGACGGCACGCAGCTTTCCTACCACGTCGATGCGCAGATCGGCGGCAAACTCGCGCAATTGGGGCAGCGCCTCGTCAATGGCGCCGCCAAGAACATGGCCGATCAATTCTTCAAAAACTTCGTCGCGGCGGTGTCGTAAAGCGCACCGCCGGCGAGCCGCAAGCACGGCCCGGCCGGCCAACTCCCTTGACCGCACGCCTGCCCGGGGTTCAGACTTGGCGGGTCAAAATTGAAATCCCGGGCGAAAACGGCACGATTTGCTCACAAACGCCGCGGCGCATCCGCGTCGGCGTCACAATAAGAGGCCATCGGCCCGCATTGCGAGGAGGAAACTCATGCCCGCCGTCTCGATGACGGTGAACGGCAAGCCCGTCACCGCCGACGTCGATCCGCGCACGCTGCTCGTCCAATTTTTGCGCGAGGAGCTGCGCCTGACCGGCACCCACGTCGGTTGCGACACCTCCCAATGCGGCGCCTGCGTCGTTCACGTCAACGGCCGGGCGATCAAATCCTGCACGGTCTTCGCGCTGCAGCTCGAAGGCGCCAAGGTCGCCACCATCGAGGGTCTTGCCAATGGCGACCAGCTGCACCCGATGCAGGAGGCCTTCCGCGACAATCACGGCCTGCAATGCGGCTTCTGCACGCCGGGCATGATCATGGCCGCGGTCGATATCGTGAACCGCAAGGGCCACGATCTCGACGAGCACACCATTCGCTCGGAGCTCGAAGGCAACCTGTGCCGCTGCACCGGGTATCACAACATCGTCAAGGCGATCGCAGCCGGCGCCCGCGCCATGGGCTCAGGCGCAGCCGTGACGCAGAAGGCCGCCGAGTAGCGGTCCGTTTCGGCTCGGGAGGAAAGCATGAGCGCGACCGGCATCGGCGCGACGGTGCGCCGCAAAGAGGACCAGAGATTCATCACCGGCAAGGGGCACTACACCGCCGACGTCAACCGAGCCGGCCAGACCCATGCCTGTTTCGTCCGCTCGCCCCATGCCCATGCGCGCATCAAGGGCATCGACGCCACGGCAGCGAGTAAAATGCCGGGCGTGGTGGCGGTGCTCACCGGCGCCGATCTCGCGGTCGACAAGCTGGGCAATCTGATCTGCGGCTGGATGATCCATTCCAAGGACGGCAGCGCGATGAAGATGGCGCCGCATCCGGCGCTGGCGCAAACGAAGGCCTGCCACGTCGGCGATCCCGTCGCCGTGGTGATTGCCGAGACCCTGGCGCAGGCCAAGGACGCCGCCGAGAAGGTCCAGGTCGATTACGAAGTGCTGCCGGCGGTGGCCGATCCGGCGCAGGCGCAATCGGCGGGCGCTGCGCAGATCCACGAGGTCGCGCCCAAGAACACCATCTATCAATGGCAGCTGGGCGACAAGGGCAAGACCGACGCGGCGTTCCAATCGGCCGCGCATGTCACCAAGCTCGACATCGTCAACAACCGGTTGGTGCCGAATGCGATCGAGCCGCGCGCCGCGATCGGCGAATATGATTCCGGCACCGGCCATTTCACCTTGTGGAACACCACGCAGAATCCGCATGTGGCGCGCCTCGTCATCGCGGCGTTCATCGGCATGGCGCCGGAGCACAAGCTGCGCGTCATCGCGCCGGACGTCGGCGGCGGCTTCGGCTCCAAGATCTTCATCTATCCCGAGGAAGTCGTGGCGCTGTGGGCGTCCAAGCGCGTCGGCCGCCCGGTGAAATGGGTCGCCGAGCGCGTGGAGTCCTTCCTGTCCGACGCGCACGGCCGCGATCACGTCACCCATGCGGAAATGGCGTTCGATCGCGACGGCAAGGTCGTCGGCCTGCGGGCGAGGACGATCGCCAATCTCGGCGCTTATATGTCGACCTTCTCGTCCTCGGTCCCGACCTATCTGTACGCCACGCTGCTGTCGGGCCAGTACAACATCCCCAACATCTATTGCGAGGTCGACGCGGTCTATACCAACACGGTTCCGGTCGATGCCTACCGCGGCGCCGGCCGGCCCGAGGCGACCTTTGTGGTCGAGCGGCTGGTCGAGGTGGCGGCGCGCGAGCTGAGCATCGATCCGGCCGAGCTGCGCAAGCGCAATTTCATCCACCAGTTCCCGCATCAGACGCCGGTGATCCTCGCCTACGATGCCGGCGACTACAATGCGTCGCTCAAGAAGGCGCTCGAGCTCGCCGACTACAAGGGCTTTGCCAAGCGCAAGCGGGAATCCGCGCGCGACGGCAAGCTGCGCGGCATCGGGCTCTCGGCCTACATCGAGGCCTGCGGCCTTGCGCCGAGCCAGGCGGCCGGCTCGCTCGGGGCCGGCGTGGGTCTGTGGGAATCCGCCGAAGTGCGCGTCAATCCCACCGGCTCGGTTGAGGTCCTGACCGGCTCGCATAGCCACGGCCAGGGCCACGAGACGACGTTCGCGCAGCTCGTGTCCGAACGTCTCGGCATTGCGATCGACAACGTCAGCATCGTGCACGGCGACACCGACATCGTGCAGTTCGGCATGGGCACCTATGGCTCGCGCTCGGGCGCGGTCGGCATGTCGGCGATCGTCAAGGCGCTCGACAAGGTCGAGGCCAAAGCCAAGAAGGTCGCCTCGCACCTGCTCGAGGCCGCCGAAGGCGACATCGTGTTCAAGGACGGAAAATTCACCGTCGCGGGGACCGACCGCTCCGTCCCCTGGGGCGACGTCGCGCTCAACGCCTATACGGCGCACAAGTTCTCCGGCCAGGAGCTCGAGCCGGGGCTGAAGGAGACCTCGTTCTACGACCCGACCAATTTCACCTTCCCGGCGGGTTGCCACGTCTGCGAGGTGGAAATCGATCCCGACACCGGCGAGACCGAGATCGTGAACTGGACCGCGGTCGACGATTTCGGCGTCCTCGTCAATCCGATGATCGTCGAGGGTCAGGTCCACGGCGGGATCACGCAGGGGGTCGGCCAGGCGCTGCTCGAACGCGCGATCTATGACAAGGACGGCCAGCTCGTGACCGGCTCGTTCATGGATTATTGCATGCCGCGCGCGCACGACGTGCCCTCGTTCAAGGTCGGCGTGACGGTGACGAAATGCCCGTCGAACCCGCTCGGCATCAAAGGCTGCGGCGAGGCCGGCGCCATCGCCGCGCCCGCCGCGGTCATCAACGCCATCACCGACGCGATCGGCAGCGAGCAGATCGCCATGCCGGCGACCCCGCAAGCGGTCTGGACCGCGATCCAGCGCGGCAACGCCACCCGCAAGGCGGCGGAATAGGGAGGCTTCCATGTATGCATTCACGTTGCACCGCCCCTCGAGCGTGCGGCAGGCCGCAAACCTGCTCGCCAAGAGCGAGGACGCGAAGCTGCTCGCCGGCGGCCAGACCCTGATCCCGACCATGAAGCAGCGGCTGGCGAGCCCGGCGAGCCTGATCGATCTATCCTTGATCGAGGGCCTGTCCGGCATCGAGCTCCGGGGCCGCTCGATCGTGATTGGCGCGATGACGCGGCACGCGGAAGTCGCGGATTCGCCCGTCGTGCAGGAGAACCTGCCGGCGCTCGCCGAGCTCGCCGGCGAGATCGGCGATCCGCACGTGCGCAACATGGGCACGATCGGCGGCTCGATCGCCAACAACGATCCCAACGCCGACTATCCGGCGGCCGCGCTCGGGCTCGGCGCCACCATCGTGACCAACAAGCGGCGCATTGCGGCCGACGAGTTCTTCACCGGCATGTTCGAGACCGCACTCGGGGCCGACGAGATCGTCACCAAGGTGATGTTCCCGCTGCCCAAGAAGGCGGCTTACGTCAAGTTCGCCAACCCGGCCTCGCGCTATGCGCTCGTCGGCGTGTTGGTGTCGAAACGCGGCCGCGAGATCCGCGTCGCGGTCACCGG
>WNFW01000277.1_pt1 | contig 60879 bp, 56 predicted proteins | sample 5400131 | NCBI WGS metagenome assembly WNFW01 (sample SAMN13153362, study PRJNA577476) | soil metagenome | isolation source: 20 cm soil or saprolite under grassland replicate 1 | place: USA:California | collected 2016-06-15
TCCTCGATCGCGCGCCCGGCGATGCGCTCTCCCGCGAAGCGGATGTCGCCGGTGGTGCGCAGCATGCCCGATACGGCGCGCAGCGTGGTGGTCTTGCCGGCGCCGTTGGCGCCCAGCAGCGTCGTGACGCCGCCCTCCGCCACGTCGAGATCGAGCCCGAACAGCACCTGGGTGCGGCCGTAGAATGCGCACAGCCCCCGGATCTCGAGCAAGGCGCTCATGACGTGGTCCCGAGATAAGCACGGATGACTTCGGGATCGCCCTGTACCTCACCGGGCGTGCCCTCGGCGATCTTGCGGCCGAAATCGAGCGCAACGACCCTGTCGCTGATCGACATGACCAGGTTCATGTGATGCTCGACCAGCAGCACCGCGACGTGGCGCTCGTCGCGGATGCGGCGGATCAACCCGCCGAGCTGCTCGACCTCGTGATGGTTGAGGCCGCTGGCGGGCTCGTCCAGCAGCAGAAGCTTGGGATCGGCGGCGAGCGCCCGCGCCAGCTCGACCCGCTTCTGGACGCCGAACGGCAGGTCGATCACCCGCTGATGGGCGACCTCGCGCAGGTTGAGATAATCGAGGAGACCCCAGGCGGCCTGCTCGAGCTCGCGATCCTGGCGCACCACCCGGGGAAGATGCAGCGCGTCGCTGAAGAAATCGCTGCGGCCCCGCCGATGGGCGCCGACCCGCACGTTGTCGAGCACCGACATCCGCCCGAACAGGGCGAGGTTCTGGAACGTGCGGCTGATGCCGATCTCGACGATCCGGTGCGGGGGCTTGTCGAGGATGCTGCGTCCCTCGAACAGGATGTCGCCGCTCCCGGGCGTGTAGAGCCGGCTGAGGCAATTGAACAACGTGGTCTTGCCGGCGCCGTTGGGCCCGATCAGGCCGAGCATCTGCCGCGGCGAAAGCTCGAACGACACGCCGTCGAGCGCGACGATGCCGCCGAAGCGGACGCTGACGTCCTGGACTTCCAGCAAAGGCTCGGCAAGCCGAGCGCGGGGACCGATCCCGGTCTCGAGGGCGGTGCCGGTCACGGCCGGGTGCGCCGCCATGGCGCGGCCGCAGTCGGGCAGAATGCGGCGCGCCGACGGCGGCGCGGTCCGGTCCGACGCGATCGACCCATGCCGGCGTTCCCCATCCAGACGATGCCCAGCGGCTTATCTGCCGTTCGGGCGGGCTTCCACGTTCCCATCAGAGATCGCCGACGCGGACCCAGGTTTCCTGCTCATCCTTCACGGATGGGAACGGCGACCCATGATTGACACCGATGGCACCACTTCCTAGCGTTCCGGTCAATCCGCCGAACGATCGAGCGCACTGCCGGTTGCTTGACTCATGAACACCGGCGCCGCGGGAGGAATTTCGTCTTGAGCGTCGTAGAGCTGTGCCGCGAGGAGGAGATCGCCGTCGTCCTCGTCGACAATCCGCCGGTCAACGCCCTGAAACACGAGGTCAGGCTCGGCCTGATGGAGGCGTTCTCGCAGGCACGAGACGACCCGGCCGTGGCCGCGATCGTGCTCGCCTGCGCGGGCCGGACTTTCATCGCGGGGGCCGACATCACCGAGTTCGACAAGCCGCCGAAGCCGCCGCATCTCTCCGAAGTGATCGCGCTGATGGAAGCGATCGGCAAGCCGGTCGTGGCCGCGATCCATGGCACCGCGCTCGGCGGCGGCTTCGAGATCGCGCTCGGCTGCCATTTTCGGGTAGCGGCGCCCGGGGCGCGGGTCGGTCTGCCGGAGATCAAGCTCGGGCTGATCCCGGGCGCGGGCGGCACCCAGCGCCTGCCGCGGCTGATCGGGATCGAGAAGGCCCTCCCGATGATTCTCAGCGGTGATCCGATCCCGGCGCGCCAAGCCCTCGAATACGGCGCGATCGACGCCATCCTGGAAGGGGAGCTCACGCCGGCCGCGGTCGAATTCGCCCGGCTCGTGGTCCGGGAAAAGCGGCCGTTGCGGCGGGTACGCGACCTCGACGAAAGGCTCGCTCCGATGCGGGAAAATCCCGCCAAATTCGACGAGCTCGCCGCGAGCTTGAGCAAACGGACGCGCGGGCTTCATGCTCCGGCGGCGGCGATCGAGGCGGTGCGCTGGTCGTTCCAGGCGCCGTTCGAGGAGGCGGAGCGGCGCGTGCGCAGCGCCTTCCAGGAGCTGCGCCGGGGCGAGCAGTCGAAGGCCCAGCGTTACGCCTTTTTCGCCGAGCGCGAGGCCGGCAAAGTGCCGGGGCTTTTGCCCGGGACGCGGCCGCGGGAGATCGCCCGCGCGGCCGTGATCGGCGCCGGCACCATGGGCGGGGGCATCGCGATGTGCTTCGCCAATGCGGGCATCCCGGTCACCGTCATCGAGACCGGGCAGGAACCGCTCAGCCGCGGGCTCGACACGATCGCCCGGAACTATCGCAACACGGTCAAGCGCGGCGGCCTTGCCGCGGACGAGATGGAGCGCCGGCTCGCGTTGATCGCGGGCTCGACCGAATTCGAGCGGGCAGCGCAGGCCGATATCGTGGTCGAGGCCGTGTTCGAGGAGATGGAGCTGAAGCAACGCATATTCGGCGAGCTCGATCGCATCGCCAAGCCGAACGCGGTGCTGGCGACCAACACCTCCTATCTCGACGTCGATGCCATCGGGCAATCGACGAAGCGGCCGGCGTCCGTGCTCGGCATGCATTTCTTCAGCCCCGCGAACGTCATGCGCCTGCTCGAAGTGGTTCGCGGAGAGAGAACGGCGCCCGACGCGATCGCGACCGCGATGGCGCTCGGGCGGCGCATCGGCAAGGTGCCGGTGGTGGTCGGGGTGTGTCACGGCTTCGTCGGCAACCGCATGCTGCGCGCCCGCTCCATCGAGGCGGAACGCATGCTGCTCGAGGGCGCGCTGCCCCAGGACGTGGACGGCGCGATCGTCGAGTTCGGCTTTCCGATGGGGCCGTTCGCGATGGGCGACCTCGCCGGCCTCGACGTGAGCTGGCGCATGCGCAAGGCGCAGGGGCTGAAATCCGAGATCGCCGATCTGTTGTGCGAGGCCGGGCGGTTCGGACAAAAGACCGGCAAGGGCTTCTACCTCTACGAAGCCGGCTCGCGCACGCCGCGACCCGACCCGGAAGTGGAGAGCCTCATCGTCGAGGCTTCGGCGCGGCGCGGCATTGCCCGCCGCCGGATCGACAACGAGGAAATCGTCGAGCGCCTGATTTTCCCGATGATCAACGAGGGCGCGCGCATCCTGGAGGAAGGCATCGCGGCGCGGCCCGGCGACATCGACGTGATCTGGATCTACGGCTACGGCTGGCCGGTGTGGCGCGGCGGACCGATGTTCTATGCCGACCAGGTTGGCTTGGCCTCGATCCGCGACAAGCTCGCCGCGATGGCGGCGCGGTCGAAGGACGAACGGCTCGAGCCGGCGCCGCTGCTGGCGCGGCTTGCCGGCGAGCGGCGCGGCTTTGCATCGCCGGCGCAGACGGAACGGTCTCGGGCCTGAGACTGGCTATTTCGCCGGAAAGGCCCATAATTTCCGGAGCGCGTGCAACCGGCCGGCGCAACGGCCGGGCCCACCGAGAGGAAATGCCATGGACCTGCGCTTTACCGACGAAGAGCTCGCGTTCCGCGACGAGGTGCGCGATTTCATGCGTACCAAGCTGCCGGAGAAGACCCGGCAGAAGATCATCGAGGGACGGCATCTCGACAAGGACGATTACGTCACTTGGCAGCGCATCCTCAACGCCAAAGGCTGGGCGGTGCCGAACTGGCCGGTAGAATGGGGCGGCCAGGACTGGAGCCCGGTGCAGCAATACATCTGGCTCGACGAGATGCAGCAGGCGCCGGCGCCCTCGCCGCTGCCGTTCAACGTCAGCATGGTCGGCCCGGTGATCGCGCAGTTCGGCGACGCGGCGCAGAAGCAGAAATTCCTGCCGCGCTGCGCCAATCTCGACGATTGGTGGTGCCAGGGCTTTTCCGAGCCCGGCGCCGGTTCGGATCTCGCGTCGCTGAAAACCTCGGCCAAGCGCGATGGCGATCATTACATCGTCAACGGTCAAAAAACCTGGACGACGCTGGCGCAATATGCCGACTGGATTTTTTGCCTGGTGCGCACCGATCCGGCGGCGAAGAAACAGAGCGGCATCTCGTTTCTGCTGATCGACATGAAGACGCCCGGCATCATTGTGCGGCCGATCGTCACCATCGACGGCGGACGCGAGGTCAACGAGGTGTTCTTCGACGACGTGCGGGTGCCGGTCGAGAATCTGGTCGGCGAGGAGAACAAGGGCTGGGATTACGCGAAATTCCTGCTCGGCAACGAGCGCACCGGGATTGCCCGGGTCGGTATGTCGAAAGAGCGCATCCGGCGGCTCAAGGAGCTAGCGGCCATGGAGCGCGACGGCGACAAGCCGCTGATCGAGGACGAGCGGTTCCGCGCCAAGCTCGCGGCGATCGAGGTCGAGCTCAAGGCGCTGGAGATGACCCAGCTGCGCGTCGTCGCCGATGCGCGGCGCAACGGCGACAAGCCGGATCCCAAATCCTCGATCCTGAAAATCAAGGGCTCGGAGATCCAGCAGGCGATCACCGAGCTGTTGCTGGAACTGGTCGGCCCCTACGCACTGCCCTACCAGCGGGAATATCTCGAGGACGAGCGCTGGAACGAACCGCCGGTCGGTCCGGAATGGGCCGGCGCGCTGGCCCCCGCCTATTTCAACTACCGCAAGGTCTCGATCTACGGCGGCTCCAACGAAATCCAGCACAACATCGTCGCCAAGGCCATCCTGGGATTCTGAATGATGTGCTGCGATTGCACTCCCTCGTCATGCCCGCGCTTGTCGCGGGCATCCACGAAAATCGGCTTGCCGTAAATCGAACGCGTGGATGGCCGGCACAAGAACCTGCCCCGGACTTGATTCGGGGCCGGCCATGACGATGGAACCCCGGGATTCTGACAAATGGACTTCGAGTTGAACGAGGAGCAGCGGCTGCTCAAGGACAGCGTCGAGCGGCTGCTGGCGGACCATTACGAGTTCGAGGCGCGCAAGACCTACATGGAGGCGCCGGAAGGTTTTGGCCGGAAGCTGTGGGCCAAATACGCCGAGCTCGGGTTGCTCGGGCTGCCGTTCGAGGAGCGTTTCGGGGGCTTCGGCGGCGGCCCGGTCGAGACCATGATCGTCGCCGAGGCGTTCGGCCGGGCGCTGGCGCTCGAACCGTTCCTCGCCACGGTGGTGCTCGGCGGCGGGCTGCTGCGCCACGGCGGCAGCGACGAGCAGCGCGCGGCGCTGCTGCCGAAGATCGGCGACGGCAGCCTGTTGCTGGCGTTCGCGCACAGCGAGCGCCAGTCGCGCTATCATCTCGCCGACGTGGCCACCAGCGCGCGCCGCGACGGCTCCCGCTTCGTGCTCGACGGCGCCAAGACGTTGGTGCTGCACGGCGACAGCGCCGACGAGTTTTTGGTCAGTGCCCGCGTCTCCGGGGATCGCCGCGACCCGCAGGGCATCGGCTTGTTTCTGGTCGACGCCGCGGCGGCGGGCGTGTCGCGGCGCGGCTACCAGACGATCGACGGCCGGCGCGCCGCGGAACTGACGCTGGCGAAAGTCGCGGTCGAGCCCGAGGCGGCGATCGGCAAGCCGGGCGATGCCTTCGCGCTGATCCGGCGCGTGGTCGACGAGGCGATCGCCGCCTTGTGCGCGGAAGCGGTCGGCGCCATGGCGGCCATGCACGAGCTCACCGTGGAATATCTGAAAACCCGGCGGCAGTTCGGCGTGCCGATCGGCACGTTCCAGGTGCTGCAGCATCGCGCGGTCGACATGCTGATCGCGCTCGAGCAGGCGCGCAGCATGGCGATGCTCGCCACCATGATGGTCGCGGAGGAGAACGAGGCGCAGCGCCACAAGACGATCGCCGCCGCGAAAGTGCAGATCGGGCGCTCGAGCCGCCTGGTCGGCCAGCAGGCGGTGCAACTCCACGGCGGCATCGGCATGACCATGGAGTACAAGGTCGGGCACTATTTCAAGCGCGTCACCGCGATCGACGCGATGTTCGGCGACGCCGACCATCACCTCGCCGAGGTCGGCCGCGCCGGCGGCTTGGTCGAGGCGAAGTGACCCGCGCGACGCTCACGTTCTTGAGCAACTGAGCTGTGCGCGTATTCGTCAGCACTCAGAGCCAGCGGCAAACGCGCTTCCCCTCTCCCCGCCTGCGGGGAGAGGGTGGCGAGCTGCGCAGCAGCGAGCCGGGTGAGGGGCGCCTTCTTGCGGCGAAGAGCCCCTCACCCGCCTCGGACCTTCGGTCCTCGGCACCCTCTCCCCGTTGCACGGGGAGAGGGGAAGCGCGTTTGCGGCTTTGCCTGAGGGCTAGCTGTCGCGTCATGCTCCGCGGTGTCGTTACGTGATCGTCACGCCGCCGTCGGCCACCAGGATCTGTCCGGTGATGAAGCTCGCGGCGCGGGAGGCGAGGAAGGCGGCGACCGGGCCGATCTCCTCGGGCATGCCGATGCGGCGCAGCGGCGTGCGCGCGTTGCGTTGCGCAACGCGCGAGGTGTCCTCCCACAGCGCGCGGGCGAAATCGGTCTTGACGAGGCCGGGCGCGACGCAATTGACCCGCACGTTCTTCGGCCCCCATTCGACCGCGAGGCAGCGCGCCAGGGCGAAATCCGCGGATTTGGAGATCGCATAGGCGCCGAGCATCTCGGTGCCGCGCATGCCCCCGATCGAGGAGATGATCACCACCGCGCCGCCGCCGCGCTCGGCCATGCCGGGGATCGCCAGATTGCACAGCCAAAGATTGCTCTTGACGTTGGCGCCCATGATCTTGTCGAAGGCCTCGTCGGTGAGCTTCGAAAGCGGCCCGAACACCGGGTTGACGGCGGCATTGCAGACCAGGATGTCGATCTTGCCGAAGGCTTTCAGCGTTGCGGAAACCAGCGCCTCGACTTCGGAGCGGCGGGAAATGTTGCAGGGAATGACGATCGCCTCCCCGCCTTTTTTTCGGATCCCGGCCGCGACCTCCTCGCAAGGCTCGGGCTTGCGGCTCGAGACCACCACCTTGGCGCCGAGCGCGGCCATGGTCTCGGCGATGGAACGGCCGATGCCGCGGCTCGACCCGGTGACGATGGCGACCTGATCGGTGAGATCGAACGGCGTCGGCATATGCTTTCTCCCCTGCCTTTGATCGTGTATTGGCGGGCCAAGTTAACACGGGCCCAGGCCAAAGGAGCAAGCGGTGAGCCACGGATTGCGCAAAGGCCTGACCAGCTACGGCGACGAGGCGTTCTCGCTGTTCCTGCGCAAGGCCTTCATCAAGGCCAAGGGCTATTCCGACGACGCGCTGGAGCGGCCGATCGTCGGCGTCACCAATACGTTCAGCGATTTCAATCCGTGCCACGGCAACGTACCGCAGCTCATGGAGGCGGTGAAGCGCGGCGTCATGCTGGCCGGCGGCCTGCCAATGGAGTTCCCCACCATCTCCATCCACGAATCCTTCGCGTATCCCACCAGCATGTTCCTGCGCAACCTGATGGCGATGGACACCGAGGAGATGATCCGGGCGCAGCCGATGGACGCCGTGGTGCTGATCGGCGGCTGCGACAAGACCCTGCCGGCGCAGATGATGGCCGCCGCGAGTGTCGATTTGCCGGCGATCGTGCTGCCGACCGGCCCGATGCTGGTCGGCCATTACCAGGGCGAGCTGCTCGGCGCCTGCACCGATTGCCGGCGGCTGTGGGCGAGCTTCCGCGCCGGCAACATGGACGCGGAGGAGATCGAAACCGTCAACGCCCGGCTCGCGCCATCGGTCGGCACCTGCATGGTGATGGGGACGGCGAGCACCATGGCGTGCGTCATCGAAGCGCTGGGATTTTCGCTGCCCTTGAGCGCCACGATCCCGGCGACCCACGCCGAGCGCGTGCGCTGCGCCGAGGCGACGGGGCGCCGCGCCGCCGAAATGGCGAACCAACGCGGCCCGCGTCCGAGCGAGCTGCTCACGCCTGCGGCGTTCCGCAACGCCATGGTGGTGCTGCAGGCGATCGGCGGCTCGACCAACGGCATCATCCATCTCGCGGCCATCGCCGGCCGGGTCGGGCACAAGATCGATTACCGGGAATTCGACCGGCTCGGCCGCGAAGTGCCGGTGCTGGTGGATCTCAAGCCGTCGGGCTCGGGCTACATGGAGCATTTCCACGAGGCCGGCGGGCTGCCGCGGCTCATGGCCGAGATCCGGGATCTCCTCGACCTCGAAGCGCCGACGGTCGCCGGCAAGATCGGCGACGCGATCGCGGCCGCCGAGCAGGTGCCGGGGCAAACGGTGATCCGCACCCGCGAAAATCCTGTCAGTGCCGACGGAGCCATGGGCGTGCTCGGCGGGAACCTCGCGCCGCGCGGCGCAATAATCAAGCAATCGGCGGCTTCGCCGCGCCTGATGCAGCACACCGGACGCGCAATCGTGTTCGATTCGATCGAAGACATGGCGAAGCGCCTGGACGATCCGGAGCTCGAGGTTGCGGCCGACGACGTGCTGGTGCTGCGCAACGCCGGCCCCAAGGGCGCGCCCGGCATGCCGGAAGCCGGCTACCTGCCGATCCCGAAGAAGCTCGCCCGGCAGGGCGTGAAAGACATGGTGCGCATTTCCGACGCGCGCATGAGCGGCACCGCGTTCGGCACCATCGTGCTGCACATCGCGCCGGAATCCGCCGCCGGCGGCCCGCTGGCGCTCGTTCGGACCGGGGACCGCATCCGGCTCGACGTGCCGGCACGGCGGATCGACGTGCTCCTCGACGACGCGGAGCTTTCGCGCCGCGCCGAGGTGGCGCAAGCCGCCCGCCAAACGGACGGGCCCGACCGCGGCTACGCCCGCCTGTTCCAGCAGAGCGTGCTGCAGGCGGACGAGGGCTGCGATTTCGATTTTCTGGTGCCGGGCAGGCCGACAATGTAGCCCGCATGGAGCGAAGCGCGATGCGGGTCGGCCTTCCCGGATTTCGCTGCGCTCCATCCGGGCTACGATAGACCTACAAAAGGCCCGCAATGCTCAGCTCAGCGCAAAGCCCGCATAGCCGTCCGCCGCAATCTGCCTGCAGGCATCCACGTATCTCGGGAAGCCGCCGATGTAGGGCATGAACACGCGCGGCTTGCCGGGAATGTTGGCGCCGACGTACCAGGAATTGCACGACGGAAACAACGTGCCGCCGGCGACCTCGTTGACGTGCGCGACCCATTCCTGCTCGGCGGCGAGAGTCGCCTCGATGCATCCGCGGCCGCGCTCGCGCGCATACAAGATGCAATCGGCGATCCATTCGACATGCTGCTCGATGCTGGGAAGCATGTTGGTGAGCACCGAAGGACTGCCCGGCCCGGTGATCGTGAACAGATTGGGAAAGCCGGCGATTGCCACGCCCAGATAGGTGCGCGGGCCTTCCGCCCATTTTTCCTCGAGGCGCGTTCCGGCCCTGCCGCGGATATCGATCTTGCGCAGCGCGCCCGTCATGGCGTCGAAGCCGGTGGCAAAGACGATCGCATCCACCGCGTACGTCTTGCCGCCGGCCACCAGACCCTCGCGCGCGATGCCGTCGATCGGCGCACGATTGACGTCGATCAGCGTGACGTTCGGGCGATTGAACGTCTCATAATAGCCGGTATCGATGCACAGTCGCTTGCACCCGAACGTGTTTCGCGGGGAGAGCGCTGCCGCCACCCCCGGGTCGCGCACCACTTCGCCGATCTTGGCGCGGACGAACTCGGCCGCCGTGTCGTTTGCTTGCCTGTCGACCAGCAGGTCCGCGAACGAGCCCAGGAACGACAGACCGCCGCGCTCCCATCGGGCCTCGTATTCGCGCCGCCTCTCCGGCTCGGTCACCTCGAGGGCTAAAGCCTCGTTAACCGGATATTGGATGCCGTTGCGCATTGTCTTGGCTCTCCGGCGCAGGCCGGCGTAATCCGTCTTGATCGCCTGCTGCTCGCGCGGATCCAGCGGAGCATTGCGCGCCGGCACCGCGTAGTTCGGGGTGCGCTGAAACACGTAAAGGTGCTCCGCCTGCCGGGCGATGATGGGAATCGACTGAATGGCGGAGGAGCCGGTGCCGATCACGCCGACGCGCAGTCCGGCGAAATCCACTTGCTCGTGCGGCCAGTGGCCGGTGTGGTACCAGCGGCCCTCGAACGTATCGAGCCCTGCGAGCTTGGGCAGGTTGGCGGAGGACAGACAGCCGGTGGCCATGATGCAATAACGCGCCGTGAGCTCGGCACTATCGCCGGTCCGGATGCGCCAGCGTCCCGCCGCCTCGTCGAAGCTCGCCGCCGTCAGGCGCGTGTCGAATTGAATGTCGCGGCGCAGATCGAATTTTTCCGCGACGTGGTTGGCGTACCGCAGGATCTCCGGCTGGGCGGCGTAGCGTTCCGTCCATTCCCACTGCTGCTGCAGCTCCTCGGAGAACTGATAGGAATATTCCATGCTCTCGACGTCGCAGCGCGCGCCCGGATAGCGATTCCAGAACCAGGTGCCGCCGACGCCGCTGCCGGCCTCGCAAACCCGTACGGATAATCCCAGCGTGCGCAGCCGATGCAGCATGTAGAGCCCGGCGAACCCGGCGCCCACGATCACCACGTCGAAGTCGTCCAAATGCTGCATCCCGGCGGTGCCGTTGTCGGCCAAAATGTCTTCGAGACGCTAATGCCGCATTGCGGCGAATGCAAACCGACGCATGTCCGCGACGGAAGGCGACCTAATCTCGCGGTGCCGCCGCCACTTTGTCCACCAGCGCGATCAGGCCTTCGAGCAGCGCCGTCGGCGTGGGCGGACAGCCGCGGATATGCAGGTCCACGGGGATCACCTTGTCGACTGCGCCGATCACCGCGTAGCTGCCCTCGAACACGCCGCAGCCGCAGCCGCAATCGCCGACCGCGACCACCCATTTGGGATCCGGCGTCGCCGCATAGGTGCGCTCGAGCGCGACCTTCATGTTGCGCGTGACCGGGCCGGTCACGAGCAGCACATCGGCGTGGCGCGGCGAGGCGACGAAACGGATGCCGAAGCGCTCGACGTCGTAGACCGGATTGTTGATCGCGTGGATCTCGAGCTCGCAAGCATTGCACGAGCCGGCGTCGACCTCGCGGATGGCGAGTGAGCGGCCGTAGAGGCGCCGCGCGCGTTCGCCGAGCGAGCGGCCGAGCTCCTCGAGCGCGGCGTCGCCGGGAGCCGGTGCCGCGGTCGTGGCCAAGGGGGCCAGCAGCGAGCGGAGGAGCAGCGTGCGCATCTAAAGGTCGTGCCCGGAATAAGAGCAGTTGAAGGATTTGTTGCAGAGCGGGAAATCGGCGACGATGTTGCCGTCGATCGCCGCCTCCAACAGCGGCCATTGCAACCACGACGGATCGCGCGCATGGCATCGCGCGATCCGGCCGTCCGGCGCCAGCCGCAGCCAGAGGAGCACGTCGCCGCGGAATCCTTCCACGATCGCAATGCCCTCGCGGGCGCCTTCGACCGCCGGCAGCGCGGTGCGGATGGGACCCTCGGGGAGCGCCGCGAGCCAGCCGCGCAGCAGTTGAGTGCTGGCCTCGACCTCGCGGATGCGCACCCACACGCGCGCGTCGACGTCGCCGGCCTGATAGAGCGGCACGTCGGGAGCGGCGGCGTCATAGGGCGGATAGGCGAGATCGCGCCGCGCATCGAATGCACGGCCCGAGGCACGGCCGACGAAGCCGCCCGCCGCCCAGCGCGCGGCGAGCGCGGGTGAGAGAATTCCGGTGCCGCAGGTGCGGTCCTGCAGCGAGGGCGTGCCGTCGTAGACCCGCACCACGTCGGCGAACCACGGCATGATCTCGTTGAGCACGTCGAGGATGGTGCGGGCGTCCTCCCTCGTCAGATCGGCGGCGACGCCGCCCGGCACCACGCGGTCCATCATCAGGCGATGGCCGAACGCCCGGCCGGAAACGGCGAGCACCCGCTCGCGCAAAATGCCGCAATGGGCGTGGTTGAGCGTGAACGCCGCGTCGTTGCAGATCGCGCCGATGTCGCCGAGATGATTGGCGATGCGCTCGAGCTCGGCCATCACCCCGCGCAGCATCGCAGCACGCGCCGGCACCACCATCTCGAGCGCGGCCTCGACCGCGCGCGCGAAGGCGAAGCTGTAGGCGACGGTGGAATCGCCGGAGATTCTAGCGACGATGCGGCCCGCGCGTTCGAGATCGGCGCCGGCAAACAGGCCGTCGATGCCCTTGTGCACGTAGCCCAGCCGCTCCTCGAGCCGAACGACGATCTCGCCGTTGGCGGTGAAGCGGAAATGCCCCGGCTCGATGATGCCGGCGTGCACCGGGCCGACCGGGATCTCGTGCAAGCCCTCGCCGTGCACGGGCAGAAACGGATAATCGGCGGGATCGCGGAGCTCCGATGGGGCACGCGCGCCGAGCGGCGCTCCAAATCCCCAGGCGCCATGATCGAGCCACGGCCGCACATCGGGCAATTCCGCGGGCTCGATGCCGTGCAGATCGCGGATCGCCCGTTCGAGCCGCAACGCCGCCGGATGATGCCGGCCGACGCAAGGGTAGGTCCCGTTCTTCACGCCGACCGAGACGACCAGCGGGGTGGGGTGCGCGCCGGAGCCCAGCGCGAGATGCACATGATCTTCGTCCGCCCACAGCGAGAGCAGATCGGCCTCGCCTTCGCCGAGCGCCCGGGCGATCGCGGTCCAGGCCTGCGCATCCACCCCGTGGCGCGGCCACGGACGATGCCCGGCAACCGGCGCACGTCCTGCAAGCTCGGAAAGAATGGCGCTCATCGCCTCATCCCAATTGCGCGGCGACGATCTTGAACCAGCGCACCATCGGCTCGGGCAGCCACAGGCCGGCGGCGAGCACGAAGCCGATGTGCAGGAACAGCGGCACGTAGGACGCCTTCACGCGGCCGATCGGGCCGATCGGCTGGCCGAAGATCACCTGCTGGAGCCGCAGCAGGAGCGCGCCGAACGCGACCAGCAGGCCGAGCACCAAAACGAGGGCGAGCAGCGGCTGCCGCGAGAAGGTCGAAGAGATCAGCAGGAACTCGCTGGTGAACACGCCGAACGGCGGCATGCCGGCGATGGCGACGACACCGAGCGCAAGGCCCACCGCGAGCGCCGGATGGCTCACCGAGAGGCCGCGGATGTCCGCCATGCGCTGCGTGCCCTTGACCTGCGCGACGTGGCCGACCGCGAAGAAGATCGCGGACTTGGTCAGCGAATGCATGGTCATGTGCAGGAGCCCGGCGAAATTCGCCAGCGGGCCGCCGATGCCGAATGCGAAGGTGATGATGCCCATGTGCTCGATCGAGGAATAGGCGAACAGCCGTTTGATATCGCGGCGGCGGTAGAGCATGAACGCCGCGAACACCAGGCTGATCAGCCCGAGCGCGATCATGATGCGGCCGACGTCGAGCGTCTCCGGATTGGCGGCAAGCAGCATCTTGAAGCGCAACAGCGCGTAGAGCGCGACGTTGAGCAGCAGGCCGGAGAGCACCGCCGAGATCGGGGTGGGTCCTTCGGCGTGCGCGTCCGGCAGCCAGGCGTGAAACGGCGCCAGCCCGACCTTGGTGCCGTAGCCGACGAGCAGGAACACGAAGGCGAGGGAGAGCAGCCGCGGATCGAAGCGCGCGGCCTCATGCAGCAGGCGGTCCCATGCCATCGCCGGCAGGCCCTGGCCGAGCACCTCCTGGGCCACGAGATAGACCAGGATGGTGCCGAAGAAGGCGAGCGCGATGCCGACGCTGCCGAGGATGAAATATTTCCACGCCGCCTCGACCGCCGCGGTGGTGCGGTAGATGCCGACCATCATCACGGTCGAGAGGGTCGCCACCTCGACGCCGACCCAGAGCACGCCGATGTTGTTGGCGACCAGCGCCAGGTTCATGGCGCCCATCATCGCCTGATAGAGCGCGTGGTAGAACCGCAGGAAATTCGGAGTGAGCCGGCCGGTCTCGAGCTCGTGGCCGATGTAGCTCGCGCTGAAGATGCTGGTGGTGAAGCCGATGAAGGTCGTCAGCGTGACCAGATAGATGTTGAAATCGTCGATGAGCAGCACGTCGGTGCGCACGCGGTCGACGAACAGCAGCGACACGCCGGCCGCGAACGTCAGCCCGCAGGCGAGGACGTTGAGCGCGGCGCCCCAGCGATAGTTCGTGACCAGCGCCAGCACCAGCGCGGCGACGAATGGGATCAGCAAGACCGCGTACACCGGCGCGATCACGAGTCGTCTCCGCGGTCGCCGCGGAACCGGTCGAGCGCGCCGACGTCGACCGTGTCGAAGCGCTCGCGGATGCGGAACACGAACACCCCGAACACGATGAAGGCGATCAGGATCGAGAACGCCACCGAGAACTCGACGACGAGCGGCATGCCCTTGGCGCCGGTCGCGGCCAGCACCAGACCGTTCTCGAGCGACATGAAGCCGATGATCTGCGTGACCGCGTTGCGCCGCGTGATCATCATCAAGAGGCCGAGCAGGATGACCGCGAGCGCGAACGCGAGGTCCTCGCGCGCCAGCGGATCGACCGAGCCGGCGACCGGGAACACCAGCATGATCGACAGCGCGACGAGGCCGAGGCCGACCAGCATCACCGGGCCGCCGCCGATCACCTGCTCGATCTCGCGGTGAATCTCGAGCCGGCGCACGATGCGGTGCAGCGCCATCGGGATGATTCCGCCCTTGACCACGAGCGCGATCGCAGCGGTGACGAAGAGATGCGGAGCGTCCTGCAGCTGCGCCTGCCAGGCGACCGCAAGACCCAGCGCGATCGCCTGCGCGGCGAACACGTTCAGGGTCGCGGTGATGCGGTCCTGATAGAGCAGCAGAAAGCTCAGGATCAGCATCCCGGCGGCAAGCAGGTGGGCGATGTCGGTGAACAGCGACATCAGAACCCTCGCGACACGAATTGGAGGAACACGGCGAGTGCCGCCGCCGCGAAGGCACCGCCCAAGAATACCGGGTAGCGAAACACCCGCATCTTGGCGACCAGCGTCTCGCCGATCGGCAGCAGGACGGCAAACAGCAGAATTTTCGCCAGATAGCTCGACAGTCCGAGGCTCACCGCGGTCAGGCTCTTGTCTTGGGTCGCCATGCCGAACGGAAAGAACAGGCAGGCGAGCAGCGAGAAATACAGCACGAGCCTGACCGCCGCCGCCGCCTCGATCATGGCCAGATGCCGGCCGGAATATTCGAGCACCATGGCTTCGTGCACCATGGTCAGCTCGAGGTGGGTGGCCGGATTGTCGATCGGGATGCGGCCGTTCTCGGCGATGGCGACGAACACGAACGCGAACAGCGCGAGCGCCAGCGACACCCGCAGGCCGACCGGCGCGTCGATCATTTGCGCGGCGATGGTCGAGAGCTGCGTCGTCCCCGCCAGCAGGGCAACGGTGAACACCACGAGCAGCATGACGGGCTCGGCCAGCGAGGCGATCAGCATCTCGCGGGACGAGCCGATGCCGCCGAACGAGGTGCCGACGTCCATCCCGGCGAGCGCCAGCGCAAAGCGCCCGGTGCCGATCAGCGCCACGATGGCGATCAGGTCGGCCGACCAGGAGAACAGCAATCCCGTGGCATAGGTCGGGACCAGGGCCGCGGCGACCCAGGTCGCCGCGAAGATGACGTAGGGCGCCGTCCGATAGAGCCAGGACGCATTGGTCGCGAGCACGGCCTCCTTGTGCAGCAGCTTCCCCAGGTCGGAATAGGGCTGCAGCAGCGGCGGACCGCGCCGGCGCATCAGCCGCGCCTTCACCTTGCGGGTGACGCCGAGCAGCAGCGGCGCCACCGCGACGACGAGCAGCATCTGCACGGCTTGCCCGAGGAGATCGAGAATCAGCGCCATGCCGCCACCACGATCAAGAGCAAGATCAGCGCCGAGAACGTGAGCGTGAGATAGCGGCGGATCGTGAGGAATTGCAGCGGATTGAGCCGGTCTGCGGTTTTCATCGCCGCGCGCACCAGCGGGCCGTAGGCGTAGCGCCAGGCGGGGTCGAACACTTTTACCTGGAAATGCGCCGCGCGGGTCTCGCCCGGCGCCGGCATGTCGAGCTTTTCCCTGACCGCGAACACGGTCGATCCGAATACGCGCCGGATCGGCATGGCGAAGCTCGAGCTGGTGTATTCGGTCGCGGGGCTCGACTGCGGATAGCCGCAATCCCAGATCGCGCTCCGGCGCGTCGCGCGCGTCGCGAAGCGGTGGATGAAGATCGCAGTCAGCGTCGCCGAGCTCGCCAGGAAGATCAGGAGGATCATGCCGTTGTACGAGCTGCGGCCCGCCGCGATCGGCACGATCGACAGCCAGGCCAGACCCGATTGCGGCGGCAGCATCTCGCCGACGAGGCCGTGCACGACCGGCCCGAGCCGATCGATGATGAGGCCGGGGAGAACGCCGGCCAGGAAGCACAGCAGCGCGAAGGCGAACATGACGGCGACCGAGATGCGGTCGACCTCCTGGGCGGCCTCCGCCGCGCCGGTGCGCGGCCGGCCCAGAAACGTGATGCCGAACGCCTTGACGAAGCAGGTCGCGGCGAGCGCCGCCGACAGGGCCAGCAGCGCGCCGACGGCCGGCACCATCAGTTTCAGCCCCCATTGCGGCAGCTGCGGGCTCACCAGGATCGCCTGGAACGTCAGCCATTCGGAGACGAAGCCGTTGAGCGGCGGCAGCGCGGAGATCGCCGCGCAGCCGATCAGGAAAGCGACGGCGGTGTGCGGCATGCGGTGAATGAGGCCGCCGAGGCGCTCCATGTCGCGCTCGTGCGTCGCGCTGAGCACCGCGCCGGCGCCGAAGAACAGCAGGCTCTTGAACAGCGAATGATTGAGCACGTGGAACAGCGCGGCCGTGAGCGCCAGCGCCGCCGCCCAGGCGATGCCGTTCTGCTGGAACGCGATTGCCAAGCCGAGCCCGATGAAGATGATGCCGATGTTCTCCACCGTGTGATAGGCGAGCAGGCGCTTGAGATCGTGCTGCATCAGCGCATAGAGCACGCCGAGCACCGTGGTCAGCCCGGCAAAGGCCAGCACGATGATGCTGGTCCACCACGGCGGCGTGCCGATCAGATCGAATACGATCCGCACGAAGCCGTAGACGGCGACTTTGGTCATGACCCCGCTCATCAGCGCCGAGACATGACTGGGCGCGGCGGGATGCGCGAGCGGCAGCCAGACGTGCAGGGGCACGACACCGGCCTTCGAGCCGGCGCCGATGAGCACCAGCATCAACGCGATCGCCGCGACGGCGGGCTCCGGATGCGCGGTTCGCATCGCATCGAACGCATAGGCGCCGGCGGGGCCGGCGAGGAGACCGAACGCGAGCAGCAGCGCCAGCGTGCCGAAGCTCGCCATGACGAGGTAGATATAGCCGGCGCGGGCGTTGCCGGGCTCATCGTGGTGGGCGACGACGAGCGCCCAGGAGGTGAGCGACATGAACTCCCACGTCAAAAGAAACGTGAAGGCGTCGTCGGCCAGCACGACGAGGTTCATGGCGGCCAAATAGGCGGCAAAGAACGGCAGCACCCGCCGCGGCGCCGTTTCGTGCCGGCCATAGCCGAGCGCGTAGAGGCTCGCGGCCGAGCCGCCCAGATCGGCCACGACCAGGAAGAACGCCGAGAGCGCGTCGAGGCGAAAATGCGCGCCGAGCCCCGGCAGGCCGATCGGCAAGGTCAGGGTCGACACCTGCCCCGGGTCCGCTACGAGCCGCACGAGCGCGCCCGCGAGCAGCATGAGCGAGGCGGCGAGGCTTGCCGCATAGACGATCGGCGACGCGCTCGCCGCGCGCCCGAGCGCCACCGCGAGCGCGGCGATGGCGAGCAGCGCTGCCGCGCACGAAAGCGCGAGGATCAGCATTCGGGCTCAGCGGAGTCGGGCTGGAAATCGGTCCCAGCACGGCGGCGGGTGTGGCACGTCAATGGAAGTCCCCACGGGCTCGTCATGCCGGGGCCGAGCCCCGGATCGGCGTCCGGGGCAGGCTCCGCGAAGGAGCCCGGGATCCATGAACAGGGCCAATACCGGATGGATCGGAGTTCATGGGTTCCCGGTTCGCCGCTTTCGCGGCGACCCGGAATGACGACTCAGAGATTTAAGCGGCTCGTTGCTAGCACATGGCAGCGCAAGTGTGGCGGATTTTCAGCGGATTTCCCCATCGCCGTCGGGCGCTCAGATGCTCAGATACCGGTGCCGGATGTCGCTCGCGGCCGCGAGCTGCGGCGAGGTGCCGGTCCACACCACCTGACCCTTCTCGATGATGTAGTGCCGGTCGGCGATGCGGGTGAGCGCCTCGACGTTCTTGTCGATCAGCAGAATGGAGAGGCCGGCGGCCTTCAGGCCGGCCAGGCACCGCCAGATCTCCGCGCGCATCAGCGGCGCCAGCCCCTCGGTCGCCTCGTCGAGAATGAGCAGTTTCGGGTTGGTCATCAGCGCCCGGCCGACGGCGAGCATCTGCTGCTCGCCGCCGGAGAGCTGCGTGCCCATGCTCTCACCGCGCTCGGCTAGTAGAGGGAAGAGCCGGAACACCCGGTCAAGCGTCCATGGGTTCCCGGCGCCGGCGCGGTTGGCGGCGGTCGCCACCAGATTTTCACGCACGGTGAGGTTCGGGAAAATCTGCCGCCCCTCGGGCACGAGCCCGATGCCGAGCTTGGCAACGCGATAGGCCGGCAATGCGCAGATCTCCAGACCCTCGAAGCGGATCGTGCCGGCGCGCGCCCGCGTGAGCCCCAGGACCGAGCGCACCGTCGTGGTCTTGCCCATGCCGTTGCGCCCCATCAGCGTCACCACCTCGCTCCGCCCGATCGACAACGAGATGCCGAACAGCACCTGGCTAAGTCCGTAAAACGTCTCGACGCGGTCGAGCTCGAGGAGGTTTGCGTCAGCCATGCCGCAGCCTCCCGATCAGGCCGTCGATGCCGCCGCGGGCGAACAGCACGATCAGCAGCAGCATCGGGCCGAGGATGATCTGCCAATACTCCGTCACCCGCGAGAGACCCTCTTCGAGCACCAGGAGCGAGATGGCGCCGAACAGCGGCCCGAACAGCGAGCCCATGCCCCCGAACACGACCATGACGATCAGGTCGCCCGAACGCGTCCAGTACATCATAGCCGGACTGACGAACTCGGTGTGGTTGGCGAGCAGCGCGCCGGCGAGCCCGCACCACGTGCCGGCGATCACGAACGCGGCGAGGCGATAGCGGAAGGTGGGAAAGCCGATCGCCTGCATGCGCCGGTCGTTCGAGCGCGACCCGCAGATGACCATGCCGAACCGCGAGTTGATCAGCCGCCAGGTGAACGCGATGCTCGCCAGCAGCAGCGCCAGGCACAAATAATAGAACTGCGTGTGGTCGGAGAGATTGATCAGGCCGGCGAAGCGGCTGCGCGAATAGATGGTGAGCCCGTCGTCGCCGCCGTAGCGGTCGAGCCCGGCCGCGACGTAATAGACCATCTGGGCGAACGCCAGCGTGATCATGATGAAATAGACCCCGCGGGTGCGCAGCGACAGCGCGCCGACGACGAGCGCGAACAGCCCGGAGACCGCCAGCGCGACCGGCCATTGCACGAAGCCGGATCCCACGCCCTCGGCGGCGAGGATGCCGACCGCGTAGCCGCCGATGCCCAGATAGGCGGCATGGCCGAAGCTCACCATGCCGCCGTAGCCGAGGATCAAATTGAGGCTCGTCGCGGCGATCGCCAGGATGACGATGCGGGTGAACAGAGTCAGCACGAACTGGTCGCCGCTCGCCGCCGTATAGACCGGCAGCAGCGCGAGGCCGGCGACGACGATGACGACGAAGGGGGCGCGGACGTCGAGCGCGGCTCTCATCGGCCGGCGACCGGAAACAGGCCTTGCGGGCGCAGCGCCAGCACGATCGCCATCAGCAGGTAGATCAGCATCGAGGACAGCGCGGGCGCGAGCGTCGAGGCCGCCGTCGAGCTCAACGCGAGGCGGAGCAGATCGGGCAGGAACGCGCGGCCGAGCGTGTCGACCACGCCGACGAACACCGCGGCGACAAAGGCGCCGCGGATCGAGCCGATGCCGCCGATGACGATGACGACAAAGGCGAGGATCAGGATGTTCTCGCCCATGCCGATCTGCACGGTCAGGATCGGGGCGTGCATCAGGCCGGCGAGACCGGCCAACGCCGCGCCGAGCGCGAATACCAGGGTGAACAGCAGCTTGATGTCGACGCCGAGCGCGCCGGCCATCTCGCGGTTGGAGGCGCCGGCGCGGATCAGCATGCCGAGCCGCGTCCGCATCACCACGACATAGAGGAACAGCGCGACCAGCAGCGACACCAGGATGATCAGCAGCCGGTAGGCCGGATAATAGATGCCGAAGATATCGACGGCGGTGTTGAGCGCGGAAGGAACCGGCAGGCTCAGGCCGGCCGGCCCCCAGACCAGCCGCACCAGCTCGTTGAAGAACAGGATGAGGCCGAACGTGCCGAGCACGTGATCGAGATGATCGCGGCCGTAGAGGGGTCGCAGAGCGAGCATCTCCAGCACGATGCCGAGCAGCAAGGTCGCGGCGAGCGCCAAGAACGCGCCGGCGAAGAAATTGCCGGTCCACGCGACGAAGGTCGCGGCGAAATACGCGCCCATCATGTAGAGCGAGCCGTGCGCGAGGTTGACGAGGTCCATGATGCCGAAGACCAGCGTCAGCCCGGCGGCGAGCAGGAACAGCAGCAGGCCGAACTGCAGGCCGTTCAAGCATTGTTCGACCAGGAGCAGCATCAATGGTCCGTCAGGAGTCGGGCGTCAGAAGCCAGGCGTCAGAGGCCCGGGGCCATGTTCCCGGACCCTGACTTCCGACTCCTGACCCCTGGCATCACCATTTCATCGGGCACGTGGCGTGGAACAGATCCTGGCTGTCCTTGAGGATGGTGGCAACCGTCTTGAGCCCGAACGTGCCGTCGGCGTTCTTCACCGTCTCCTGCAGGTAGAAATTCTGGATCGGGAAGTGATTGTTGCCGTATTTGTAGGGCCCGCGCACCGAGGCATAGTTCGCCTTGCGCATCTCGTCGCGGATGGCGTCCTTCTGCGTAAGGTCGCCCTTGACCGCCACCACCGCGCTGTTGATCAGGTTCGCGGCGTCGTAGGCCTGCGCGCCGTAGAACGACGGCCCGTGCCCGTATTTGGCGCGGAAATCGGCGACGAATTTCTGGTTGGCGGGGTTCGGCAGGTCGTTGACCCATTCCTGGGCGCCCGGCACGCCGAGCGCGACATCCTTCTGCAGCGGCAGCGTGGTCTCGTCGATGGTGAACGCGGTGTAAAGCGGGATCTGATCCCTGAGCCCGGCCTGGGCATATTGGCTGAGGAATTGCACGCCGGCGGCGCCGGGATAGAACACGAAGATCGCCTCCGGCTTGGCGGCGCGCGCCTTGGAGAGCTCCGCGGAGAAATCGAGCTGGTCGGGCCACTTGGTGTATTCCTCGCCGATCACCTGGCCCCTGTAGGTGGCCTTGACGCCGGCCAGCATGTCCTTGCCGGCGGCGTAGTTCGGGCCGAGCAGGTAGAGCGTCTTCACGCCCTTCTGCTCGAGGTAGATGCCCATGGCGTGCGGCGTTTGGTCGTTCTGCCACGACGTCGAGAAGAAGAACGGCGAGCACAATTCCCCGGCGATTCGCGAGGGCCCGGCGTTGGCGCTGATGATGAACGTCTGCGAATCCACCGCCGGCTTGAGCGAGGCGAGCAGCACGTTCGACCAGATGTAGCCGGTGATGAAATTGACGTGGTCGGATTGGATGACCTTCTCGGTCTTCTGCTTGCCGACCTCGGGCTTCTGCTGGTCGTCCTCGTAGATCACTTCGACCGGCAGCCCGCCCATCTTGCGGCCGAGGTGATCGAGCGCGAGCTCGAACGAGTTGCGCATGTCGTTGCCGATCACCGCGGTCGGGCCGCTGAAGGTGTCGACGAACCCGATCTTGACCGAACCCTGCGCCAGGGCCGGTCCGGTCGCGAACGCGAGCGCGGCCACAGCCGCAAGCGATGCTTTTTTCATGGGCTCGATTCCTCCCCTTTGGATTCCCAATTTGCACCACGAACCATGCTATCGAGATCAGGATCGTGGATTTGACTTTCGCTAATTCGACCAAAGTCTAGATTTGTACCGGGAATTCCGGGAACTGTCCGCGAACGAGGCAGTATACTGCCGGGTGATGCTCAAGCAAGCTGGCCGGATATGGCCAAAAAGCGCAAAAAACACTGTATAGTGCATCATCGCCGCCAAGGTCGCGGGCGCGTGGAATGCTGGCGCAGAGCGCCGGCCCCGCAAGCCATCTAGAGAACACGGGAGTCCCCCATGGCAACGATCGCCGGCTCGCTCGAGGAGGCGCTCGCGCCGATCGCCGACGGTTGCATGCTGCTGGTGCCGCGCGGCAATGCCGGTGTGGCCATGGCGGCGACCCGCGCACTGGTCCGGCGCGGCGCCAAACGGCTCAACCTCGTCGCGGTGCCGACCTCGGGCATCCAGGCCGACCTGCTGATCGGGTCGGGATGCGTCGAGAGCATCGAGGCGGCGGGCGTGAGCCTCGGCGAGCTCGGGCCGGCGCCGCGTTTTGCCGCCGCGGTGCGCGCGGGCGAGATCCTGGTCAAGGACACCACCTGCCCGGCCTTGCATGCCGCGCTGCAGGCGAGCGAGAAGGGCGTGCCGTTCCTGCCGCTGCGCGGGCTCCTCGGCTCGGACCTGGTGAAATACCGGCCGGACTGGCGCGTGATCGACAACCCGTTCGCCAACCACGATCCGATCGTGCTGCTGCCGGCGATCAAACCCGACGTCGCGCTGTTCCACGCCCCGATGGCGGATACGGCCGGCAATGTGTGGATCGGCGCGACGCGCGAGCTCATGACCATGGCGCATGCCGCCCGCGCAACCGTCGTCACGGTCGAAACGCTCCACGAGCAGAACTTGCTCGAGGACCCGGTGCTCGCGGCCGGAACGCTCGCGGGCTTCTATGTCGAGAAAGTTGCCATTGCGCCGCGCGGCGCCTGGCCGCTGGCGCTGCCCGGCCATTATGCGCGCGACGAGGCGCACCTTGCCGAATATGCGCGGCTCGCGGCGAGCGCCGAGGGATTTGCCCGCTATCTCGACCTCTACGTCCATGAGCGGCGCGCGGCCTGACGGCGAATTCCGCACCGAGGAACTGCTGGCCGAGGTGATGAGCCGGCTGATCGGGGATGCGCGCCACGTCGCGGTCGGCGCGCAATCGCCGATCCCGGCGGCGGCGGCGCTGCTGGCACGCCGGCGCGGCGGCGGCCGGCCCTGGGTATCGATCCTGGAGAGCCGGACCCACAATTTCTTCACCGACGGCGGACGCGAACTGTTCGACTGCGCCGGCCAGGGCCGGCTCGATGTTTTCTTCCTGTCTGGCGGACAGATCGACGGCGAGGCCAACATCAATCTCGTGAGCGTCGGGGATTACCGCAAACCGAAGGTGCGGTTCTCCGGCTCGTTCGGCTCCGCCTATCTCTACTTCGTCGTGCCGCGCGTCATCCTGTTCCGGCTCGAGCACTCGCGCCGCGCGTTGGTCGAGAAAGTCGATTTCATCAGCGCGCCGGGAACGAGCTCGCAGAACGTCTACCGCCCCGGCGGACCGATTGCGCTGGTGACGCCGCTGTGTTTGTTCGCATTCGACCGGGAGAAAAAGCGGTTCCGGCTGCAAAGCGTGCATCCCGGCCACAGCGTCGAGGAAGTGATCGAAAACACCGGGTTCGACTTCGACCGGCCGGCGCAGCTGCCGCAGACGCCGGCGCCCTCGGCCGAGACGCTGCGACTGCTGCGCGAGGTCGTGGCGCCGGAGCTCGCCGATGCATACCCGCGATTCGCCGCGTCGGTATTCGGGATCCCTACTCAGCGTCGTTCCGGAAACGGCGAAGCCGCTATCCGGAATCCATGATCACGAAGCTTCCTTGTCATTCGACAGACAGTGTTCATAGGTTCCGGGTTCGCGGGCTTGCGCCCGCGCCCCGGAATGACGTTGGAGGGAGCAACCGGCGAACATGCAAAACCTGAAAATCGACGGCGAGCGGCTGTGGGGCGAGCTGATGGAGACTGCCGCGATCGGCGGCACGCCCAAGGGCGGCATCTGCCGGCTCACGCTGAGCGATCTCGACCGCCGGGTGCGCGACTGGTTCAAGGTGCGCGCCGAACAGCTCGGCTGCACGGTCGCGATCGACGACATGGGCGCGATGTTCGCGCGAAGGCGGGGGCCGGGGCAGCGCGACGTGCCGCCGATCGCCATGGGTAGCCATCTCGATACCCAGCCGACGGGGGGAAAATTCGACGGCGTGCTGGGCGTGCTCGGCGCGCTCGAGGCGCTGCGCACCCTGGTCGAGGCCGGCTACGAGACGTTCGCGCCGATCGAGGTGGTGAACTGGACCAACGAGGAGGGCGCGCGGTTCTCGCCGGCCATGACCTCCTCGGGGGTGTTCGCGGGCGCGTTCGATCGCGCCTGGGCGGTGTCGCGTCGGGACCGTTCCGGCGAAACGTTCGGCGCGGCGCTCGAGGCGATCGGCTACCGGGGCCCAGAACGATGCGGGGCGCATCCGCTCTCGGCGTTTTTCGAGCTGCACATCGAGCAGGGCCCGATCCTGGAGGCCGAAGCCAAGGACATCGGCATCGTCACCGGCGTGCAGGGCATGCGCTGGTACGAGGCGAGCGTGGTCGGCCAGGACGCCCATACGGGCGCCACCCCGATGCACCTGCGCAAAAACGCGCTCGTCGGCGCCGCCCGCCTGGTCGACAAGGTCGATGCGATTGCCCGCGCGCACCCGCCGCTCGCCGTCGGCACCGTGGGCTCGCTCGAAGTCAAGCCGAACTCGCCCAATGTCGTGCCGGGCGAGGTGCATTTCACCGTGGACTTCCGGCATCCGGAGACCGCCGTGCTCGATTCCATGGAGCGGATGTTGTTCGCGGCGGTCGCGGAGGTTTGCGGACCGTTGCGGCTCGAGGCAACGGCGACGAAGATCTGGGACCAGCCGCCGGTCGCCTTCGATGCGGGATGCATCGCCGCGGTGCGCGAGGCCGCGGCGCAATCGGGATTCTCGGCGCGCGAGATTTTCTCCGGCGCCGGCCACGACGCCGCCTACGTGGCGCGCGTGGCGCCGACCGCGGTGATCTTCGTGCCGTGTCGCGACGGCATCAGCCACAACGAAGCCGAGTTCACCTCGAAGGAGCAATGCGCGGCCGGCGCCCAGGTGCTGCTGCAGGCCGTGCTCAACTACGACCGCGCACTGGCGGAGCGGCACGCGCGCTGATCCAAGGGCTGGCTCGGCATCAATTTTTGAGGCCCATTGCCGCAAGTCTCGCAATCAAAGCGGAAACCGCCGATCAGGAGTTGGCCTTGTCGTTCGGCTCCTTGACCAGCTCCTTGAGCTTGTCGGACATCGGCAGTTGGATGTTGATGCCCTTGGGAGGAATCGGGTTCTCGAACCACTTGGTATAGAGCTTCACGAACTCGCCCGAGCGCATCAGGCCGGTCAGGGTCTCGTCGACCAGCACCTTGAATTGCGGGTCGTCGCGGCGGAACATCAGCGCATAGGGATCGGACGGGTAGGCGGCTTCCAGCAATTTGAAGTCCCTGGGAATCTTTGCGTTCGCCCGGAATCCGGCGACCAGAATGTCATCTTCCATCCAGGCGCTCGCACGTCCGGTGTCGACGAGCAGGAACGACTCGGCGTGATCCTTGCCTTGCATGATGGTGAGGCCGAGTTTCTCCTCATTGTTCAGTCTGTTGACGAATTGCGCGGTATTGGTGCCTGCCGTCACCGCCACGGTCTTTCCTTTCAGGTCGTCGGCCGTGCGGATGCCGCTATCGGTGCGGACCAGCCATTTGAACTGAGGCACGAAAAACGTCACCGAGAATGCGACCTGCTTCTGTCGGGCAAGCTGGTTGGCGGTCGATCCGCATTCGATGTCGACCGTACCGTTGGCGACAAGCGGCATGCGCGTCGCAGAAGTGACCGGATTGTACTCCACCTTCAGGTTCGGTGTTCCGAGCTTGCCCTTCACTTTCTCGATGACGTGCCGACACAGCTCGATGGAAAAGCCTACAGGCTGCTGTTTGTCATCGAGATAGGACAAGGGAAGCGAGCTCTCGCGGTACCCGATGGTGAAGGTCCCGACGTCCTTGACCTTCTTCAGAGTGCCTTCAAGATCTTGGGCGACTGCCGTCGTCGAGACGATACCGAGCATACAGGCTGTCAAGGCGATGCTTGCTGAATTGCGCATTTCTGACCCTCCATGAAACAGGACGCCAGGCGTCCGAACCAAACGTTCAACTCGCTGTCGCGGCGTCGATCGCTTCGCCAAGGCGCTCCACGACCGTGTCCAGCAGCGGCGCCTCCACGATGAAGGGCGGCGCCAGCAACACATGATCGCCGCGCACGCCATCGACCGTGCCGCCCATCGGATAGACCATCAGGCCGCGGGCCATCGCCTCGCTCTTGACTCGCGCGTGCAGCTTCAACCCGGGATCAAACGGCTCCTTGGTGCCGCGATCGGCGACGAGCTCGATTCCTTGGAACAGACCGCGTCCGCGCACATCGCCCACGTAGGGATGATTGCCGAACCGCTCGTTGAGCCGGCGCGAGAGGTAGGCGCCCTGCGTCCGCACGTTGGCCAGCAGCTTGTCGCGGCGTATCACGCCCTGCACGGCCAAGGCCGCGGCGCATGCAAGCGGATGACCCATGTAAGTGTGGCCATGCTGGAAGGCGCCCGAACCTCCGGCGACGGTTTCGAAAATCTTGTCCTGCATCAGAAGCGCGCCGATCGGCGCGTAGCCCCCGCCGAGACCCTTGGCGATCGCCATCAGATCCGGAGCGATCTCTTCCTGCTCGCAAGCATGCAGCGTCCCGGTGCGGCCCATGCCGCACATCACCTCATCGAGAATGAGCAGAATGCGGTGACGGTCGCAGATCTCACGCACGCGTTGGAAATAGCCGGGCGGCGCCGGCACTGCGCCCAGGCTGGCGCCGACTACCGTCTCGGCGACGAACGCGATGACATGGTCGGCGCCGAGCTCCGTGATCCTGGCGTCCAGCTCCCGGGCCAGGCGTTCGCCGTAAGCTTGCGGCGTCTCGTCCACGCGGCGGCCGCGATATTCGTAGGCCGGCGATACATGCTGCGTCTCGATCAGAAGCGGCGCGAATTCCCGGCGCTGCCACTCCCGGCCGCCGACCGCAAGCGCCCCGAGCGTGCTGCCGTGATAGCTCTGGCGTCGTGCGATGAAGTATCGCCGCTGCGGCTCTCCGCTTTCGACGAAATATTGACGCGCCAGTTTGAGCGCAGCCTCGATCGCCTCCGAGCCGCCGCTGACGAACAATACGTGGCCGATGCCGTCCGGCGCGTGCGCGACGAGATCATCCGCCAGCTCCTCGGCAACTTGCGTGGTGAAGAAGCTCGTATGCGCATAGGCGAGCTTGTCGACCTGTTCGCGCATGGCGCGGAGCACGTCCGGATGCGAGTGCCCGAGGCAGGACACCGCCGCGCCCCCCGAGGCGTCGATGTATTCCTTGCCCGCGCTGTCGCGAATGGTGATTCCGTGACCGCTCACCGCGAACGGATAGGAATGTGCGATTCGGCGATGGAGAACATGAGTCATGATCGCGACCGCCTGTTCCGAGGCCGAACCATGAACGTGTCGAAAGCGGTGAGCTGCTTTTCGCTGGCTGCGATGGCGGCAAGCGTCTGCGAGCCGCGGCGGGCGGCGACGAGGGCGGCGAGGCACTCCACCGCCGCGAAAGCAGGGGCCATGGTGTGGAAAAACGACGGAGTCTCGGTGCGCACGATCAGTGTCTCTTCAGCGAGTGCCGCGAGCGGCGACATTTCACTGTCGGTGACGGCGACGATGCGCACCCCCCGGGCGCGCGAATAGCGCGCGGCGTGAACGGTGTGGCGGGTATAGGGCTTGACGGAAATCGCCAGCATCACGTCGGCGGAGCCGATCGTGCGCAGCAGGTCGACGCCGGTCCCGCCGGCGCCGTCGACCAGCACGGACGACGCGCCGAACAGCGACCGCACGTAATGGAAGATATAGGCGACCGCAAAGCTCGATCGCAACCCGAGACAGAACACCCGCTCGGCGCCTGCGATCAGCTTCGCCGCGGCGGTGAAGCGCTCGATCGATTCCGCCGAGGTCAATGCCTGCAGGTGGTGCGCAAGCGAGGAGAGTACATCGTGCACCAGGGCGGCGTCGCCCTCGGTGTCGCGGCGTTGCAGAAGCTCCTCGGCACGCGCGCGGAAGCTCTCCGGCCGCCGCCGCACCGCCTCGGCGTAGAGCTTGCGGATCTCGTCATAGCCCTTGAGGCCGATGCGCTGGGCGAGCCGGGTCATCGTCGCAGGTGCCACGCCGGCGCGGCGCGCCTGCTCGCGCGTGGTCAGGAGCGCGACATCGGCGGGATGGTCGATCACCCAGCGCGCGGCCTCCTGCAATTGCGGCGACAGGCCGTCGAACCCGGACTTCAGCAAGCCGACGAGCGCTGCATCTCCCATGCTCGAGCTTTATCGGGTCGCAGCCGTCCCTGCAACAAACGTTTCACATGGAGGCAATCCGATCTGAATGTTTCAGAAAGCCCAATGGACGCGAAACGTGCCGGGTTCCGGCCCTGGCCGGCAAGCTCAAGTCACTCGGAGCCGTCCCGCAAAAATGCGGCGATTTCCCCATCCGCCCTCAGTTCCGCCAGGTCCGCCTCGCCCGGCAAATGCGGCTTGTCGCGCGTCGCGTTCACCATGCACAAAAAGCCCAGCGGCTCGTCGGAGGTGGCGCGGAACTGGTGCCAGGTCCAGGCCGGGACCGTGACGAGGTCGTAGGTCTCCACGGCCCGCACCGCATTGCCGACGAGGCAATGGCCGCGGCCGCGCAGGATCAGGACGCCGTGCATGTGCTCGTGGCGCTCTAGCGAGGAAAAGCCGCCGGGCTGAACCTCGAAATAGCGCAATTCGCCGGCAAGGTCCGGGTCGGAGAACAGGATTTGGCGCGATACCGCCTTGAACAAAGCCCGATCGTCTTCCTTGTAAGGGAGGCACTCCACCCCCTCCCAGCGGTAATCCCGCTCCGCCCTGCGGTGGATCGCCTTGCCGCGTGCCGCCGTTCTCTCATCCATGTCCATGCCTCTCGACCGCGGCCACGAAGGCGGCGGTCGCCTCGACCAGGCGCTCGCGCTCGGCCAGGAGCGCGCCGCCGATCAGCAACATCGTATCCTTCCCGTAGAAATCAAGCATCTCCGGAACCCGTTCGAGGCTCATGCCGCCCGCCGGCGTGGGCACGCTCGAGCGCATGCCGTGCCAATCCGCCAGAGCGGCGCGGGCGATCGCCCGGCAGGTTTTTGGCGAATAGCCGAAGCGGCCGCCGTGATTCGGGAACACCACGGCGTCGGCCCCGAGCAGGCGGAACAGCGTTCCGAACAGGAAGGCCGGATCGATCCGCGCCGCCCCTGCCATGGCCGGATGGGCGACGAACGCGAGGTCGGGATTGTCGCGCACCAGCCGGTGAAAATTGGACAGGCCAGAAATCATGGGCGCGACCATCAGGGTGTCGATTCCGAACTCCCGGGCGACGGCGGCCTGTCGGCGCATGCAATCGAGGTCGCCCGACAGGCTCGGCACATAGCGCGCCGCATGGCCAATCGCCTGCTCGACCGCCCGCAGCGCCGGCGCAATTGCTTGAACGCGCGCCGCAAACGGTGAATACGCCTGGTCGGCGAGACCGTGGTCGTCCTTGATGTAATCGACGCCGCCCCGCGCGAATTTTTCCGCCAAGGCCGCGAGCTTCTCGGGCGGCAGGCCCTGCGGTTTCAGCGCCGAGCAGGTCAGGGCGCGGTCGCGGGCGCCGACTTTTTGGCGCAATCCGGAGAGCCCGTGGCGCGGACCGCCGAACCATTTCATGAGCTCGGCCGGAATTTCGGCGTCGTGCAACACGACATCGTCGTGGATCGACGTGTTGCCGAACAGCATGTTGACGAGCTGGCCGGGGTCTTGCCCGACGGTCTCGGCCGCAAGCGCGATGCGCACATCGAAGATGCCCTCTTCCCGCGGTTCGATCGCAACGACCCGGCCGACGATCTTCGACAAGACGTAGTCGTCCTCGATTGCCGACACCGGCATTTCGACGCTCTGCTCGACCGCGATGGCACGGGCGCGGTCCTCGATCGAGGAGGCATCGGAGCGGACGCGATAGACGGCTGCCAATCCCGGGGACATGGATGATCAGGCGCGTACGTTGTGGCGAGGAATCGACAATCTGGCCGACCGGAGTGGCGCCCCTCAGTCGTTGGGGCCCGGCCGTTCTATCAACGTGTAGGAAGATTGGGCAGCCGAATTCAATTGGCCCATTTTTCGCCGACAGACTTCGCAATAGACGCTCTCGCCGTCGTTGCCACCCGACGCGACGGCGCGGACGGCATATCGCGCCCCGCAATGGGCGCAGCCAAAACTGCGGTCGGATCCGATTCCCCAGCTTCGGGCCATGCGGCATCGTATTGGCCGCGAGGCGATTCGCCACGAGCCTGGGCGCCCTGCGCGGGCTCGATCAACAGGATTGAACGGGAGCGGTATCATGATGTCGGTCTGACAGCGGGCGATCCGTTCGATGCCGCGCCGCAACATCGATCTTCGCCTCGGCGCAGCCGTTGCGGCTTTGACGAATCGCCACGCGCCATGGCTAAACTGGGCGGGGCTAGCTCGAAAATGAACGTCATCGTCTTCGCCTCGCGCAAGGGCGGCAGCGGGAAGAGCATGCTGGCTGCCCATGTCGCCGCGCTTGCCGGCAAGCGCGCGTCCTGCCTGTTGATCGATGCCGATCCGCAAGGCTCGCTCACGCTCTGGCACAAGCTGCGCGGCAGCGTCGAGCCGGCGCTCAGGAACGGCAGCCGCGGCGTCGCCGAGATCGTCAAGGCCGCCAAGCGCGAGTACGAATGGGCGTTCGTCGATACCCCGCCCAACATGTCGGCCGTGGTGGCCGACGCCATCCGGACCGCCACCCTCGTCATCATTCCGGCTCGGCTCGCCGTGTTCGATCTGGCGGCGATCAAGGAAACGATCGAGCTCGCGCGGGGCAACCGCGTGCCCTACGCGGTCGTCATCAACGCGGCCCCGGCGCGGCGCGACAACGCCGAATCGCCGTTCGTCACCGAGTCCCGCGAGGTGATCTCCCGGCTCGATATCCCGGTGTGGGCCGGCCAGATCACCAACCGGGCGGATTACGGCTATGCGCTGGGCACCGGGCAGGGCGTGACCGAGTTCGACCCCCGCTCGCAAGCCGCGGCCGAGATCGTCTCGCTGTGGTCGGCAATCGACCGCTCGGTGAAAGCGATCCACGGCCTCTACCGCAACGCCGGCGCCATGCACCGGGTGGCGGCGTGACCCTTCGGCACCCCCGTAGCCCGGATGGAGCGAAGCGCAATCCGGGTGGGCGCCCGCGGATCGTCCCGGATTGCGCGCCACTACGCGGCGCTCCATCCGGGCTATCTTGGCCGCGCGCTCTTCGCCAACAGATCGAGGTTGTTCTGGATATACGGATTGCCCGGATCGAGGTCGCGAGCGGCCACGAGCTTCTCCCGGGCGTGGCGGTAATCGCCCCGCAGCAGATAGGAATAGCCCTGGTTGTTGAGGATCTCCGGGGTGGGCCCGAGAATCTTGGCCGCATGCGCATAGGCGCGGTCGGCGAGCTCGAACCGGCGCAGCCGATCATAGGAGGCCGCCAAGCCGAGCCAGGCTTCGGCATCGCGGCTTGTGTCGCCCGGCCCCTTCTCGACCGCGTGGCGGAAATAGCGCTCGGCAAGGCCGAAATTGTTGGCGCGGTAATGCCGTTTCGCGGGGGCGCCGAAGAAGCGTTCCCGGCGGCAGTCTCGCTTTGGCTCGAATGGAGGAAGGCGAGGGTCTTGTTTGCGGACTCACAGCCGGTCAGCCCCAACAGGCACGCGGCCGTCGCGAATACGCGAACTAGTCTCATCCGTACGCTCTCCGCCGCGTCGAGCCGCCAATCCCGCGCAAGGCGCGCTGGCTGACGACGCCGCAATCCCGAAACCGGAGACCTGGAAGCTAGCCGACGATGGTTAATTTTCTTGCGCCGGGGCCATTCGAGGCCCGAACCCGGCGTGCGGGAACCACGATCCGAGGGGCATCAGCCGCCGACTTTGAATCGGACGTACACCGGCAGCATGATGACGATGATGACCACCGGAAAAACGCACAGCGTCAGCGGCACCGAGAGCTTGGCCGGCAAGCTGTAGGCCTTCTCCTCGGCGCGGGAGAGGCGCTGGTGGCGCATGTCGTCGCTGTAGACCCGCAAGGCGTCGGTGAGGCTCGAGCCGAGCTCTTCGGATTGCTGCAGCAGGGTCGCGAACGAGCGCGCCTCGTCGAGCCCGAGCCGGTCGCCGAAATGCTCGAGCGCCTCGCTCAAGGTCCGGCCGGCGCGGATCTCCAGCGTCGCCATGTAGATGTTGGCGCTCAGCGAAGGGTAGGAATCGCTGAGCTCGCGGCCGACGCGATCGAGCGCCGCCTCCATGCTCAGCCCGGCATCCGCGCATACGACCAGCAGATCCATGAAATCCGGGAAACCCACCCGGTGCTCGTTCTCGCGGGCGTGGATGCGGCGCCTCAAGTAAAAGTTCGGCACGAAATAGCCGGCGAGCCCGGCCGCCCAGACGAGGAACCAGATGTCGTTGCCTGGACTATCGACAATCGCCGGCACCAGCACAAGAACCGCGATGGCGAGCCCCAGTCCCGTCAAGATGCGGACCAGAAAAAAGAAGGCGGCGGCGCGCGGATCGAGAAAACCGGCTTGCACGAGGCGCCGCTTGAGCTCGCGCTGATTGCCCTTTTCCGAGGCGGAGAAATGCCGCGTGGCGTAATCGATCAACCGATGGGCGGCCATTTGGCTGGCATGCCGCATGGAGCCGCTTCCCGCCCGATCCTCCTGCGCGAGCACGCCGGCAGCGCGCCGCCGCACCCCGCGTCGCACCCGCACCGTCGCCATGATCCCGAACGCGACCATGGCGGATGCCAGAAAAACGAGCAGGCTCAGGATCAGATTGTCTCCGAACACGTCATCGAGGAGATCGAAAACCGCGTCCATGCGTTCAGATCCTGAAATTCACCATGCGGTACATCACGAGATCGCCGATCGCCATCCACAGACACGCAAGCCCGAGCCCGACCTGGGTGACCCGCTGGTCCCAGATGCTGCCGTAGAAATCCGGCGCGACCATGCCGAGCAGAAAGAAAATGGCGACCGGCAGCCCGGACAGGAAAAAGGCGGAGAACTTCCCTTCGGCTGCGAGCGCCTTGATTTTTCGCCGCATCTTGAAGCGCTGGCGGATGGTCGCGGACAGGTTCTCCAGAATCTCGCTCAAGTTGCCGCCGGTCGAGCCTTGGATCGCCACCGCGGTCACGAACAGCGGCAGATCCTCCTGCCCCACCCGGAACGAGAGGTTGCGCATCGTGGTCTCCAGATCCGCCCCATAGGTGATCTCGTCGGCGGCCATGCCGAACTCGGTGCCAACCGGGTCCCTGAGCTCGCGCGCCACCATCGACACCGCGACCGGAATTGGGTGCCCGGCGCGCAGGCTGCGGACGATGATGTCGATCGCGTCCGGGAACTGCTCGCCGAACTTGCGATGCCGGCGCCGACGCAGGAAGTGCAGCCCGACATAGGGCAGCACCCCGGCCGAGACCAGCGCCGCGGCCGCGGCCTGGAAGATATCGTCGCGCAGCCACGTCACGGCGCCGAACGCGAACAGCGCCCCGATGCCGACGAGCATCGCAAGCCGCCCAAAGCCGATGGTCAGGCCGGACTGCAGGATAAGACGGTTGAGCGGCAGGATCGGCAGCCCGTAGAGGCCGCCGGCAGTCAGCCCGCGCTCCCGGCGCAGCTGAACGAGCACGCTTTCGCGGTCGGGCTCATCCTTCAGGAGCCGCAGCCGGCGATTGATGCGGCTGCGGTAGGAGGCGGTCGAGAAGCACAGCAGATACACCGCTTCGACGAACAACACTGCGGACGCAGCCGCGAACAGATAGACCAGATAGGTGGAATCCAGATCGAAGGGCATCGGTGTCACAGCGGCTTGTTGGGATCGAAATAGCTTCCCGGAATCACGATGCCCTTGGCGACGAGGTCGGAGAGAAAGCGCGGCCGGATGCCGGTGGCCTGGAAATGTCCGTGCACGGTGCCGTCCTCGCCGGTGCTGTCCCGGACGAAGCGGTAGATTTCCTGCATCTGGATGATGTCGCCCTCGAGCCCGGTCAGCTCCGCGATGCTGGTGATGCAACGCTTGCCGTCGGAGAGCCGCTGCAGCTGCACGATCACCCGGATCGCGGCGGCGATCTGTCCGCGGATGCTCGCGACCGTCATCGGCATCCCGGCCATGCCGATCATCTGCTCGAGGCGGGAGATCGCGTCGCGGGGCGTATTGGCGTGGATGGTCGCCATCGAGCCTTCGTGGCCGGTGTTCATCGCCTGGAGCATGTCGAAGGCTTCTTCGCCGCGGCACTCGCCGAGGATGATGCGGTCGGGCCGCATGCGCAGCGCGTTCTTGACGAGCTCGCGCTGGCGGATCTCGCCCTTGCCCTCGATGTTGGGCGGCCGGGTCTCCAGCCGCCCGACGTGGGGCTGCTGCAATTGCAGCTCTGCCGCGTCCTCGATGGTGACCAGGCGCTCCCTCTCGGAAATGAAGGCGGACAGCGCGTTGAGCATGGTGGTCTTGCCGGAACCGGTGCCGCCGGAAATGATCAGCGTGACGCGCGCCTTCACGGCCGCGGCGAGCAGATCGGCCATCGGCTGGCGGATCGCTCCCATGTCGACGAGCTTCTTGAGGTTGAGCGGCTTCTTGGAGAACTTGCGGATCGACACCAGCGGGCCATCGACCGCGATCGGCCGGACCGCGATGTTGATCCGCGAGCCGTCGAGCAGCCGCGCGTCGCACAGGGGCTGCGACTCGTCGACCCGCCGGCCGACCGCCGAGACGATCTTGTTGACGATCCGAAGCAGATGCGCCTCGTCCTTGAAGCGCACCAGGGTCGGCTCGAGCACGCCGCGGCGCTCGACGTAGACCTGCTCGTGGCTGTTGATCAGAATGTCGTTGACGGTCGGATCCTTGAGCAGAGGCTCGATCGGTCCGAGTCCCATCATCTCGTCGAGGATCTCGGTGACGAAGTCTTCCAGCTCCTGCGCGTTGAGGGCCAGCCGTTCCGCCACGGTGTATTGCGAGACCATCCGGTGAATTTGGCGGCGGACTTCGTCCTCCGGCATCTTCTCGAGCGCGGACAGGTTGATCTCCTCGATCAGCCGGCGATGCAGCCGGACCTTGGCATCGAGCAGCTTTTCGCTCAGCAGCGTGCCGCGTCCGGGCGGTTCGGCAGCCGGCTCGGGCTCGACCGGCGCCAGGACGGGTGCCACGGCCGGCGCGGCCTCTGGCGCCGGCAGCAGCTCCGGCGCGGGGATCCGGCGGGAGGTGAAGCGTCCGAGCATCTTGCGCTTCCTCGTCAGGTTCTCGACGGCTCGCGCCCGGCGCGATGGCAAAAGCACCTCAGCGCGCCCATAGCACTCCCCGGCTCCGCCGCAGCCCGCCAGTTGCCTCCCGGGAGCCGGCTTTGGCCTCGGTCGGGGGGAACAGGAGTTTTTTGAGCGCCGCCGAGACGTTGTTTCCCGGCCGCACTTCCTCGAGCGGGACGCCGCGATCGATCGCTTCGCGCACCAGCCGGTAATTGTTGGGAATGGTGCCGCCAAGCGCGGCGCCCAGCGCCTGCTCGATATCCGCGCGGCGCAGCCCGGAACCGAACAGCTGCTGCTCGAACCGGTTGACGATGACCTGCGGCTGCGGCCCGCCCTTGAGACGCTCGCTGATCGCTGCGACCAGTTGCTTGGCGTGGCGCACGCCCGGGACCGTCATCTCGGTGACCACGAACAGCCGGTTCGAGCCCAGCAGGACGCTGTCGGTCCAGGCGAACCAGGTCCGCGGCATGTCGATCACGACGTGGTCGAACCGCGAGGACACCATGTCGAGTAGGCGCGTGGCCACGTCGGCATCGAACGAACGCATTTCGGCCGGGCGGTTCGGCGCGGCGATTACCGCAAGACCGGAGCCGTGCTGGGAGAGCATCACTTCCAGCAATTGGCCGTCGAGCCGCTCCGGCCGCGGCTCGATCTCGCCGATGTCGAGGCGCGGCTCGATGTCGAGATAATCGGCGCAGGCGCCGTGCTGGAAATCGAGATCGACCAGGCAAGTCGAGACGCCGCCGCGGGGCGTGCGGCGCATGAGCAGCATCGCCGTCTCAACCGCCAGCGTCGTCACGCCCACTCCGCCTGCCGCGGGCAGGAACGTGTAGATCTCGGCCTCCGTGGCGCCGTCCGCGGCGGAGCTTTTGGCGACGCGGCCGCAAGCGCGCACCAGCTCGACCGGATCGACCGGCTTGACCAGGAAATCGGCGATGCGCAGCTGGATGAGTTGCCGCGCGACGCTCTCGCTGAACCCCGCGGTGACGACGAGGATCGGGACCGATCCGGCAAGCCGCCTCGCCAGGTTCTGCAGGGCGGCTATCTCGTCGGAGCGGGTGGCATCGAGATCGACCAGAAGCACCGTGGCGTCGGCGAGCGGGAGCTTCTCCTCGGTCCCGCCCACCGCGCCGGCGACGACGGCCAAATCGATCTGCGCGCTGCGGCCGAACGTGGCGCGCAGCGATTGCTCGAAATCGGCGTCGGCCGTGATCGCGACGATCCGCAAGCCTCGGGAAGCCGGTGTCTGCGGACCGTCAGGCATGATGTTCCCACTCGCTTCGCTTCGACCGGAGCAAAGCCGGCTCAAGGATTGGGCGCGCCGCCGCTCGCGGCCTGCGGGGCCAGGGACGGCGCGTACTTGACCGAGCTCGTGCCGGTGCCTTGCGGCGGCACGACCTTGTTGGTTCGGTAGCGTTCGATCGCGCCTTGGACGAGCTGTCCGTTGCCGGCGATCTTGCGGTTCGCCGCGGCCACCGGCCACGGATCGACGGTCTCAACCGCGACGTTCGAGGCGACGGCATTGCCGGCCTGAAAGCTCACGCCCTCGCGGCGGTCGTAATAGATATCCGAGCAGGCCCCGAGCAGGGCCGCCATCAGCAGCGCCGGCGCGATCGTCCTGGCGAGAAAGGGTCGGTCACTGCGCGGCATCGACGGGCCCCCTGCCGAGGTCGAGGATGTGGCCCACGAGCGGCGGTTCGACGCCGGCGAGCCGGCGCTTCATCGACGGCGTGATCTCGGCCTCTCCGAGCAGGAACGCATCGGCGTCGTTCCCGGGCAGCGCGTCGTCGGTCGGCACCCGGACGACGTCGCCCGGCCGCATCGGCTGCACGATGTGCGGCGTGACGATGATGACGAGGTCCGTCTCCTTCTTCTGGTAGAGCGCGCTGCGGAACAATGCGCCGAGCACCGGCACGCTGCCGATCCACGGCAGCTGCTTCTGCTGGGATTCGAGGTTGTTCTGCAGCAGGCCGCCGATCGCGAAGCTCTGGCCGTCGCGCAGCTCAACCGTGGTATTGGCGCGCCGCACGATCAGGCTGGGAATGGTGGTGCCGGCGACCTGGATGACATTGGTGGGATCGAGCTGGCTGACTTCCGGCTCGATCTTCAGATTGATGACGCCGTCGCTCAGCACGGTCGGCGTGAACGCCAGCCCGACGCCGAAGCGTTTGAACTCGATCGAGACCTGGCCGAGCGAGCTCGACACCGGGAACGGAAATTCACCGCCGGCCAGGAAGCTCGCAGTATCGCCGGAGAGCGCCACGAGATTCGGCTCGGCGAGACGCCGCGCTATGTCGCGCTCCTCGAGCGCGTTGATGAACGCATCGATTTTGACGCCGTGCGCAAGCAAGCCGCCGATCACGGCCACGCTGCCGAACGGCGGACTGCCTGAGATCAGCCCCGCCTGGCCGACCGTGGCGGTGACGTTGTCGGCGACCACTTTCCAGTTGATGCCGAGCTCGCGCGCTGCCGTGCGCTGGATCTCGACGAACCGCACCTCCAGCAGGACCTGCAGCGGCTGCAGCACCTGCACCGAATTGATGACGTCCGGCCCGAACTGGCGCGCAATGGTCACCGCTTTGTCGAGGGTGGGGCCGTCCGCACAGGTGCCCGAGAGCATGATCCGCCCGTTGACCGAGGAAACGCGGAACTGCGCCTGCGGGAAGCGCTGCCTGAGCTCCGCCGCAAGCTTGGGAATGTCGTAGGAAACTTCGATATCGAATACGCCGACCAGCTTCTTGCCTTCGGCATAGACCGACACCCTGGTGGTCCCGATCTTTTTGCCGAGAATCGACAGCGAATGGTCGGTCAGCGGCATCACGTCGGCGATCTCGGAATCGCCGACCACGACATCGACGAAATTGGAGTCGGTGCGGATGTTCTGGGACTTGCCGGTCGCGACCACGATGGATTCGGTGCGCTTGCCGGAACCGAGCACGACCAGCGCGTCGGTCGCACGCGCCAAGCCGATCGGCCACGGCGTGGCTACCGCTGCGATCGCAATCGCCGCGATGAGCGCGCCAAATATCCCGGCGGCGCGCCATGCCGACCGTTCGACAGGCCGAGCCTGCAAGCGTTTCAACGGATTGCCTCCCCCTGCATTGCCGATTTCTTCGAGCAGACCATCAGCGCGGACTTGCCTCCCGCCAGTCGGCGCCCTCGGCCGGCACATTGTATTCCTCGCGCTTGGAAGCGCGCGTGATCACGACTTTGGCGTAGCGGCCCGCGTCCCCGGCCTGCGCCGGAGCGTCGTTGCCGAGGTCCCCAACCGAGACGCGCCGGGTGCCTTCGTGGCTCGCCTCGCCGGCCTTGCGCAGCACCAGCGAAAGCGTGCCGAGCGAGGCGGCAAGCGACAGTTTCTGGGCCGATACGGTCTCCACCTCGAGGGTGACCGCCTTGACGACGGAGGGCTTCTCCGAGCTGTCATCGGCGAGCTGGTCGACCGCGAGGACCTTGGCGTTTTGCAACACCACGTCGGTATTGCCGCTGTGCTTGTCGGGCTGCTGGGTGAGCAGCACATCGACGTGATCGCCGGGCAGGACGAAACCCGCCACTCCTTCCACGTCGTTGACGCGAATAGTGATGGCGCGCATGCCCGGCTCGATCACCGCGGACAAGGTGGCGCGCTGGCCGGGGCCGGTGATCTTCGAGGCGAAAACCGGCTCGTTCGCCTCGATCGAGGCCAGCACGATACGCTTGCCGCCCGCCAACAGCTGCTGCATCGAACCGAAGGTGCCGGCCGGAATGGCTTCCCGCGGCCAGGATACCTCGCGCAAAGTCTGCTGCGAGAGCGGCATCCCGAACCGCAGCGGCGCCGCCGCGACCACGACGGTGTGCCCCGGCACGGGTTTCTGTGCGGCCTCCATGTGCTTGAGCCGAAGCTCGGCTTGCCGATTGAGCCACGCCTGCGCGACGAACACCGCCAGCAGGCCGAACACGACCGCGAAGGCGATCATCACGATGGTACTGGTACGCACGGCCGCTACTCTCGAAAACGCCACCGCATTGGCTGTTGCTCAACCTCGCTCCGCAGCGTTGAATTCTTTCTGAAGCAATTTTGGGCGGTTGTTTTATGTTGAACGTTCGGTCAAGAACTATGGCTACCGAAGCCTTAATCCCCGGCCCGGGCTCGACCCGATCGGCGTCATGGACGCCGAAGCCGTAATCACTTGTGAAACAATCGCGACTATTTTCTACATCGTGTCAGCGGGACGCTGACGAACCATTCACGATCCTTGCGATGAGCCTCATTCGCGCCTGCAGTCCGGAAGACATGCCGGCGGTTGCCGGGCTGTTCCAAAAAACCTTCCCGGGCCGGCGCAGGTCCGCGCCCGAATCGCTCGAGGCCTACCTCGCCGAGCTGTTCCTGCATCACCCCTGGTACGACCCAGAGCTTGCATCCCGCGTCTATGTCTCGCCCGAGGGGGCGGTGCGCGGCTTCCTCGGCGTGCTGCCGCTACACATGTGCTTTCGCGGCAAGAAGATCCGCGCCGCGATCGCCGGATCGCTGATGGTCGACAGGCCCGAGGAAAATCCGCTCGCCGGCGCGAGATTGCTGCGATCCTTCGCGAACGGCCCGCAGAAGCTTTCCATCAGCGAAAGCGCCAACCGCGTTTCGGAGAACCTGTGGCAGAAGCTCGGCGGCCGCACCCTGCCGTTCGAGAGCCTGGAATGGCTGCGCATCCTGCGTCCGGCGGGCGTGGCGCTCGCATTCGCCCGCGAATGGTTCGCACCGGCCGTGCTGCTCCAGCCGCTCGCGTCGATGATCGATCGAGTGGCGCGACACACGGGCCGCAACCCATTCGGACTTCCTGGCGGCCGCGGCGGCTACGAATACGATACCGACGCGGGCGAAGAGCTGCTGCTCGAACAGATACCCCGCTTCGCCGAATCCTATTCGGTGCGGCCGGACTGGAATCGTTCGAGCCTGCAATGGGTGCTCGCCCATGCGCGAGCCAAGGCGCGGCGCGGCCCGGTCTGCCGCCGGATGGTGTACGGCAAGAACCACGCGCCCATCGGCTGCTATGTTTATTACGGCAGACCGCACGGCATCGCCCGGGTGCTGCAGATTCTGGCACGGCCGGAGTGCATCGACGCGGTGCTCGCCAGCCTGCTGACCAATGCGTTCCGCACCGGCAGCGTCGCGGTGCGCGGCGGCACTCACCCGCGCCTGATGAATGCCCTGCTGCGCCACGGCTCCATGTTCTTCCACCGCTCTTCGACCATCGTGCACAGCGCCGATGCCGAGCTGCTGCATGCCATTGATTCGGGCGACGCCCTCGTGACCGGCCTCGCCGGCAAGGCCTGGACGCGACTGATCGGCGACCGGTTCGCTTGAGGCGCGTCAACGGTAACGACCGGTAACGAAGCCGGCGCCGGCGCAGGCCGCCCGGTCGCGCTCAGCCTCGCGACCGGTCGTGCCGCGGAGCCCCCTGAGGTGCTGTCCTTCGATGCGGCCCTCGCGGCGAAGTGCTATAGCGACAGCCACGCCCGCTGCTCGTCTCCCCGGAATCGGCTCATCGAACGGCTTGCCTGCGCCATGGAAATCACCCACGTCGAAACCGTCCATTCCGGTTGGGCGAAGTTTTTGCTCGCGGCGGTCCGCCTCGCCGATGGCCGCAGCTTCCGCCGCGAGATCGAGGATCACGGCACCGCGGCCTGTGTGCTGCCGTACGATCCCGGGCGGCGGACGGCCGTCCTGGTGCGTCAGTTCCGGGCTCCGGTCTATTACGCGGCGCGCGAGCCGCACACGCTCGAGGCCATCGCCGGCATCGTCGAGGAGGCGGATCCCGCCGAGACCGCACGACGCGAGGCGCGCGAGGAAGCCGGGCTCGAGCTCGGCGCGATCGAGCCGGTCGGCGAAGGCTGGACCATGCCGGGCATCTCCACCGAACGCATGCATCTCTACCTCGCCACCTATCGCGATCGCGTGCGGGAGGGCCGCGGCGGGGTCGACGAGGACGAGGACATCACGGCGGTCGAATTCGGGTTGAACGAGCTCGCGCGGCTCGCCGATTCCGGCAAACTCGCCGACATCAAGACGCTGGTGCTGGTGCAGACGCTTCGCCTGCGCCGCCCGGAGCTGTTTCTCAGATAAACAGGCCGACTAACGCGAAGGCCGCCGCTCCCATCACGGCCGCGGCCGGGATCGTCAGGATCCACGCCACGACGATCCGGTTGGCGACTTTCCAGCGCACGGCCCCGACGCTGCGCGACGCGCCGACGCCGACGATGGCGCCGGTGATGGTATGCGTGGTCGAGACCGGAACGCCGAGGTAGGTCGCGAGAAACAGCGTCGCGGCGCCGCCGGCCTCGGCGCAAAAGCCCTGGACCGGGGTGAGGCGGGTGATCCGCATGCCCATGGTGCGCACGATGCGCCAACCGCCCGCGAAGGTTCCGAGCCCCATCGCCGCCTGACAGGTCAGCACCACCCATAACGGGACGTGGAACTCGCCGCCGAGCAGCCCCTGGGAATAGAGCAGCACGGCGATGATCCCCATGGTCTTCTGGGCGTCATTGCCGCCGTGGCCCAGCGAATAGAGCGAAGCGGAGACGAACTGAAAGATCCGAAACCAGCGGTCGACCGCAAACGGCGTGCGCTTGACGAAGATCCACGACACCGCGAGCACGAGCAGCATGGCCAGCACAAAGCCCAGCAGCGGCGAGAGTACGATCGCTGCAAGGGTCTTCGACAGCCCGCTCCAGACCACGACCGCGACGCCGGCCTTGGCGATTCCGGCGCCGAGCAGGCCGCCGATCAGCGCGTGGGAGCTGCTCGACGGAATGCCGAAGAACCACGTGACCAGGTTCCAGACGATGGCGCCGGTCAACGCGCCGAACACGACGCGCGCATCGACGATCTGCGCCTCCACGATGCCGGTACCGAGCGTCTGCGCCACGTGCAGCCCGAACACCAGGAAGGCGATGAAATTGAAGAACGCCGCCCAGCCGACGGCGTATTGCGGCCGCAGCACCCGCGTCGACACGATGGTGGCGACGGAATTCGCCGCGTCGTGGAAGCCGTTGAGGAAATCGAATGCCAGGGCGAGCGCGATCAACCCAACGAGCAGCGGCAGGGCGAGCGTGGCGGTTTGCATCGTCGCCGTTCCGCGCCGGTCACACGTAATCGAGGACGACGCCGTTGATCTCGTTAGCCACGTCGTCGAAGCGGTCGACCACTTCTTCCAGATGGCTGTAGATCTCGTTGCCGACGATGAACGCCATCGCATCGGAAGTCGCGTGGGCGCGGTAGAGTTCCCGCAGGCCGCTGTCGTGAATGTCGTCGGCGCGGCCCTCGATCTGGGTGATGCGCTCGGCGATGCCGCCGAGGCGGGTGGCCTGGGCGCTGATCGAGCGGAACAGCGGCATCGCCTCCTCGACCAAGCCGGCCGCCTCGACGATCGAATCGCCCATCTGCCGCATCTGCGGCGTGAACGAGCGCACCTCGAACAGGATGATGGCCTTGGCGGCGGCCTGCATCTGGTCGATGGAGTTGTCCATCGCCGTGATCAGGTCCTTGATGTCGATACGATCGAACGGCGTGATGAAGGTGCGGCGCACCGCGATCAGCACTTCGCGGGTGACCTCGTCGGCCTCCCGCTCGCGCTGCATCACGATTCGGCAATGCGCCTCGACGGCTTCGCCGCCGTCGAGCATGGCGCGCAACGCCTTGGCGCCGGCACAGATGAAATGCGAGTGCCGCTCGAACATGTCGAAGAAGCGCTCTTCCCGCGGCAGCAGCGCGTGAAACCAGCCCAACATGCCTGCCATCCCTGATCCGCAGATTGTTCGCGCCGTGGCATATAATCGTCGAAGCGCCGCGAAGTTGCCGCGCCACTGCGGCTCAGATCGGGTCCCAGGAGAACACGTCGCCCGAGCGCTCCAGGGGATAGAACGAGGTTTTGAGCGCCGGGATCGCATGCTCGGCGATGGTCTGCGGGGTCCAGCCCTCGCCGCGCTGGATGCTGCGCAGCGGCCGCGGCTGGCTCATGAGAAAGATCTCGTTGCGGCGCACCGCGAAGATCTGTCCCGACACCCCGGCGGACAGATCGCCGGCGAGGAACACCGCCATCGGCGCGATTTTTTCGGTGCTCATGGTCTTGACGCGCTCGACGCGAGCTTTCTCTTCCGGGGTCTCGGTCGGGATCGTGCCGATCATTCGGCTCCAGGCGAACGGCGAGATGCAATTGGAGCGCACGTTGAAACGGGCCATGTCGAGCGCGATCGATTTCGACAGGCCGACGATGCCCAGCTTGGCGGCGGCATAATTGGCCTGGCCGAAATTGCCGACCAGCCCCGAGGTCGAGGTGAAATGCACGTAGCTGCCGCTCTGCTGCTGGCGAAAGTGCTCGGCAGCGGCGCGCGCCACGTTGAAGCTTCCCATCAGATGCACGTCGATCACCATCTTCCAGTCGACATGCGACATGCGATGGAAGATGCGGTCGCGCAGGATGCCGGCGTTGTTGACGACGCAATCGATGCGGCCGAACTGCTCGACCGCGGTCTTGACCATGCGTTCGGCGCCAGCCGGATCGACGACGCTATCGGTGTTGGCGAAAGCGCGCCCGCCCGCCGCGCGGATCTCGCCGGCCACCGCTTCGGCGGGCCCCGCATCGGCGCCCTCCCCTTCGGTCGAGCCGCCCAGATCGTTGACCACGACCGCGGCGCCCTCCTTCGCGGCGAGCCGGGCGATATCGCGGCCGATGCCGCGCCCGGCACCTGTCACCAGCATGACCTTGCCTTCGAGACACCCCATGGACCGTCCTCCCCCGTGTTTCTCGATCAATCGCCCGAGCGGCTTGCCCGCCATTGCGCCAAAATCTCGGCCGGCGAGCCCGCGCTCGTTGCTTGGATGGCCGAAGGCGTGCGCGAGAACCGCGGAGCCGGGGCGGGCTGCAGCACGCCGTCCAGTTCGACGAAGCTCTTGCGATGCGCCATGTGCGGATGCGTGCTCGCCTCGGTGAGGCCGAGCACCGGCGCGAAGCACGCATCGCTGCCTTCGAGGATCGCACACCATTGTGCGCGCGTGCGCGTCTTGAACAAGCTTTGCATTTTTCGCCGCAGCTCCGGCCAGCGCTTGCGGTCGGTGCGCTCGCGGAACTCCGGATCGTGGAGCCCCGCGAGGCGGCACAACGTCTCATAGAACTGCGGTTCGAGCGCGCCGACCGCGATGAATCCGCCGTCAGCGCATTCGTAGGTGCCGTAGAACGGCGCGCCGCCGTCGAGCAGATTCGAACCGCGGCGCTCCTCCCATTGTCCGCGGGCGAGCAGCGTGAAGAAGATCGACAGCAGGCTCGCGGCGCCGTCGCACATGGCGCAATCGACCACCTGCCCGCGGCCGGAAGCCTTCGCCTCGATCAGCGCGGCGAGCATGCCGACCACGAGATAGAGCGCACCGCCGCCGTAGTCGCCGACGAGGTTGAGCGGCGGAACGGGCTTTTCCTCCGGCCCGATCGCGCCCAGCGCGCCCGCGAGTGCGATGTAATTGATGTCGTGCCCGGCCGCCTGGGCGAGCGGCCCGGATTGGCCCCAGCCCGTCATCCGGCCGTAGACGAGGCGCGGGTTGCGCGCCAGAACCGCATCGGGGCCGAGCCCCAGGCGCTCCATGACACCCGGCCGAAAACCTTCGATCAGCGCGTCGGCGGCATCGAGCAGCTGCGATGCGGTCTCGGCGCCGTCCTGCTGCTTGAGGTCGAGCACGAGGGTGCGCCGGCCGCGGCCGGTCACGTCGCGCTGGTCTGGCTCCGCCGCACCGGGCCGGTCGATGCGCACCACGTCCGCGCCCATGTCGGCGAGCAGCATGGCGGCGAACGGCCCCGGCCCGATCCCGGCAAACTCCACGATGCGCAATCCGCGGAGAGGCCCGCTGCTGCCGTCACGTGATGCGGTGCGAGTTTGGTCCGTCATGTCGGCTGCCTCAGTGCGACGCCGCCCGCGAGCTACGCGGTGCGCAAGAGATGATCGCCGTAGCGATCGCGCAAGGCGAGCTTGTTCACCTTGCCGGTCGCCGTATGCGGCAGCTCGGCCACCACAAGCACGTCGTCCGGCAGCTGCCATTTGGCGAATTTTTGCGCGAGCAGACCGAGCAGCTGCTGCTTGTCCGGGCGGCGGCCTTCCTTCGCCACGACGATGAGCAGCGGCCGCTCGTCCCATTTGGCGTGGCGCACGCCGATCACCGCCGCCTCCTGCACGTCCGGATGTGCCATCACCGCATTTTCCAGATCGATCGAGCTGATCCACTCGCCACCGGACTTGATGACGTCCTTGCTGCGATCGACGATGGTCATGAAGCCGTCCTCATCGAGCGTCGAGACATCGCCGGTGCGGAACCAGCCGTCGGCGAGCGCGGCGGCGGTCGCTTCCTCGTCGTTGAAATACCCAGCCGCGACCCAGGGGCCGCGCACGAGCAGCTCGCCGCTCGACTTGCCGTCGCGCGGCAGCTCGCCGCCATCCGGGCCCGCGAGCTTGAGATCGACGCCCCAGATCCCGTGGCCCTGCTTGACGCGGTATTTATCCCGCTCATCCGCCGGCAGGGCGGCGACGCCGGGGGGCAGCGAGCACACGGTGCCGAGCGGGCTCGTCTCGGTCATGCCCCAGGCATGAATGACGTTGACGCCGTATTCGTCGAACGCCTTCATCATCGCCAGCGGGACCGCGGTGCCGCCGATCGCGGTGCGCTTGAGGCTCGTGAAGCGTTTGCCGCTCTTGCGCAGATAATCCAGCATGCCGAGCCAGACCGTCGGCACGGCGAGGCTGAAGGTCACCTGCTCGGCCTCGAACAGTTCGTGCAGGCTGGCGCCGTCCAGCTGCTGGCCCGGCAGCACGAGCTTCGCCCCGACCAGCGCCGCCGCATAAGGACACGCCCAGCCGTTGGCGTGAAACATCGGCGCGATCAGGCAGATCACGTCGTGCATGGAGTAATCGAGCGTATCGCGCATGCTCTCGGCCATGGCGTGCAGCACGGTCGAGCGATGGCTGTAGAGCACGCCCTTGGGCCGGCCGGTGGTGCCCGAGGTATAGCAAAGCGACGACGCAGTGTTCTCGTCGAACTCCGGCCATTCGTAATCCGCGCTCTCGGCTGCCAGCAGATCCTCGTAGCAGAGCGCATTCTCGAGCTTGGTCCGCGGCATCTTCGCGGATTCCGTCATGACCACGTAGTGCTCCACCTTGGGGAAATGCGGCGCGAGCTCTTCGGCGAGCGGCACGAATCCGGGATCGAGAAACAGCACGCGGTCCGCCGCGTGATTGACGATGTAGCGGATCTGGTCCTGGAACAGCCGCGGATTGATGGTGTGGCAGACCGCGCCGATGCCGGAGACTCCGTAATAGAGCTCGAGATGTCGATATCCGTTCCAGGCGAGCGTCGCGATGCGGTCGCCGATGCGCACGCCGAGCCGCTCGAGCGCCTTGCCGAGCCGTTTGGAACGCGTTTCGAGATCGCGATAGGTGTAGCGATGCAACCCGTCCTCGGGCGAGCGGGAGACGATCTCGGCCGCGCCACGATATTCGGCGGCGTACCGGATCAGCGATGAGATCAGCAGCGGCCGGTCCATCATCAACCCGCGCATGGCTTCCTCCCTACGGCTTCCTTGCGCGCATTAGACCGGGAAAGTACGACGAGGTAAATCGTAAGCATTTGCGCCGTCATTCCGGCCGAGCGCAGCGAGAGCCGGAACCCCGAACTGTGACGCCTCGTGTCCCGGACGAGCGAGCGCCTCGCGCGAGCGAAGATCCGGGACCCAGGAGTGAATTCGCGAAGCGTCCATATTCCTGCAGCTGACGATAGCATAAGGCCGCTTCGCGAATTATTGCTGGACTCCGGATCACGCGACGGCGCTTCGCGCCGCGCGGTCCGGGGAACACGATGAGTCGCTGCGCTCGCTTGGCCGGGACGACGGTCGATTGAGGCCTTCGTCCGCGCTACAATTCCCTAAGAGGTACGCATGACCGCAACCCATGCGTTCGCGCCGGGCGGCTACCGGTTCATCCCCGGCGTGTTTCCCTATTCGGGCGGGGTCGCGGCGCTCCCGGGCCACGAAATCCAGCGGGTGCGGTTCCACACGCCAGTGCCGCTGGCCGAGGGTTTCGTCCGGATCCGCAACATTCTGGCCGCGGCGGGACGGCCGCTCACCGCGCTGTGCGCCTGCGAGCTGCGCTCGCCCGCGCCGTTCACGGAGGCGGGATTCCGCGCCTTCAACAAGGTCTATGTCGGCACGCTCGCCGCTTGGGGCCTGTTCGAGAACGAGGTCAACCCGGTGGCGCGCAGCAACGTCTGCCCGCAGATCGATGCGCCGCCGGAGCCCTCGTTCCACGCCTTCGCGTTCACGGTGCCGGCAGCCGACGCGCCGCCCTCCTTCGTCGTCGCCGGGAGCGGGGAAGTGCCGGAAGGCCACAAGGATTATTTCGACCGCATCATCGCGCGCGGCGACGTCAGCCCGCAGGGCTTGCGCAGGAAAGCGCGCTTCGTGCTCGGCGAGATGCAGCGGCGGTTGTCCGCGCTCGGCTTTGGCTGGCATGACACCACGGCAACCCAGGTCTATACCGTTCATGACCTTTACCCGTTCCTGGCCGAGGAGATCGTGCGACGCGGGGCGGCGCGGGCCGGCCTGACTTGGCATTTCGCCCGGCCGCCGGTCGTCGAGCTGGAATATGAGATGGATTGCCGCGGCGTGGGCCGCGAGGAGGTCATCATCTGAACGTCGGAGCCGAAGGAAAGCGAACATGGACGCCAACCCAGACCAAGTCTTGCTGGAATCGCTCGACCGCGGATTGTTGACGCTCACGCTCAACCGGCCGGAACGCCGCAATGCGCTGAATCCCGAGCTGGGGCTGCGGCTGGTCGACGCGGCAACGCGCGCGGCGGCCGACCCCGAGGTGCGCGCGGTGCTGCTCAAAGGCGCCGGCGGGACGTTCTGCGTCGGCGGCGACGTCAAGGCGATGGCGTCGGGCGCCGGCCAGAACGAAACGCCTGACCGCCGCTTCGAACTGCTGCGTCATCGCGTGGAGGTCTCCCGCCTGCTGCACGACATGCGCAAGCCCACATTGGCCATGATCAGCGGCTCTGCGGCCGGCGCGGGCCTGTCGCTCGCGCTCGCCTGCGACCTGCGCATCGCCGGAAAATCCGCCAAGCTGACCACCGCGTTCGCCAAGGTCGGCCTCTCCGGCGACTACGGCGGCACCTATTTCTTGACCCGCCTCGTCGGCAGCGCCAAGGCGCGGGAACTCTATCTCACCTCGCCGATCCTGATGGCGGACGAGGCGTTGGCGCTGGGGCTCGTCACCCGGGTGGTCCCGGACGCGGAGCTCGAGGCGGCCGCGCACGAGCTCGCGATGTCGCTGGCGCAGGGCCCGAGCATCGCGCTCGGCTACATCAAGCAGAACATCAACACCGCGGAGCGTTCGACGATCGAGGCCGTGCTCGATACCGAAGCCATGAACCACGTGCGCTGCACGCAGACCGAGGATCATCACGAGGCGGCAAAAGCCTTCGTGGAGAAACGCAAGGCGACGTTCAGGGGACGATAGCGAGCGCCAAATCCCGTCGCCGCTAATCTTTTTGCTTGACGCGCACCTTGACGGCGGTCGGCCCGGTGTCGCCGACGTCCTCGACGTAATAGACCTCGTCGCCCTGGCGCAGCTTCTCGAAATCGCCGGACAGCACGCTGTTGCGGTGGAAGTACAGCAGCCCGCCTTCCTTGGTCAGCAGGAAGCCGAAATCCTGCTCGGGATTGCGCTCCGCGACCTGGCCCAAAAATTGGTTCTCGGCATCGTGCTGGGCGTCGCGAGTGCGACTGCGACCCTCGCGCTGCTTCTTCAGCTCGCCAAGCTGGTCCTCGGCGATGCGGAACGCTTCGTGGATCGCGTTGTGCAGATCGGGCGTCTGAAACTTGCGCTGCAGATGATCGGGCTCATGAGCAACCACGAGGTCCTTGCGGCCCGGAATACCCATCTCGATGCGCACCACCGGCGGGATCGTGCCGCCGCCGGTCTTGGTGCGCTGGTCGACCCGGACGCGGCAGCTGATGAGCCGATCGTAGATCTTCTCCAATTTTTTTATGCGCTTGCGGATCTCCTGCTCGGCCCAAGGGGAGCTTTCCATGTTGTGGAACGCGATCTCGACAGGGACTTGCATGGCCATGCGCCTCGCTGTTGCGAACACCTGAGTAGAACGCACGGGTGACCGTCCGGTTCGCTGCGTAGACGCCGCCCATTACGCCCCTCACCGCCACCGCGTCACTCTGGCCTCCAATGCCCCGATCCCCCGCGCGACAGCAAGCCCCAGGATCGAGAGCACGACGACGCCGGCCATCAATTGATCGGTCTGCATCAGATTTCCGGCTTGCAGCACGAAGGCGCCGATGCCGGTTTCCGCGCCGATCATTTCCGCGGAAACCACCAGCAGCAGCGCGATCGAAGCGGAGATGCGGAACCCGGCGACGATATTGGGAAGCGCGCCGGGCACAACCACCTTGCGGACGATGGCGAGGAATGGCAGCTCGAAGCTCTGCGCCATGCGGATGAGGTTGTTCGGGACCTGGTCGACGCCGCTGTAGACGGCGATGACGGTGGGAAAGAACACGCCGAGCGCGATGGTGGCGATCTTCGAAGTCTCGCCGATCCCGAGCCAGAGAATGAGCAGCGGCAGAAGCGCGATCTTCGGGATCGGGAACAGCGCCGACACGATCGGCAAGCCGGCCGCGCGAGCCAGCGAGAACAGCCCGACCGCGAGCCCGACCGAAACGCCGACCGCGGTGCCGATGATCCAGCCGGCACCGATCCGCACCAGCGATACCGAGACGTGCGCCCACAATTCGCCGGATGCCGCGAGCCGCCACAGCGCGCGCACGATCGCCAACGGACTGGGCAGGAACAGGGCGCTGACGAGGCCGAGCGATCCGGCGGCCTGCCAAGCGGCAAGCACGATCGCGAACACCAGCCAGGACGTCGCGCCGCGCGGTGCCGGCGCAAATCCCGTGGCGCGGAAGCGGAGCGCCTGCCGGGCGGCCGGGCTCTGCGTGGCGTGCGCGCGCGGCGGCTCCACCGAGAGAGATTCACGCATTCACGACTTCCCGTTCGGCGGCGAGCGCTCCCTCGCGCACCAGCGACCATAGCCGGGCATGGACCGCGCGGAATTCTGGCTCGAAGGAGGGCTCGTTGCGCGCGCGGCGCGGGATGGGAACCCCGACCGTGTCCTGGATACGGCCCGGCCGCGGCGAGAGCACGATGATGCGGTCCGCGAGCCGCAAGGCCTCGTCGAGATTGTGCGTGACGTAAACGACCGCGAGCTCGGTGCCGTCGAGCAGCCGCATCAGGTCCTCGATCAGGAGCTCGCGGGTCTGCGAATCGAGCGCCGAAAGCGGCTCGTCCATCAGCAGCAGGGCCGGACGCACCGCGAGCGCGCGGGCAATGCCGACGCGCTGGCGCATGCCGCCGGAGAGCTGCTTCGGGAACGCCTCGGAGAATTCCGAGAGCCCGGTGCGCTGCAGGGCGTCGGCGATGAGCGCGCGCCGCTCGGAAGCGGCGAACTTGCGATGCTCGAGCGGCAACGCGACGTTGTCGGCAGCGCTGCGCCAGGGCAGCAGGGCGAAATCCTGGAAAACGAACGTGATCGGATTGAGGCTCTGCGGCGGGAGATCGCCGAAGAGCGCGACCTTGCCGCTCGCCGGCTCGATGAGCCCGCCCACGATCGACAGCAGCGTGCTCTTGCCGCAGCCGGACGGGCCGACGATGGCGAGCACTTCGCCGGACGCGACCGCAAACGACACGTCGTCGAGCACCCGCAAGGACCCGAAGGCGTGGCTGACGTGCTCGACGATCAATTCCATCGGTGACGCCTCAAACGGAGCGTGTCATCGCCCGCTTGTCCGGGCGACCCAGTATCCTCCGAACGGCAATGATACTCCGGCATGACTCACATTCTAAACGGCGGATGCTGGATGGCCCGCATGCGCGGGCCATGACCGCGTCGAAGCAGCCGCATCACTTCGCGTAGCCGTAGCTCGCGTCGACGATGTCGCCGACGCCGAAGCCCGAATCGACGAATTTTTCCTGCTGCATCCAGGCGAGCTGGTCGGTGACGCTCGCGAGCTCGACGATCGCGTCGGGATCGACATAGGGCAGCCCCGTTGCGACTTTCTCGGGCGGCAAATTGGTGTATTTGGCGATGATGTCCAAGAACGGCCGCGTGCGATCGTCGAGCAGCACCTTGCCGTCGCGCCGCACCGCGAGCAGGCGATCGTGAAAATCGCGCGTGCCGCCGCGATAGCCGGCGAGGAAGCGCGCCACCAGGTCATGCTTGGCGCTCGTCGCGGTGCCCACGAACACCGCGCCGAGCTGCCACGGCGTCTCGTCGCCGACCCAGCCAAGCAGCTCGGCATCGCCCGCATCGAGCAACGGCTGGGCGCTCGTCGCCGGCAGCAGCGCCGCCTCGATGCGTCCGCCCTTCAGGGCGGATGCGACATTGGTGAGCGACTGCAGCGGGATGAGCCGCATCTTCGCGAGATCGAGCCCGTATTTGCGCGCCAGCAGGCCGACGCAATAGTGGAAGCTCGAGCCCACTTGCGTGATCCCGATGCTGTGGCCGACCAGATCCTTCGGCGATTGCAATCCCGCCTGGAATGCCGACTTGCCGGCGAGATAAGCCACCAGCGGATAACTCGGGGCTTCGCGGCTCTGCCCGGCGACGATGCGCAATGCACCCTTGCCGGCGAGATTGAACAACCCGCCGGTGAATGCGGTGACGCCGAACTCGACGTCGCCCGAGGCGGTGGCGACCGCGATCGGCTGGGCGGCATCGAAGAACTTGAGCTCGACGTCGAGTCCCTGGTCGCGGAAATAACCGCGATCCTGGGCGATGAACACCGGACCGGAGGAGGCGAGCCGCAATACGCCGACGCGCAGCCTTTCCTGCGCGCGCGCCGATTTCGCGGCCGCGGCGGCGGCGCCGAGACCGGCGAGCACTTGTCGGCGCGTCGGACGCCTCATCGTTCCTCCCGAGGGTTCTTCCAATCCGTTGGCTTGCATTTCACCGCATCCGCAACACAGACTCCAGCGGTAATCGGCAAAGGAACCGGCATGCATCCGACCCGCGCGGAAAGCTACGACGTCGTCGTGGTGGGCGGAGGCAGCGCGGGCGTGGCCGCGGCCGTCGCCGCGGCGCGGATCGGTGCGCGCACGTTGCTGGTCGAGGCCGCGGGCTTTCTCGGCGGCGCCGCCACGCTACGCAACGTGCTCACCTATTGCGGCCTCTACACGCTCGGCCCAAAACCCCGGCCCGCGGTCGGCGGCATCGCCCAAGAAGTACTCGCGGCGTTGCGTGCCTTGGGCGCGCTCGTCGGGCCCAAGCGGTTTCGTGGCGTGTTCGTCGTGTTCGATCCCGAGGCCGTCAAGCGCGTGCTCGACGACATCGCGCTAGAAGCGGGCGTCGATGTGCTGTTGCATGCCCTCCTCATTGCCGCGGAGCGCGACGGCAATGCCGTGCGCGCCGTCACGGTCCAGGATCGCAGCGGGCCGCGCCGGATCGAGGCGCGCGCCTTCGTCGACGCCAGTGGGGACTGCGACCTTGTGTATTTCGCCGGCGCCTCTACGCGTTACGGCAATCGAGGCTTCATCAACATGGGCACGCTCGGCACCCGGTTCGGCGGCATCCCGCGCGAGGTGCCGGTCTCGGCCGCGCGCTGGAGCGAGGCGATCCGGGAGGCGAAGGCGCGGGGCGTTCCGCACCTCTCCAAAGAAACCGGGCTCGTGGTGCGGCTGCCGATCTCGGGCGACGTCGTCGCCTATCTGGTCGCCGAGGAATACGACGCCAGGGACGCGGCCAGCATCGGCGCCGCGGAGATGCGCGGACGCCGCGCTCGGCGCCTGGGCGAGCGAATTTCACGATCCGGCGACGCTCGGCAGCAGTTTCGAGAAGCCCGGAAGCGAGACCTACGACATCCCGCTGCGGGCGCTCATGAGCCGCGACGTCTCTAACCTGTTCGCCGCCGGCAGGACCGCCGACGGCGATCGGATGGCGGGGGCCTCGCTGCGCGTCATGGGCACCGCTTTCGCCACCGGCCAGGCCGCCGGGGTCGCGGCGGCGCATTGCGCCGCGCAAGGCAGCGTCTCGGCCGATGAAGTGCGCAAGGCACTCGCCGCCCAGGGCGCGCTGCTCGACGGCGAAAACCTGCCCGGCCCGGTCGCGATCGAAGCATGAGCCCGCGATTTATGAATGCCCGGCCCGCTTCATGCGGAACTCCCGGCACGGAGCCGCGATTGGGACATCAGCGCGCGTGCGTTCGACACGAGCCAATCCCGGCGAGGATCGGACGGCATTGTTGAAATACATCGAGCAAAAACTGCCCTGGGCGGTCAAGCACGGCAAGGTTACCTGGGTGGTGAAATACGCGAGCCTGAGCGTCGCGTTGCTCATCCTGATCGTCGTGGTGTCTCGGCACGTGCTCGGCCTCGACGTGCTCAGCTACACCGATCCGATCGGGATCGCCGCGATCCTCGGCCTCATCGGCGTGATCGGGCTCGGCGTGGCGTTGATGGCCGCCACGTTCTACAGCGCCCGCAGCGGGATGGACGAAGAGGCCGGCGACGCGCGCGACGTCCGCTACGACGACGAGCCGCGCAACAAATCGGATTGAGGTCGACCTCCCCTTTGCAAGGGAAAGTGAAGAGCGTGCACGGCTCGGCGCGGAGCATCACCTACCCAGTGCGCGGGTTCCGGCGTTCACCGCGTCGACACACTCGTCCCAATCGCCCTCGCCGTCCTCTTTTTGGGCATTCTTCAGCGCTTTTTGCAGCTGACCCTGCACCGGCCTGGGGTGCTTCTTCTTCAGCTCGGACTTGAGCGTCGTGATGCCCTTCTGGCAGTCCGACTCTTTGTCGGCCCACGCCCGGGCGGGGATGAACAGGAGCGCGACGATCGCCGCGACGCAGAATCGATTCCACATGGCTCACCTCGTGGTTCGGGCCAAAGCTGCAGGGCCGTAGATAGTTCCAATTGCACACACGGTCGACACACCGCGATCGGGGGTTAGCCGACCAGCTGCTTGGCGCCGCGGCGTTCCGGATTGAAGTGCTTCCGCAGCCCGCGCCAAACCTCGGCATAATCGTCCTGGCGCGCCTCGTGTTCCGCCGCGAACTGGGTGATCCGCTGCGGAAACCGCGTCTCGAACATGAATGCGAGCGACCCTTCGAGCTTCACCGGCGCGAGCTCGGCGCTGCTGGCGTGCTGGAACGCGCTCGCGTCCGGGCCGTGCGGCAGCATGCAATTGTGCAGGCTGATGCCGCCTGGCAGGAATCCTTCCGGCCTTGCGTCGTAGACGCCGTAAACTAGGCCCATGAACTCCGACATGATGTTGCGGTGATACCAGGGCGGCCGGAAGGTGTTCTCCGCGACCGACCAGCGCTCGGGAAAGATCACGAAATCGACGTTGGCGGTCCCGGGCGTTTCGGAGGGCGAGGTCATCACCGTGAAGATCGACGGATCGGGATGGTCGAACAGAATGGCGCCGACCGGCGCGAACCGCCGCAGATCGTATTTGTACGGCGCGTAATTGCCGTGCCAGGCGACGACGTCGAGCGGGGAGCGCGCGATCTCGGTGCGGTAGAGCTCGCCGCCCCATTTCACGAACAGCGAGGAGGTTTGCTCCTTGTCCTCGTAGGCGGCGACGGGGGTGAGAAAATCCCGGGGATTTGCCAAGCAATTGGCCCCGATCGGGCCGCGGTTGGGCAAGGTGAAGGCGCCGCCGTAGTTCTCGCAGACGTAGGCGCGGGCCGGCCCGTCGATCGGCTCGACCTTGAAGATGACGCCGCGGGGAATGACGCAGATTTCCCCGGGCTCGATGTCGATCACGCCGAACTCGGTGCGGAAGCGCAGCTTGTTGTGCTGGGCGACGATCAACAGCTCGCCGTCCGCATCGAAGAAGAACTCGTTGGTCATCGCGCGCGTCACCAGCAGGACATGGCTCGCCATGCCGACCTGGGTGTCGCAATCGCCCGCCGTGGTCATGGTGTGGAGCCCGGTGACGAACGTGAGCTCCTCCTTGGGAATCGCCACCGGATTCCAGCGCTGCTGTCCGATCGGCAGGGTGCTCTCCTCGCGCGCCGGCGCGGTCCGGATCCGCCGCTTGTCGATCCTCGCATAGCGTCCCGAATGCTTGACGGTCGGCCAGATCCGGTAGAGCCATGAGCGCTGGTTCTGCTCGCGAGGCGCCGTGAACGGCGAGCCGCTGAGCTGCTCGGCATAGAGCCCGTAATTGACCTTCTGGGGCGAGTTGCGGCCGATCGGTAGCGCCCCCGGAAGCGCCTCCGTCTCGAAGCTATTGCCGAAGCCGGACATGTATTGCGGCGTCATGTAGCCTCCTCATTGATAACCCAGCCGTGCGTTGCAGACCGCGGCTTTGCGCAGAGCCACCATCGCGGGCGAAGTTTACGCGCCGCCTGCAATCCTTGGGGAAACCTAATCCCGTGGGCTGGCACCACCAAGTGCCTGCCGGCCGGGCCTCTGCGCCGGCAGGACGGCGTTCTGGTGCTATCATACTCACTCGGGCGGGCGATCTCCAGGGCTGGTCCCTTTCCGGGCGAGCCCCGCGTATGATGAGGCCGCCCCCGCCGCAACCCAGGCCGGATTCCGTCCAACGATGGCCAGCTACGAATACCGGCACTTTCCCTACATCGAGCCGCCGGAACTCGGCGGTGCGGCTTCGAAGCGCCGTCCGGTGATCGTCGTCGGAGCCGGGCCCGTCGGCCTCACCGCCGCGATCGATCTGGCGTTGCACGACGTTCCCGTATTGGTGCTCGACGAAAGCGACCTGGTCTCGGTCGGCAGCCGCGCGATCTGCTGGGCCAAGCGCACGCTGGAAATCTGGGATCGGCTGGGCGTCGCCGAGCGAATGCTCGCCAAGGGCGTGACCTGGAATCTCGGGCGGGTCTATCACCGCGACCAGGAGCTCTACAACTTCAACCTGGCTCCCGAGGGCGGCCACAAGATGCCCGCCTTCATCAATCTGCAGCAGTACTACGTCGAGGAATTCCTCGTCGCCCGGGCGAGCGAGCTCGCCAATCGCATCGAGCTGCGTTGGAAGAACAAGGTCACCGGGATCTCATCCCGCGCCGACGGCGTGGAGCTCGAGGTCGAAACACCCGGCGGCTGCTATCGGCTGGAGGCCGACTGGGTGATCGCAGCGGACGGCGGGCGCAGCCCGCTCCGCGGCATGCTGGGTCTGCCGTTCCCGGGCGAGACGTTCGAGGAGCGGTTCCTGATCGCCGATGTCCACATGCAGGCCGACTTTCCCAACGAGCGCTGGTTCTGGTTCGAGCCCACATTCCATCAGGGGGAGAGCGCGCTGCTGCACCGCCAGCCCGACGACATCTTTCGCCTGGATTTCCAGCTCGGGCCGAGTGCGGATCCCGAGCGGGAACGGCGGCCGGAACGGGTATTGCCGAGAATCCGCGCCGTCGTCGGCGAGACCCCGTTCGAGCTCGAATGGAGCTCGGTTTATGCCTTCCGGTGCGCCCGCATGGAGCGTTTCGTGCATGGGCGGGTGATCTTCGCCGGCGACAGCGCCCATCTGGTCAGCCCGTTCGGCGCGCGCGGCGGCAACGGCGGAATCCAGGACGCGGACAATCTTTGCTGGAAGCTGGCATCAGTCGTTAAAGGAGAAGCCCGCGCCAGCCTGCTCGATTCGTATGACGAGGAACGCGGGCGCGGCGCGGACGAGAACATCCTCAACTCTACGCGCACCACCAATTTCATGACGCCGAAGTCCGCGACCGAGCGGTTGTTCCGGGACAACATCCTGGCGCTCGCCCGCGAGTTCCCGTTCGCGCGCAGCCTAGTCAACGCCGGCCGTTTGTCGAAGCCGTGCAGCCTCGAGGCGCTGAGCCTGCAGAGCGCGGACGACCCGGAGCTCGGCGGCGCCATGGTGCCCGGCGCGCCCGCCGCGGATGCGCCGGTCGCCGATGAAAGCGGCCGGACAGGATGGTTGCTGGAGCATCTCGGCGGGGATTTCACCTTGTTGGTTCTGGCCGACACGCCGGCCGAAATGCCCGACCGCTCCGCGCTCGCCCGGCTCGAGCCCAGCCCGAGACTGTGCGCCGTGAGCCGCAACGGCCCGCATGATTGCAAAAGCCCGATGCTGTCCGACCCGGAAGGGCTGGTGCGCGCGCGCTATGGCGGACCGGGTGCGGTCTATCTCGTTCGTCCCGATCAGCACGTGGCGGCGCGCTTTCGCGGCTTCGATGCGGCGGCGATCCAGCGCGCGTTGCTCCGCGCCTCCGGAAACGCCGCATGAACGCCTCCGAAAAAATTCGCCACCAGGACGGCTTCGCCGGAAAGGGCGATGATTTCTACGAGGCGCTGCTTGCCGCCCACGAGGGCCTGGATGAGAAGCAAAGCGCCGCGCTCAACGCCCGTCTCGTGCTGCTGCTCGCCAATCACATCGGCAGCGTGCCGGTGCTGCGCGAGGCGCTGGCACTCGCCCGCGCCGGCGTGAGATCCGGCGAGAAAGGCTCGGATGCCGGCAGCGGCACCGCGTCCAAAAATCAGAACAAGCAGACGTGAAGGTCCGCCGCGCGCGGCAACGGCTGAATGCGCATGTTCGCGGAGAAGCGGGTCAGCCCGTAGCTCAACCGGAAACCGCGGCGGAATATTGCTCGTCGGACACCGGCTCGAGCCAGGTAACGTGCACGCCGTCGAGGGCCTCCTGGAAGGCGATGTGGACCATACCGGTCGACGGCCCTGCCCCGTGCCAGTGCTTCTCGCCGGGAGGGATCCACACCGTATCGCCGGGACGAATCTCGCGGACTGGGCCGCCCCAGGCCTGAACCCGGCCGACGCCGGACAGGACATGCAGCGTCTGGCCCAGCGGATGCGTGTGCCATGCGGTCCGCGCGCGCGGCTCGAAGCTCACGCGGGTAGCCCGGATCCGCGCCGGCGCCGGTGCGTCGATGATCGGGTCCTGCCACACCGTTCCGGTGAACGAATCGGCCGGGCCGCGGCGCGTGGGTACGGAGCCCGATACGGTGATGTTCATGGCGCGTCTCGTCCCTGCGAATTCCTGGCTTGCAACAAACAACGTTCGCACAACGCAAGCGCCGTCACAAGCGTGACGGGGTCGAGGAAAAGATCTGATGCGCAGCCGGATACTCGTGTTTCCCTCTCCCCCTGTGGGAGAGGGGAAGAGCGTCTGCGGCCCGGCTCCAGGCCCGACAAACCGGTTCGGTCGTGGGCTTGTCGGCGCGGGCGTTTTGCCGTTGGATCGGACGGATCATCCGTCACCAGCAGCCGCCGGAAAGGCAGGGCCGCCATGAACCCCGACATCAAGATCTACAATCTTCGCGAGCTGGGGACTCCGCTCGGACCATATTCGCAAGTAGCTCGCGTGAAAGCCGGCGAGTTTCTGTTCATCGCCGGAATGGTGGCGACCGATGCGGGCGGCAACGTGATCGGGGAGGGCGACTTCCTCGCGCAATGCAAGCAGACCTTCGCCAACATCGAGGCGGCATTGCGGTCGGCGAACGCCGGCTGGGACAACGTCGTCCAGTTCACGACCTACCTGGTGCATTCGCAGGACATCGGCAAATTCATGGATTTTCGCCGCCGCGAATTCCCCGGCATGTTCAGGAACGGTCTCTATCCGCCCAATACGCTGCTGATGATCGATCGTCTGGTGAAGGAGGCGTTCCTGATCGAAGTGCAGACGGTCGCCGCGCTGTAGACGGACGGGCAAGAGTCTCATGAGCGAAACCTCGCTCGCGCCCTATCGGGTAACGGCCCGCAACACGGCGATCGCCTCGGAAAACAAGATCCACGACGATGCCGTGGCGCGCCGGTTCGGCTTTGCTGGGGGCCTGGTGCCCGGCGTCGAGGTCTACGCCTATATGACGCACGTGCCGGTCGAGCGCTGGGGACGCGCCTGGCTGGAGCGAGGCAAGGCCGAGTGCCGGTTCATCAAGCCGGTCTATGACGGCCAGCTCGCAGCCGTGACCGGGAAGGTCGCGGACGCCGGGCTCGACATTGCGGTCGAGACCGAGGCGGGGCTCTGCGCCACGGGACGCGCCGGCATGCCGGCCGGCTCGGCGGCGGCGCCGAGCCTCGATGGGTTCGAGCAGGCATTTCCGCCCGCCAGCCGTCCGACCGCGGACGAGCGCACGCTGGCGCCGGGGACCCGACTCGGCATCGCTCCGTTTCGAGCCACCGCCGAATTTTCAGCGCGTTATCTCGCCGACGTCGGCGAGACGCATCCCGTCTACGCCGGCGAGGGAATTTGTCATCCGGGAATTCTGCTTCGCCTCTGCAACTGGGCGCTGACGCAGAACGTAGTGCTTGGACCCTGGATCCACGCCGGCAGCAAGGTGCAGAATTTCGCCGCCGCGCGCGTCGGCGACGAGCTCACATTGTGCGCCGTGGTCACGGCGAATTACGAACGCAAGGGTCATCGCATGGTCGATCTCGACGCGCTCGTCCTGGCTGATGCGTGCACGTTGGTGGCGCGCATCGAGCATACGGCGATCTGGCGCCCACGGCAGAGCCCGTCTCACACGATCTGATTCTTCAGCTCGTCCTCGCCGCGCCACAGGCGCCCGAGATTCTCCAGCAGCAGATCGATGACATTGTCCTCGTAGCGGCGGGTCTCGCCGGCGCTATGCGGCGTGACCAGCACGTTGGGAAACGTCCACAGCGGCGAATCCGCCGGCAGCGGCTCGTCCCAGAAGCAATCGAGCGCCGCCCCTGCAATCCGCCCTTCCTGCAGCGCCCGGATCAGCGCCGGCTCGTCGACCACCCGGCCGCGCGCGACATTGACCAGGAACGCCGAGGGCTTGATCGCCGCGAAAGCCGCGGCCCCGAACAGGAGCTCGGTCTGCGGGGTCAGCGGGCAGGTCAGCGCCGCGAAATCCGCTTGCGGCAGCAGCTCGAGCAGACGATCCTGAGCCGCGACCAGCTCGGCCGCGTCGGCCGCCACGGCCGGGTTGCGTTTGGTGGCGATGACGCGCATGCCGAAACCGCTCGCGAGGGCCGCCAGCCGCGAGCCGATGCGGCCGAGGCCGACGATCAGCAGCGTCTTGCCGGCAAGCTCGTCTTCCCGCAGCGCCGGATCGGAAATCATGGCGCGCCAGTGGCGGCGTGCCTGGTTGTCGCGCGCCTGCGGCAGCTGCCGCGCCAGCGCCAGCATCAGCGCCATCGCGTGCTCCGCCACCGCGCCTTCGTTGGCACCCTGCGCGCTCGCGAGCCGAATGCCGCGCGCACGCAAGGCTTCGCGGGCATATTGGTCGGTGCCGGCGCTGATCGACTGGATGAAGCGCAAGCTCTTCGCGCGGTCGAGCAGCTCGTTGCGCCACAGGCCGGATACCACCAGCACGTCGGCCGCGCCGATCCGCGCCTCGAGTTCGTGGAGCGTCCGCAGCTCGAAGCAGCGGATCCCGGTATTGCGCAGCGCGAAGCGCTCGCCGAGCCGATAGGCGACGTGCGC
>WNFW01000090.1_pt1 | contig 60875 bp, 64 predicted proteins | sample 5400131 | NCBI WGS metagenome assembly WNFW01 (sample SAMN13153362, study PRJNA577476) | soil metagenome | isolation source: 20 cm soil or saprolite under grassland replicate 1 | place: USA:California | collected 2016-06-15
CGAGCTTCGGCCAACTACGACGCCCAGCGATATACTTCGACTCATTCCTGGCCTTTTCATTGCTCAGCACCAGGGCGGCGGCAAGGCAGATCAAATATTTCTAAGAGGCTTCGACGCAGACCACGGAACCGATGTCGCCATTTTCATAGATGGCATTCCTGTGAACATCGTAAGCCATGGTCACGGCCAGGGATACGCGGACCTCCACTGGCTTATCCCGGAGATGGTCGATCACGTCGAAGTCTACAAAGGACCGTACTTCGTCCAGTTCGGCGATTTCAACACTGCAGGCGCGGTCAACATCGTCACGAAGAGGAGAGACAAAGACACGACTTTCACCATCACGGGCGGCAGCTACAATCAACAGCGCTACTTGGGAATCCTCTCTCCGCCCGAAGGCACTCCACTAACGCCGTATATCGGCTTTGAAGCTTATCACGATCTGGGCCCCTTCAAGAATCCGGAGAACTTTAACCGTTTCAATCTCATGTCGAAGTTTTCACTTGTCTCCACGGCTAACTCCAATTTGAGCCTTATCGGCACTTTCTTTAAAAGCTATTGGAATGCCTCGGGAGAGATACCAGCTCGTGAAGTGAGAGCGGGAAGGCTGGGACGCTGGGACGCCATTGACAACAGTGAGGGCGGTAAAACCGAACGTCACAACGTCAATCTCCAGTACAACTATGCCGACGCGCGACAGTCGTTCAACGCCCAGGCTTGGTTTTCATATTATCGCTTCGATCTGTTTTCCAATTTCACTTTTTTCCTGAACGATCCGGTGAACGGAGACGAGATCGAACAAACTGACAAGCGTATTCTCGGAGGAAGCTATCTTAATTACAGGCGAAACTACAGTCTTCTTGATATTCCGACTGAGACACTCGTGGGTTTTTCCAGCCGCAGTGATCTCGCACACGTAGGCCTCTTTCACGACAAACGACGGCAACGATTAAGCACGACGACCGATTCGTTCATCAAAGAAAACAGTTTCGCCTGGTATGCCCAGCAAGAGTTCAGGCCGACATCCTGGCTTCGAACCCAGATCGGCCTTAGGCTCGATAAATTTTTCTTTAGTGTGCACGACGATGTTACCGGAGCCGTAGCGAACCCGATTTCCGGGAGTGATCAGGGCTTTATGGCGAACCCCAAAGTCAATGTCATTCTTTCTCCATTCAATGATAACGGATGGGCCAAGCGCTCGGAGATATATGTCAACTTCGGCAGCGGCTACCACAGCAACGACGCCCGCGACGTGGTCCTCAGACACCGGTAACAAGCCCGTGCTCCCCCGCGCCCTCGGTGGAGAACTTGGATTTAGAACCAAGCTCTTCGATCGCCTCGATATGGCGATCGACTATTGGCGGCTGCATTTGGATAGCGAGCTGGTTTGGGCAGGTGACGACGGCACCACCGAACCCAAAGGGAAAACCCAGCGGCAAGGGATCGAGGGAGAATTTCGCTACCAGATCCTCGAATGGCTGAGCGCCGATCTCGATACCTCATATACTTGGGCCAAGTTTGTGAAAACAGGTGAAGCCGTCCCACTCGCGCCCCGTTTCTTGGCCTACGGCGGAATCACAGGGCGACATTCCTCAGGGCTAGAAGGGCGGGTCCAGTTGCGTTCAGTGGGAAATCGGTGGGGCGATGAGCAGCGTGTCTCCACGATTCACGGCTACACCATCTTTGATCTTTTGGCCAAATATAAATGGAACCGATATGAATTTCTTTTTTCGATCGCCAATCTCGCCAATAAGAAATGGCGCGCCGCGCAATTCTTTCATGCATCCCGGTTAAAGACCGAGGGGACTCCGGTCAATGACATCCACTTTACCCCCGGAGAGCCGCTGACGATCAAGGCGGGTATGACGGTGCACTTATGGTGACAAATTTTACCTGTCATGAAAGAGATTCCGCCACATCGAACAGTGCAAGATAAATGCAGCCAAAAAGCTTTGGACAAACAAATAATGAACGAGACAAGGTCAACTGCTAGAGAGAATACTTTGGGCGGCAAAGCCATCTTTGGAATCGTCTGCGGCGCTCATTTCATCAATCATTTTCAGTCTGCCATGCTCGGCGTCATTTATCCGCTCATGATGAAAGAATTGGGCATGGGCTACATGGCGATTGCCTCGCTCGCGGCAGTTTACAACACCTTAGGAAATGTATTTCAGGCCTTATACGGCTTTATCGTGCCCTATGTCAGACGGGGAGTGATCCTCGGCCTCGGTAACTGCGTGCTCGGCCTTTCGGTCGTGGCCAGCGGTTTTGCCTCCAGCTATCAGCATTTCTTTGCCACTCGATTGCTCGGCGGCGTCGGTTCCAGCCCACAGCATCCAATCGGCTCAAGTATGCTGGCGAGTTACTTCGGCAGCGCTCGTGGGCGGGCGTTGGCTTTTCATTCGACTGCTGGACAGATGGGTAGCTTATTGGCGCCATTGCTGGCCGCGCTGGCTATCACATGGGTGGGATGGCGAGGCGTGTTTTGGACGGTCGGCGCTTTAGCGACAGTCATAGGAATGATCTGTTTCGTTTTCCGCGACAGCTTTCACACCTCATCTGCAAATCAGGCTACATCGCGCCTGACTCCGCTTGGCTGGGAAGCCTACAAGAAATGCTTGAAGAACAAAGATATTCTTCTCGTCTCTCTCGTTTTTATGGCCGGCGCCGCCGGACGCGGGCAAGACATTAATGAAGTCTACATCATTCCCCACTTTGTGCATGATTTTCACCTAGACATTACGTACGGGGCTTTTCTCTTTACTTTTATTCAGGTGGGCAGCTTGTGCGGACCCTTCGTTTGGGGTTGGGTATCGGATCGGTTCGACCGAAAGCTCGTCATCCAAATGTCACTTTTGGTTTCTGCGCTTTCGACCCTTTGGCTCGCCTGGCAGGAGGCCATTTCTGCCTCGCTGTTTGTTAACCTTGTCATCTATGGTGCTTCCGTCACATCGCGACAAACCCTGACTCAGGCCCTGCTTAGCGATTTGGTTGGCGAGGAGCTGTTCGACGCCGCGTTCAGCCTTTACTACTTCATCGGCTTCGTGTCGATTCCCTTCTGGACCGTGATCACAGGCGGGATCATGACGAAATACGGCTTCGGGCCTGCGTTCAGCGTGATTTCAATTTCGTATCTTCTCGGCATGGGTTTGCTCACGTTTCTCCGACGAACGCCGGTTCAAAGATCATGAAGTTAATATCCAGTTTATTGGCAAGGAATTGTCGGCCGATGAACTTAATTTCGACCTCAACCAAGAACGCCTCGTTCAGCGTAGCATTCCTCGCTTCCCTTCTGATCCACGGTGCTACGACCCTTCTAATCCCAACACTCATAAACTATAGTCCCAATTCCCTTCAGCAACATTTCATTCCGATCGCACTTATCGAACTTCCCCAGGTAGCCCAAAAAGAGGAAACGCCATCCGAAGTCAAGAAATCATTGCCACATATTCAGCGCAAAGTGGAGAAGCCGGTTTCGAAGAATGAGATTGTGCCGACTCCACGCTCGGCTCCGCCGACGGCTGCTGTGGAACCTACAAGCCCGATGGAAGCGAAAACCGATGTCACCCCCAACCCCGAGAATACCCCCAGCTTTGCGCCCACCGCACCGGTCGAAGGTGGCGGCAGTGAAGCGGGCGCCGGGAGTCTTTTCGGCGAAGGCGTTGTCGGAGTTGTCCCGGGGTCGGGAACCGCTGGGGCAGGCGGCGGCACGGCCGCTTCCGGCTTGGGAAGAGGCTCCAGTGTGGCCGGTCTTCCCGCTCCGGCTACGGTGCTAAAAACCAATCGGGAAGCCAAACCGACGCAAACTGCCCGTGCTGCCTATCCGCCGATGGCCTTGCGCATGGGATTAGAAGGCGATGTCACGCTGCGAATTGAGGTTGATACGGAAGGCAAAGTAACCAAGGCTGAAATCATTAAAGGCGCTGGCACGGTTTTCGACGAAGAGGCGCTCAAGGCGGCCAAACAATCGCGCTTCGAGCCCGCGCAAAAAGATGGGAGGAATGTTCCCGCTGAGTTCACCTACGTCTACCATTTCCGTTTGTCAAAGTAATCAACGTTCAAAAACGGGTACGGGCAGTATCAAGCCGGGTTAAATACTAGCTAAGCTAGGGGCAGAACATAGAGGGAAGGAGTTCACAAATGGCAAAAACATCTCGCTCTCGAGAGCATTACCGTGATCATCACGACTGGCATTCTCAAGACTATGTTTCCAAGTGGGCGGAGGGTCAGGATCCGAAAGAAAAAGAACGTCAAGAGCAGTTCCGTTTGCTGGCGAAAACCGTTCCCTATGACAAACAGCTACCGATCAAGATCTTAGATGTGGGCGCAGGATATGGCGCCCTGACGCAGTTTCTCCTCAAGCAATTTCCAAACGCTACCGCGGTCTGTCAAGACGGATCAGAGGAGATGGCCAAGCTGGGGCGTGAGCGAATGGAACATCTTAAAGGACGTTATAGTTATGTCCTCTGTGATTTTTCCAAGCCAGGTTGGAGCCAACAGTTGGAAGGGCCATTCGAAGCCATCGTATCTTCGATTGCAATTCACAACGTTCGCCGCCCGGAAACCATTCGAAGCATCTATCAGGAGATATTTCCACTAGTAAAGAGCGGCGGGTGTTTTCTCAATTTCGACCGGAAAAATCCCCCATTACATGATCAGATGGAGTGGCTGAGAGAAGCAGGATTCAAAGGCGTCAAATGTTTCTGGAATGGTGAAAGCCGAGCGCTCTTTGGCGGATTTAAGAAAGAGTAAAATAATAATGAATCGGCTCCCGATTTTCCTGATCATATTGCCTTGGCTTTTCATCAACGCCGGCTGTCAGAGAAAAGAAGAAAAACCCCAGACGGCGGCTCAGCAAAAGCTCAAGGTGGTTACCACAGTGGCCCCCATCACCAGCATCGTGGAAAACGTCGGCGGCGACAAAATCGATCTGGCGGGCATTATTCCTGAAGGGACTAATTCGCACACGTTCGAGCCGATTCCGTCGGACAGTCAACTTCTTTCGAGCGCCGACTTAATTATTCTCAATGGTCTCGATCTTGAGACGCCCACGCAGAAATTGGCGCAGGGCAATTTGAAACAACAAGCGTCAATCTACTCCTTAGGCGACAAAACCCTCAACGAAGCTGATTACATTTTTGACTTTAGTTTTCCCCGGGAGCGGGGCCGTCCGAATCCTCACCTATGGCTGAACCCTGAATATGCGATGCGCTATGCGACCTTGGTGCGTGACGAACTGATTCGTCTCGATCCGAAGAACAAAACGACCTACGAGCAGAATACCGCGCAATTTCTCAAGAAGGCCGAAGCGCTCGACCAAGCTATCAAGGAAGCCATCAAAACTATTCCCGAAAACAACCGGCGCCTACTCACCTATCACGACTCCTGGCCCTATTTTGCCCGCCGCTACGGCTTCCAAGTCATAGGCGCCGTGCAACCGTCGGATTTTTCCGATCCCAGCCCGCGCGAAGTGGCGCGAGTCATCGATCAAATACGCAAAGAAAAAGTTCCTGCCGTATTCGGTTCGGAGGTTTTTCCGAGTCCCGTGCTGGAACAAATCGCTAGGGAGACCAAGAGCCGCTATATCGATAAGTTGAGGGACGACGAGTTGCCGGGAAGGCCGGGAGACCCTCAGCATTCGTATATCGGAATGATGGTTGAAAACATGACGATCATGTTCGAGGCTCTGGGAGGCTCCACCGAGGCTTTGAAGAAAGTCGATTCTGTCCCAGTCGCGGGGGCGCACGCTGACTACAGGAGAAGAAGTTAAACAACGGGTGCAATATGAACGATCACAATCATCAATCGGGTCAGGGGCACGGGAGTCTTCATCCCCACGGAATCGAAGAACCCCCAGTCTCCAGCGTCAGGGGTATCCCGCTCGTCGAACTGGTTGAAGTGAGCAGCAGCTACGGGACTACCCCGGCGCTGCAAAACGTCTCGCTCAAGATCTGGCCCGGACAATTTATCGCCATCGTGGGGCCCAACGGCGGTGGAAAAACCACATTGCTGCGCACGATTCTCGGGATGATTCCTGCGACACAAGGAAAGGTGCTGTTACGCGGTCAAGAACTGAATCGATCCTCTATGGAACGAATGGGCTATGTTCCCCAGCTCGAAACCATCGACTGGAATTTCCCGATCACGGCCGAGGAAGTCATCTCAATGGGATTCTTTAACAAGAACCGCTGGTTTGGTGGCATCGGTCACGAAGAGCGGCGCAAGCTGCAAAATATTATGGCGCGCTTAAATCTTACCGGACTTGGCAGTCGGCATATCCGAGAACTTTCCGGCGGCCAACAGCAAGCGGTATTTCTCGGGCGCGCACTTTTGGGCGATCCGGAGCTTATCCTGCTGGACGAGCCCACTGCCGGACTGGATATTCGTTCCCGCGATGATGTGATTCATTTCCTCCACGAGATCAATCACCACGGAGTGGCGATCGTGATCACGGCTCATGACCTTAACTGGGTCGCTGCTCATCTTCCCTGGGCCGTCTGCCTCAATCGGCGACTCATAGCTCAAGGACGGCCTCAAGAGATTTTCAACGCCGCGGTTCTCAAAGACACCTATAGCGGTGAAATGATCGTCTTTCACCACGACGGGATGGTCATGATTGGCGAACGGCCCCACGCCGCTCATAACTAACCCCACCTCTTTCCTCCCCCGCGCGGCGCGGGGGAGGATGTAAGGAGGGGGCTAGACGGCTTGAACGATTTAAACTGTTTGAACGGCTTGAACATAATGTCTCTTTTAGTCCCCTTCGAGTACGAGTTTTTTCGCAACGGCTTTTTTGCCGCGGTGGTGGTTGGCGCGCTCTGCGGCTTCATCGGCGTTTACGTCGTTCTCCGCCGCATGAGCTATATTGGTCACGGTCTCTCTCACGCGATTTTCGGCGGCGCTGTGCTGAGCTACGTCATGAATCTGAATTTTTTTCTCGGCGCCGGCATCTGGGCACTCTTGGCGGCTTTTCTGATTCATTTAATCAGTCACCGCAGGTGGGTCGGTGCCGACGCCGCCATCGGCGTGGTCACGACTTCCAGCTTTGCCCTCGGCGTCGCCATCGTCTCAACCCACCGCAGTTTCACGCGCAACATCGAAGCCGCGCTTTTCGGCAATATACTCGGGATCACACAAAACGATCTCTGGGTCGTTATCCTCATCTCTATGGCCGTCTTTCTTGCGCTCGTCACGATCCGCAGGCAACTTCTCTTCGCTACCTTCGATCCGGAGGTGGCCTCCGCTTACGGCGTGTCCACCGGCAAGATCGACCTCTTGTTTGTAACTCTTCTAGCCGTGACGGTGCTTGCTTCGACGCAAATTCTTGGCGTCACTTTAGTCGCCGCCGCGATGGTGATCCCACCCGTGATCGCCCGCTATCTAACGCAAAGGTTCCAGACTCTTCTTATAGTTTCGCCGATCCTGGGCGCCTCCTGCGGCGCCGCAGGAATGTTCTTGAGCTTTTATCTCGATATCTCTTCCGCCGCGACTATCGTTTTGACTTCGGCGATTCTTTTCATCTTGCTGGAGTTAGTCGTCCTCGCGCGCCAAAAAATGTCGCACAGTCTGCAATAACAGGTGACAGCGAAAAAAAGTTGACCTCTGGTTTTGCATCCGTTAATCTCCGGTGAAAAACCTTCACGCCGGATCGGTAAATGTCCACATTAAGACAAGCTGCCGCGCTCATCTTTGGTATCTTGCTATTCTCGATAACAACCACTGTTCACGCTGAGGATCGTCCCATCGACGGAATTTCCGATAACAGTTTCCTTATCGAAGAGGCCTACAACCAGGAGCAGGGCGTTATCCAACATATCTTCAACGCTATCTATACAAATGATTCGAGGCAGCGCGGTTGGGCCTTTAGCTTCACGCAGGAATGGCCGTTCTTTTCCGAAGATCACCAGATTTCGTTCACCATCCCTTCGTCGCATCTTCGCGATGAGGGACAGCAGCAAAACGGCATCGGCGATGTTCTTCTCAACTATCGTTATCAGGCATTGAAAGAAGGGGATGATATTCCGGCCTTCGCCCCACGATTCAGCCTTATTCTTCCGACGGGGAACCGCGACAAGGGAACGGGCAACGGCGTGGTCGGCTATCAGTGGAGCGTGCCGTTAAGCAAAAAAATCTCATCGCGGTTCGCTCTCCACTTCAACTTGGGACTCACCTACCTGCCCAAAGTGCGCGTGCCGTTGGATTCGCCCGGCACCCCGCTCTCTCCCAAACGTTCGCTCGTGTCCTACAATGTCGGAACGAGCGTTATCTTTGCCTTGTCCTCGCGCGTTAATCTGATGCTCGAATGGGTGGGAATCTCAGAGCAAAGCCTCGATGATCAAGGGAAACGGCAGCGTGAGTTTAAACCGACACTCTCTCCCGGCATACGTACCGCGGTGATCAACAAAGACGACTTGCAATCGGTCATCGGGGTGGGATTCCCCATCGGCCTTAACCGCACGGCGAACAATTACGGCGTCTTTTTGTATTTTTCTATAGAGCACAAGATCTTTTAGAAGCTCCTTTTGGGAAAACCCGGCATCGTTCCTCATCGGTTCCGAGGAAATCATAGGTTCGAGTCTCTCGATAATTCGGACTGCGTATATAACGCAATTCCGACAAGTTTACACTTGACAGAACGCTTCACCTGAAATACCTCGTAGTGGCGCATATCTTTTATTGATGAGGGATCATGAATCGACTCAGTCTCATCTTTGCTGGATTAGCTCTTTTCATTCTCGGGGCTTCCATAGGCTGGGGAGCAACACGCATCGTTGGTAAAGATTGGGAGGAAGCCAAGCAACTCTACGCTGATGCATGTGCTTCTTGCCACGGCGACGATGGCAAGGGACAGGTCTCCGGCTTGGGTGTCACCGTGGAGCTCCCAGACTTCACGTGGTGCGCATTCAATTCAGAAGAGAGCGATCGAGACTGGGCCCTTGTTGTTGCCGAAGGCGGACCAGCAGCGGGGCGTTCTGAGCAGATGCCTTCTTTTCACGGCGCGCTGACAGAACAACAGATCAATCAAGTAATCGCTTACGTTAGAACGTTCTGCACCGAAGATTGGCCATCGGGCGATCTCAACTTTCCCAGGCCGCTTGTTACTGAGAAGGCTTACCCTGAAAACGAGATCGTTTTAACCTGGAATTTCGGCCGAACCCCCAACAAACAGCGAGACACTCAGTTCGTATGGAGCTTCGAGAAGCGTATCGGATCCCGAGGTCAGATTGAGCTGAATGTTCCTTTTTCCATCAGAGATCCTAGGGACGGTGCGACTGTTGGAGGAATCGGAGACGTCGAGACCGGGGCAAAATATGTTCTCTACGATAACCCGGAAACTCTCTTTATTTTGAGCGGAGGACTCGAACTCGGCATACCGACAGGAAACTTCCGTCGCGAGTTAGGCGAAGGGACAACAATTCTCTCTCCTTTCCTCGCTACCGGAAAAGCATGGGGAGATTTTGTTGGCCAGGGGAGTCTGAAGTTCGAATATCCCTTCGTCACGCGGCGGGCGCCGAAGGCGATATTCTATAATCTGGCGTTATCGTATCCGATTTTTGATCTAGGCAGAGGAACAGAGGCTCAGGGGCTCTTGGAATTTAACGGTAAAAGCGAATGGGGAACTCAAAGCCCAAAGCATTTTCAGTTCTATCTCACACCCGGCCTTCGCAAAGGACTCAATCTGGCAGGGAACTGGGCAATCGCCTTCGGGGTTCAAGTGCCGGTGACCCGGGAGCGTGAAACCAACTATCGTGTTCTGGGCTATTTTCTATACGAGCTTCCACCGTTTCGATTTGAACCCTAATGAGTATGGAGACTTGCAAATATTAAGCAAATTCAATCTTGACCGTCTAATCAAGAGCGAGTATAAGTGGACTGCGAGATGGATGGGAAAAAGTCCAGAGGTTTGATGAAATTTCCGCGGCTTGCCTCGCTCGCAACCTCTGCGCTCTTTGTTTTTTTCCTGATTTATTCAACCCCTCACCAGGTCCATCACTTCTTTGATCAACACAAAGCTCCTGATAGCGGCTCAACGGTTGATCGAGACCCGCAAGGCGAGCGGCACAAGCCTAACTCCCAGGACACCACCTGCGTTTTTCAAATAGTCGCCAAAAGCTGCCATCTCAGCGCCACATCTTTTATTGATATTTTTTCAGTGCCGGTCTCCACCAAGAATCTTTCTTCACTTTCCAAAGCGCACATTCCTAGCTACCTTCTTTCTGACCCATTTCAAATCCGCGCTCCTCCTGAAGCTTAGCCGCGGTTCCTAAAATAAATCTCATCTAGTCCGCGCTCGGCGTTGGCCCCCGGTCAATCGGCGCCAAGAGCGAGGTTGTTTAATTGGTTCAGGAGGAGTCCATGAGCAAATATCTAGTCATATTACTTGCTGTGCTTTTGAGCGTCCATTTTTACGCAACGAATGCGCTTGGGCACGGCGTCATCGGCAAGAGATTCATTCCTTCGACGCTCACTTTGGAAGACCCTTTCCCGTCGGACGAAATGGATCTGCTTACGTTCGATAGAGCGCCAAAAGATAAAGAGGGAAGAGAGACCAGTTTCGGTTTTGAATTCGGCAAGCGTTTAACCCCCGACTTCGCCATCGGCGTGGGATGGGAATATATCTTCTTCGATCCGCGAGAAGCCGGCGAACATCGAACCTCCGGCGCAGGCAATCCGGAGTTTTCCCTCAAGTATGCTTTGTTTAGAAGCGTCGAGCATGAAGGCATACTGAGCGTGGGCCTGGGAGTCGAAGCCGGAGGAGTTGGCCCTAAACGCGTGGCCGAAAGAGTCACGACGATTACTCCCGCTCTCTTCTTTGGCAAGGGGCTCGGCGACTTGCCCGAGTCTCTAAGCTATCTTAAGCCGCTCTCCATCACGGGCTCCTTCGGCGTGAATAATCCGGCCAACTGTACAACCGGCAGCGGCGATGACAAGGAGCATAATCCAACCACCATCGACTATGGACTGGCGGTGATCTACAGCATTCCTTACTTGCAATCTTTCATTAAAGACGTCGGAATCGGCGCGCCGTTCGATCGTGTTTTCCCGCTCGTTGAATTCAACTTATCAACGAACGCCTCCAAACCTGATAGGGGCCAGACAACTGCTTTTGCTAATCCCGGTCTCATATGGACCGGCAGATACCTGCAACTCGGTCTGGAAGCGCAAGTACCGATGAATAATACGTCGGGCAAAAATGTGGGAGTCAGAGGATTGATCCATGTCTTCATCGATGACATCTGGCCCAACATTTTTACCTGGACACCCGGGGGAGTTATCGGTCCCACGCCTATACCTAAATGAAACTATTAGCCCATACGGCGCTAAGTGCGCCCTTGGCTTTGACACTAGCTTTAGCTATTCCCTCTCTAGCCCTGAGCCATGCTTTCCCGACCCATTCGGAGCCAAGGGTGGGTTGGACGATTGCGAACTCACCACCCAAGGTAACGATCTGGTTCGATGGGGAGTTGGAGCCCGCGTTCAGTACCATCGCTGTATACAACTCCGCCAAGCAGCAAGTTGATAAGGGTAACAGCCACATCAACTCTAAGGACGCAACCGTTTTAGAGGTAGATCTTCCGAACCTCGGGCCCGGCACCTACCGCGTCTATTGGAAAGCACTGGCGAAAGACACGCACGTGACGGAGGGGGATTTTTCTTTCGCCATAGCGAAAAAATAATGGACCACGTTTTTATTGATCGCAGCGTCGATCCTCAACAGGAGCAACATAGATGACAGTTGTTACCAAATCGGAATTATTGATCCTTATCGCTTTGTTGTTTCTCCGTCCTCAGCTGGCAGTAGGCCACGACGGCTGGGTCGAAATCACTCCAGCCATAGTTGAAAAAGGGCAGATTGCGACAATCTCTCTCATTCAAGGCAATCACTCCGACGAACATAGGAGCTATCGCATCGCCGGGAAATGGAACCAAAAATATACGACACACATCACCGAAGGCGTGCTGCGGTTCACAGTCAGCGCGGGAGGAAAATAACTTACCGATGGTCGCGTTGGAAGCCATTATCTCAGGCAGCGGCTACGCCGTCCTAGCGCTGTTGATCGGCGTCTTAGTAACGGCAGGTTTCTTGTTGCCTGCGGGCGAGCCGAAGAAACTGAGAAAAACCCTTATTGTATCAGCCCTGGCTCTATTGCTCCTTTTCCTTGTAATCGCCTGTCTCTCTCTCTTAATTCAAGGAGCAAAGCTTCGAGACGGCGCGATGCCATCCTTGGAGATTCTTTCTCGTTACCTCTCGATGACTCAGAGCGGCAAAGTCTGGCTTTTACGGGAAGGCTACGGCGTAGTGCTTGCTTTGATCACGCTCTGGATGATTAGAAGCAAAGCGAGCTTGAAAGGGATCCGCCTGTTGATGCTAGCCGCACTCCCATTGTTAGCCAGCCGTAGTTTGACGAGTCACGCGGTTGCAGTAAGCGAGGACAAGATGCTCGCCGTGGCTGCCGACGCGATCCATCTTATTGCGACGGGGCTTTGGGGCGGCGGGCTATTATCCTTGTCTTGGGTTCTCTACCGAGGAACAAAATGCTTGAAGCTGCCTCTATCCTGGGCGGCGGAGGCGGTCCGTCGTTTTTCGCTGCTCGCTATTGTCAGTGTCGCCGTCTTGCTTGTCACCGGTCTTTATCAGAGCTGGATTCAAGTCGGCACTTTAAAGACACTATTCAGTACTGACTATGGTCGTGTGCTGGTAGTCAAATTAGCTCTCTTTCTCGGCATGGCCGGCTTAGCCGCGCTTAACTTGTTATCCACCAAGCCGAAACTTCTCCGAGCAACTCAACAGCACAAAGAAGAATTCTCCGCCGCCAAAAAGGCGCTTAACAGAATCGGCGCCGAGAGCTCTTTGGCCTTGTTGATCTTTTTCGTGACCGGGCTGCTCACCGTCCTCCCCGCCGGTGTTCACGCCGTGCACCAGGCTGCCCAAGCTTCAGCGGCAGCGGGACAAAACCAGGAGCCGGCAAAACTTCAGTCCGCGGAAGGCGCCAAGGTCAAGATACTTTCGCCTACACCGGGGCAGATCTTTGCAACCGATCAAGTTCCTTTGAGATTTAAATTGACCAAAGGTAAAAGAGGCGACCATGTGCACGCGTATATTGACGGCGAGCTGATGGGAATGTTTTTGAGCAAACAAGGTGCTTTGAACGGTATCAGACCGGGAATCCACGTTTTGGAATTACGCGTCGTCGCCGAGGATCACCAAACGGAACTGGATGCTCGAGACCGGGTCGAATTTGTAGTGAAATGAGAAAAGGGGCGAGGAGAGAAATGAAAGATTTACATTTAACTATTGTCGCGACCGTATGGATTCTTTCTACGACCGTTCCCGCACCAGCCCAAGATCACATGAAGGGCATAGACATGCCCATGAAACATTCGGAGAAGATGCCGGCTAAGTCGGCGCTCCAGCCGCCCGAAGGCGCCAGCGTGAAGATCGTCACCCCTAAGGCGGGCGAGGTTCTGAAAGGCGGCAAGGTTCCCGTTCAGTTCAAGCTGACCAGGGGGAAGCGAGGTGAGCATGTTCACGCCTACGTCGATGGCGAAATGATGGGAATGTTTAAAAGCGAGAAGGGAACTTTGAACGGCATCAAGCCGGGACAACATACGCTCGAACTCAGGGTCGTCACTGGAGACCACAATACGGAACTCGACGCTACTGACAAGGTCTCATTCACAACGAAGTAAAAGGTTCCGCAAAACAGGGTAAAAGTGATTACTATGAAAACACAATTCACACGAACTGTCGCGGTCGTTACGGTCGAACTCACACTCTGTTTGTTCTTGGCTGCATGCAGCGCTGATATCAGCGCACGCCGTGGCACCGGTCACTTCGCCAATCTCCTTTTTCCCATCGCTCTCGATCTCAATAGCAGCGTGAAGCGGATTTATCGCATCTTCGGCCCTCCGGCGGCTTTCTTCATCGACGCTCAGGGAGTGATCCGGGGCATAGTTCTGGGCCCCATAACGCCGGAGCGCGCGCGTGATGGACTGAAGAAAGCCGGCGTGCTCCGATAAAGCAGACGATCGGCGAGGAGCAGTAGCCGAGCTGGCTGCTGGCGACACGGTTGGTTTTGTGGTTAATTGAAAAAGACGGCATCAAAAATTTCTTTCGCTATAATTCAGTTAATCAGGGATTAACCATGAAAACTTCGCGAGAATTCGCGCGCGTTGGAATTGTCGCCCAATTGGCATTGGCGGTGTGGCTGCCCGTCGGATTAGCCGCAATGTTTTTCATCGATGGCGCCGTCCATGCTCAAGACTCGATCTTCGGTGATAAAAAAATTGTCCCGTTCGTTCCGAGTCCGCAGGACGTCGTTGATAAGATGATCGAGCTGGCCGGAGTAAAAAAGGGTGACACGGTCTATGATCTCGGTTCCGGCGACGGGCGAATCGTCATCGCCGCGGCCAAGAAGGGCGCCAAAGCCGTCGGTTTCGAGATCGATCCCGACCTGGTTAAAGAATCCCGCGACAATATCAGAAAAGCCGGCGTCCAAGAGCTGGCGGAAATTCGCAACCAAGATATTCTCACTGTGGATCTCTCCCCCGCCTCGGTGGTGACTATGTACTTGTTGCCTGACGTCAATCTGAAACTCAAGCCCAATCTGTTGAGCCAGCTCAAACCGGGCTCGCGCGTCGTCTCTCATTCATTCGATATGGGCGACTGGAAACCGGATAAGACGGAGCGCGTCAACGGCCGGACAATTTACCTCTGGACTATCTCCGCCCAGGCACGTTAATCATCCGCCCGATTTTTGAATTCCTGACGAATGCAACCGATCAGAAATTTCGTCCTACTTGCTGTTGGAGTGTCGTTGCTCTTTTCCATCCCCGCGTATCTTTTCGTCGCTGAGCGCCCGAGCCCGGAATCGGAACCCGTTCGCGTTCTTATGAAATATCTGAAGGCCGTCTATGCGCGTGATTATCGACAAGCCTACCGTCTTATTTCAGCGCAAGACCGGCGTCTCAAGAAGGAAGACGTGTATGTTCGGGAGCGCGGCGCATTTTCAGGATTTACCTTGGAGGTGGGACGAAAACTTTCCGAGTTCATCGAGATCCGGCCGGTCAAAACGGATTTCAGAGACGACCGCGGCCGCATCAAGCTTTCGCTCAAGCTGCCGGACGCCAACAGCCTATCTGAGTTGCTCTTGAACTGGGATGAGGACCGGCTCAATGCGCTACCCAGAACCGAGCAAAAAAGAATTCTCACGTCTCTCGACCAGTTGAAACGCAAAAATGGTTTGACGATGATCCAAGGCGAAGAAGAATTCACGATGGCCAAAGAGAACCGCGCCTGGCGAGTCTACCTGGATTGGGCCGCCGGCGTGCGGATCAATTTCACCGCTACCGTCCCGCCTGAGGGCGGCTTGGAAGCCCGACCTACCATTAAAGAAACCGTCACTCGCTCCGGCGAACTTTTTCAGATCGCCTATCGGGTTAAAAATTTAAGCGCGAAGAAAATTTCTGCGCGAATCGTTCATCGTGTCGAACCCAAGTCTGTCGCGCAGCATCTCGATCTCGTGGAATGCGCGCTCCTTTTGCCGGTAAGAATGCTGCCGGGAGAGGAGAAGGAGTATGCCAGCACCTATTTACTGCAAGGGGAGCTTCCCGACGATGCCAAGGAGTTGAGCGTCACCTATGAATTCAAGGTGGAGCATTAACCGAACGCTGGCCTGCTTGCCGGTTTTCCTCGGCCTCTGCGCCGCCCCGGCGCTGGCCCACTTTCCGATCCCGCCCAAGAAAGGCGAGATCGGCAGGAAAGCGGTGCAAACGGTTGTGCCCGATTTCGCTCTCGTGGATCAGAACGGCGAGCCCTTTCAATTTGCCAAAAGCCGCGGCAAGTTGGTCCTGGTGACTTTTATTTTTACCACCTGTCCCGACCTCTGCCCGCTTCTGACCGCCAAGTTCGCCGCTATCCAACGCGCGTTAGATGAAAACAAACGCGGCGACTATGTGCTGCTGAGCATTACCACGGACCCGGAGCGGGATACTCCCGGAGTGCTTAAATCCTACGCCGAGCGCTACAAGGCCGACTTCCGCCATTGGTCTTTTCTTACCGGCTCACGAAAGGAGCTGGCAAAAGTCTGGGATAGATTCGGTGTCATGGTGAGAAAATCCGGCAGAGGAGAGATTCAACATACAACTTTAACGACGCTGATCGATCAACGAGGCGTTCGCCGTTTCGACTACTACACCGACAAGTGGCAGGAGAAAGAAATACTAAAGGACATCTCTGATCTCGGTCCTCGAGGTCACTCATGAAACGCATTTGGCTCGCGCTACTCTTTGCTTTTTCTCTTTGCGTTACCCCGCCGGCTGTAGCCGGCGGAAACCAAGGGATTCTGGAAGTGCGGATCAAAGATCACCGCGAAGCGATCGGAGATTTCGCCAAGCTGATCCTGAATGTGGATGAAGTGCTGATCAGTCCGAAACCCGGACTCATGTTTTGGCAGAGCGGCTGGAAGCGCTTAGCCGTTTCTCGCCAGTCCATCGATCTGACGAAGTATGTCGGCAAACACAGTGCACCCGTCTTTCGCGGCGGCGTCGATGCCGGATCGTTCGACGCCATTCATCTAAAGCTCAAAGAAGCCAGCGGCGTACTCCATAAGAAGAGCCAGCGCAACGTTCAAATCAAAAACCTGGTTGGACCGATCAAGCTTGCCTTCGAAATTCGCTCCCAAGGCGAGACTTTGATTGTTCTAGACCTGGTAGTGCTCGACATGTCCGATCATCCACCGCAAGCTTACGAATTGGGCATCAAAGGTTACGAGCTCTACACAAACGGCAAGTTGGTCGATAAGATTCCACCTGGACCATGAGCTACAAGCGAAGGGTCAGCTCTACACAAACGATAAATTAGTCGATAGAATCCTCTCCGGTTCTGAGTTTGTCGTTATGAATATCTCGAAGCTGCGTTTTCTCCTGCTGGGGGCGTCCGTGATCAGCCTGGGTGTTGTCCTGGGCACTTTTCTTTGGCTGAAGCTCATGCCAACGGTCGTCTATCGCGATCTGTCTGAAAACTCTTTAGAAGGCATGAAGCACTATGGCTCGGTGCCGGATTTTTCCCTGGTGGAGCGGAGCGGTAAAAAGACCAGTCTGGCGGAGCTGCGCGGCAAGGTCTGGATTGCGGACTTCATCTATACAAACTGCACCGATACCTGCCCATTGCAGACGGCGGACATGGCCAAGCTCCAAGAGCAATGGATGAATGAGAGCGATCTCGAATTGGTTTCCTTCTCCGTCGACCCCGAGCGCGACACGCCGCGGGTTTTGTCGCAGTACGCCGACCGGTTTAAAGCCAGCGCCAAGCGCTGGCTGTTTTTGACCGGAGGCAAAGAAGAAATCACTCGTCTGGTACAAGACGGTTTTCGCCTCGCCGCAGCGCCCGCTCCGAACAGCAACAACGGCGACGGCGTCATCCTGCACAGCCCGCGATTCGTTCTCGTCGACAGGCAGACAAAGATCCGCGGCTACTATGACAGTCGAGACCCAGAGGCATTGCAGCGACTTAAAAACGACATCGCAACGTTACTAAAAGACAAGGAGTAGATCCGATGGCAAAGCCTGCCAGTAATAAGAAACTTAACGCCAAACCGACCGCGCAAGCGTCCCTTCGCGGCGGCCCGAACTGGCCGTTATTTGTGCTCGCTCTGCTCGGCATGGCCGTGAGCGCCTATCTCACTTATTCCTCGTGGCAGGGAAAACTGGTCGCCGGCTGCACGGTAGGCAGCGGGTGCGACGTGGTGTTGAGCAGCCGTTGGTCTACCCTTTTCGGCATGCCGACATCGTTTTGGGGATTTCTTACTTACGCTTTACTCGCGGCGATCGCCTGGAACAAGCGTGCGGCTCAACAATGGAAGTGGGCTTGGGTCGTTTCTCTCTTTGGGCTGCTTTACAGTCTCTACCTAACCTCAATTTCACTTTTCGTGCTCCAGGCGGCCTGTCCTTATTGCCTCACGTCGGTTGGTTTGATGACTCTGATCTTTATCACCGTCACGTTTCAACGGCCGGCCAGGTTACCGGGATTCTCTTGGGGGCCGTGGCTCGCGAAGGGCGTGGGTGGCGCGCTGGTGGTCATTCTCACGCTTCATCTTCACTATGCGGGCTATTTGGGAAAAGCCGAAGGGCCCGAAGACCCCTGGATCCAGGGTTTGGCCCAGCATTTGTCCAAAATCGACGCGAAATTCTACGGCGCTTCTTGGTGCCCTCATTGTGCTGACCAGAAAGAAATGTTCGGTAGTTCCGTCAAGCGCTTACCCTATGTCGAATGTAGCCCCGCCGGCCCTTCAGCTCCCCAGGCCGACGTCTGCAAGGAAAAAAATATTCAAAGCTATCCAACGTGGATCATCAATGGTGAGCGTTATACCGGCATACAGCCGTTAGACAGCCTGGCGCAAATCAGCAAATACAACGCTCAAGGGAGCAAGCCCTGACGCATGCCAGAGGATCTCTTAGGCAACGCACATGGGTAAGAAGGCGGTCATTCTTCTTAGCGGCGGGGTCGATTCCTCGACCGCGGCAGCGATGGCAAAAAATGACGGCTTTCAGCTCCATGCCCTCAGCTTTCGTTACGGTCAGCGCCATGAGCGAGAACTCGAGGCAGCCAAAAAAGTGGCAACTTTCCTCGGAGCAATCTCGCACCGGATCATCGAGTTCGATCTCCGCGCCATCGGGGGTTCCGCTCTAACTGACCAGATCGCAGTTCCCAAAGGTCGAAGCGACAGCGAAATCTCTTGGGGCATACCGGTCACTTACGTGCCGGCGCGAAATACGATTTTTCTTTCCTTTGCATTGGCGTTGGCGGAGCGGGTTGAAGCTGAGGACATCTCCTTTGGCGCCAATCAGCTCGACTACAGCGGTTATCCCGACTGCCGTGAGGAATACATCCGCGCCTTCGAACGAATGGCGAATCTCGCCACTAAGGCCGGGGTGGAGCGCAAAAGCCGCATCAAAATCCACGCCCCCTTGATTCACCTGACGAAGAAAGAAATCATAAAAAAAGGGTTCGAGCTGGGGCTCGATTACGCGCTCACTTGGAGTTGTTATGATCCAAGTTCTGACGGGCGAGCCTGTGGGCTCTGTGACAGCTGCCAGCTCCGACTGAAAGGGTTCAAAGAGGCGGGGATCGCAGATCCGATCCCCTACGCGAGTCTTTAAAGGCAGTTCGATCCATGCTCCCTGAGCCATTTACGCCGCAGTTTCTCAGTCAACTGGAAACTTTCAGGCTGCGCACAAGAAAGGAATTCTTGGGCAGTCACCCGGGAAGTTATTCTGCGCCGCGGCGGGGAACCAGCTTGGAATTCGCCGACTACCGCAAATACTCCTTAGGCGATGATCTGCGCTATGTCGACTGGGGAATCTATGCCCGCACCGACCGGCTCTACATCAAATTGTTCCACGAGGAGGTCGATCTCTTCGCCTATATTTTCATCGACGCTAGCGCATCGATGGCTTTCCCCACCGTCGAAGAAAAATTCTTGCCCGCCAGTCATATCGCGGTGGCGCTTTCTTATGTTGTCTTGGCTAACCAAGATCACGTGAAATTGCATCTCCTGCAGGGGTCGTCTGGCGACAAGGCATCGCCGTTTTACCGAGGGCGGCGGCGCATTGCAGATTGCATCAATTTTGCGGGATCGCTCAAACCTGCAGGTTCGTTGGCAATGGCACAGGCATTGGCGGATCATTTACGGCAGTTTCGCCGTCCGGGGAAGGCGATACTCATCTCCGATTTCTTGGTTCCTACCGTCTCGTATCAACAAGCACTCAATCTTCTGCGCGCCTTCAATTTGGATATTTCGGTCATCCAAGTTTTGTCCCGCCGCGAGGTGGACCCCTCTTTTCCTAGCGGCAGTCTGGCTTTAGTTGACAGCGAAAGCCAGGCGGAAATCAAATGCCAATGGGACTCCAGCACACGCAAGAGTTATCAGGCGCGGCTTGCGCAGCACAATCTTCAAATCCGCAGTTTCTGCCATCAAAGCGGCATCCATTACTCTCTCTATGTGACCGATAGAAATCTCGGCGATTTTATCTTAGCGACCCTCCCCGCCATAGGTCTTTTCAAATAATCCATGGAGTTCCTCAATCCCATCGCTTTTTACGGCCTCCTGGCGCTGCCTCTGTTGCTAGTGCCTTATTTGATCCGGAGAAAACCGCGGCGGGTGATTTTCTCGAGCTTGCTGCTCTTCACCGAAATAAGCTCACGATCTAGCGGCCGGCCCTGGGGAAGGCTTCGTTTGCCGCCGATATTCTTCCTGCAGCTGCTCCTTTTGACACTATTGATACTGGCTTTGGGAGAACCGGTTTTCTCCGTCCGGCCGAATAAGATCGCCATTATTTTAGATAACTCGGCGAGCATGCAAGCGCTGGAAGACGGCAAAACACGCTTTGCGTTGGCCAAGGAAAAAGCCCGGAACCTGCTTGCGGATCTAAGCGTCGGCGGCAAGGTCGATCTTTATTTGACGGCTCCGCGACTGGAGAAAATCGCCGGAGCGCCCTTTGCTCCATCCGATGCTGCGGGAACCATCGCCAGCCTCGAACCCTATGATCTCGGAGAGAGTCCCGTTGACTATAACAAATCCCTCGGGCAACTGGCGGCAGAGCAAAGATACGATCGCGTGTATCTTCTCACCGACCATCCCGTCCGCAGTCAATCGGGAACGGCGCGAGTCATTTCACTGGGACAACCCAAAGACAATCTGGCGCTTACTTCGTTTCAAGTCAGACGTTCGTCGCTGGCGAACTCCCGACTAGAAGCCGCGGCTGAAGTCACGAACTTCTCTGCCAAAGACCAGAGGGTCAGGATTTTACTGCGAGGCAGCGGTGCGGTGCTTGCCAGCCGCGAGTTGGCGGTCGCCGCCGGCAAGAGCGCCTCGGTAGTTTTCGAGGGATTCCCTCTGCATCCTTACTATGAGGCTGAAATCGACGTGCGCGACGCCTTGCCCCTTGATAATCGTCGATTTGCCGTGCCTGCCAAGTCACGAGAGCTGCGCATCCTCGGCATATCGCCACGACCTCAAGCCGTCGCGAGTCTACGATCCGTCCCCGGTGTTTCCGTGGACGTCATTGCACCGGCCGATTACGAAAGGACCGATCGCTCCGGCTACAATCTGGAGATTTTTCACTTCTCGACTCCCGCCGTGTTACCGAGAAATCCCGCTTTATTTGTCTTGCCGCCCGACAATTCTTTGGTTGAATTGGCGCGGCCTATCTCAAGACCGGTCGTGTCGAGTTGGCGTGAGCCACATCCGCTGACCCGCTACATAAACTTCACTCTGCTGCGGCCCTCATACGCCCGCCCGCTGCGGCCCAAGGTTGCCGGCGAGGCGATCATGGAAAGTCCGGACGGCCCGCTGGCGTTCGCAGTGGAGAGTCAGGGCGTTCGCCATTTAGTTCTGGGTTTCGATCCGTTTCCGTACTTGGGGCGAGAGAACCTCCCGGTTTCGATTTTCACGTTGAATCTCTTGGACTGGTTCTTTGAAAGCGCCGCAGGTAAAGAAACCCCCACAGGAGAACTGTTGTCACTTGGGGTCACTCGGCAGGGGGACTGGCTCGTCACACCCAAAGGTGAGAAGATTCCACTTAAGCCTGGCCAAAAAAATTTTCCGCAGACTTTTACTCAGGGAATCTATCAATTGAATCGCGCCGGTGAAAGAGAACTGTTCGCCGTCAATCTTCAGGATACCAATGAATCGGACCTGCGTGCGCTGGCGCCCATAGAAATCCGCGGCGAAACCGGTAGCCTAAGCAGCTCCTCGGCGTTCTTTTCGTTTTGGCCCTATCTCCTCTTGGCTTCACTGGCTCTGCTGCTCCTCGAGTGGTTCATCAATCCTCGAATGGCTCGATTGGGTCTACACTCTAGCTCGAACCGGATGCTGTCCCGTTTATGAGAGAACTGTTCTCCAACGTTCAGTTTGCGAAGCCTTTCTTCTTTTGGCTTCTGCTTGCCTTGCCGCTGCTTTGGTTCCGCCTGCGCGACCAGCGGTTTAGCATCGTTATCTGGCGTACTGTGATTCTGTTGCTCTTCATTGTGATTCTAGCGGATCCCCAGTCCGTAACCGAACAGACCAGGCATGAGGAGCGGATTTTCGCCTTCGATCTGTCGCAGAGCATTCCCGAAAGCATGCATCGCTGGATGGAGAGTACGGCGGATTCGCGTTTCTCTCCGAATCAACAAGACCGGATTTTCGTCTTCGGCTCGGAAACCCGGGAAGTCACGAATTGGCGCGAATGGCTCAAAGGCGAAAATTCAGAACAGAGCTCGATCCGGCCCGGCAAAACTAGCCTGGAGAAACTATTCACCACGCTTTTGGAGCTTCCGGCCGCGCCTCGAAGCCTCTTTATATTTACTGATGGGTGGGAGACCCAGGGAAACGTCGAGCACCTGCTGCCTGCTATCGCTGGATCAGGCCTCAAAATTTACCCCATTCTGCCCGCCGGGCCGCCCAAAATCGCTAACGTAGCCGTGACAAAACTCTTGGCGCCGACTTACGGTAATAGTGGCGAGGCCCTCAATCTGAAGGTTGTTTTAGAAAATCAAAACGAACGCGAAGTTGACGGAACGTTGACTCTTACGCGTAACGGCCAGACCTTCAAGACCGATTCGGTCAAATTGAAGCCAGGAAGCCAAATCTTCACCTATCAGACCACACTTTCCGATGGGTCGCCGACCTCCTCCTACCGTGCCAGTTTCACTCCCCGTCGAGCCGATTTTGATCGCTATGCGGCGGACAACCAGGCTTTGGCCTGGGTCACGGTCCGGTCAAAGGCGAAAGTTTTGTTGTTGAATGGGCGCAGCGGCGGAGGACGATACCTGGAGGAGATCTTCAAAAGGCTGGGTTTCGAGGTTACCTCCCGCACAGCGGACTCGCCCCCCGCTCCAACGGGATACCAAGTGGTTGTCTTTAATAACGCCGAGCGAGAAAAATTCAGCACCAGTTATCTCGCGTCCATCGAGCGGCACGTAGCCGCGGGAAACGGTTTTCTAATGCTTGGCGACGAGGCGAGCTTCGCTCCCGGCAGTTATCGCCGCACTCCCATTGAAAATATCCTGCCGGTGGAGCCCCGCGAGCCAAAGCGGGAGGAAAAAAACCGCGCCGTTGTACTGGTCATCGACAAATCAGGCAGCATGCGAGAAGGGAATAAGATGCTTTACGCGCTGGAAGCCGCCAAGGTGCTCGCGCGCCAACTCAAGGATAACGATCTACTAGGCGTCGTGGCCTTCGACGTGAGTCCGTTTATTGTGGTGCCCATGGAGTCCGTGGGCAGACTGCGGAGCACATTTAACTCTCAAATTGATCGTCTGAGACCCGGAGGTCAGACTTACATCTATCCCGCCCTGCTCGAAGCCAAAAGGCAGCTCGAGAGACAGAATGCGGCCATAAAACATGTCATTTTGTTGAGCGACGGTGAAACGCGTGGCAGTCAGAGCGAATTAATCGATCTCGTGAGCGTCATGAAGAATGAAATGAAAATCACCGTCTCGGGTATCGCGGTCGGTGCGGAAGCGGATATCCGGCTGATGAAACGAGTCAGCCAGTACGGTGGCGGCTTGTTTCACTATACTCTGGACCCCTCGACCTTGCCCCAAATCGTATTGCAGCAAATCCAGGACAAGCCCACAGACGAACCCCCGCGCGAACGAGACTTTACGCCGCTCCAAGAAAGGGGTTCCCAGCTACTTTCGAGCTTCCCAACAAGGTCCTATCCAACTATTCGGGGTTACATGGAAACCGATCTTAAACGGGGTGCTCACCTGGATCTAATGATTCCCAGGGACGACCGTAAGGCACCCTTGTTAGCTTCGTGGCAGTATGAGCGAGGCAAATCAATTGCGTTGACCACGGATCTGGAGGGCCGCTGGAGCAGAAACTGGATCCAATGGAACGAGTTGCAGAATTTTTTGGGGAAAATTCTTGACTGGCTTCGTCCTAGTGAGGAACCCATACCGCTTCACGAGGCGAGGGTGAGCCTCTCAGCCAGCCAACCTGTTCTGGAGCTTTTTGCGTACGAAGAAGCAAGCGCGGACAGCCAATTCCGATTTTCTGTCATTGGCAAAAGCGGTCGGTCCGAAGGTACTCTCAGGAAATTGGCCCCCGGTCATTACCAGGCTGAGCTGCCCATATCAGTGCCGGGTGACTATCGGATAGAGCTCACGGAGGAGCGGCGCGGCCGGCGAATACCTTATCCGCCAATAGGTTATACCCTCCCCTACGACCGCGAAAGCGAAATAGCACGACCTGAATTCAATACCAACTTACTGATTCAATTGGCGCAAGCAACCAGCGGTGAGATTAACCCAGAATCACCGGATAAGTTTCAAAAGCAGGACGTCACGCGCAACTATCAGCCAATGAGACAGCCCCTAATTGTTTTGGCTTTTGTCCTTTTTCTTCTGGAAATCGCGGCTAGAAAACTGCTCTTGTCAGAGATCGATTAGCTTTTGCACCACTATTCTTTACTTACCACTCCCTTGATGCGCTTTTCCGAGTCTACGACGGGAATCATCTGCAAATTGTAGCGCGCAAAAAGTTCGCTTAATGCTTCTTGATTCAGGTGCTCCGGGGCTGTGATCACGTCGGTGCGCATAACCTCCTGGACGGTTTTGTCGCCGGGTGTTATCAGCAAGTCCCTGAAAGTAACTGTCCCCAACAGGCGTTCTTCAGCGTCGGTCACGTAGGCGTAGTAGACGGTTTGCGCGCGATCCCGCGCATCTCTGCGAAGAAAGCTAACAGCCTCGTCGACCGTCATATAAGGACGCAAACGGGCGTACCGCGGGTTTATCAAGTCTCTAGCGTGTTCCTCGGCGTAATCCAGAAGCCCTTTGACTTCCCGGCGGGTCTTGTCATCGAGTAGCGATAAGAGTCCCTCGCGTTCTTCTCCAGGGGCTTGCTGGATCACGTCCACTGCTTCCTCAGGCGCAAGCAGCCTCATCCACACTTTCCGTTCTCCGGGTGCCAGGGCTAAAGTCAGTTGGGACTTATCCTGGGCACTCAGGTGCAGAAAGAAATCCTCCGCGTCATCCCGCTGGAGCAGCTTAAAGCCCTCAACTCGGTCCCGTCTGGAAAGGACAGGCCAAGTCTCATACAGTTCGGCCAGAGCAAGGCTCTTCTCAGCAATGTTTCCTTCATAACTCTCTAAATATAATTCCCTGGTGTCGGCGTCGTAGGCGAACAGTTCAGCTTGCCGTCCCCAACTAATGGCGATGTCCAGCTGTTCTTCGGCCTCGTCGCCGAAATCGGCTTGCAGCTTGTCGTGGAAATAATCCCGAGCCACCCGCCCATTGTCGTCGCGCTGGAGCGTTTCGTAGATCCAGCCGATAACCGGCAAGCGCAGGACCCGCCCCGCAATTATTGCTTTACGAGCCAGAATGGTGGCATCAGCGTACGCCCGCCCAAGCGGGGTGAGTAACAGATCGCCTTCATGCACTGTGATGAAACCCAGTAGGTCTCCCGTCTCCACGATGGGCAAGAGGTCGTCGAGTTCGAGGACCAGATCGCCACCCATCCGGTAGAGATCGACTCGACCTCCCTCATCCACAAGTTTCTCCAGCAGGCCAGCTACCGCATTGAGCTGCGAATTCGGTAACGGCCGGGTCACCCCCGGCTGTCCGGGCTGAGTGCCAAGCGCCTCTTCTTTTGGCTTGGATTGACCGGCAACGGCCGCATAGACTTTATCTACAAGACTCTGAAAGGCGGTATCTTTGCGTTGGCGCGGGTGGCGCAATGTTACCGCAATCTCGGTAACGATGTGACCAGGGTCCTTTCCCATGATCACGATGCGGTCAGCCATGAACACCGCTTCCTCAATATTATGGGTAACCATCAAAATAGCCTTTGTGGGGATTTTCTTGTTCAGCCACAGTTCCATCAACTCGCCACGCAAAGCCTCGGCAGAAAGCACGTCGAGCGCGGAAAAAGGTTCGTCCAAACATAACAATTCCGGCTCGACCGCCATTGCGCGGGCAAACCCTACTTTCTGCCGCATGCCGCCGGAAAGTTCGCGTGGATAAGCTGATTCGAAGCCATCCAAACCGACAATGTCGATGAGCTTCAAGGCGCGTTCTACGCGTTCAGCGGGCGCCACGCCGCGCGCCTTCAATGCAATTTCCACGTTCTCCTGCACCGTTAGCCACGGATAAAGCGCAAATGTTTGAAAAACAATCGTCGTGTATGGATTGACGCCTTTCAACGGCTGCCCGTGATATGAGACCACGCCGGAAGTAACAGCGTTCAATCCTGCAATGATCCGCAGCAAGGTCGATTTTCCACATCCAGATGGGCCCAGCAAGCAGACAAATTCACCCGGCTTGATGTGGAGACTTATTTCTTTGACGGCGAGAAATTCCTTGGTTTCCAGGCGGTAGGCTTTGGTGACGCTTTGAAGGTCCAACAAATCGTCAGCATTATCAACCGCTGTTGCGCTAATCATCGGATACCTCGGGCTGCTGATTATTCCATGCGATAACGTTGTTCCGCCAATCTATAAAGACGGCGCCACAAGGTTCGGTTAATGAGAACGACCGTGAGAACTAGAGCTAGCGTGGCTGCCAGCAGCAGTGAATAATCGCCTGTGCTGGTTGCGCTCGCAATGAGCGCGCCCGCTCCTATGGTAGCATGGGTTTGACCGCCGAATTCCACGTGTTCGGCCACAATACTTGCATTCCATGCGCCGCCGCTCGCCGTGATGGCTCCAGTGATGATGTATGGAAAGAGCGCGGGCAAGATCAGAGTACGCCAGCGGTCCAGAGATGAGAGGCGAAGCAGGTCGGTTGTGTAACGCAAATCTTGCGGAATAGCGGACGCGCCCGCGATCACATTAAACAGAAGATACCACTGCGTTCCCATCAGCATTAGAAGCACAGCCGCGATGTTCAAACCGCCCGGTACCTGCAACAGCGCCAGCAGCACGACGGGAAAAAGCGCCGTAGCCGGAATGGATGCAACGACTTGCACGATCGGTTGGAGAACGGTCACAAGGCGGCGGTTCGTTCCAATAAACACCCCGGCAGGAATGGTCCAGATCAAGGTAATCGCCAGCGCAATGTTCACCCGGAGGAAAGTGGCGACAATCCCCTTTCCCAATTCTGCCCATGCCGAACCCGGGAGGGTAACCATCAGGGCTGCCGCCCGATAACTTCCGTATAAAGCCACAAGCAAGAAAGCCGTTAGGATTCCCATCGCCATGCGAGAATGCCCCGCCTCGGCGGACGGTTCCGGTGAGGTGATGATCCCGCTCGCGCGCCGTTGAAAGCCTCTGTCCACCCATTCACTGAACGGTCGCCATATGCGCGTACCAAACTGCTCTACGAGCCAAGCGCGTGAAAGCAGATCGAGAAACCATGATCTCGGCGGCTCATCCCCTTCTACCATGTCCATTTTGAATCTGTCGGTCCACGCGATGAGGGGGCGCCAAACCAGCTGGTCGAGTAAGACGATAACCCCCACCAATGTGATGACGCCCAAAACAACAGCGTGTGAATCTCCTTGGTTGGCCGCGGTCTGTAAATAGGAACCGAGACCGGGCAAGCGAAAATCACGGCTTCCGACGTTGAAAATTTCCGCGGCCATCAGGAAAAACCATCCACCCGACCAGCTCATCATACTGTTCCAAAGCAATCCAATCGCCGCGAACGGAAGCTCAACTGTCTTGAAGCGTAGCCAGGGATCGAAGCGAAAAACCGCGGCGGCTTCCCGCATCTCACTCGGAATCGTGGTTATAGACTGGTAAAAACTGAATGTCATATTCCACGCTTGCGACGTGAAGATAAGCACGATAGCCGCAACCTCGGCGGCGAATGCCTGAGGCAGAACAGCGCTGAGACTAAGCAAAACTACCGGAAGGAATGAAAGGATAGGCACACTCTGCAGCACGTCCAGCAAGGGCATGAGCACGGTTCGCGCGGTGCGATTGCGCGCCGCAGCGTAACCGTAGAACAAGCTGAACAGCAACGACAAAAAATACGCAGCAGCCATGCGCCCAACGGAAAGCAAAGCGTACCACGGTAAAGCCAAGGGAGAGAGAGATATATCGGGACCGGCAATAATTGCAGGGGCGCGAAAGGCTAGGCGTGCGCCGGCGTACAGTATGGTGGTGATGGCCAGCAAAATAACGGCATCACCAACTGTGAAAGTTGGGTTTTCGGGCAGGGCGGGACTGAAGCGAAATTGCCGCATGATTCCCCTACTAGGCTAATAACCGTCCTACTTGCTACTGACGACGGGGCCCGGTAGGAATGCGGCGCCGAGACTTAAGCGGGACGGCAGTATATGAGCAAACGTGGATTATCTGAACAATCCATATTTGTTTTCGATAATAGCCGATCAATCAAGTGAGTCAAGCAAGAAGACTCCTATCGGATAGAGCTTACAGAGGAACGGCGCAGCCGAAAACTACCATATCCACCGGTTGGCTAAATCGCGCGATCTGATTTCAATACCAATTTGTTGGTTCAATTGGCCCAAGAACCGGCGGCGAGATTAACTCAGAATCACCAGACAACGTTTACGAGGAATCAGCCAATGAGACAGCGCGTGATATTAGTGGCATTTCTGTTCTTAATTCTTGAAACTATCGCCAGAAGCATGCTCTTCGCCGACCTGACTAGCGATGCTTGAAAGTTGGGACCAGGCTTTCCTCCCGGAATTTCAGACTTTTCGGTTGACACACGGAACAAAACGGTTTATTCAGTAGAAGATTTTTTTATTATGCGCCTGGGCAACCGAGATATAAGCACCGGTGACTTATTGCCTGCAGACCGATTCCCTGTCTTTCTGAATGTTTTCAAGATATTGGTTTGGCTATGGGTTTTCAGCGCCGTGGTCGCAATGAAACCCTCCGCCGCCGAGGGCTCCCCCCAGAAAACCGTCCGGAAAGAAACCCCAAAGAGCAAAGCAACACCTAAGACTGATTCGACCCGAAAAATAAGCAATTCTCCAGCACACAACGCGCTCTTCCGGCAGGAACCTGCACCCGTCGACCCTCTGGAAAAACGCGAGCATGTGGTTCAACAAACAAAACTCGGTGATACGTTACCGGAGCTATTAAGCCGCTTCCGCTTGCCTCAAACCGAGAAACAGCTCTGGACTCGATCCGTTCGACGAAGCTTTGGAGCACAGGCCTTACCACCTGGCAAAGAGATTCACTTTTACTTTTCTAAGCCGGCTCTACACGGTCGGAGCCAGAGGGCGCCAGGCCAACTTAAAGCGTTGGAAGTTGACTATAATGATGTCTCGACCCTCACCTGGGAAAAGGGCATCAAAGGAATCCTCTTCCAGAAGCGTGAAAAGCCTTATGACGTCGAGCTAAAGACGGTCAGCGCAACGGTGGAAAACTCACTTTTCGACGATGGGCAAAGAGCCGGTATCCCGCCGACGTTGCTCTCTCAGCTTGCGGATATTTTTAACTGGGACGTTGACCTCGAAAAGGACATCCACAAAGGCGACAGCTTCAAAATAGTCTACGAGAAGAGAAGTCGTAAAGGTCAGGAAGCCAAAGCTTCGCTGCGCATCGTCGCCGCTGAATTGATCAACGCCAGCCAGAAACTGACCGCGATTTACTTTGAGAAACAGAAAGGACAAGGCAACTACTACAACTTAGAGGGAAAAAGTTTAGCTCGCTCATTTTTGCGCTTTCCATTGGAGTTTACCAACATCACATCTTATTTTACCCACTCCCGCCTTCATCCCTTGCTGAAAGCCAATTTACCCCACACCGGCGTGGATTTTGCCGCGCAGAGGGGAACTCCGGTTCGTGCCGTAGGTGACGGGGTGATTTCCCAAGCGGGCTGGAACGGCGGCTATGGTAAGGCGATCGACATACAGCATGACGCCACGTATTTGACCCGTTATGCGCATCTCGACAAGTTCGCCGAGGGGATTCGTGACGGCGTATCGGTTCAGAAAGGTCAAGTCATCGGCTATGTGGGCTCGACAGGCCGAAGCACCGGCCCGCATCTTCATTTCGAACTCTATAAGGATCACCAGTACGTCGATCCCCTAAGCGTCGATTTTCCCGCAGAAGAAACGATCGAGCCTGCCTTGCAAAAAATATTCGATAATCAAAAGCAGCTTTTGCTGGTCGAACTCTCGTCAGCGCCCCAATCCTAAATCCGCGCCGTTCCTGGGACCGCAGTCTGGATTTCAAATCACTTGATTCATTTTTTTCCTTTGCCGATGCGCACGAGGGCTTGCAATTCTCTCCCATCGGCAGAACAAGGATGCCGGTCGATCATGATTTTCCGTGCGGCACTATGATCCGGCCTCAAGGCGTGAAGACTTCATTCACAGAAGAGAATGTCGCTCCCGGTTTCGGTCCTCCGGAGATCACATAAATTGATTGTCCGATGATGGCCGCCCCCAATCCGTGGCGCGCCGTTGGCATGGGCGCCCAGCGGCGCCAGTTGTTCTTCACGGGATCGTAAGACTCGGTTTCATTGTGTGTTCCAGAGCCGGATTCTCCTCCAAAAACAAATATCTGTCCGTTAAGTGAAGCCGCCACAATCCCGCTTCTTACCGTCGGCATCGCCGTACGCGGCCGCCAACGATCCGTGGCGGGGTCGTACTCTTCGTTTTCCGTAATACTTCTGTCGTGTCTGCCGTTGATGCGTCCCCCAATAGCATAGAGTTTTCCGTTCACGACGCCGATCGCGTGGTGGTCCCTGGATGTCGGGATCGGGGCTCGTCTTACCCAACGGTCTTGGGCGGGATCGTACTCTTCGTTAGCGCTGGTATTTTTGCCGTTGGCGCCAACGCCGCCGACGGCGTAGATCTTTCCGGCAATCACGCCGACGGCTAGCGCGCCCCTCGCCGTGGGCAGAGGCGACCGGGCGCGCCAGCGATCGGTCGAAGGATCATATTCATAAACGCTGTCCGTCGAGCCTTGGCCGGACATGTATCCGCCGATCACATAGATCTTTCCATCGACCGCGGCGGCGCCGATGTGGTGTAACGGACGCGGCAGCGATGCGCGGCGGCGCCAACTATTCTTAGCAGGATCATACTCTTCGACGAGGTCGCCGTTTTTTTCATAGCCTCCCATGACGTAGATCTTGCCGCCGAGTTCCGCCGCCGCTACTTCGGTTCGCGCTGAAGGCATGGGAGCACGAAGTTCCCATTTGCCGGGCAACGCTTCACTCGCACCGGTTAGCGACCTCAAGAAAAACACGAATACGAGGCTTAACTCAAGCAAGCGCATACCGACTGCGGTCATGTCTCAATAAATTTCAACTTCGATTCAATGTCTTAAGTGGAAACCCGACGTGCATGGCGCCCAGATTGCCGACTCATGAGACCGAATGGCCGAGTCTACGATGGATAGGGATTCTCGAGAGCATTGTTTTCCATCAGGGAGTGCAAATCGACCATGGTGAAGGCGCAGTATTTGGGCTCGTATCCGAGCTTGGTGGTCGTCATTCCCTGCTCCAAGATACGCTGCAGGATCATGCGGTTCAGGGGGCCGTGCCCCATTCGGCCGTCGTGCTGAAGCAAATCCGCCTCGGCATGGGCAGTAAAATATACGGCTTGCTGCGTTGTCATCCCATAGTGGGAGACGAGAGCATTCGCCCATTGCTTAGACCAGTGACCGAGAGTCTCCTCGTACACGTGCATCCCCCAGAGTTCGATAATCGATCCGTCCTGGAACATGCGGCGGCAGTAATCGCTGATAGCTCGCCCGGCGGCGGAGGCAGGTTGCTCCAGCACCTGCGCCCGGGAAAGCCCCAATGCTTTCGCGGTTTCGAGTAAGATCAACGTATGTCCCGGGGGCTTGGGCGAGATCAACTCTTCGGCGATTTTTTCCGTGAAGGCCGGCAGGAGATCGTAATTGCGGACAAAAAAGGGCAGGTGGACGTAATACGAAACCGCGTTGAGAGCGACAACCTCCACCGAGAAGAGCCCCCAGTCTTTGAAGAAGCGGCGCATGCAGCCAAGCGGGAGGCGGCCTTCTCTAAGCTGGGTCATAAAGGAACCGTGATGAATCTTTTGTTCCCAATGAAGGAAAAGATCATGATACAGCTGATCAACGTACGCTTTGGCTTCAGTCGAATTCATGAAACTGAATTTTGGCGGAAATCAGGCTTTGGGATGACGTTAAGGAGCCTTTACATAAAGGGGTAATTTTCTGTATTGTTAAAACCTAAAAGGTTCTTGATGTCAATCGTTCACGGAGGCAAAAGAGATGGAAGCGCTGAGCCCTGATAAGTTTCTCAAGCAATTGTCCGATCATCGTGAGGCCTTTTGGGAAAAGATGACCGCGGAGCGCAAGAGCTATGGCGCCGAAAAGCCTCTCACTCCGCAAATCGTCGTCCGACGGCTGCAGTTTGGAGTTGTGATGGAAAGAAAGGCCGCCGAAGTCAGCGCGCCCTGGGTGTCCCGTCTACCTGAGTTGGAACTGCAGCAGTCGCTATCGGAATACGTGGCCAATGAATTGAAGCACGCCTCTATTTTACGAAAAAGAATTTCAGAACTGCATGCTGATCCCGATGCGTTGTGGAAAAATCCGCTCGAGGAACTCAAGGAGCTTTGGAATTTTCATGACTCCCTGGGCTCTTTCTGTGAGTTATTCGCGAGCGTGCAATACGGCCATGAAGAGTTCTTTCCCCGCACTTCGAAGTCATTTATCGAACGGGTCGACTCGATCGATCCGCAGACGGCAGCGATCTATCGGGATACGCTGCTAGCCGATGAAGAAGGCCACGAGTGGCTTGCGCCGGAAATCCTGCGGCGCTATGCGACGGATTCGGTCACGCAACAGCGCTGCCTGGAAGCTTTAAAAAAAGGCTGTGAGCTTTTTGGGCGGGCGATCGAGAGTTTTAATCGGAGCTTGCTGGCGTAGCCGTGATCGGGTAACGCTTGATCGCGGAAGAGATAATTAGAATGGCGGCATTCAATCAAGAGTAACTGATCGTATAAGTCCGTTCAGTGTTTGGGCTCAATTCTCTTTCCGTAAGTGACCTCGCCTTTGTCCACCCGGAGCGAGAACCCACATTCGGGATTCGTACAAGCCCAGGCTTTGAACACCACCGAAGCCCCGTCCTGCCCATAGTCCGATAGCGGGATAAGAAGCCCATTATTGCATTTTTGGCATTTCGGCAGGTCCATCTCCACTCCTCCTTTCAGCGACCGAACACAGCGAACCTCACCCAAAGACAATAAAATTCTATAGTATTGATTAGGCCTAAATCAAGCTGTTGTCCCGGGTGGACGATAGGAAGTTGAGGAGCTCTTGTTCAATCATTTTAAAAGAAAGAGGGATAGCTGGATGATCCAGCTATCCCTCTCTCAAGCGAGACAAACGAGTGAAGACTACTTTGTCTCCGTCTTCTTCTCCATCATGTCGCTCTTTTTCTCTTCGGGCTTCGTTGTCTTAGCCTTGGTCTCGGTCTTAGCTATGGAGCTGGCGACCATCTTTCCATCCTTCTCGGTGTAGGAAACTTTAACCATGTCACCTACTTTTACCTTTTCCAGCGCGCCTTTGGCTTTGGTATCGGCGGTCAGATTGGTCTCTTTATCCTTTGCCTTAACGGTCAGCGTACCCGCCTTGGCATCTACCGACGTGACCTCACCCGTGATACGCGTGGTCTTCGGCTTCTCGGATTTCATCTCTGACTTCTTTTCTGTTGCCGGAGCCGCCGGAGTTGCTGGAGTCGCCTTTTTCTCCTGCGCGAAGCTAACACCGCTGAAAGCTAGTGTAGTCAAAGCGACAATCAATACCTTAAGTGCGTTCTTCACAGTATCACCTCCTTTCTTTATTTAGACGTAGCGACTTGGAAATGCTTCAAAGGACCACGAAATTCGCCCCCAAGGGCAATCCGGTGACGCCCGGAAGGCCCTGGTTTTATTCATGTTCCGGCTTGCATTGCCGCCAAGCCCGGAAACGGTCAGGATAATTCGTAAAAGCGCCGGGCGTTATCTTCAAGTAGCTTTTGGCGAACCGCAGAAGAAATATCGTCCCTTTCCTTAAGGTACCGGGCCGTCCCTTCGGTACGATCGGCGTGCGGGTAATCAGAAGAATACATAAAGAGATCCTCCCCCACCTCTTCTACGACGCGACCCAGGAAAGATTCATTCCCCTCGCAGCCAAAGAAAATCCGCCCCGACTTCAGGTACTCGCTTGGCGGATGGCTGATCAAATCATGGGCGCCATAGCGTGGATTCTCAAAATGGTCGTCCATGCGTTCGACATGGGCCGGCACCCAGCTGATTCCTCCCTCAAGAAAGGCGAACTTTAGGTTCTCAAAACGATCGAGTAGTCCGGAACATAGCACGCTGGTGAGGCCCGCCATGATGGGAAAGATCCCCGCCAACACTCGGTTTGGAAAATGGTGCTCAAAAAGCTTGTCGACCACAGGAAATTGCAGGCTGAAGTGAACCGCAACGGGCAGCTTCAATCGATTCGCCTCGGCGAAAAACGGATCATGATGAGGGTGGTCCAGCCGCTGCGCGCCTGCTGTGCCGTTGATCATCACCGCAGACATGCCGAGCTCTTTGATGCGGGCGAGCTCTTTGGCGGCGCCTTCGGGATCTTGCAGGGAGACAACGCCAACGCCCTTGAGTCTATCGGGCGCTTGCGCACAAGCCGCCGCCAACCATGTGTTATAGGCTCGGCAAACTCCCCTGGCGAGAACACCATCCGGCCACGCGTTGACGTGCAAAAGGAAGCTCGGGTAGAGAAACTGTACGTCAATGGACTCTCTGTCGAGGTCGTGCAACCGCTCTTTCAGGTTGGTCAAGGTCTGGCTGCCCATGGACGCGCGGCGCTCCGATTGTATTGCCTTCCCCGGAGGCGCGGCCGTCCCGGGAGCGCCCGCTCCTCGTATGGATGGTCTCCTGTAGGCAGTCTGACCGTCAACCACCCAGAAATTATATCCTTGGTCATCGCTGAGCAGTCTCGGGCGGTAATTTCTGAGTGGCGGTTCCATGTACTTCTCAAACATTTCTTCCGTCTCAAAAAAGTGCCCGTCACCGTCAATGATCATATCCCGTATCCTCTCTGAAAAAATGAGTCTCATCGGGGAGGCTCTGGTTTATTTCAAGACCCAAGAGCCTTACCGACGAATTAGTTCTTTACTCTTGTGCCGTTGCCATGACAACCGACTCGAAACCATCATTTTGAACGCTGAGAAACGGCTTCAGGACTCAGCCCGGCAGACCAAGGATAAGCCTTTTGGCTATGGCTGATCTTTGACCGCACCATGAGTTCGGCATGGCTCACGCCTACGGCTTTCGTGTTGACGACCGGCACGCCAATAGGGGGCTCCAATTCCCCGGGTGTGACGACATAGGGGTAGATTTTTCCGCCCAGTGGAATGATCGCTTGCGCGCCTTGCTCGACGAGCTCGCGGCCGGCGGCGACCGTGCGCTCGATGATGATGTCATGGTAATCTGACAATTCGCCGGCGTCATAAAGACCGACCGTCCTGATCCCGGACACGAAGGCGGACATGCCATAGGTTTGCACCAATCTCATAGTGTGAGGAATATGAGTCTCCAGGGGAACGATGAGGCCGAAGCGATCACAGATGCTGGCGGTGAAATGAAGTGACGCGCGCAATAAACCTACCACCGGGATCCGCACGGCAAGCCGGCTCGCCTCGACGCCGGGGTCGAACGTATTGCTCTGCATGACGGCGTCGAATCCCAGGCGCTCGGCTTCGATGGCTTTTTGGACCAAAGCCGGGGTTTCCAAGATATGATGCAAGCCCGACAGGGCCTTCCGTTCTTCCAAAAGACTCAGCACTTCACCCCCACCGAGATCGTCGGGATAAGCGAGCTCAAAGGTTGTTCCGGGCGAGGCATAGCTCCGAAGCAGTTCCTGGATGTGAGCTTCCAGTTGCGGCGAATGGCGCTTGAATGAATGATTCAAGAACATGATACGCATGGTAGTCTCCTTGGTTACCTGTTACGCACAAGTTGCTCCGCTTATCAAGAAGATATTTTTAACTGCCAAAGATCGTTCTGAGCTGTTGTGTATACTCGCCCAGCTTTTCCGCCAGGGCCGGATTCAACGGCACCATTTTGATTTCTTTTAGCGCCGCAGGTTGCTCCGTCACAAGGTCGGCGCGCGCGACGAGTCTGCCAAATCCTTGTTGGATTTTTTGTCCATCGCGGGACAAAGCGAAATCGATGAACAGCTTCGCGGCGTTCGGATGAGCGGCTTGCGAGGAAAGACCGATTCCGACCATCACAGCCGGCGCGGCGCCTAAGGCCGTCCAGTCGATGGGCGCGCCTTTCTCTTTCATGCGATCTGCCGAAGAGGCTGGAATGTTAATATCGAGCAAACCCTCTCCTGCGGCGACGAGTTGCGCCAAGAGTTCATGTCCTTCTCGCAGCACCGGCTGCTGCTTTGCGAGGTTGTGCATGTATTGAAGGCCGCGTTCGCGGCCCATGATTTGCAGCACGCCGGCAAACCAGTCCGCCTTCGTGCCCTCCATCATCATCTTTCCTTTCCACTTGGGATCCAGCAGGTCATCGTAACTTTTGGGAACCAACCGTGGCGGCACCAGACGAGTGTTATAGGCGAGGACATAGGGATTGTAGTAAACCGTCGTCCAATATCCCGCTTCCTTAAAATTCTTCGGATATAGGGCATCGGCCTGCGCGGTGTAGCGCGCCAGCACGCCGCTCCGATTGAAGATATGCATGCTGAATTCCACCGTCTGAATGACGTCGGCGAACAGCTTCTTGGCTCTGGCTTCGGTTAAAACTTTGCTTAAAAGCTTTTCGCTGCCGGTGCGGTTCAGTTTGACCTTGACGAATGGATAGCGCTTCTCGAACTCGGCGATTAGGATATTTGCCTCGCTCAAATTCATCGAAGCATAGAACACGATTTCGCCTTCGCGCTTGGCGCCCTCGACGAGTGCCTCATTACTGGCGGCGAATAAAGTCCGGAGCGTTCCGGCAAAGAGCAGCAGTGCGAGGACGGCCACTGCGAATTCAATCCTTATTTGGTTCGGAATCCTCACGCGATTTCCGGCAATGCGTATGACGATTAAGCCATGGAACCGGCTAGGACGCGACAAAACCGCTTTGTTCGAGCTCGCGGATAAACCGCTCATCGACGAATTGCCGGGCGTCGGCCTGTTTCGCCTCCGGGACTTCCTTGACCATGAAGTTGAGCAACGTCTGGAGGGCGGAAACAACGGGATAGGGAATAGGTGGCATTCCCGGTTGCGTGAGATCGTAAGTCTCCTCCGCAACGCTTCGGTCCGTGATTCCGCTGTACTCGGCTTGGACCTCGATCGTAAACTCGCGGTCCGTGCGATAGTGGTGCATGCCTTCGACGTAGGCTTTGATGAACTTCCCGACGATGTCCGGATTCTTCTGAACGTAATCGCGGCGGGCCGCAATCCCACCGAGAGAATAATTCAAGCCGTACTCAGCGAAATCTACCAAGTAATGACAGCCCTTCCTTTGAGCGTAAATAGATTCCGGCGGCGTGATAACGATTGCATCGCAATTGCCGCCAAGCAGGGCTTCAATCTCCCTATCGCCCCTGGGTGATATGGGTTCCTTATGTAAGCCCAGAATACCCGTCGCTGCAAACTTTTCGGTGATAAAATTCACCAGCGCGTCGTTCAAACCGCCATCGCCGACAAAACCGATTTTTTTGCCTGCCAATTGCTCGCGGCGTTCGATCCCCGGTCTGCCCATAATGAATTGCTGGTTGATACCGCCGGTAAGGAAAACCAAATCGGCTTCGCCTTTTAGTATCGCTCTCAACGGCGCTGGCGCCGCCATATTGCCAAACTGAATCTCTCCCGACATGAGTCCCCGCACAACCCCTTTTGCTCCACCCATCAAAAGCGGCCTGCCGACTTCCAGCCCATTCTTTTTGAACAACCCGGCCTTCCACGTCACCATCATCGGTCCGGCACCCTGTCCGATCGTCGCGTAGCCAGCTGTTACATTAGTCAGGTCTGCCATTCTTTCATCTCCTTCGGCAATCGCTGTCCGCTTGCCTTAAAGAACGACGAGCTGATTTATCTCCTACCACAGCATCATGGCGAGAAGTCAAGTTGCAAACCATCTTTGATTCTCATTGACACCATTCTAGCCTCAGCGTATATTTAAATTCCGTGATGCGCTTTCCCTGAGGGCCATTGCGGTTTTTTATTTTTAGGGACGAGAATTCGGCTATGACCCTTCTTCCATGGACCGGCGTACCTGTAATCGATTGAATCTATGGCCGTTGTGGCGATTATCCCGGCGCGCTATGGTTCGACTCGTCTTCCGGGAAAGCCATTAGCTGAAATCGGCGGCAAGCCGATGATCCAACATGTCTATGAGAGCGCCTCGAAAGCTCGTGTTTTGGATCGTGTTCTGGTCGCGACTGATGATCAGCGCATAGCAGAAACCGTTCGGGGTTTCGGTGGCGAAGTGATGATGACCGCGAAAGATCATGCGAGCGGCACAGATCGGTTGGCGGAGGTAGCGCGGAAAATCAAAGCGGAATGGATCGTCAATGTGCAGGGCGATTTGCCGTTCATTAAGGCAGAGACGATCACCCGAGCGGTTCGGCCCATGCGCCGCGACCGCTCGATTCCCATGGGGACAGTCTGTACGCCGATTCACGACGAGGACGAATGGCATAACCCGAACATTGTGAAAGTTGTCACGGATGCCAAGGGGTTTGCTATTTATTTTTCTCGCGCAACGATTCCCTACCCGCGCAACGACGTCTCACCGTACCGCGACCCCACAGTTAGATCGGATCAAAAAGTTTGGGGCCATCGTCACCTCGGGCTATATGTTTACCGAAGGGATTTTCTCTTGAGATTCGCCCGGCTTCGACCAACATGGCTCGAGCAGACGGAGTCATTGGAGCAGCTACGGGCGCTGGTCTACGGCCATCGACTTTATGTTGCCGCTGTTGATGACCGGCCGGTGGAAGTGGATACTCCAGAGGATTTAGTTAAGGCGAAAAATTATTTGAACCAGTTGAGGAATTGAGAGGAAGCCATGGCTGGCGTAAAAACCAAGTTCATTTTTGTGACCGGCGGCGTGGTATCGTCGCTGGGTAAGGGACTGGCCTCGGCATCGATTGGCGCGCTGATGGAGAGCCGGGGGTTAAAAGTAACAACACTCAAGATGGATCCCTATATCAATGTGGATCCAGGCACCATGAGCCCATTCCAGCATGGCGAGGTTTTTGTGACCGACGACGGTGCGGAAACCGACTTAGATTTAGGACACTACGAGCGCTACGTGTCGACCTCTATGAGTCGCAAGAATAACTGCACGACCGGTCAAATTTATGAAACCGTTATCGCGAAGGAACGTCGCGGAGACTATCTCGGCGGCACCGTGCAAGTCATTCCGCACATTACGGACGAGATCAAGCGGCGCATTTTAGCCGCGGCCGAAGGCTACGATATCGCGATTTGTGAAGTCGGTGGAACCGTCGGAGACATCGAAGGGTTGCCTTTTTTGGAAGCCATTCGTCAGTTCGCTTGGGATTGGGGCAGGGAAAATGTTTTGTACGTTCATCTCACGCTCGTGCCTTATATCACCGGCGGCGGAGAGCTCAAGACCAAACCGACTCAACATAGCGTTAAAGAACTTACCGGTTTGGGAATCCAGCCGGATATTTTGCTTTGCCGCACGGATCGCTTCCTCGATAGGAAGATTAAGGCGAAGATCGCCCATTTCTGCAACGTGAAAGAAGAGTCGGTCATCACCGCTAAGGACGTGGAATGGATCTATGAAGTCCCGCTGGTCTTCCATGAAGAAGGACTGGACGCTCAGGTCGTTGAGAAACTCCACATGTGGACCGGGGCGCCGAATCTTCAGAGGTGGCAAAAGATCGTCCAGGTGCTGAACAACCCGAAATCTACGGTCCGCGTCGCCGTCGTCGGGAAGTATATGAGCCTAAAAGAATCTTATAAAAGTCTATTCGAGGCTCTGGTCCACGGCGGCATCGCCAACGAAGTTAGAGTCGAGTTGGATTACGTGGAGGCCGAAAAAGTTGAAGAGGTGGGAGCCGGTGAACTCCTGGCGCAAGCGGACGGCATCTTGGTGCCGGGTGGGTTCGGGGACCGTGGCAGCGAAGGCAAAATCGAAACCATACGCTACGCGCGCGAAAAGCAGATTCCGTTTTTCGGAATCTGTCTGGGAATGCAAATGGCCGTTGTCGAGTTTGCGCGCAACGTTTGCGGCCTGGCTGGGGCCAATTCAAGTGAGTTTGATCCAAATAGTCCGCATCCTGTGATCCACCTGATGGAGTCGCAGCGGGGGATCGACAGCAAAGGCGGGACGATGAGGCTCGGTGCCTATCCGTGCGCCTTGCAAGACGAATCATCGGCATTGAAGCTCTACGGCCGGAAGAAAATTTCCGAGCGCCATCGTCATCGTTATGAATTCAACAACGGCTACGCTGAACAGTTAACCGCAAAAGGAATGGTTCCGAGCGGCATATCGCCGGATGGAAACCTGGTTGAGATCATCGAGCTTAAAGATCATCCCTGGTTTCTCGGATGCCAGTTTCATCCGGAGTTCAAATCCCGCCCGATGGATTGCCATCCGTTGTTCAAAGGATTCATCAAAGCTGCGTCGCAGAATCGTCAGGCCCTGAGAGAAGTCCCGCGAATTAAGGTTGCGCGCCCCTGAGTCACTACGGTAGATCGACACGCATGGCGGCTAAACCGGTTAAAGTAGGCGGTATCGAGATCGGTGCTGGAGCACCTCTGGCCGTCATCGCCGGTCCCTGCGTGATCGAGAGCCGAGAGTCTGCCTTGAGACATGCTGCCGCGCTCAAAGAAGCGGCGGATCGGGTCGGAGTCCCTTATATCTTCAAGTCTTCCTACGATAAGGCCAACCGCTCCTCGTTGGGTTCCTTTCGTGGTCCCGGTTTGGCAAAGGGCCTTGAAATTTTGGCTGAGGTAAAACAGAAAACTGGGGTGCCGGTGCTCACCGACGTACACGAGAAAGAGCAGGTGGGGCCGGCCAAAGAAGTTATTGATATCCTGCAAATCCCCGCGTTTCTCTGTCGTCAGACGGACTTTGTGGTTGCAGTTGCCCGATCTGGCAGGGTGGTCAACGTTAAGAAGGGACAGTTTCTAGCCCCCTGGGACATCCGCAACGTCATTGAAAAGATTCTCTCGACGGGAAATGACCAGCTGCTGGTGACTGAACGCGGGGTTTCGTTTGGCTACAACAATCTGGTTTCCGATATGCGCGCCCTGGTGGTGATGCGGGAGCTGGGTTATCCCGTCGTTTTCGATGCGACCCACAGCCTGCAACTTCCGGGAGGGCTGGGGAAGGCTTCCGGTGGCGAGAGAAAATACATCGCTCCGCTGGCACGCGCGAGTGTGGCGGTTGGAGTCGACGCACTCTTTATGGAAGTCCACGAAGATCCGGATCGTGCATTGAGCGACGGTCCCAACTCTCTGCCCTTGAACGAGTTCGAGGAGTTGCTTCGAGTCATCAAGCAGCTCGACGGGATTCTGAAAGGCAATTCAGCACGATGAATAAAGCGGTTGCGTTACAGCGGGCGAAAGACGTCCTGAACATCGAGGCGAAGGGCATCTTGTCTCTCATGGATCGACTGGATGATAGTTTTGTCCGGGCCGTTGAGTTGCTGCACGGCTGCCGTGGCAAAGTGGTTGTGACCGGAATGGGGAAGTCGGGATTGATCTGCCGCAAGATCGCGGCGACGCTCTCGAGCACGGGCACCCCGGCCTTTTTTCTCCATGCCGGTGACGCCAATCATGGCGACATGGGGATGATCATGCAAAACGATGTCGTCCTCGCTATTTCTAACAGCGGCGAGACCGAAGAGATCCTAAGGCTGATCCCCATTCTCAGGCGATTAGGGGTAAAACTGATTGCCATGACCGGAAATCATGGATCCACCCTTTCGCGTGCAGCGGAGGTCGTTCTTGATGCCGGCGTAAAGGAAGAGGCCTGTCCGCTCGGATTGTCGCCGACGGCGAGTACTACGGCGGCTCTGGCTCTTGGCGACGCCCTTGCCGTTATTCTATTAGAGAAGAAAGGCTTCAAGGAGGAAGACTTCGCGCTGCGCCACCCAGGGGGGACTCTGGGGCGGAAGCTTCTGCTGCGCGTCGAGGACTTGATGCATCGGGACGCCGATATACCGCTTGTGCGGGAAGAAACCTCCATGAAAGAGGCAATTCTCGTTATCACATCGAAGCGTTTGGGAATAACCGGCGTGACCGGTAAACGGGGCAATCTGATCGGAGTCATTACCGACGGTGATCTGCGCCGCGCGCTACAAACGCATGGTGACGGTATTCTGAGTAGGAGAGCGGACGAGATTATGTCCCTTAAGCCGAGATCGATCGAGAGAGACGCCCTTGCTTCGCAAGCCCTCGCAAGAATGGAAGAGAACGTGCCGCGTCCGATCACCTCGCTGTTTGTCGTCGAGAGACCCGGCGATCTGGTCCCAATCGGGATCTTACACATTCACGACCTTCTCAAGGCCGGCATCGTTTAACCATCCTGTGAAACGTATCCCGCTCAAGGTCCGGAACAAGGCCAAAAAGATCAAACTCCTCCTGCTCGACGTCGACGGGGTGCTTACCGACGGGGGCATTTTCATCGATGACCGCGGCTACGAGACCAAGCGATTCGACGTGCGCGACGGTCAGGGTATTGCACAATTGAAACGCGCAGACATCGAGGTCGGATTCATTACAGGCCGCTCCTCCAAGGCCGTGCATCATCGAGCAAAGGAGCTCGGGGTCAAAATCGTGCACCAAGGTGTTCAGGACAAAGCCGATATTTACAAGCGGATCAAGCAAAAAACCCGGCTCACCGATGAGCAGATCGCCTATATGGGGGACGATGTCGCTGATCTGCCAATATTGCGCAAAGTGGGACTAGCGTTCACAGCTCGAGACTCGTGGTCTGGGATCAAGTCGGAGGCCCATTACGTGACTCAAAGTAGTGGGGGTAAAGGGGCGGTGAGGGAAGTTTCGGAGCTGCTACTTCGGGCTCAAAATATTTGGAACGACCTAGAAAAAAAACATTATCCTGCCTAGAATTATCTATATACTTGTGAGGTAAGTGCAATTTTCGTGCCCGTTGCTTTACACGCACCGGAAAGAGTGGTATTTTGAGCACCTGATTTCTGGAGAATCGCATGCGTAAAGGTAGACGATTTATCTTGCTCCTGGTCATTTTTCTTTCGCTCGGAGGCGTGGGCTATAAAGTGGCGGAGAGCATTTGGATTATGAAGGGCCGCGAGTTCAGGAAAAACCCCCTCAAGGCTTTGGACTACCTCCCCGACTCGGCCTTGCACATGAAGGATTTTCGTCGGGCAAAGATCGAGGAAGGCCGGAAGGTATGGGAGCTTTTCGGGGACGAGGCGAACTACTATAAAGAGCAAAAAGAAGCGATCATCAAGAAGCCGCGATTTTATTATTACGATAAGAAGGGACAGACCGCTGAAACAACAGGTGACATGGCCCATCTTTACTTGAATGAAAATGAACTGGAGAAAATGGAGCTTCAAGGAGGAGTCGAGGTGACCTACCAAGGCTATGTTTTGAATTCCGAGCACGCTGTTTATTTGCCAGACAAGCAGCAGATCGTGTTTCCCAATAAAACGACCATGGTGGGCGACGGGCTCGCCTTGGAAGGCTCGAGCATGGAAGTTGAATTGGACGATAGAAAAATGCGCCTGCTGCGAAACGTCAAGACCAGAATCGAGCCTGATACGCTGGCCAAGAAGAAAAAAGATTCTAACTCGAATCTCGCGCGCGGGGGATAAATGCGTCGTTGGCTGCTCAGTTTGCTTCTAATAGGGTTGTCTCTTTCCTCGGGATGGGCGGTATCGCTTGCTGCCAGCGCTGCGCCGCCAGCCAAAGAAGAAACAAAGAAGGGCGCCTCCGGTTTCGAAATCAACAAAAAGGACCCGATTTATATCACCGCCGACTGGATGGAGGTTGATCAGAATAAGAACACAATCACTTACAAGGGACGCGTGGTAACCATTCAGGCGGATATGACCATGAGGAGTGAGGCACTGATCGCTTATTACGATCCGGAAACGAAGCAAATGAGGCAGATCGTAGCCGAGGGAAAAGTGAATGCGACGCAGGGGAATCGCGTAGCGACGGGAGAAAAGGCTGTCTTCGATGACAAATCCAAGACCGTCACTCTCACCGGGAACCCTGTCATGCGCCAAGGCAATAGTCAGGTCACGGGCACCAAAGTGGTTTACTATATGGACCAAGATCGCGCGATCGCCGAGGGTGACGGCAAGGTTAGGGTACAGGCGACGATCTTCCCGGAAGAGCTGAAGAATCAGGATAACGGAAATGCCGCAACTGGAAAACAGAAATGAGCATTCTCAGGGCGGCGGCGGTGTCGAAATCTTATGGTGGTCGTCGCGTTGTCGATGCAGTAAACTTGGAAGTCAAAGGCAGCGAAGTTATCGGTTTGCTCGGTCCCAACGGCGCGGGCAAAACCACGACGTTTCACATGATGGTTGGCTTGGTGCCGCCGGATGAAGGGCAGGTGATTCTGAACGATGAAGATCTCACTGCGGCGCCGATCTACGAACGGGCACGAGCAGGAATCAGTTATTTGCCGCAGGAATCCTCTGTGTTTAGGCGGCTTACGGTGGAGGAGAATCTGTTGGCGATTTTGCAAACGTTGGACCTGAGTTCCGAGCAACAACAGGAACGATCACAGACGCTCATGAAAATGCTCGGTATCAGCCACCTCGCGACCCATAAGGCCTTTACCTTGTCGGGTGGAGAGCGACGCAGGGTCGAAATTGCCCGTGCGCTGGTTCTCTCGCCGTATTTTCTCTTGCTCGATGAACCTTTTACCGGCGTGGACCCGATCGCCGTCACCGAAATTCAAAAGATCATACGCCAACTGGTCACCAGTGGAATTGGCATTCTCATCACCGACCACAACGTGCGAGAGACGCTGGGAATATGCGACCGTGCTTACATTGTCAATGAAGGGTCTATCCTCGAAGAGGGCACGGCTGAGACCATCGCCACAAGTCCCAAGGCGCGAAAATTCTATTTGGGAGAAAGTTTTAGATTTTAGTTATGGCTCTTGAGATTCGACAGGTTCAAAAACTCGCGCAGCAATTGGTCATGACGCCTCAGTTGCAGCAGGCGATCAAACTGCTGCAACTCTCGCGCCTCGAGCTACAAGAGATGGTCTCTCAGGAACTGCAGGAAAATCCTGCTCTTGAAGAAGCTCCCGTAGAAGAATCCCAAGCCACTGAACAGATACGGTCCGAAGTACAACCGGATAGTCCCGAGCCGACGATAGAACTGGTCATCAATCGGGAACAGTCGGTGGTCGACAAGATTGGCACGATGGATTGGCAGGAATATCTCGACACCCACTCCAACGACCGACATGGTTCCTTGACCGCTGAGGCGACATCGGACGACGGCGAGGGGCCACCCTCTTGGGAAAACAGCCTGACCAAAAAAACGTCCCTGGAAGATCATTTGATCTGGCAACTGCGTTTGTCGAAGATAACCGAGCGAGAGGAGTCCATCGGACTCTATATTATCGGCAATCTCGACGGAAACGGCTACCTCGCGCTTCCCCTCGATGATGTCTGCAAAGCGACAGAAAGCACTCCCGAAGAAGTCCAAGCGGTCTTGAAACGAATCCAGTTTTTCGACCCCGTCGGAGTAGCCGCGCGGGACCTGAGAGAATGTTTACTCGCCCAATTGGAAAATCTCAGCCTCGCCGACAGTCTGGCGGCACGCATTGTCGCCGATTTTCTCCCACACTTGGAATCGAAGCGGTACGAAAAAATGGCTCGCGATCTAGGGGTGACCATCGACGAGATAGCCGAAGCAGCGCATCAGATTGCCTCTCTGGAGCCCAAGCCTTCCCGCGGTTACGAACAGGACGAAGTCCGAACTGTCTTGCCCGATGTGTTTGTCGAAAAGATAGGCAATGAATACGTCATCTATCTGAATGACGACGGTGTGCCGCGGCTTCGCATCAGTTCCCTGTATCGCCGCATGGCAGGGCAGGAAGGAGCGGCCGAGGAACAAGCCCGGCAATATCTACAAGAGAAAGTTCGCGCAGCCACTTGGTTGATCAAAAGCATTCAGCAGCGCCAGCAGACTCTCTATCGCGTCACTCAGAGCATTTTCAAATTCCAACAAGAGTTTCTCGACCATGGAGTCAAGGCTCTCAAACCGATGGTGCTGCGCGACGTGGCCGAGGATATCCACATGCATGAGTCCACCGTGAGTCGGGCCACGGCGAACAAATACGTTCACACGCCGCAGGGGCTCTTTGAACTCAAGCATTTTTTCCAAAGCGCGATCGCCGTGAAAAATGGGGAAGATGTCGCCAGCGAGAGCGTGAAAGAAAAAATCCGCGAGCTCATCTCGAAGGAGGATCCACGAAAGCCCTACAGTGACCAGCATATCGCGGTCCTGTTATCCGACGATTCCATCGACATCGCGCGGCGGACCGTGGCCAAATATCGCGAGGCCATGGGGATTCTCCCGTCTTCCAAGCGCCGACAACCTTACTTTCGAAAATAAGAAGTACAGATCGAGATCGCATGAGCGAGGTAAAAGTTTCTGTCACTTTTCGACATACGGAACCCACCGACGCATTGAAGCGTTACGCGGAAGAAAAGGTGCATCGAATCGGTAAGTATTTTTCTCGGCCGCTGGCGGCCCACGTGGTTCTCTCAGTGGATTCCAAGGATCTCCAAGTGGCGGAGGTCGAGCTCCATACGCACGGGACCGTGATCCACGGCAAAGAGCAGACGGAGGACCTCTATTCTGCTATCGACTTGATGATGGACAAGATTGAGCGACAGGTCAAAAAGCAGAAAGGAAAGATCAAGCTCGGTCGGAGAAGGGCAAAAGCGTGAAGATCACAGATTTTCTGAGTGTCCAAACCGTCATCCCGACGCTGGCCAGCCGGGAAAAGAACGCCGTTCTCCAGGAGATTGCGGGTTGGCTAGCCTCCACCCATCCATCCTTGGACAAGAAAAGAATACTCGAAGTTCTCCTGGAGCGGGAACGCATCAGCACCACCGCGATCGGCGAGGGGGTGGCTATTCCTCATGGAAAGCTCCCGGATGTGGAGCGCGTCTTGGGCGTCTTCGCCCGTAGTCCTGAGGGGGTCGATTTTGCGTCTTTGGATGGCGGTCCCACGCACTTGTTCTTTGTGCTGATCGCTCCTGAAAATGCCGCCGCTGATCATTTGAAAGCCCTGGCGAGGATTTCGCGTTTGCTGAAAGACGAAACCTTCCGACGCCGGTTGATGGAAGGAAAGACGAGCCAAGAGATCTTTCAGACCATCGCTCAAGAAGATCAGAAGTTTTAGTTCTCGTATGGCCGATGGTCTGGATATTATCGTCATAACCGGTCTCTCCGGTTCTGGAAAAAGCGTCGCCATTCGCGCCTTAGAAGATCTGGGCTTTTTCTGCATCGATAACCTGCCCGCGCCTTTGATCCCCAAATTCATCGATCTTTGCCACGGCTATCGCGAAGATACCAAACGCATCGCGCTCGGTCTCGATCTCCGGGGTGGTCAGTTTCTCAAGGATTGGCCCGATGTTCTGGCCACACTGCGCGCCGCGGGTCACCATGTCCAAGTGGTTTTTTTCGATGCGACGGATGAAGTGTTGCTCCGCCGCTTCAACGAAACACGACGGCCGCACCCGCTCGCTGGCTCGGGATCGATCCAGGAAGGGATCGGCCGGGAACGAAAGGCCTTGGAAAATATGCGCGGACTGGCGGATCGGGTAATCGACACCAGCGATCTGAACGTCCATCAACTCAAGCAGGAAATGGAGCGGCACTTTAGCCGCATGTCGAGCACCCGAGGCATGAATGTTTTCCTTCTATCGTTCGGCTACAAGTACGGAACTCCCCACGACACGGACATCATGTTAGACGTTCGCTTTTTGCCTAATCCTTTTTTTGTCAACGAACTCCGGGACAAGACCGGCTTAGATCCCGAGGTAGCCGATTTTGTTCTCCGGCGTGAAGAGACCACATGTTTTTTGACGCGGTTGGATTCCCTTCTGGAATTTGCTTTGCCTCTCTATGAGAGGGAAGGAAAACGCAGCCTCACCATTGCGTTGGGATGTACCGGCGGACGCCATCGGTCCGTGGTGCTTGTGGAAGAATTGAAAAAGAGGCTGAAAGTCGACCGCTATCAGTTTCATGTAAAGCACCGGGATATTGAAAAATAGAGGCATGAACAAAATTGTCAAGAAATTGGAGATCAAAAACAAGCTCGGCCTGCACGCGCGCGCGGCGGCTTTGTTAGTGCAGACCGTGAACAAGTTCACAGCTCAAGTGAGTTTTTCCAAGGACGGGCAGGTCGTTGACGGTCGGAGCATTATGGGAGTCTTGATGTTGGCCGCAACTCAAGGCAGTAAGATCCAAGTCGAAGCGACGGGCGATGACGCGGAGCGGGCGGTTAGGGCCGTCGAGAAATTGGTCAACAGCAAATTCAACGAGAACGGGTAAGGTTGAATACCCCCCTCTGATTCGTTATACATAACCAATTCATTTTCTACAGAAAAGGTCCCTGGAGGTGTTTCAATGACGGGGAAGGATTTTTTATTCACATCAGAATCCGTTTCGGAAGGTCACCCGGACAAGCTCTGCGATCAGATCTCGGATGCGATATTGGATGCTCATTTAGCCGGGGATCCGGACAGCCGGGTCGCTTGCGAAAGCCTGGCAAAGACCGGAATGGTCGTTGTGGCGGGCGAGATCACCAGTAAGGCGAAGGTGAGTTACGGAGACATTGTTCGGGATGTCATTCGCGACATCGGCTATACCGATTCTTCCATGGGGTTTGACGGCAACACCTGCGCGATTCTGACGGCCGTAGAACAGCAGTCGCCGGATATTTCGCAGGGTGTGACGGAAGGCGAAGGGCTACACAAAGAGCAGGGCGCCGGCGATCAAGGGATGATGTTTGGCTACGCCTGTGATGAGACCCCGGAACTCATGCCCTTTCCCATTCAAATGGCTCATAGTTTGGTGAAGTACTTGGCCAAGATCCGCAAAGGCGGAGAAGCCTATTTTCTCAGGCCCGATAGCAAGTCCCAGGTAACCGTCGAGTACCGCAACGGGAAACCGGTGAAGGTTCAGAGCGTCGTCATTTCCACCCAGCACAGCCCTGAGGTCGAATACGCGAAGCTCAAAGAAACCATCATCGATGGCGTCATCAAGGCGGTGATTCCCGCGGAGTATCTGGATAGGAGTACCGTTTATCATGTCAATCCGACGGGCCGCTTCGTGGTCGGTGGGCCCCAAGGAGACTGCGGCCTCACGGGACGGAAAATCATCGTCGATACCTATGGTGGCATGGGACGCCATGGTGGCGGCGCTTTTTCCGGAAAAGATCCATCCAAAGTGGATCGCAGCGCGGCCTATATGGCGCGGTATGTTGCCAAGAACATCGTAGCGGCGGAGCTAGCGCAGAAATGCGAAGTCCAACTAGCTTACGTCATCGGCGTCGCCCAGCCGGTTTCGGTTCTCGTCGACACGTTTGGTACCTGCGTCATTCCTGAGTCAAAGCTCGCCAAGATCGTGCAGGAGCACTTCGATCTCAGACCCAAAGCCATTATTCATAGCCTCGAACTCAAGCGACCCATCTATCGTTCCACGGCCTCCTACGGGCATTTCGGGCGCACGCCAGAAGAGGGCCAATTCACCTGGGAAAAGACCGATCGGGCGGAAGATCTCAAGAAAGCGGCGGCGCGCGCTTAGTCGCGAACGGGCGGGGAGGTCAACACCGGGATGGCAAAAAACTACGACGTCAAAGACATTCGTTTAGCTCAAGCGGGACGCAAACGTATTCTCTGGGCCGCACAGGACATGCCGGTGCTCCAGCGCGTGCGTGAGCGGTTCGGCAAGGAGAAGCCGCTCCGGGGCATGCGCTTTTCCGCTTGCCTGCACGTCACGGCTGAAACGGCCAATCTGGTTCAGACGCTCAAAGCCGGCGGGGCCAACGTGGTTCTCTGGGTGATTCGCCTTCGCGCCTTGGAGAGGGACGGCGCGCTCAAAATTCCTGTCATCGCGGTCAACGACGCGGCGACGAAGCATCTCTTCGATAACCGTTATGGAACCGGACAATCGACCATCGACGGGGTGATTCGCGCGACCGATATGCTCATCGCGGGAAAGCGAATCGTGGTCGCCGGTTACGGCTGGTGCGGAAAAGGCGTGGCTTCGCGCGCGCGCGGCATGGGCGCAAAGGTCATCGTGACGGAGATCGATCCGGTTCGCGCCCTCGAGGCGGCGATGGACGGCTTCGAAGTGATGACCATGAAGCAGGCCGCGCGAATCGGTGACCTTTTCATCACGCTCACTGGCGATATGCACGTCATCGCGGCGGAACATCTGAAGGTCTTGAAAGACGGCGCGGTCATCTGCAACTCGGGCCATTTCGACATTGAGATCGACCTCAAGGCGCTTGACAGACTTGCAGTCAAGGTAGAAAAGAACGTCCGCAATTTTGTCGACGCCTACCGGCTTCCGGGCGGGCGGACGATTTATCTCATCGGCGAAGGCCGGCTGGTTAATCTCGCCGCGGCTGAAGGACATCCGGCTTCCGTCATGGATATGAGCTTTGCGACCCAGGCACTCGCCTCCGAATGGGCGGCAAAGAACCGCAAGAATCTCAAGCCGGAAGTGTACGACGTTCCCAGCGCGGTGGAAGACTGGGTCGCGAAGCTGAAACTCGCGTCCATGGGCATTCGCATCGACCAACTGACCCCGGATCAGAAAAAATACCTCTCGTCTTGGGCCCACGGCACCTAGAGAGCTAGGACAGCCGCGCGTGTTTTCCACCACGCCCAATTTACCAATCCTCACAGATTTGCTGATCTGCGGCTGATTCCGCGCCTAACATCGTTCACGGCATCAGACGAGTTGAAACGAGAGGAAATAAAGAAATTTATTTCTTGCGGAGTATCGTTGCCTCTTGACCTGCCGTCTAATGGTGACTCCATTCGTAACGAACCAGAGAGGGAGGACGAATGGTAATCGGGATCATCCTTTTTGGTCGCACCTCTAACTGTTACTTATCGCAGCCGCTCCAGCTTCAGCACACTGGTGATCCTGCTCGCCAGTGCCGCCACCACAACCGAGGGCTCCGATCACCTTGCCACCGGAGATAATCGGCACCGCGCCAATGCTCGGCAGAGCCGCGCCGCCGAGGACCGCAGCCACATTGCCCCAGAAGGCCGGGGCCGACTCCCTGAGGTTCGCCATCTCCTTGGTCGGGCGCCGAAACGCCGCGGCCGCAACCGCTTTGGCACGGGAAGTTTCAGGAGTAAAAAATCCGGCGCCATCACCGCGAGCGGACAAGACCAAGCGACCCGCATCATCGACAACAGTAGCCGTCATTGGGGTTCCTAGCTCCCGCGCCTTTGCCTGCGCCGCTTTGACCGCCTTTTCTGCCATTTCAAGCGTTAGTGCAGCCATGCCTATTTCCACTCCTTTCTAAGTCCGGATCGTGCTTCGACCAGTCGCGGTACAAATAGTGGAAATCGAAGCGGGAAGTCAAGAGAGAGAAACTACCAGGCACCGCGGCGGATGACGAGTACGGGAGGTCACGGGTAGAAGGGTTAAGAAGCCAGGGTCAAAGGGCGGCCAAAAGAAGAACGAGTGGCCTGCGCCAGTTTAATGGCTTACCAAGTTGGCTAATTGCCGGGAGGCCGAATCCCTCTGGACACTTTTTCCACGAATCCTCGAATGATGTAGTCGAAGGTCTCTGGCTGTTCACGATAGCAAAAGTGACCGGCGTGATTGATAACGTGCATCTCCGCGATCGGTGTCCTTTGGGCGATAAGGTCAAAAAGATATTGCCCGCGCCTTAATGCCGCAGTGGGATCGTTGTATCCCCAGACAACAAGAGTCGGACTCGTGAGGCGGCCTTGGATGATCCAGTTGAGAGATTCTTCTTTGTCGAGCGCGAGCTGCGGCAGAAATTGTTTGTTCCTAAGTCCCTGGTCGTACATCTTGCTCACAGCTTCCTGGTATTTAGGCAGGTTCGCGATCGCAGTGGCCGCATCGAGCCATGAATCTGTAATGTGCGCCCCGCTATAGGAGTAGTGCTCCACAATCCAGCGCTGGCTCTCGCGAGTTAAGCGCGGTTGAGGCGCCTGAGCCATAATGGTCTCGGTTTCGGAAGGACCGGGAGCAAGCGTCCCGCTATCTACGATGATGCACGATCGAATGATTTTCGGTTGTTCAAGAGCAAGACGTCCAACTACGTATCCGCCCCGCGAGTGGCCGATCACGTGCACGTCTTTTAACCCGAGCGTCTGAAGAAACCGGTAAGCGTGTCTGACAGTCGCGGCCATCGTATAATCCTCGTCCCGTTTCGGATTGTCCGTATGACCTTGTCCCAGCTTATCGACTGCGATCACCCGAAACCATTCGGCTAGCCGATCGAAATTTAGCTCCCAGTCGAGCGCGCTCTCGCAGGCGTCGTTGGTCCCGAGATGGCTGCCGTGAAACAGAACCAACACTTCACCGCTTCCCTTGTCGAAATAGCGTGTCCTAACACCGTCCACATCTACAAAGCGCTCGCCTGTCATCCAATTTCCCCATCAAGATGCGGTCTATGGTTTTACCTTACGCCGTATAGACGCGCTCCATGAAACGAAGCAGCAGTCCATTGACTTGATCGGGCACTTCCAGCGGCAGGAGGTGTGCCACGTTTGGGAGAAGGTGCACCTCAACGTCGGGAAGGTAGCGCGGGTAAGTCTCCGCCCGCCGCGGCGCTGATCGATCCAGCGCGCCCCCGATGTATAGAACCGGACAGGTAATCCGGCCAAGCTGCGCCGTCCAATTGCGAGCGCCGTTGAGACGGGCGGCCGCTGCCCAGGCCGAAGGATCATTGGCCAATTCGGTTTGTAACGTACGTTGGACCTCGGCCGCCCTATGCTCAATCGAAGCCGGTGCAAACCATTTCGGGACGAGAGATTCGATGAGCGGCGACATGCCCTCACGCTCGACGGTATCGGCGTTATGAAAAAACTCGGCGCGCACGGCATCGGTGTGATCGCTACCGGTAGAGATCAGGCCTAGGGCGAGCACGCGCTCCAGATGTGCCAGTGCGAAGCTCTGGACGATGCCGCCGCCCATGGACAATCCGATCAACACGGGCTTTTCAAATCCGAGAAAGTCGAGGAGCTGGCGCATGTCCTCGACGTACATCGCCATGTCATAGGGACCCGGCGGCTTGCTAGATTGACCGTGGCCTCGCGTGTCAAGCGTGATGACGCGATAGCGCTGTGCCAGCGCCGGCGCTTGGTAGCGCCACATGTCACCGCTCAACCCTAACCCATGAACCAGCACGACGGGCGGCCCATCGCCTTGCGACTCGTAGTAAAGTCGAATGCCGTTAACGTCTGCAAACATGCTTACTCCTATATCGTCAACAGGAAGAGCTGACGTTGGATTTTAGGACCCTTTTGCATTCTCCCCAAATATCATTTTCTTGTACTTGTCGTCGATATCTTTCCGCCCGTTTCTCAATTTCAATCGTCTCACATTGGGATCTGGGAAGACGGGAAAAGGGGGCGAGAAGCGCTCCTATGATTTGTCGGGCTAAGACCCTCCCGTCGGATCATAACTGGACGCCGCGGAATTATATCTCATGGTTTTTTGGCGGTTATAACATGGCGTCGAAAAGCACGATGCGAAACAGACCGAAACAGATTGGGTGTCATGCGTTTAAACCAGCACATCAAAGCTAACCAACGCGGCACCACCACTTCAAACTTCTTTGTTTCGATGACTGCGATCACGGCCTGTGAAACCGCTTCGGGAGTGATGATCAACCTGGGCGGGGATTTAGGCTGGGTATCGGCGAACAGCCGGTTGAAATTTGTCTCGACGGGTCCGGGGCAGACTACCGAGACATCGATGCCCAACGGCTTGAGCTCATGATAGAGACTCTCGGAAAAGCCGTTGATGGCGAACTTGGACGCAGAGTAAGCGGCCATGTTCAAGGTCCCTATCTTTCCCGCTCCGGAGGAGGTGTTGACGATGTGACCTCGCCCGCGTGCGATCATCGAAGGCAGCACTTCATGCGTGCAATAGACCGCGCCGAGGTAATTGGTTCGCATGATGTCTTCGATGATCTCAAAAGACATCTCGACGAACGGCTGGCGCATGCCGATGCCGGCGTTGTTGATGAGGATGTCGATCTTACCGAAATCAGCCAAAACTTTGGCGATCATAACACGAACTTGGTCAAGTTGGTCGATATCACAAGCGATGGCGGCGGATGACGAACTGATGTGTCTGACTTCGGTTAACATCTCATCGAGTCGCTCTTGCGAGCGGCCACACCCGATGACAACGGCTCCCTTGGCCGCCAGATCTAAAGCAAGACGCCGGCCGATGCCGTTCGATGCGCCGGTGATCAAAATGACCTGACTTTTAAAGTCCATCCCGGTTTCCACATCGCGGCGACGCCGCAACCAAAGGAGAAAAAGAAGGACTCACCGCAGAGGCGCAAAGTACGCAGAGTTTTTTATTTTCAAACCCTCGGCGCTTTCTGCGCCTCCGTGGTGAATCATCCGACTCCTTCAGACCACGTAGTCCGTTGTCCTCTGGGCAGTGACCTCTCATAGCGGCATGCAAGCTTTCAGGGCCTCGTAAAGATCAGTGTAGTGAAATTTATAACCTAGCCGTTGAGCCGCTGCGGGAATAACCCGCTGGCCCGTGAGAAGCATCTCCGCCAACTCTCCCAGAGCAAGACGAAGTATGAAGGCCGGCACGGGAGCCCACGAGGGACGGCCCATGACTTGTCCTAGAATCTGGCAGAACTCTTTCATCCTGACCGGGTTAGGCGCGGTGGCATTGAAGGGACCGGTGGCTTGCGAGTGTGCGATGAGATAAAGCATCAAACCTACTTCGTCCTCCAAATGGATCCACGACATCCACTGCGTGCCCGAACCGAGTGGGCCGCCGACAAAGAACTTAAACGGCGGAACCATCTTCGCCAACGCGCCTCCGCCCCGCCCAAGCACGATACCGGTCCGCACTCGGATGACGCGCAGGCCAAGCGACTCAGCCTTCTTTGCCTCTTCTTCCCACTCCCGGCACACCGAGCTCAGGAAGTCTTGTCCCGGCGCGGCTTCTTCGGTAATGATCTCGTCGCCCCGAGGCCCGTAATAGCCGACCGCCGAGGCGTTGAGCAAGAAGCCGGGTTTTTGCTTTGCCTTCCTGATAGCTTCGACGAGGCTATTCGTCGTCTCGATGCGGCTGGTGAGAATTTTTTGCTTTTGGCGTTCTGTCCACCTTTTTGCCGCGATAGGTTCACCGGCGAGATTTATCACCCCGTCGGCGCCGTCCACGCCTGTCTCCCAATGTCCCGGAGTGCCGGGTGTCCAGTGGAGCCATCGTTTGGTTGCCGTGCTGGCGTCGCGCGGCGCCACTCGGGTAAGGAGCGTCAGGACGTGACCTTTGTCCAAGAGACGCGAGCATAGCGCCGAACCGATGAAACCCGACGCGCCGGCAATCACCAATTTCATCGTACCGCCTCCCCTCAGGGTGCAACTTAACGGAATGGGTTAAGGGTGTTATGTTTGAAATTCAAGGAAACTATTTCCACTATGAAGAGTCAAGATGAGCGTAAATAACGGTCGTCCCGCCCGTCGGCGGGTCGTCGTGACGGGACTAGGCGCGGTCAGTCCCAGTGGCATCGGCGTGACGGCCTTTTGGGAGGCGCTGCGCGATGGCATAAGCGGCGTCGACACGATCACTGGCTTTGACCCGGAACCGCTTTCCTGTCGTATCGCCGGTGAAGTGAAGAACTTTCACTCGGACGGTTATCTGCCCGCCAACGAACTGAAGCGCATGGGAAGGGCCGTTCCTTTCGCCATTGCCGCAACCCAAGAGGCTTTGCAGCTCGCGCGCTTGTCGCCGGAGTCTTTCAGCTTGGAGGAAAAACAATCCTGGGGCGTGGTACTCGGCAGCGGCGGCGGCACACCGGATTTCACTGAAGAGCAGTATCGCCTCTATTTCAATGATCAATTGCGCAAAGTCAGCGCTTATAATGTTTCGAGCTCTACCCTCGGGACGATTTCCAGCGAGATTTCCCTTTACTTCGATTTGCACGGACCGAGCCACATGATTTCTACAGGCTGTACCAGCTCGACGGATGCCATCGGCTACGCTTTCAATATGATCCGCTTCGGTCTCGCGGACCATCTTGTCACCGGCGGTGTCGATGCAACGATCACGCCGGGGATTATGCAGGGCTTTTGCGTCATGCGCGCGGTCTCAACGTCGCACAACGAAGAACCATGGCGCGCCTCGCGCCCTTTCGACCGCCTGAGGGACGGCTTCGTTCTCGGCGAAGGCGCTTGGGTTTTCGTACTCGAAGACCAGGAGCGGGCTCTGGCTCGCGGCGCGCGGATTTTTGCCGAGGTATTGGGTTATGCATCGACGTGCGACGCGTACCATCGGGTGCGCTTGGATCCGAGCGGCGAGGAGCCGGCGCGCGCTATGATGTTGGCGGTCCAAGATGCGGGGCTCGCCAAAGATGAAATCGGCTATCTTGCGCTGCACGGCACCTCGACGTTTCTCAATGACAAGACAGAGACCCTGGCCGTCAAAATTTGCTTTGGCCGGCGCGCTTACCAAACGCACATGAGCTCGATCAAGTCGATGATCGGCCATCCGCAAGGCGCTTCCGGCGCGGCCGGCGTGGCGGCGGCTATTTTGGGGATGAAACACGGTCTGCTTCCGCCGACCATCAACTATGAAAATTCCGATCCGGAGTGCGACCTCGACTACATTCCCAATCGCAGCATTTCAAAGACCGTGGACGTGTCTCTTTGCAACTGCATCGGTTTTGGCTCGAAGAATTCGGCGCTGGTCATCGCCCGGGGAGCTTCAGGATGAGGCGAAGTCTCGAAAAGGAGATGATGGATCTGCCCGATCAGCCGAAAGAATTGTTGCAACAAGACCTGCGCAATTTGACAATCATCAACCGCTACCTGGGCGGGTATCGCGGCGTAATGCGCGCCGTGGCGCGGCTCGTTGAGGAACAAAAATTAGCTCGCTTCAGTTTGCTAGACGTCGGCGCCGGAAGCGGCGATATCCCAGCGCGGATCGCGACAAGGATTCGAAAGAAGCGCATAGCGGCGCGATTGGTCGCCATCGAGACGGAACCGGTCACAGTCGCAGTGGCGGCGGAAAAGACTCGCGATTATCCCGAAATCTCCCTGGTACAAGGCGATGCAATGGCACTGCCGTTCCGGGCGGCTTCGTTCGATTTCGTTCTCGCCTCACAGCTACTGCATCATTTCTCCGAAGACAATGTCGTCACGCTGCTCAGGACGTGGTCTAAGGTCGCACGCAGAGCCATTATCGTCAGCGATTTAGTGCGCCATCCCTTGGCCTATTATGGGATTCGCGCCATCACAAGGCTCTTCACTCGCAATGTCATGACGTTGACCGACGCGCCGTTATCGGTGTGGCGCGCCTTCACGATGGCCGAATGGCGCGAGCTTTTTCGCCGCGCCGACGTCGGTCGATTTGAGATATTTTGGGTTTTTCCGTTTCGGGTCATGGCGCTGATTTCGATTCGAAGCTGATCATGCAGAAATTCGACGTAGCCGTTGTCGGGGCGGGCCCGGCGGGATCAGCCGCAGCCATTTCTCTCGCGCGCAGAGGCTATTCGGTTGCTCTTCTGGACAAGCAACGGTTCCCACGGGAAAAGCTCTGCGGCGATTTTGTCAATCCTGCTAATTGGCCGGTCTTGCGGAAGCTCGGCGTGGAGAAGAAGCTTCTCTCAAGTGATCATGAGAAGGTCACGACGTTTCGCATCACTTCTTTCTCGGGAGAAGAAGCCGAAGTTCCCTTATCATCAAGAAATGGCGACACGTTTTTCGGCCTCGGGCTGCGCCGGGCTTCTTTGGATCATCTTCTGTTGAAAGAAGCCGAGAGCGGAGGAGTCGCAGTTTTGCAGGAGTGCAGGCTGCGAGAGCTGAGACGGGACTCGGATAACTGGTTTCTGGAAGTGGAGCGTTCGCGTAACCTTGAGGAGCTTCACGCGAAAATCTTGATCGGTGCCGACGGCAGAAACTCTTGGGTAGCTCACCGTCTCGGACTAGCCGGTAGCGCGACGATGCAGGGACGAGCCGTCGGATTTCAGCTGCGTTTGAAATCCGCGAAGGCGAGGCAGGGCAAAGTCGAAATTCATCTCTTCCCCGGCGGCTACGCGGGTCTCGTGGGGGTGGGCGGCGATACTGTGAATCTTTGCTTCGCGGTGGAGAAGTATCGGCTGTTCCATCACCGCTCGGTTGATCTTCTGATCGAATCTTGTCTCCCGCAAAATTCCCGTCTGAAAGAAATCCTTGATCGGAGCGAGCGCGTCGGCGAAATCCGCTCGACGTACCCGGTTTATTTTCCGCCGCGGCGCTCATACGCCGAGGTAGTTCTTCTTGTGGGCGACGCTGCGCGGGTGAATGAGCCGGTTAGCGGCGAAGGGATTTACTTCGCCCTCAAAAGCGGCGAGCTCGCCGCAAAGTGCATAGATCAGGCATTCCGAAGAAGCGACTTTTCCAAGGAGGGCCTATGCTTGTACGAACGAGAGTGCAGACGGACTTTTCGGTTGCGACGGAGCATAAACTCGTTGATTCGTTTGCTTATCTACCGTCCGGCTCTTCTTTCGCCTTTTATCCGTTTCTCGGCTGAGAGAAGGGGGATGCTTGATTCGATTGTTCACGCCATCTGCCAGCCGGGAATCGCGAGGTGAACCGCGATTCTGATTGGACCGCGGTTCAGACTGTGTTATTTTTCCGAAACCAACTAACTAATGTGGTGTCTCAGAAGTTCATTCGAAAAACTCCAAATCATGGCATCCGCTAAAGCCGCACTCAAATCCCCCTCTGTCCCCCTTTTTCAAAGGCGGAATTTTGTCCGGAGGACTTTAACCCGTCTTTGGAAAAAAGGGGAAGGGAAAATTTTTGGGCGGAATGAGGCGGGAATTTACGGCGAACTTCTGAGGCAGGACAGTCGAACACCTTGTGTTGTCTGTTAGGAAAGTCCGTCGCATGAGTTCTGAGTTCACACCTGACGAACAAAAAAGCCTCATCCCTTTCTTTACCAACCTCGAGCGATCGGTGTTCGGTCTCAAGCTGCCCCAGGAAGTGGCCGGCGCGCTTTTTTCCCGCTATAGCCGCTCGACGAAGAGTTTACGCCGGACGTTTCTCGATGAATTTCTCGGTGATCCCGAGCTTGGGTTGAAAGATTTGCTCGGAGCGCAGACTTCCGCCAGCGACAATAGCGCCGCGCTAAAAAAGGCACGAGCGTTCTACGATCGCGTGCTGGTCGGCTACGGCGATGATTCCGTAGCGCAGTTGGGCGGCGCGCACATCGCCTGCGAAAACATCTCCAACGTCGCGGCGAAGCTACTCGAAGACGCGCGCATCGGCGTTGCGCCGCTGGAAAAATCGACGCGCTACGTGCGCTTCGATCAGAAAAACGCCGCGGGCGAATATCTATTTTACCGGGAGCCGCGGATCATCAGCTCGCGCCACCGCGAAGATTACCTGGAAGTCATGAATCTTCTCTTCGACACCTACTCGCGACAGATGGAGCCGATGCTGGAGTTCGTCTCTCGTTCACTGCCGATCGATGAGATGCAGCTCAGACATCCCACGACGGGCAAGACTTTGAGTTATGACGAAGCCAAGGGAAACGAAAAGCTCCAACGATGGGCGGAAACCGCGTACCGCGCCACCGTGCGGGCCCATGCCTGCGACGTGCTCCGCAGTTATTTGCCGGCGGCGACTCTGACGAATGTCGGCCTTTTTGGCGTGGGGCAGGCATTCGAGTATCTGCTGAGCAGCGCAGTTCAACGACTATCTCGCCGAAATCTATATGGTGGCAAAGACCTTTGCCGGTCAATCGGCAACGCAATCCGTGGTTCGATCGACCGAGCCGGTTGCGCTGGTTGATTACGACACGGGGGCCGAAGAGAAGGTTATCGCCGCAATCCTCTATCCTCACGTTCGTCATTCGCTACAACAGCTGCGTGAGACTGTGTCCAGAATGAACAAAGAGCAGCGCGGGAAGATTCTGGCTGAGTATTTCAATAAGCGCCGGCGCCGCCGGGACAAACCGGGCCGGGCGTTTGAGAACGTCTATTACACCTTCGACATTCTCGGAAATCTCGGGCTGTATCGCGATCTCCATCGCCATCGGATTCTCACCCAAGAGCGCCAGGACTTCACGACCGTGCATGGCTATGATACGCCGCCTGAAATCGAAGAGGCAGGATTCAAGACTGAATTCGACCACTGCATGAAGCGCGCGGCGGAGTTGTACGAGCGAATTGACCGAGAGTTTCCGAGCGAAGTGCAGTATGTCGTGCCGTTCGCTTACAAGATTCGCTGGTACATGAAGATGAACCTGCGCGAAGCCGTGCACATGTGTGAATTACGCACCATGCCTATCGAATGGGCCGCTTGCAGTCGGAAATGCGGACGGAGTTTAAGAAGTCGGCGGTGGAGAAGGAAGAGAAAAATTGAATAGCTCTATGAGATAGTAAGATTCGTTCTTCCGGGTTTACTGTGAAAAAGGTTGCACCACAGAGACGCAGAGCTCGCAGAGGGGTTCTTCAAGATGCTATTTTTATTCAATTTTCTCCGCGCCCTCCGCGCCTCGGCGGTGCAATCTCCGAGCCCTGCTTCACAGGAAAGCCTGAAGACCTGTAAGATTAAAGGCCTAACCCTTTGTCGCTTTATCGTGCTTTATCGTGGGCGCCGAGAAGTTGAACCCTTAGGAGAAGTCTGATGAATCAGACGCACCTGATGGTTATTGGCCTCACCGCTGCGGCGCTCCTGGACCTGCACGCAGGCGCGGGATCGTTGTTCCTGTTTATGGCATCCGCGGCACAGACCTC
>WNFW01000042.1_pt1 | contig 60764 bp, 65 predicted proteins | sample 5400131 | NCBI WGS metagenome assembly WNFW01 (sample SAMN13153362, study PRJNA577476) | soil metagenome | isolation source: 20 cm soil or saprolite under grassland replicate 1 | place: USA:California | collected 2016-06-15
ACGGTCGGAGAATAGTAAATCCAGCGAAGTAGTTCGATCGACTCACTCTTCGCGTAGCGCAGCGTCCACAGCGGTGACCGACCTTCTGCTCGCTGCACGGTGATAGATCCCCTCATCGAGAGGATGCGGCGAATTGTCGCCTGGACCCAGTCAAGAAATACACGGCTCGCCGAGACCAGTTTTACGTAAAGCCGCTCGTACACGTAGCGCTCACTCTTGTCCGTATTATGCCTGTCAACGTACACCGTCACCGACCCGTCACCGTCGATGCACCCTCGTACGAAATCCGCAAACACGGCGTCCGGTATCGCGAGGGGGCTGAGTGTAAGGCTCTTCGCTGGTGTAAGGCCGATGCCAACGAGCCAGTCGTAAAAGCGACGATCACCCCACTGAACACGAAGCCCCGCGCTGCCGAATCCACTGCTATGGGGCGTGATCGCGGCACTGATGTTCAAGCATGCCCGGAGCGTTTCCAGCAAGTCCCGGTCCTTCGACGTGATCGAGAGATGTCGGCCGTCGCCCGAGAGATTTCCATCGGTTGCGATGAGACCCACGGCGTAGGCGAGGCGCGGCGACCACCTCATGTCGCCGTTGAGGGTCTTGGCCTGTTGTAGTGGCCCTCGCGGCCGAACCGGAATCGCAAACCGTCGAAGCCGCCGAAAGACAGTCGTGGTCGCGCAACCGAGCCGAGGCGCGATCTGGTCGACCGTGAGTCCGTCATCGATGTAGAGTCGTCGCAGCAGTCCCGCGTCAATGGGCACATATGGTCGGGGAGTCGTGGGGACTTGAGTGGGAGGCGCGGCATCCACACACCCAGCGTCGCGCTCCGCGACGCGCGGTCAATGCCTCAAATCAGATACGCCTGCCTCTCACACCTCCCACACCAGCAGCGGCAGCGTCCTTCCCCGTGGCGTGATCGAGCGACCGCGCGCCCGATCACCGCGACCACCGACGTAGTACACTACAGCCGGCCATGGGTGAGCGATCGTTCGCGGAGGACGTCAAGCAGCTCGGCTACGGTGCGGGGGAGATCCTGCGCGGCGAGGGCATCCTGGCGATCACCAAGGCCCTGCTCCAGTCGGGCGTGAGCTACGTGGGCGGCTACCCGGGCGCGCCCGTTTCCTACCTGATCGACGTCCTGGCGGACGCGAACGAGCCGCTGCTCAAGCCGCTCGGGATCTACTTCGAGCAGTCGGGGAGCGAGGCCGCCGCGGCGGCGCTCCTCGGCGCGTCGATCAACTACCCGATGCGCGGCGCCGTCACCTGGAAGTCGGTGGTCGGCACCAACGTCGCCTCCGACGCGCTCTCGCACGTCGCCTCCGCCGGGGTCATCGGCGGCGCGGTCGTCGTGATCGGCGAGGACTACGGCGAGGGCGCCTCGATCCTCCAGGAGCGCACGCACTCGGCCGCGCTGAAGTCGTCCCTTCCCCTGCTCGACCCCCGCAACAGCCTCGAGTCCTTCGCGCGCTTCGTCGAAGAAGGCTTCGGCCTCTCCGAGGCGTGCAACGAGCCGGTCCTCGTCTCGATCCGCATTCGCGCGTGCCACATGCGGGGCACGCTCCGCTGCCGCGACAACGTGCGGCCGGCGATCAGCATGCTCTCGCCGCTCGGCGAGCCGAGCTTCAGCCTCGAGCGCATCAACCTCCCACCGTTCACCTATGCGATGGAGGCGCAGAAGTTCGAGAAGCGGCTGCCGGCGGCGCAGCGGTACATCGTCGAGCACCGGCTGAACGAGCACCACCGGGGGGACGAGCGCCAGTTGGGGATCATCATGCAGGGCGGCCTCTGGAACACGACGCTGCGCGGGCTCCACGTGCTCGGCCTCGCCGACACGCGCGGCCGCACGCCGATCCCGCTCCTGGTCCTGAACGCCATCCACCCGCTCGTCCCCGACGAGTTGCTCGGCTTCCTCCGAGACAAGCGGCGCGTGCTCGTGGTCGAAGAAGGGATGCCGAACCATATCGAGCGCGAGATGAAGGCGCTCGCCCACGACGCCCGGCTCGACGTCGAGATCCAGGGCAAGGACGTCTTCTCGCCGCACGGCGAGTACGTCCCGCGCCTCGTCATCGGCGGCCTCCGGCGATTCCTCACTGCGGGCGACCTCGCGTCGCGGTCCGCCGCCGAGATCGACGCGCGCTACCGGGCGCTCACCGCCCATCTGGAGAACGTCCGCTCCGTGCTGCCCGAGCCGGTCGCCAAGCGGCCGCCGTCCTTCTGCACGGGGTGCCCGGAGCGTCCGGTCTTCAGCGCGATGAAGATCCTGCGCCAGCGTGAGCCCGAGATCGGCGACACGCACGTCTCGGCCGACATCGGGTGCTCGACCTTCTCGACGCAGGCGCCCTTCAACGTCGGCAACTCCGTGCTCGGCTACGGCATGGGGCTCGCCTCGTCGAGCGCCGTCGCGCCGCTCTTCGGCAAGCGGACCGTCTCGGTGATGGGCGACGGGGGCTTCTGGCACAACGGCCTGACGAACGGCGTCGCCAACGCGATGTACAACCGGCAGGACTCGGTGCTCGTGATCCTCGACAACTTCTACGCCGCGGCCACGGGTCAGCACCACGTCCCGTCCACCGGGACGAACGCCCGCCGGGAGCCGCTGCAGATGACGATCCCCGACGCGCTCCGCGGGCTCGGCGTCAAGTGGATCCGTACCGTGAACTCCTACCGGATCGCCGAGGTCCTCGGAACGCTCCGCGAGGCGCTCACCACACGCGTGCCCGGCCTCAAGGTCATCATCGCGAAGAACGAGTGCATGCTGGAGCGTCAGCGCCGTGAGAAGCCTCGGGTCCGGCAGGCGATCGCCGCGGGGGAGGAAGTCGTCCAGCCGCGCTTCGGGGTGGACCCCGACGTCTGTACGGGCGACCACTCGTGTATGCGTCTGAACGGCTGCCCGTCGCTCACGCTCCGCGAGAACCCCGACCCGCTGCGCGAGGATCCGATCGCGCACGTGGACGAGACGTGCGTCGGGTGCGGCGTCTGCGGCGAGGTCGCGCACGCCGCCGTGCTCTGCCCGTCCTTCTACGAGGTCAAGGTGATCGCGAACCCGACGCGATGGACGCGCGTCGTGGCCCGCGTGCGCCGAGCCGTCATCGGTCGCCTCGCGGCCCTCACGGCGTGAGCGACGCGAGGCTCCTCTCCGTGCTGATCCCGGCCGTCGGCGGCCAGGGCGGCGGCGTCCTCCTCGAGTGGATCGTGGACGCCGCCCTCGCCGGCGGGCTCCAGGTGCACGGCACCTCGATCCCGGGCGTCGCCCAGCGCACCGGCTCGACGACATACTACGTCGAGGTCTTCACCGCGGGAGACGGCGACGCCGAGCCGCCCACGTTCTCGCTCTACCCGGTGCCCGGCGCGCTCGACGTCCTCCTGGCGCCCGAGTTCCTCGAGATCGGGCGGATGATCGAGCTCGGCTTCCCGTCGCCCGACCGCACGACGATCATCGCGAGCACGCATCGCCTCTACTCGATCCACGAGAAGATCACCACGGGACGCGGCGTCTATCCGATCGAGAACCTGCAGGCCGCCGCGCGGGCCTTCTCGAAGATGCTCTACGCCTTCGACGCGTTGGCGCTCGCCCGCGAGCACGGGACCGAGGCCAATGCCGTGCTGCTCGGCGCGCTGGCGGGCTCGGGCGTCTTGCCGATTCGCGTCGACGCGTATCGCGACGCGATCCAGGCCAAGGGCGTACAGGTGGACGCAAACCTCCGCGGCTTCGAGGCCGGGCTCGCCGTCGCGACGCGTCTCGGAGCGGGAGCCGGGGAAGGGTCGCCGGGCTTCGGAACCCCACTCGCCCGGGACCCCTCCCCGGCTCCCGCTCCGGCCGGTCCGACGGCCGACCCGGACTTCGAGCGGAGGATCGCGGAGTTTCCCGAGGAGCTGCGGCCGACGCTCGCGCAGGCGGTCGCCCGACTCGTCGACTATCAGGACCGGCGCTACGCCGAGCGATACCTCGGGCGGCTCACGCCGTTCGCGCGCGACCCCGAGGTGGCGCGCGTCGTCGCCCGTCATCTGGCCGTCTGGATGACGTACGAGGACGCGATCCGCGTCGCCCAGCTCAAGACGCGGCCGAGCCGGTTCGAGCGCATCCGACAGGAGAAGGGCGCGCAGCGGGGCGAGATCGTCGTGACCGACTTCCTCAAGCCGGACCTCGACGAGATCTACGGCATCCTTCCCTACCGTCTCGTCGCGCCTTTCGCTCGCTGGGCCGAGCGCCGCTGGCCCCACGGCCGCCCGGCCCTCGGGCAACACGTCAAGACCACGACCGTCCTCGGCTACCTCCGCGTCTGGCTGCTGACGCTACTCCGTCCGCTCCGCCCGATCTCCTACCGCGCGCACGCGGAGCACGCCCGCATGCACCGGTGGCTCGCCGCCGTCGCGCGGTGCGCGAGCTGGGACAAGGCCCTCGCGCTGGAAATCGCGCGCGGGGCCCAACTCGTGAAGGGCTACGGCGACGTGCGGCGCCGGATGACGGCGCACGTCGACCGCCTCCTCGAGAGCGTGATGCGCGCGGCCGAGTGTGAGGCGGCGAACGGTGGGGGATTCGAGGCGTCGCGCGAGCTCGCGGCGCGCTACCGCACGCTGGTGCTCCAGGGACCCGACGCCGAAGCGCGCGCGGTGGCGCTGGCCGACCGCGTCCTCGCCCGCCTCACCGCCGCCGACCGCCGCGGCGCGCTCGCCTCGCTCGCCGAGGCCTGACCGCGTCCCCTCAGCGAGACGCTCGGCGCTCGATCAGCGCGCCGAGCCGTTTCGTGTCGGCGTCGGTCAGGTGGACGAAGGTGAATGCGTGGCCGTCGGGGTCCGCGCGGATCACCAGCGACATGACGTCGATCGTCGGGCCCGCGTCGGGCGGCGTGAACGAGAGCTTCACCACACTACGGGGCGGAAGCGACGCATTCAGACGCGCCTTGAGGCCCTCCAGGCCGAGCTCCACCGTCGTCCCGTGGTACTCGGTCCCGCCGTATTCGAAGACTCGGATCGGGAGGGAGAGGTGTGCCCGCGACGAGTGGCGTCGGTCGGCGGGCGCGCCGCGCTCCGCCACGCGGCTCAGGGCGTGCGGCTCGATGAAGGTGAGGACCTCGCTGAGCCGGTCCAGCGGGATGGGTTTGCCCACGAAGTCGGTCGCGCCCAGGTGCAGGCACTCGCGCGCCTGGCTCTCGGTGGCGACGCCGGAGACGGCGACGATCGGCACGCCGAGCTCCCGCACGAGGCGGAGCTGGAGGAAGTCGAGACCGCTCATGCCCGGTAGGTGGACGTCGAGGATGATCGCGTCGGGGCGCTCCGTGTGGAGCTTGCCGAGCGCGGCTTCGGCGCTGCGCACGACCAGCGGCTGGTGCCCGAGCTCGAGCAGGAAATCTCGAAACACGTCACCGAGATCCGGCTCGTCTTCGACCACCAACACACGCATCCAGCCGCGAGTCTAGCACGATAGGTGAGACCGAGCCAAACCCGCGGCGCGGTCGCGGTCCGAGCGCCGCGTGATATACTCGCTTTTCGGGGTTGATCCGCGAAGGAGGAGCGTCGTGTCGGGCTATCTGCCCGTGTTCATCTTCGCTGTCCTGATCGTCGCGTTTGCCGTCGTGTCGCTCGTGACCGCGCGCCTGCTCCGCCCCGCCCGCCCGGGCACCGTGAAGCTCATGAATTACGAGTGCGGCGCCGAGCCGATCGGTTCGGCGTGGATCCAGTTTCCGGTCGGCTTCTACCTGGTTGCCCTCGTGTTCATCGTCTTCGACGTGCTCGCGGTGTTCCTCTTCCCGTGGGCGCTCGTGCTCCGCACCGCTGGGCTCGAGGCGTTCTGGGTGATGGCGGTGTTCGTCGCGATCCTCGGCCTCGGTTGGCTGTACGCCTACCGGGAGGGTGTCCTCGAGTGGAAGTGAAGCCGCCCACGCCACAGATTCCGGCGCCCGTGTGGACCGAGTTCAAGGATCTCCAGGAGTGGGAGAAATACCACCAGGAGCGCGCGACCGACGACAAGACCTCCGACACCCTCGCCGCGATCGCCGACGCGATTCACCACATGCCCGGCGGCTGGATCGTGACGACGACGACCGAGAAGATCTTCAACTGGGCGCGGAAGTCGTCGATCTGGCCGGTGACGTTCGGGCTCGCCTGCTGCGCGATCGAGATGATGGCGACGTTCGCGTCGCGGTTCGACGTGGAACGCTTCGGGATGGTCCCCTGGGCGTCGCCGCGCCACTCGGACCTCATGATCGTCTCTGGCACCGTGACGATCAAGATGGCGCCGATGCTCAAGCGCATCTACGACCAGATGCCCGACCCGAAGTGGGTGGTCTCGATGGGCTCGTGCGCGAACTCGGGCGGCCCGTTCCGCCATGGCTACCACGTCGTGAAGGGAGTCGACCGGGTCGTGCCGGTCGACGTCTATGTCCCGGGGTGTCCGCCCACGCCCGACTCGCTCATGTACGGCCTGCTCAAACTGCAGGAGCAGGTCGGCGAGTTCCAGAAGACCGGCAAGCGCCCGACCGCCTCCGATCCCAAGTGAGCACGACGGCCGCCGACGCGAGCGCGCGAATCCGGGAGACGTTTGGCGTCGAGGCGGCGGTCGACGGCGCGATGGTGACCGTGGTCGTGCCGCGCGAACTCTGGACGGAGCTCGCGCACTTCACGAACCGCGTGCTCGGCTGCCGCTACTTCAATTGGCTGTCGGCGATCGACTGGAAGGAGCACGGGCTCGAGGTCGTGTGCCGCCTCGAGAACCTCGACGCGGGGCTCGTCCTGACGATGCGCACGCGCCTCGGCCCGGGTGAGACGCGCTGCCCGTCGCTGGCGGGCCTCTGTCGCGGCGCCGACTGGATGGAGCGCGAGTGCTACGACATGTTCGGCGTCCGGTTCGAGGGACACCCGGACCTCAGACGGATCCTGCTCTCCGAGGACTGGGAGGGGTATCCCCTCCGCAAGGACTACGCCGTCGACACCCCCTTTGCCCCGTACCGATGAATCACCGAGGAGGCCGGCCATGATCTATGAGCTCAGGACCTACACGCTGATGCCGGGCAAGCAGGGCGAGTACCTCAAGCTGAACGCCGAGGTCGGCCGCCCCGTGCGGGGCGACAAATACGGCAAGCTCGAGGGCTCCTGGACGACCGAGTTCGGCACGCTCAACCAGTTCGTCCATCTCTGGAGCTACCCAAGCCTCGACGAGCGCGAGCGGCTGCGCGCGGAGCTCATGAAGAACGACACGTGGACCAAGGAGTACGTCCCGAAGATCCGGCCGATGCTCGTCGCGCAGGAGAACAAGATCCTCGCGGCGCAGCTGCCGCTGAAGCCGCCGGTGGAGGGCACCCACGTGTACGAGCTCCGCGCGTACCGCGCCCACGTCGGCAAAGCGGGCGAGTGGCTCGGGCTGTTCAAGGCGATCATGCCGGTGCGCGAGAAGTACTCGAAGAACGTCGGCCTCTGGCAGACGGAGGTCGCCCAGCTGAACGAGGTCGTCCACCTCTGGGCGTATCGCGACCTGAATCACCGCGCGGAGGTTCGGGCCAACGCCCTCAAGGATACCGACTGGCAGGCGTTCATCGGCAAGACGGCGCCGCTGCTCGCCGAGATGCGCTCGATCGTCTTGAACCCCGCCCCCGCTTCGCCCATGAAGTGATGCCCGACACCCTGACCAAGCAGGTCGTGGAGGTCGGGTACGGGGGCAACGAGCGCCTCATGATGAACATGGGGCCGCAGCACCCGTCCTCCCACGGCGTCTTCCGCATGATCCTCACGCTCGAGGGCGAGACGGTCGTCGCCGTGGACGCGGTGATCGGTTACCTCCACCGGTGTCACGAGAAGCTCGGCGAGACGCTCACCTACGTGCAGTACCCGTCCATTGCGTCGAAGACCGACTACGTCGCGGCGATGACCTCGGAGCTCGCGTACGTCTCGGCGGTCGAGACGATCGCGAAGGTCGAAGTGCCCAAGCGCGCGCAGTACCTGCGCGTGATCGCGGCCGAGCTGCAGCGGATCGCGTCGCACTGCCTCTGGCTCGGCACCTGGTGCCTGGACATGGGCGGCGCGCTCGGCGGCGGCGCCACCGTCTTCCTCTACTGCATCCGCGAACGCGAGATGGTGCTCGACCGCTTCGAGGAGCTGACGGGCGCGCGGCTCCTCTACGGCTTCCACCAGGTCGGCGGGACGCGGTACGACATCCCGCCGGGCTGGGACACGAAGGTCCGGGAGACCGTCGACTTCATCGAGCGGCGGATCGACGAGTACGAGGCGATGCTCGAGCGCAACACGTTCTTCGTGGTCCGCACGCGGGGGGTCGGCGTGATCTCGCGCGAGCTCGCGCAGGACGTGGGCGTCTCGGGGCCGCTCATCCGCGGCTCGGGCGTGAACTACGACGTGCGACGGGCCGAGCCGTACTCGTCCTACGGGGATTTTGACTTCGTCGTGCCCGTCGAGACGGCGGGGGACTGTTACGCGCGTTACCGCGTGCGGATGGTCGAGTTCCGCCAGTCGATCCGGATCGTCCGCCAGGCGCTCGACGGCCTGCCCGAAGGGCCGATCTCGTCGCGGCCGGGGGTGAAGTCGGTGGGGCAGGTGCGGGTGCCGAAGGGCGAGGGGTACGCGCGTGTCGAGGGGGCGCGCGGCGAGGTCGGCTGCTACATCGTCAGCGACGGCGGCCCCAAGCCCTACCGGATGAAGTGGCGCGGCGCGTCCTTCTCGAACCTCGCCGTGCTGCCGCACATCGTCCCGGGCCACAAGGTGGCGGATGTCGTCGCGATCATGGGCTCGGTGGATCCCGTCTTCGGCGAGGTTGATCGGTAGCCACCATGCGAAGCGACATGCGGAACGGAGCCGGGTCGCACCTCGTCTCAGGCCACCCACGGATGACACCGGCCTCGCGGACCTCGGTCCAATGACCCTGCCGCCGGTCGCCTGGTACACGCTCGAGGCGTTCATCGTCCTGAACGCGATCATCCTGCTCGTGACCTACGTGACGCTCCTCGAGCGCAAGTTCGCGGCGCGGATGCAGTCGCGGATCGGCCCCTACTACGTGGGCCGCCCGCACGGGTGGCTCCAGCCGATCGCGGACGCCCTCAAGCTCATGATCAAAGAGGACATCGTCCCGGCGGCCGCCGACCGCGGCGTCTATAACCTCGCCCCGATCGTGTTCCTCGTGCCGTGCATGCTGATCTTCGCGACGATCCCGTTCGCCCCGGAGCTCGGCGTCGCGGACCTCAACATCGGCGTGCTGTTCTTCCTGGCGGTCTCGTCGCTCGAGATCGTCGGGCTCTTCATGGGCGGCTGGGGGTCGAACAACAAGTACGCGCTGCTGTCGGCGATGCGGGCCGTCAACCAGATCATCTCGTACGACCTCCCGTTCGTCTTCGCGGCGCTCGTTCCCGTGCTGCTCGCGGGCTCGCTCCAGATGTCGGCGATCGTCACCGCGCAGGAGGGGCTCTGGTTCGTCTTCTACCCGCTCATCGGTCAGCTCGCGTTCCTCGCGTACCTGGTCGCGACGCTCGCCGCCGAGAACCGCGTGCCCTTCGACATCCTCGAGGCCGAGTCGGAGCTGGTCGCCGGCTTCCGCGTCGAGTACAGCGGAATGAAGTTCGCGTTGATCCAGCTCGCCGAGTACGCCCACATGCTGGGGACGAGCTTCCTCGGGGCGCTGCTCTTCCTCGGCGGCTGGCTCGGCCCCGGCCCGGCGTGGCTCGGCCCGCTGTGGTTTCTCGGAAAGGCGGTGCTGATCTTCCTGCTCGTCACGTGGGTGCGCTGGTCCTTCGTGCGGATTCGCGTGGATCAGATCCTCGCGATCTCCTGGAAGCTCCTGCTGCCTGCGACGATCGTCCTCCTGCTCGCGACCGGGCTCGTGGTCGCCACGCGAGGCGCCGGTGGCCCGTAACGGGGGCCGGCCCGCGTCGGGGTTCTGGCGCGAGACGGCCCAGCTCGTGGGCGCCGTGGGCCGGGCGATGGGGATCACGCTACGGAACCTCTTCCGACAGCCGGTGACGGTGCGCTATCCGGACGTCCCGCGGCCGTACCCGGACCGTTTCCGGGGAATCCTGGCGCTCACCTACGACCCCGAGACCGGCGAGGAAAACTGCATCGGCTGCCGGCTCTGCGAGTACGTCTGCCCGCCCCAGGTCATCAAGGTCGAGATGCTCAAGCGGGAGAAACGGAACTATGCGAAGACCTTCACGCTCGAGCTCTATGCGTGCGAGTTCTGCGAGCTGTGCGTGCAGGTGTGTCCGACCGACGCGATCGTCATGCTGAAGTCGTTCGATCTCGCCACGGCGGATCGCCGCGATCTGCTGCTCGACAAGGACCGCCTCCACGCCCTCGGGCGGGAGTTCGAGCCGTCGTGGGCCACGGGGAACAGGCTGCGCGACATGCAGGCGCCCCCGAAACCGGTGCGGGCCGAGGCCAAGGGAGAAGCGAAGGAGCCCGCCGAGTGACGCTCGAGGCGGTGGGGTTCTGGGTGGTAGCCGCGGTGCTACTGGCCTCGAGTCTCGCCGTCGTGCTCACCCCCAACCTCTTCCACGCCGTCCTCTATCTCGCGGCGGTGCTCGTCACGACGGCCGTCGTCTTCCTCCTGCTGGGGTCACCCTTCCTCTTTGCCGTCCAGCTCCTTCTCTACGCGGTCGGCGTGATGACGATCGTGGTCTTTGCGATCATGCTGACCGAGCGGCTGATCGGCGAGCGCATCGTGCAGACGAGCCGCCACCTCCTGAACGGCGCCGTGGTCGCCGCGGCCGTGTTCGTCGGTGTCGCTGGCTTCCTCATCCGCGCGCCGCGCCTCGTCCCGCATCCGGCGGCCGCGGCGGACGCGACCCCCGCGATCGGCCGGGCGCTCGTGGGGCCGTTCGCCGTCACGCTCGAGCTGCTCGGGCTGCTCCTGGTCGTCGCCCTTCTGGGCGCGCTCTACTTCGCGAGGACGGACGAGTGAGCCTGAACGCGTACCTCACCCTCGCCGCGCTGATGTTCGTGATCGGCCTCTTCGGCGTCCTCACGCGGCGCAACGCGATCGGGATCCTGCTCGGCATCGAGCTGATGCTGAACGCCGTGAACATCAACCTGGTGGCCTTCGCCCGCTTCCACGGCGACCTCCTCGGGCTGATCTTCACGCTCTTCACGATCGCGATCACGGTGGCCGAGGTCGCGGTGGGGCTGGCGATCGTCATCGTGATCTTCCGCGTACGGCGGACGGTGGAAGCGGACCGCCTCGACCTGCTCCGAGGCTGACGCGCGATGAGCGCGGTCGTCTGGCTGCCACTCCTCGTCCTGGGTGTCCCGTTCGCGAGCTTCGTCCTCCTCGCGGTCGTGGCCCCCCTGCGTCGCGCCGGGCGAGTGGCGGGCGGCGTCTCGATCGGGGCGATCGCCGTGGCGTTCCTCGGCGCGCTCGTCGTGTGGCGCGAGGGGTTCAGCAACGAGGCGACGTGGGTGTGGATCCCGGCCGACGAGGGTCCGATGGCGACGGTCGGCCTGCTGGTGGATCCGCTCGCGAACGCGATGCTCGTGCTGGTCACGCTCGTCTCGCTCCTCGTGCAGCTCTACTCGCTCGCGTACCTCGGCGACGAGCGGGCGCCCGCCCTCGGGCGGTACTACACCTACCAGTCACTCTTCGCGTTCTCGATGCTCGGGCTCGTCCTCTCCCCATCCTTCGTCCAGATGTTCGTGTTCTGGGAGTTGGTGGGCCTGTGCTCCTACCTCCTGATCGGCTACTGGTACGCGCGGCCGTCCGCCGCGCGTGCGGCCGTGAAGGCCTTCTGGATCACCAAGCTCGGCGACCTCGGGTTCGTCATCGGGATCGTCATGCTCTGGGCCGCGACGGGCACCTTCGAGTTCCACGCGCTCTTCGCGAAGGCGCAGGAGCACGCGCTGGCGATCGACGGCCTCGGGACGATCATGTTCCTGATCTACCTTGGCGCGATGGGCAAGTCGGCCCAGTTCCCGCTCCACGTGTGGCTCCCCGACGCGATGGAGGGGCCCACGCCCGTCTCCGCGCTGATCCACGCCGCGACGATGGTCACCGCCGGCGTGTTCATGGTCGCCCGCGCGCAACCGCTCTTCGCCCTCGTCCCCGACGTCCTGGCGCTCATCGGTTGGGTCGGCGCCTTCACGGCCCTGCTGGCGGCGACGCTGGCGTGCGTGGAGAACGACATCAAGCGCGTCCTCGCGTACTCGACGGTGTCGCAGCTCGGCTACATGATGGCCGCGGCCGGCGCCGGCGCGACGTACGCGAGCGTGCTCCACCTCCTGACGCACGGCCTCTTCAAAGCGCTCCTGTTCCTGGGCGCGGGCGCCGTGATCCACGCCGTGGGGACGAACGACATCTTCCGGATGGGCGGACTCTTCCGCGCGATGCCGCAGACCGGCGTCGTCTTCATCGTGGGCACGCTCGCGCTCGCCGGGCTGCCGCCCCTCGCGGGCTTCTTCTCCAAGGAGGCGATCCTCGCCGGCGTCTGGGAGGCGGACATGACGTGGCCGTTCCTCATGCTCACGCTGACGGCGCTCCTGACCGGCTTCTATATGTTCCGCGTCGTCTTCGTGACGTTCTTCGGCCGGGCGCCCGCGGCCGGCCACCCGCACGAGCCGCCCTGGACGATGCGCGGCCCGCTCTGGGTCCTCGCCGCGCTCACCGTCGTCGTGGGCCTGAGGCTCGCGACGGCGGGCGGCGGGGTCCCCCACGGCCCCGGCTGGCTGGCGCCGCTGTCGGTGGCGGCGTCACTCGGCGGGATCGTGCTCGCCTGGGCCGCGTACCAGCGTGGCGCGGTCGACCCCGGGCGCCTGGCGGCGACGTTCCCGCTCTCGGTCATCGACGTCCTCGCACGACGCCGTTACGGCCTCGACGCGCTCTACGCCGGGCTCTACCGGGGCTTCCTCCTCGGCTTCTCGCGCCTGATCGGGTGGATCGACCGCTACCTCGTCGACGGCGTCCTGAACGTCGTGAGCGCGTGGACGCTGCGCGGCGGCGATCTGCTGCGGCGGATCCAGAGCGGGCACGCGCAGGACTACGTCTATGGCGTCGCGTTCGGCGTCCTCCTGCTCCTCGTCTGGTCGCAGTGGTGGGCGCGATGACGCCACGCGCACCTGTGTCAGGCCGCCTGCGGGTGGAGCCGGCCTCGCGGACCCCGTTACCGATGACGCCACGCGCACCTGTGTCAGGCCGCCTCCGGGTGGAGCCGGCCTCGCGGACCCCGTTACCGATGACGCCACGCGCACCTGTGTCGCGGGCCCTTGGAATGGATAGCGGCGAGCGGAACGCAGCCGGGTCGCACCTCGTCTCGGGCCACCCACCGAAGACGCCGGCCCCGCGGCTCTCGATACCATGACGCCACCGGTGCTGTCGCTCATCACCTGGTCGCCCTTCGTCGGCGCGCTTCTCATCATGTTCACGGCCCGCCACCGCCCGCTCGCGGTGCGGCTGATCGCCGCCGTCGCGACCGGCATCTCGACGCTCGGCTCGCTCTGGATCTACGCCGCCTACGATCGGGAGGCGGCGGGGTTCCAGTTCTACGAGAAGCTGCCGCTCGTGCCGCCGCTCGGCATTTCGTACGAGCTCGGCGTGGACGGGATCAGCGTGCTCCTGGTGCTGCTCACGTCGGTGATCATCCTCGCCGGTGTCTTCGCGTCGTGGACGATCACCGTCCGCGGTCAGGAGTTCTACGCCCTGCTGCTGGCGCTCGTCACGGGCGTGTTCGGTGTCTTCGTGGCGCTCGACCTCTTCGTCTTCTTTCTCTTCTACGAGCTGGCCGTTTTGCCGATGTACCTGCTGATCGGCATCTGGGGCTCGAGCGGCGAGGTCCGCCCGCGCGGCATCTTTGCCTGGGCGTATCGGGAGACCGGCGTCGGGACGAAGGAATACGCGGCGATGAAGCTGACGCTCTACCTGCTCTTCGGGTCGGCGTTCATCCTCGTCGGCATCTTCGCCCTGTACGTCAACGCCGGCGCGTCGTCTTTCTCGTTTGTGGACCTCGAGGGCGTGTCGTTCGCCCCCGCAGTCCAGCGCTGGGTCTTCCTCGCCTTCTACGTGGGGTTCGGGATCCTCGCCGGCATCTGGCCGCTGCACACGTGGTCGCCCGACGGCCACGCCTCGGCGCCCACCGCCGTCTCGATGCTCCACGCGGGCGTGCTGATGAAGCTGGGCGCGTACGGCGTCGTGCGCCTGGGCATGGGGCTCCTCCCCGGCGCCGCCGCGGAGCTCGCGTGGCTCGTGGGCACGATCGGGTGCGTGAACATCGTGTACGGCGCGCTCTCCGCGATGGCGCAGACCGATCTGAAATATGTCATCGCGTATTCCTCCGTCTCGCACATGGGGATCGTCATGCTCGGGGCGGCGACGCTCACCGAGGCGGGGCTCAACGGCTCGGTGTTCCAGATGTTCGCCCACGGCGTGATGACGGGCCTGTTCTTCGCCCTCGTCGGCCTCGTCTACGAGAAGGCGCACTCGCGCGAGATCGGGAAGATGGGCGGCTTCGGCGCCGCGATGCCGGGGATCGCGACCGCGTTCACGGTGGGCGGACTCTCGTCGCTCGGCCTACCGGCGACGGCGGGGTTCGTGGCGGAGCTACTCACGTTCTTGGGTGCCGCGCGCTCCGATCATTGGTGGTGGCTCTTCCCCGCGATCGTGGGCACGTTCCTGACGGCCGTCTACGTGCTGCGGGTCGCCAAGCAGATCTTCTGGGGGCCACCCTCGACGCACTTCCACCACCTCGAGGACGCGCGTGGCCCCGAGTGGGTCGCGCTCGTCCTCCTCGTCGCCGTGCTCGTGCTCTTCGGCATGGCGCCGGGGCTCGCGATCGCACCGGTGGACACCGCGACCACCCCGCTGCTGTCGCGGATCGTGGGGCCCTGACGCCGATGCCGGGCCCCGACGTCGTGCGCGCGTTCGCGCTGGAGATCGGCCTCGGCGCCCTCCTCGTACTCGTCTTCGTCGCGAACCTGTGCATTCGGTCCGTCGACCGGCGCGTGATCGGCTGGATCGCCTCGTGGGGCGTGCTGGTGCTCGCCGTCACGAGCTTTCTCGTGATGCCCGCTCCGCCCGCGCTCAGCGGCATGTTCGTGCAGGACGGCCTCGCGATCTTCGCCAAGCGCCTCTTCCTCGCCGCGACGTTCATCGGGCTGCTCGCCGCCCTCGGGAACGCCCACCCCGCGTTTGTGCGCCGCGCGGGCGAGTACCACCTGCTCATCCTGTCGTCGCTCCTGGGGATGTTCGTCCTCGTGTCCGCGCGCGACCTCATCCTCTTGTTCGTCGCCTTCGAGCTGATGTCGATCCCACTGTACGTGCTGTCGGGCTTCCTCAAACGCCAGGAGGAGGCGGTGGAGGCGGCGCTCAAGTTCTTCCTCGTCGGGAGCGTCTCGTCGGCCGTGCTCGTGTACGGACTCTCCTTCGTCTACGGCGCGGTGCGTTCCACCGACCTCGCGACGGTGGCGCAGGCCTCCACAGGGATCCAGCCATTTCTGACGCTCGGTCTCCTCACGGCGTTCGCAGGCTTCGCGTTCAAGATCGCCGCATTTCCGTTCCACATGTGGGTGCCAGACACGTACGAGGCTGCGTCCACGCCGTTCGTCGCGTGGCTCAGCGTCACGCCGAAGGCGGCGGGCTTCGTGGCGCTGTTCCGCGTCTATCTGGAAGGCGCGGGCGACCGGGCGGCCATGTGGATGCCGCTCGCCGCTGGCCTGGCGACGCTCACGATCGTGGCGGGCAACCTCATGGCGCTCCCCCAGCAAAACACGAAGCGGTTGCTCGCATACTCCGGGATCGCCCACATCGGCTACATGCTCGTCGGCTTCGCCGCCACCTCCGCGTCGGGCGTCGCGATGGTGCTCTTCTATCTGGTCACCTACGTCTTCGGGAACATGGGCGCGTTCCTGGTCGTGGAGGCGGTGGCGCGCTCCGAGGGCTCGGAGGCGACGGCGGCCTTCCGCGGGCTCGCCCAGCGCTCGCCGCTCCTCGCCCTCGCGATGCTGCTGTTCCTGCTCTCGCTCGGCGGGATCCCGTTCGTCGCGGGGTTCTGGGCGAAGCTCTACGTCTTCTGGGCGGCGGCGTCGGCCGGCCTCTACTGGCTCGTCCTCGTCGGCGCGGTCCTCTCGGTCGTCGCGCTGTTCTACTACCTGGTCGTCGCCAAACGCATGTACATCGAGCCGCCCGAGCGGCCCGAGCGGGTCCGCCTGTCCACGACGCTCGCGCTCGCCGTGCTCCTCTGCGTGGCGGGCGTCGTCGTCCTCGGCGTGTATCCCACGCCCTTGGTGATGGCCGCGCTCCGCGCAGCGGCGCCCCTCTTCTAAGCAGCGGAAATCGCAGAAATCTCGCGGCTCAACGCGAACGATTGACGCGCAGGGTCATCGCGCGTAAGGTATGTACCGACTGGTTGGTACAAATGGCCACGAAGACGGCGGCGAGCGGAATCAAGGCCAGGGACGGGCGGTCGACGCGCGAGGCGATTCTCGAGGCGGCGAGCCGCCTGATCCATGTGCACGGTTACAACCACACGTCGCTCGACGACGTGCTCCGAGAGAGCGGCGTCGGCAAGGGCAACTTCTACTACCACTTCAAGAGCAAGGAAGAGCTCGGCTACGCCATCCTCGATCAGGCCATCGCCTCTTTTCTCGCCGAGACGCTCGAGCCATGCTTCTCGGACCCCGGACGCCGGCCGCTCGCGCAGATCCGGTGTTTTTTCGACCGGGTGCACGAGATCCAGCGCGAGCAGAACTGTGTGGGGGGGTGCGCGTTCGGCAATCTCGCGGCGGAGCTCTCGGACGTTCACGAAGGGTTCCGCACGCGCCTGGCCGTCGTCTTCAGCGCCTGGCATGAGCGGCTGACCCAGGCGCTTCACGAGGCGCATCGCCGCGGCGACCTTCACGATGGTTGCCGGCCGGAGGCGGTCGCGCACTTCCTCGTCGCCTCGCTCGAAGGCGCCATCCTCTTGACGAAGCTCACCAAGGACATCGCCGTCATGGAGCAGTGCGTGACCGAGATGAATCGCTACCTGTCGCTGTACGAGCTCGGAGCATGACGACGATGGGGACGCGGAAAGTCGACACCGACGCGGCGCTCGTCGAAGCGCTCCGGCGCGACGACCCGGAGGCCCCCGAGCTCCTCGTGGAGACGTTCGGCGACCGGGTGTACCGTCTCGCGCTGCGCATCACGGGGTCGAACGAGGACGCGGAGGAGGCGGCACAGGACGCGCTCTGGACGGCGGCGCGCAAGATCCACACCTTCAAGGGCGAGTCGGCGTTCGGGAGCTGGCTGTACCGCATCGCCGCGAACGCGGCCTACCAGAAGCTCCGCGCGCGGAAGGCGAAGGCCCACGAGGTCGCCCTCGATGACGTGCTGCCCTCGCTCGACGGCGACGGCCAACACTTCGAACCGATGGACGACTGGTCGAATCGCGTGGACGAGCAGACCTTGCAGGGCGAGCTCCGGCACGTGCTCACCGACGCGATCGACGCGCTGCCCGACGACTACCGTACGGCCCTGGTGCTGCACGACGTCGAGGGGCTGTCGAACCCGGACATCGCCGCGTCGCTCGGCATCAGCCTGCCGGCGGTGAAGTCACGGGTGCACCGCTCGCGCCTGTTCGTGCGCAAGCGCCTCGCCGAGTACATGAAGAGCGCGTAGAGCGTCCGGCGGTCCTTGTTTCGGGCCACCCAGTTGACGCGAGGCGTCGCCGTGTGGTCAGATGGGTCCTCGTCGCTATTCTCGATTCAGGAAGGTCTGGGTCCATGGAAGCGGTTATCGCAACCGGCGGCAAGCAGTACCGCGTGGCGGCGGGACAGGTCATCTCGGTCGAGAAGCTGCCCGGCGAGAAGGGCGCGTCCATCGAGTTCCGGGCCGTGCTGCTCGTGGCGCGCGACGGGGAGGTCATCGTGGACCCGAAGGCGCTCACGGGCGCCCGGGTTTCCGGCGAGGTCGTCGGCCAGGGACGCGGACGAAAGGTCAAGGTCGTGAAGTTCAAGCGCCGGAAGAACTACCGGCGTCATCGCGGCCACCGGCAAGCGGCGACGACGGTCCGCATCACCAAGATCGAGGTCTGAGCGTCGCATGGCTCACAAGAAGGGTGTCGGCAGTTCGCGGAATGGGCGGGATTCCAATCCACAGATGCTTGGCGTCAAGCGCTTCGCCGGACAGTTCGTGACCGGCGGCTCCATCCTCGTCCGCCAGCGCGGCACGCGCTTCAAGCCGGGTTTCAACGTGGGGCTGGGCTCGGACGATACACTGTTCGCCAAGGTGGACGGCTACGTCCGGTTCGCGCGGCGTGGAGACTCGCGCTACGTGAGCGTCGCTCCCGAGCGCGCGTGACCTCCGGCGGGCCGCCCCCAGGCCCGCGTGGGTGGGTATGTTCGTCGACGAGACCGATATTTTCGTCAAGGGCGGCGATGGGGGCGCCGGCTGCGTCAGCTTCCGCCGCGAGAAGTACGTCCCGCGCGGCGGTCCCGACGGCGGTGACGGCGGCGACGGCGGGAGCGTCTGGCTCGAAGCCGATCCCGCGCTGACGACGCTCCTCGACTATCACTACCGACGCCACTACCACGCCGAGCGTGGTCAGCACGGCGAGGGCGCGAACCGCCACGGCGCGAGCGGCGCCGACCTCGTCCTCAGGGTCCCCATCGGCACCGTCGTCGCCGACCGCACCACCGGCGAGCGGCTCGGGGATCTGACGGCGCCGGGCCAGCGGCTCCTCGCGGCCCGGGGCGCCCGGGGTGGGCGCGGCAACGCGCGCTTCGCGACCTCGACCAACCGGGCGCCGCGGCGCGCCGACCTCGGACGTCCGGGCGCCGAGCGGTGGCTCCGCCTCGAGCTCAAGCTCCTCGCCGATGTGGGCGTCATCGGGTTTCCCAACGCAGGCAAATCGACGCTTGTCTCACGGGTGTCCGCGGCCAAACCAAAGATCGCCGACTATCCGTTCACGACGCTCGCGCCGACACTCGGCATCGTCCGCGTGGACGACGAGTGCACGTTTGTGATCGCCGATCTGCCGGGCCTCATCCCGGGCGCCGCGGAGGGCCGGGGCCTGGGTCACCAGTTCCTCCGACACACCGAGCGGACACGGCTGCTCCTGCACATCCTCGACCTCGATCCGCAAACCGCGCGCGAGCCCATCGACGACCTCCTCGTGATCAACCGGGAGCTCGCGGCATACTCGCCGGAGCTCGCCGAGCGCCCGCAGATCGTCGTGGCCAACAAGGTCGACCTCCCGGACGCCCTGGCGCGATACCGGGCGATCGAGCTCCACTGCGCTGCGCACGGCCTCCCGTTCCAGGCGATCTCGGCGGTCACGGGCCAGGGGCTCGCCGAGCTCCTGCGGGTCGTCCAGCAGAAGCTGGAAGCGCTCAAATGGGCGCGGGTCGCAAGCTAGGCCGCGTCCGCCGCCTCGTGGTGAAGGTCGGGAGCGGGCTCGTGACCGAGGCCGGCGCCGGGGTCGCGCCAGACCGCGTCGCGGCGCTCAGCGCGGAGATCGCGGGCGTGCGCGAGGGGCGCCGCGTGGTGCTGGTGACCTCGGGGGCCATCGCGACCGGGGTGGCGCGTCTCGGGCTCGCCGAGCGGCCGCGCTCGATCCCCGAGAAACAGGCCGCGGCGGCCGTCGGCCAGTCGGCGCTCATGTGGCAATACGAGGCCGCCTTCTCGCGCCACCGGATCCCGGTGGGGCAGGTGCTCCTGACCGCGGAGGACGTCAAAGACCGCGCGCGCTACCTCAACGCCCGCAACACGCTCGACGCTCTCCTCCGATTCGGCGTCCTGCCGATCGTCAACGAGAACGACACGGTCGCGGTGGAAGAGATCAAGGTCGGCGACAACGACAACCTCAGCGCGCTCGTCGCCTCGCTGGTCGACGCCGACCTCTTGGTGCTCCTCACCGACGTGGACGGCCTCTACACCGACGACCCCACCGTGAACGCGCGGGCGCGCAAGCTCGAGACCGTCGAGGCGGTGACGGACGAGATCGCGCGGCTCGCGCGTGACCGAACCGGCGGCGTCTCGGTGGGCGGGATGGTGACGAAGCTCCAGGCGGCGCGCAAGGCCGCCGCCGCCGGCGTGCCGATGATCATCGCGAGCGGCCGCGCGCCGGGCGTGCTGGGCCGCATCCTGGCCGGTGAGCCCGTCGGGACTTACTTCGCACCCAAAGCCGCGCGCCTGACGGCGCGCAAGCGCTGGATCGCGTTCGCCGTGCCGCCCCAGGGTAAGCTGACCGTTGACGCGGGGGCGCTCCAGGCATTAACTCAGCATGGCAAGAGCCTCCTGCCTTCGGGCATCATCGAGGTCGAGGGGGACTTTGCCTCCGGCGAGGTGGTGACGCTGCTCGCGGGGGCGACCGGCCGGGAATTCGCGCGGGGGGTGGTGAACTTCGACGCCGACGAAGTGCGCCAGATCCGGGGCGCGAAGACGAAGGAGATCGAGGGGCGGCTGGGTTACCGGAGCTTCGACGAAGTGATCCACCGCGACAACCTCGTGATCCTCTAGGGGGGCGCTAGACCATGGACGTTCGCGACCTCGTGCAGGCCAAGGCCCGCGCCGCCCGGGACGCCGCGCGCGTGCTGGCGCTCTGCCCGACGAAGATCAAGAACGACGCGCTCGCGCAGATGGCCCACGGGCTCGTCGAGAAGTGCCCGGCGCTGCTCGAGGCCAACCGAGTCGACGTCGAACGGGCGCGGACCCGGGGCGCGGCGCGGGCGTTCCTCGATCGCCTGACGCTGACCGAGACCCGCATCGAGGAGATGGCGCAGGGGCTGCGCGAGATCGCCGCGCTCCCGGACCCCGTCGGGACGGTGGTGGAGGCGTGGGGGCGGCCGAGCGGCATCGAGATCACGCGCGTCCGCGTCCCGCTGGGTGTCGTCGGCTTCATCTACGAGTCGCGGCCGAACGTGACCGCCGACGCCGCCGGCCTGTGCCTCAAGTCGGGCAACGCGGCGATCCTTCGGGGCGGGAGCGAGGCGATCGAGTCGAACACGATGATCGCGGCCGTGCTCGCCAAGGCCGTGGACAAAGCGGGCGGGCCCGCCGACGCGATCCAATTCATCGACACCACCGACCGCGAGGCGGTCGCGGCGCTCCTGGAGCTCGCCGGCCTCGTCGACCTGATCATCCCGCGCGGCGGCGAGGAGTTCGTCCGCTGGGTCGCTGCGCGCTCGCGCGTGCCCGTGCTCAAGCACGACAAGGGTCTCGTGCACGTGTTCGTCGACGCCTCGGCCGATCTCGCGATGGCCGTGGCGATCGTGCTGAACGCGAAGGCGCAGCGGCCGAGCGTCTGCAACGCCCTCGAGACCCTGCTGGTGCACCGCGAGATCGCCCCGCAGCTTCTGCCCCCCCTCGCCGCGCGCCTCACGGAGGCGGGCGTGGAGCTGCGCGGCTGCCCGCGGACGCGCGCGCTCGTCCCGTCCATCCGTCCGGCGACCGAGGCGGACTGGGACACGGAGTACCTCGACCTGATCCTGGCGGTCCGGGTCGTGGACGACCTCGACGCGGCGATCGCGCACGTCCAGCGCCACGGCACGGGCCTCGCCGAGGCGATCGTGACCAACGACCTGGCCAACGCGCGGCGCTTCACGCGCGAGGTCGACGCGGCCGCCGTTCTCGTCAACGCGTCCACCCGGCTCGTGGACGGCGGGCAGTTCGGCATGGGCGCCGAGATGGGGATCTCCACCTCTCGCGTCCACGCCCGCGGCCCAGTCGGTGTCCGTGAGCTGACGACGACGAAGTTCGTCGTGGTCGGCGACGGCCAGGTGAGGGAGTAGTGCGACTCCTGCTACCTCGGATGTCGGACTAGGCTTGGCCCGGACGGCGGTCTTCGGCGGGTCGTTCAATCCGATCCACTACGGGCACCTCCTCCTCGCCGACGAGGTGCTGGACGCCCTCGCCCTCGACCGGATCCTCTTTGTGCCGGCCGCCATCCCACCGCACAAGTCGCCCGCGTACCTGGCCCCGGCGGCGGACCGGTACGCGATGGTGGAGCTCGCGGTGGTCGGGCACCCGAAGTTCGCCGTCTCCGACCTTGAGCTGCGTCGCGCGGGCCCGTCGTACACCGTCGACACGCTCGAGGCGCTCCGCATCCCGCGCGAGGACGTGTTCCTCATCGTGGGCTCCGAGACGTTCCTGGATCTCCTCACGTGGCGCGAGCCACGGCGGGTCGCCCGGCTCGCCCGCATCGTCGTCGTGCCGCGGGTGGGGAGCGCCTTCGACCCCGAGAGCGACGCGGTGCGGAAGGTGGTGCGCGAAATCGGCCTCGAAGCGATCGACGAGGAACCGCTGATCGTGCGCGCGACGTCCCTGCCGATCTCGGCGTCGGACCTGCGGCGCCGCGTGCGCGAGGGGCGGTCGGTGGCCTACCGGTTGCCCGAGTCGGTCGCCGCGTACATCCAGGCCAAGCGGCTCTACCGGACCGGGGGGGCGTGACGAGGCCCACGGCCGAGCGCAAAGTCCGCCGCGCCGCACGCGCCGCGCTCGACAAGCGCGCGACGGACCTGGTCGTGCTGGACGTGCAAGGGCTCTCGAGCGTCACGGACTATTTCCTCGTCTGCAGCGGCAAGTCCACGACCCATATGAAGACGATCACGGACGCGATCCGCGCGGAGCTCAAGAGCGACGGGGTGCGGCCCCTCCACGCCGAGGGCGTCGCCGAGAGCGGCTGGATCCTGCTCGACTACGGCGACGTGCTGATGCACGTCTTCCTGGAGGAGACCCGCGTGTACTACGCGCTCGAGCGGCTCTGGGGCGACGCGCCGCCGGTCTCGCTTGACGGCTCGTGACCGCCGGAGCCGTGAAGATCTTGCACGCTCCCCGGACGCGTGTTAGCGTTCCAATCTTAAGTGCGCATCATCGGAGTCGTGAGGGAGGTCCGGATGCGAAAGGATCGGCTGGCGTACTTCAGGAAGCGGCTGCTCGAGAAGCAGCGTCAGTTGGCGGACGAGGTCGGCCGGACGGCGCTCTACGGCAAGGACCAGGAAGACGACTCGATCAAGGACCTCGGCGACCAGGCAAATACCGCGTACAACCGGGAGTTCTTCTTCGAGCTCGGCAACGGCGATCGGCGCTTGCTGCGCGACGTCGTGTCCGCCCTGCAGAAACTGGAGGACGGCGCCTTCGGCGCGTGCGAGCGCTGCGGCGAGGCGATCTCCGAGAAGCGACTCGAGGCGTTGCCGTTCGCGCGCTACTGCATCGACTGCCAGCGGGTCATCGAGCAAGAGGAGCGCATGGCCACGGGCTAGGCGCGCGCGGCGCTGCCCCACGATGCCAGCCGCGCGCGCGCCCGTCCTCGCCGTGACGGTGCTCTCCTCGCTCCGCACGCTCTTTTCGGTCGGCTTCGACCTCAAGCGCCTCTTCGACCGGTACCGGCCTTCCCCGCCCGGCCAAGACGACCCCGAAGCCGCGGTACTGCTCGCTCGGGCCGACGCGGTCCGCCGAGCGGGACGGCACCAGGAAGCGGGGACGCTGTACCGGCAGCTCCTCCAGACCCGGCGAAGTCACCTCGGTGCGCTACGCGGTCTGCGCGACCTCGCCGCCGAGGCCAGGCAGTGGGGGGAGGCGCTCGAGCTCCAGCAGCGCATCGTCGGCGCGGTGGGGCCCGCCGAACGCTCGTCCGAGACCGAGTGGCTGGCGATCCTCTACTACGAGCTCGGCCGCGCCGAGCTCGCCCGCTCGAACACCGCCGCGGCGCTCGCCCACCTGAAAAGCTCGGTCCGCACGGACCGCGCGTTCCTCCCCGCGGCGCTCGCCCTCGGCGACGCCTACGAGGCCAGCGGCGACCGCCGCGAGGCGATGCGCGTCTGGGAGCGCGCCGCCGAAGGGCAACCGGTGCTTCCCCTCTTGGTCCGGCTCGAGCGCTGCTTTCGCGAGGAGGGGCGGCCGAGCCGGATGATCGCGCTCTACCGGCAGGCCCTGGAGAAGGCGCCCGACGAGCTCGCGCTCGCCGTCGCGCTCGGCCGCGTCTTCTTCGAACTCGAGATGCTGGACGAAGCCACCGACCAGTTCGAGAAGGTCGAGGTGCGGGCCCCGGACCTGGCGGTGGTGCACGCGTACCTCGGCGCGGTGTTCGAGCGGCGCGGCGAGACGCAGGCGGCCTTCGAGGAGTATCGGCGCGCGCTCCAGCTCGGGCACGCGTTCGACTGGCCGCACCGGTGCGCGGCGTGCGGGGCCGCGAGCGAGCTCTGGCAGGACCAGTGTCCCGGCTGTCGCCGCTGGAACACCCTCCGTCCCGTCCGCGGCTGATCCCCTTGTCACTCGCGGTCCTCCCGAGACTCGCGACCGCGGCGCTGGATCTCGTCTTCCCGGCCCTCTGCCCCGTGTGTGCGACACGGCTCGGCCCGCGTCGCCGAGACCCTCTGTGCGGACTGTGCTGGGACGCGATCGACCGCATCGAGCCGCCGTTCTGCGATCGATGCGGTGTCCCGATGCCGCTGCGTGAGCTGCCGGCGAGCTCGGGGCTGGGTGCGCGTCAGCGTGACCGCGGTTCGAGCGCGGGCTTTGCCCGCGCAACCCTTCCTGCGGGTGTCTCGGAGGGGGCCATCGGCGCCGTTCGGCGCCCCTTCGATGAACTGGAGGAGGGTTCCCCGCTTCCCGCCGTCGGCTCGACGTGCGCGGTCGACGGGCCGGCGTACCCCGTCCGCTCGGAGGACCCGCCGTCCCCCGTCGTCTGCGCGCAGTGCACGGCGAACCCGCCGGTCTACGATTTTGCGCGGTCGGCGGCGGTCTACGGCGGCGTGATGCGGGAGGCCTTGCATCGGTTCAAGTTCGGTGGCCGACGCGCGCTGGCCAGGCCGCTGGCCGACCTGGCCTTCGAGCAATGCGGCGCCTCGCTCCCCGACGGGATCGTCGCGGTCGTCCCCGTGCCGCTCGCCCGCGATCGGGAATGGGAGCGCGGCTTCAATCAGGCGGCCCTCCTCGCCGAGCGCGTCGCGAAGCGCCTCGACGTCCCCATTCGGACGGGCTGGCTCGCGCGTCAGCGCGCGACGCGGCCGCAGAGCGACCTTCCCGCCGCCGAGCGCTCGGCGAACGTCCGCGCCGCGTTCCGGGCGACGCCCGCCGTCGCGGGGCGCCACGTCCTGCTGGTCGACGACGTGCTGACGACGGGCGCCACGCTCGCCGAGTGCGCGCGGGCGCTGCGCGCGGCCGGGGCCCGCTGTATCGGCGCGCTGACAGTTGCCCGTGTCTGCTGAGCCGCCGTATAATCTCCACCGAGCGGTTGTGACCGACGGTCGGCCGTCCCCACAAGGAGCCCTTCCATGAGCATTCGAGTCGGCGTCAACGGGTTCGGTCGCATCGGACGCGTCTTCTTCCGCACGACCCTCGGGTCACCGGACATCGAGGTCGTCGGCGTCAACGACCTGGCCGACGCCAAGACGCTCGCGCACCTCCTGAAACACGACTCGGTCCACGGCGCCCTCGCGGGCGACGTCCGCACGAAGGACGAGTCGATCTTCGTGAACGGGCGCGAGATCCGCGTGTGCGCCCAGAAGGACCCGGCGGCGCTGCCATGGAAGGAGCTCGGCGTGGACGTCGTGGTCGAGTCCACCGGCGTCTTCCGCGACACCGCGACCGCCTCGAAGCACCTCCAGGCGGGCGCCAAGAAGGTGATCATCACCGCGCCCGCCAAGGATCCGGACGTCACGATCGTGCTCGGCGTCAACGAGCAGGCCTACGACCCCGCGAAACACCGGATCGTGTCGAACGCCTCGTGCACGACGAACTGTTTGGCGACCACCGTCAAGGTGCTCGACGACAAGTTCGGCATCAAGCGGGGGTTCGCCTCGACCGTGCACTCCTACACGACCGACCAGCAAGTGCACGATTTCCCCCACAAGGACCTGCGCCGGGCCCGGGCCGCCGCCCTCAGCATGATCCCGACGACGACGGGGGCGGCCACCGCGGTCGGCCTCGTGTTGCCAAAGCTCAAGGGCAAGCTCGACGGCATTTCGATCCGTGTGCCGACCGCCAACGTCTCCGTCGTGGACCTCGTCGCCGAGCTCGGCAAGCCCGCATCCGTCGCCGCGGTGAACGACGCCTTCCGCGAGGCGGCGGCGGGCCAGCTCCGGTCCATTCTCGACACCACGGACGAGGAGCTGGTCTCCTGCGACTTCAATGGCAACCCTCACTCGTCGATCGTCGACCTGCCCTCGACGGCGCTGATCGAGGGGAACCTGGTCAAGGTCCTCGCCTGGTATGACAACGAGTGGGGATACTCGTCCCGGGTGCGCGACCTCATCCGCTTCATCGGCAAGACCCTCTAATTGCCCAAGCTGACGCTCGAGCGGCTCGATCTGGCTGGCAAGCGCGTGTTCATCCGCGCGGACCTCAACGCCCCGCTCTCCTCTGGCCAGGTCGCCGACGATACGCGGCTGCGTGCGGCGGTGCCGACGATCCAGCACGCGCTCAAGGCCGGCGCGGCCGTCGTGCTCGCCTCGCACCTCGGGCGGCCTGGGGGAAAGGCTGCACGCGAATACTCTTTGCGTCCGGTCGCCGAGCGGCTCGAGGCGCTCGTGGGCCAGCGGGTGGAGCTGGCACCGGACTGTGTGGGCCCGGACACGCTCGCGCGCGCGCAGGCGCTCGCCCCCGGGGAGATCCTGCTGCTCGAGAATCTGCGGTTCCATCCCGGGGAGGAGGCGAACGACGACGGGTTCGCTCGTGAGCTGGCCGCCCTCGCCGACTGCTATGTGGACGACGCGTTCGCGGCCGCGCACCGGGCCCACGCGTCGATCGCCGCCATCACGCGCCACCTGCAGCCCGCCGCCGCCGGCCTCCTGATGCAGCAGGAGCTGTCGGCCCTCGGCCGCATCTTCGAGTCGCCCGAGCGGCCGCTCGTCGCGATCCTGGGGGGCGCGAAGGTGTCTGACAAGCTGGCGCTCGTCGAGCACCTGCTCGGGCAGGTGGACGCTCTCTTGGTCGGCGGAGGCATGGCCTTCACGTTCCTCCTGGCGCTCGGCCACGCAGTCGGCCGCTCGCTCGTCGAGGCCGAGCGCGTCGAGACCGCCCGGGCCGCGCTGGATGCGGCGCGCCGCCGGGGCGTTCGCCTGATCCTCCCGCTCGACACGGTCGTCGCCGAGAGCGTGGATAGCGCCTCCGGCCTCGCGGTCGGGATCCGCGGAATCCCGCCCGATCACATGGGGCTCGACATCGGGCCCCGCACGTGCGAAAGCTTCGTCGCCGTGACCCGCAGCGCGAAGACGATCGTCTGGAACGGGCCGATGGGCGTGTTCGAGAAGGCGCCGTTCGCCGCCGGCACGCTCGCGGTCGCGCGCGCCGTCGCCGAGGCGCCGGCGTTCTCGGTCGTCGGCGGCGGGGACACGATCGCCGCCGTCGCCAAGGCCGGCGTGATGGAGCGGATCGGGTACCTCTCGACGGCCGGCGGCGCGTTCCTCGAGTTCCTCGAGGGCCGGCGGCTTCCGGGCGTCGACGCGCTCACCGAGGCGCCCCCATGAGGACGCCGCTCGTCATCGGCAACTGGAAGATGCACGGGACCCTCGCCGAGGCGCGCGCCCTCGCGGGCGCCATCCGCGAGATGATCCGGCGCCCGCGCGGCGTGCAGGTCGTCGTCTGCCCACCCTTCACCGCGCTGGCCGCCGTCGCCGAAGTCCTCGCCGGGGGCCCGATCCAGCTCGGGGCGCAGACGTGTCACCACGAACCGGCGGGCGCGCATACCGGTGAGATCTCGGCGCCGATGCTCGTCGACGTCGGCTGCCGCTGGGTGCTCGTCGGGCACTCCGAGCGGCGCAAGGAGATCGGCGAGTCCGACGAGGTGATCAGCCTGAAGCTCCGCGCGGCCCTGGCCCACGGGCTCACACCGGTCCTCTGCGTCGGCGAGACCGCGGAGGAGCGGCGTCAGGGGTTCACCTTCACGACGGTCGAGGGCCAGCTACGCGCGGGGCTCGCCGGCGTGGCGGCGGGGGAGCTCGGGAAGGTCGTCATCGCCTACGAGCCGGTCTGGGCCATCGGGACGGGCGTCAACGCGACGCCGGGCCAGGCCGGTGAGGTCCACGGGTACTTGCGCGGCCTGCTCTCGGAGCTCGCGTCGAAAGAGGTCGCCCAGGCGGTCCGGATCCTCTACGGGGGCAGCGTCAAGGGCGAGAACGTCGACGCGCTCGTCGCCGAGGCCGAGATCGACGGGGCGCTGGTCGGCGGCGCGAGCCTGAACGCGCAGGGGTTTGTTGCTATCGTGAGACGGGCGGCGCGCGCCGGCGCGGCGTCGAAGGAGTGACGGGATGTACACCGCCCTGATCGTCGTTCACGTCATGGCGTCCTTTGCGATCATGGGGATCGTGCTCCTGCAGGCCGGCAAGGGCGCCGATATCGGATCGGCGTTCGGCGGCGCCGGAAGCCAGGCGGTCTTCGGCTCGATGGGCACGCCCACGGTGCTCACCAAGATCACGGGCGCGATCGCGGTCGTCTTCACCCTCACTTCGTTCAGCCTGGCGCTTCTGGGCGGTGGGCGCAGCAGCTCCGTCGTGCGCGAGACGGCGCCGCCGCCGGCCGCCGCGCCGGGCCCGGCGGCGCCGACACCCGCCGCGCCCGCGCCCCCCACGCCATCGACGCCGTCGCGGTAGCGTGAAGCGCGGCGCTCCGCTCGCTCGGCTCGCGCTGGTCCTGGCGCTGGGTCTCGCCGGCTGCGGGGGCGAGGCCGACAGCGCCGTCGACCACGCGGCGACGAGTCAGAAGCCCGCGTACGGGGATACCTTCATCGAGGCGCTGACGGGCAACATCTCGGGCCTGATCCCGAACATCGTCGGCGACGGGGCCTCGCACACCGTGGCGGCCCACATGTACAACGGGCTCATCACCCACGATCGGGATATCAGCGTCGTTCCCGATCTCGCCGAGTCCTGGATCCTGGCGCGGGACTGCCGCGATCTCACCTTCAGGCTCCGGAACAACGTGCGGTGGCACGACGGCCGTCCGTTCACAGCGGACGATGTCGTGTTTACCTATCGGCTCATGACGCATCCGAAGACGCCGAGCCCCTACAAGGACGACTTCGCCGCGGTGGAGTCGGTCCACGCGGTGGACCCCTACACGGTCCGGGTCCGCTACCGCGAGCCGTACGCGAAAGCGCTCACGATCTGGGGGCAGTCGATGCTCCCGCGACATCTCCTGGAGCCGTATGTGGCCGAGGGCCGACTCCGCGAGGCTCCCCAGAACTTCACGGCTCCGGTCGGAACCGGACCGTACCGGTTCCGCGAGATCCAATCCGGGCAAAAGATCGTGCTGGTCGCCAATCCGGACTACTATGCGGGCGCGCCGTACATCTCGCGGATCGTCTTTCGAGTCATTCCCAGCCAAGCCACGATCTTTCTGGAGCTCAAGGCGAAAGGCATCGATACCGCCACCCTCACCGCGCTCCAGTACAAGCGGCAGACGGATTACCCCGCGTTCGCCAAGGCCTATAACAAGTTCCGCTATCCGGCGAGCATCTACAGCTATCTGGGACTGAACCTGAAAGATCCCCGCTTCGCCGACAAGCGGGTGCGCCAGGCGTTCGCGCACGCGATCAACAAGGGGGATCTCATCGACGGCGTGCGCCTCGGACTGGCGCGGCCGGCGACGGGACCGTACAAGCCCGGCACCTGGGTCTACAACCCCAATGTGCGGACCTACGGGTACGACCCCGCGCGTGCCCGCGCCCTGCTGGCCGAGGCCGGGTGGAAGACGGTCAACTCGGACGGCCTTCTCGTCAAGAACGGCCAGGCCTTCACCTTCGAGCTGCTCACCAGCCAGGGGAGCGACGAGGGGCGGAAGGTCGCCGAGATCGTCCAGGCAAATCTCCGGGATATCGGCATCGGCGTGGAGATTCGGGTGCTGGAGTGGGCGGCCTTCTTGAAGGAGCACATCAAGAAGCGCCGATTCGAGGCGGTGGCGATGGCCTGGAGCATCGGGCTCGACCCGGATCAGTTCGGAATCTGGCACTCCTCGAAGACCGGCCCCGACGAGTTCAACTTCGTTTCCTACAGCAACCCGGAGGTCGACGAGCTCCTCGATCGGGGGCGCATGACGTGCCTCCAGGACGAGCGCAAGCGCGCCTACGATCGCCTGCAGGAGATCCTCGCCGAGGATCAGCCGATCATCTTCCTCTACTTCCGCGACGCGCTTCCGGTCGTCGCCTCCCGTGTCCGCGGCATCCTGCCGGGCCCGATCGGCATCGACTACAACTTCACGGAGTGGTTCGTGCCGAAGCAGCTCCAGCTCTACACCGCGGGGTGATATTCGTGGCGCGTCGCCTGACGTAGCGAATGCTCGCGTACGCGCTGCGGCGCCTCGTTCTCGCCGTCCCCCTCCTGCTCGGGATCACCCTCATCTCATTCGTGGTCATCCATTTGGCGCCGGGCGAGCCGGTGGACCTCCAGACCGGGGATCTGAGCGTCCAGTCGAGCGCTCAGGCCAAGCAGCTCCTGCGCGAGGTGTACGGGCTCGACAAGCCGCTCACCGTGCAGTACTGGAACTGGCTCGGGAGGCTCGCGCGTCTGGACTTCGGGCGCTCCTTCGCGCCCGACGGCCGCCCGGTGCTCCAGAAGATCAGCGAGCGGCTCCCGATCACGCTGCTGCTCAACATCGTCGAGATGCTGATCATCGTCGCGCTCGCCGTCCCGATCGGCGTCCTCTCCGCGACGCGCCAGTACTCGACCTTCGACAAGGTCACGACGGTCTTCGTCTTCGTGGGCTTCGCGACTCCGGACTTCTGGCTGGCTCTGCTCCTCATGATCCTGTTCGGCGTGCAGCTCGGGTGGCTGCCGATCTCCGGGCTGCGCTCGCTCAACTGGGAGTACCTCTCGTTCTGGCGACAGCAGTGGGACTTCCTGGGCCACCTGGCCCTGCCGATCCTCGTCGCGACCTTCGGCGGGTTGGCCGGGTTCTCACGCTACATGCGCCAGTCCATGCTCGAGGTCGTCCGCCAGGACTACATCCAGTCGGCGCGGGCCAAGGGCCTCGCCGAGCCCATCGTGATCGGCAAGCACGCGCTTCGCAACGCGCTGCTCCCGGTCGTCACGATTCTCGGGCTCTCGCTGCCGGGGCTCATCGGCGGGAGCGTCATCGTCGAGTCGATCTTCGCGATCCCGGGCATGGGACAGCTCATGGTGCAGGCGGTCTTCGAGCGTGACTACCCGGTGATCATGGGGAACCTCGTCATCGTCTCGACGCTCACCCTCGTGGCCAACCTCGTCGCGGACGTCACCTACAGCTTCGTCGATCCACGGATCCGCGTCGCCGCGCGGCGGGGACGTCGCTGAGGGCCTTCTGGCGTGCCCTCCGGCGGAACCGCCTCGCGCTGGTGGGCGGGATCGTCGTCGGCGCTCTCGTCCTTCTCGCGATCTCGGCGCCCGTCATCGCGCCGTGGGACCCGAACCGGCCCGACATCCGGAACATCCTCGACGCGCCGTCGAACGCGCACCCGCTCGGGACCGACCAGCTCGGGCGCGACGTGCTGTCGCGCATGCTCTACGGCGCGCGCGTGTCGCTCGCGGTGGGGTTCGTCTCGGTCGGGATCGCGTCGCTGATCGGCGTCCTGGTTGGATCGCTGGCGGGCTACAACGGCGGCCTGACGGACGGCGCGATCATGCGCCTCGTCGACCTGATGCTTGTCTTCCCGCGCTTCTTCCTCCTCCTCGCGGTGCTCGCGTTTCTCCGTCCCTCGATCTGGACGATCATGGCGGTGATCGGCCTCACGGGATGGATGGGCGTGGCGCGGCTCGTCCGCGCCGAGTTCCTCACGCTCAAGGAGCGCGAGTTCGTGATCTGGTCGCAGGCCGTGGGGGCGAGTGGCTTTCGGATCGTCTGGCGCCACATCCTGCCGAACGCGATGGCGCCCGTGCTGGTCGCGATGACGCTCGGCATTCCCGCCGCGATCCTCACCGAGTCGGGCCTGTCGTTCCTCGGGCTCGGCGTGCAACCACCCCACGCGACCTGGGGCAACATCCTCAACGAGGGCAAGGACGCGATTGAGATCGGCTGGTGGTTGTCCGTCTACCCGGGGCTCGCGATTCTGCTCACGGTCCTGTCGTACAACCTCCTGGGCGAGGGGATTCGCGACGCGCTCGACCCACGTCTGCGCCAGAGCATCGGGCGGTTTGTCAGCCGCGTGCGCTAGCGGTATACTTCCGCACTGTTGTAACGGAGCCTGCGCCCGGATCAACACCGCGTGGCGCGGCTCCGTTCCCACGCCGAAGTGGCGGAACTGGCAGACGCGCACGTTTGAGGGGCGTGTGGGGCAACCCGTGGGGGTTCGAGTCCCCCCTTCGGCACCACTCATCTCGGATCTCCGTCCGTGTCGCCAACGCGCTCCGCTCGAGCTCGCGTGATGCACCGCGGAGTTCTCCGTGCGGGCCTGGCAGGAGCCCTCGCCCTCGCTCCCGCGACGGTCCGCGCCGACGCCACCTACGAGATGACGCTCCGGACGTCGGACACGCTCGTCGGTGGGACGGTCGAGCTGGAGGAGCGGATCATCGTCGGCGTCAAGGGCGAGCGGCTGCGCCAGGAGGCGACCGGGAGCCGCTCGGTGGTGACCCGGCGCGGCGCTCGCTACGAGAGGCCGGGCCGCAGTCTCATCCTCGATCAGCTCGACCACGGGCGCCGGTTCGAGATCAACCCGGACGCCGCCACGTATATCGAGGAGACGTTCGCGAACACGCGGCGGCGGCGCGAGGCAGAGCTCGTGGCCGCCGAGAAGGCGCTGGGCATCGATCCCGCCGAGGCGCCCCCGGCGCTCCCGGTGTCGGTCGATCGGACCGGCGAGCGGCTGCGGGTCCAGGGCCGCGAGTGCGAGCGGGTCGTGCTGAAATCGACGCGCGAAGTCGTCGTCGTGGCCGGGCGCGGCGCGCCACAGGCGCAGGCGGCGCCGTCACGGTTCGCGATGACCTTCGATCTCTGCTTCGCCCGCGACGTGCCGGCCGTGGCCGAGGCGCAGGCCCTCGAGGAGCGGATCGGCGACGCCGCCGGACGGCGCGGCCCGACGCTCGACCGCGAGCTCCGCATCTTCGCCCGCCGGCGCGACGTCTTCGCGGTCTTCGAGCTGATGCATCGTCTGCTGGAGCGTGAGCAGCAGCGGCTGGGCGGGGTGGTCCTCCGGTGGAACCGCGTGTTCGTGGGACCCCGCGGGGGCGAGCCCCAGGCGGCGCTCGTCCGAGAGCAGGGCGAGGTCACGCGGATCGAAAGCGGGCCGCTCGACGCGAGCGCGTTCGAGCTGCCGCCCGGGCTCCATCCGCGTCACGCTCCGCCGAACCGTGAGGAGCCTTGACAACGGTCCTCGCCCAATGCTTTATGTTGCGCTGCCGGCTGAGCCGCGCATGCAGGGAGCCCTCGATGAGGAGGCACACCATGAGAAGCGTGACCTGCGTTGCCGTGATGCTGCTCGTCGCCGCCGGCGCGGTGGCGGCCCGGGCCCAGAGCCCTCCGGCGGGGACCCACACCACCGTCACGGACCAGATGCTCTCCAACGCCGCCGCCGACGCCAAGAACTGGCTCTCGTACGGCAAGGATTACGGCAACACGCGCTACACGAGGTCGAAGAAGATCACGAGCCAGAATGTCGGCGCGCTGGTCCCGCGCTGGGTGTACCAGACCGGCGGCCCGATCGGCTCGTTCGAGACCACGCCGCTGGTGGTGGATGGCGTCATGTACCTCACCACGCCGTTCAACCACGCGATCGCGTTGGACGCGCGGACGGGCAAGCAGATCTGGCGTTACGAGCACAAGCAGGGTGCCACGCCGATCATCTGCTGCGGCCCCAACAACCGCGGCCTCGCCGTCGCCTACGGCCGCGTCTACATGGCGACGCTTGATGCCCACCTGGTCGCCCTCGACCAGAAAACCGGCAAGGTGGCCTGGGATGTCCAGGTCGACGACCCCACCGCTGGCTACAGCCTGACGATCGCCCCCCTCGCCTACAAGGGCATGCTCATCGTCGGCAACTCGGGCGCCGAGTACGGTGTTCGGGGGTTCGTCGACGCGTACAGCGCGACCGACGGCAAGCGCGTGTGGCGGTTCTGGACGATCCCCGACACCGGCTGGGAGGGTAAATGGAGCCCGACCACGCCGGAGGGCGAGAAGCTCAACCGCGATCTGGACAAGGAGAAGGCCGACTTCGCCAAGTACAAGGACGCCTGGCAGCGGGGCGGCGGCTCGACCTGGATGACGCCCGCCGTCGACCCGGCGACCGACACGGTCTTCATCATGGTCGGCAACCCGTCACCCGATCTCGACGGCGCGATCCGGCCCGGCGACAACCTCTACACCGAGTCCATGGTCGCGCTGGACATCAAGACCGGGAAGTACAAGTGGCACTACCAGTACGTGCCCCACGACGTGTGGGACCTCGACGCGGTCAGCCCGGCCGTGCTGTTCGAGACGATGGCGGACGGCAAGCGCGTCAAGGCCGTCGGCCACGCCGGAAAGACGGGCTGGTTCTACATCCACGACCGCGCGACCGGCAAGCTCATTCGGAAGTCGCAGGCGTTCGTCCCCCAGGAGAACATGTTCGCGCAGCCGACGGCGACGGGCGTGCGGATGCTCCCCGGAGCCAACGGTGGGTCCGAGTGGTCGCCGGTCGCCTACAGCCCGGACACGCGCATGGTGTACGTCCTCGGCCTGCACCAGCCCATGAACTACATCACGCACTCGACGCCATTCGATCGCGGGAAGCTGTGGCTCGGCAGCGCCTTCGTCGCGATCCCCACCGAGGCGCAGTGGGGGACCTTCACGGCGATCGACGTCAACACCGGGAAGATCGGTTGGCAGAAGAAGCTTCCTGACCCGCTCATCGGCGGTGCTCTCGCCACGGCGGGGGGAGTGGTCTTCACTGGCGGCGACGGCACCGGCACCTTCTATGCCTTCGACGCCAAGACCGGTAAAGAGCTCTGGCGGTTCCAGTGCGGCGCCGGCGTCAACGCCGCGCCGATCTCGTTCGAGGTCGACGGTGAGCAGTTCGTCGCCGTCGCCGCCGGCGGCAACTTCCAGCTTCGCTTCCCGTACGGCGACAGCGTCTTCGTGTTTGGGCTGCCGAAGAGACGGTAGGGCAGGTCTGCTCCACCCCACGGGGAGGCGGCTCGGGCCGCCTCCCCGTGCCATTCCCGCGCTGGCGGGCCTCGTGCTCACGCTGGCGTGCGCGCTCTCTGTCCACGCCGACGAGATCGCTCCCGCGTGGATGCAGGTCGACGCCGACAAGCGCATCGTCCGCCTGCGAATCGTCGGGTCCGCCGACGGCACGAACGGCACGATGAACTTCAACGGCTACGGCAACGGCGAGATGAGCGTGACCGTCCCGCTCGGCTGGACGGTGCACGTAGACTTCGAAAACAAGGGCCTCGCCGCCCTTCCCCACAGCCTCGTGGTCATCGACCCGGTGACGCCGCTCCCGATCGAGGACGGCGCGCCCGCCTTTCCCCGCGCCCTGACGGTCAAGCTCGTGCCCGGCCTCTTGGCCGGAGAGACCGACTCGTTCGAGTTCGTCGCCAACAAGGAGGGGCGCTTCCTCTTCTTCTGCGGCGTCACCGGCCACGGCGTGGCGGGGATGTGGGATTACCTGATCGTGTCGAAGGAGCCCAAGCTCCCGAGTATCCGGGTCACCCGAAAGGGCGCGGGCGGCGCCGAGGAGACGAAGAGCCTCTTCGCCTCCGACGGCCACGCCTGGCGGCGCCTCGGCGAAGGCGAGAAGCTCGCGTTCCTGTCGGGGTTCCTCATCGGCGAGGCGCTCGAGCAGGGGCTGGCCGCTGCCGCCGAGGCACCCATGTCGCCGCCCGCATTCCTTGAAACGCTGCGGAAGGAACGGCGCCTGCGGTTCCCCTTCGCTCCCAGTGTGTACAAGGCGCGCCTGGAGGATTTCTATCACTACCAGGACCGCCTCGACGTTCCGCTCTACCGGGCGCTGTTCCTGGTCAACGAGCACATCGTGCAGGGCAGCCGCCAGTGAACGTGGCCTCTGCGCGCCGCGACCGCGAAGGTGTCTGCCGTCTCGTCCGCCCGTCCGTCCTGGCCGTCGGCGCGCCTCGGCGCTGATCCCGTCCGGCCGCCGCGCCGGTCCGCGAACATCCCCGTATGGCATAATGATTCGGTTTGAGCGAACGGGATCATTGCTGATGACGCACTCACTTCCCGTGATCCAGCCCACGAGCCTCGCCCCCGAGGGGCGCAAGCCGGCCTGGCTCAAGGTCCGCGCCCCCGGCGGCCCGAACTACATGCGCCTCAAGAGCCGCCTGCGCGAGTGGAATCTCCACTCGGTCTGCGAGGAGGCGCGCTGCCCCAACATCGGCGAGTGCTGGGAGGACGCGACCGCGACGTTCATGATCCTCGGCGACGTCTGCACGCGGAACTGCGGCTACTGCGCGATCGCGCACGGCACGCCCGTCTGGGAGGACCGCGAGGAGCCCGAACGGCTCGGCCGGGCGGTGGGCGAGCTGGGCCTCGAATACGTGGTGATCACGTCGGTCAACCGGGACGACCTCGCCGACGGCGGCGCCGCGCACTGGGCCGCGACGGTCCGCGCGGTGCGTCGGCACGCGCCGCGCTGCCGCGTGGAGGTCCTGATCCCCGACTTCCAGGGGCGAACCGCGTCGCTCGAGACAGTGCTCGAGGCGCGACCCGACATCCTGAACCACAACACCGAGACGGTGGAGCGCCTCTACAAGGTCGCGCGGCACGGCGGCCGCTACGCGCGCGCGCTCGGCCTCTTTCGCCACGCGCGCGCGGTCGCGCCAGCGGTCCCGACCAAGTCGGGCCTCATCCTCGGTCTCGGCGAAGAACGGGACGAGCTCATCGCGACGATGCGGGACCTGCGTGGGGTCGGCGTGTCGATCCTGACGCTCGGCCAGTACCTCCGGCCGTCGCCGCAGCACCTGCCCGTCACACGCTACTACCATCCCGACGAGTTCGCCGAGCTCGCGACGGTCGGCCGCGCGCTCGGGTTCACGCACGTCGAGGCGGGGCCGCTCGTTCGCAGCTCCTACCACGCCAAGCGCCAGGCGGATCTTGCCGGCTCGCACCTCATCTCGGGCCACCCACCGAAGGTGCCGGCCCCGCGGCTTTCGTTACAGTGACCGAGGCGCCGATTCTCATGACGTTCGCCTTCGCGGCGCTCGTCGCCGGCGCGCTGCTCGGCATCCCCAAGCTCATCGCGCCGCGGCGCCTGACGCCGGTGAAGGCGGAGCCGTTCGAGTGCGGCATGGACCCGATCGCCGTGCCCGAGGGGCGGTTCGCCATCAAGTTCTCGACGGTCGCCATTTTCTTCATCCTCATCGACATCGAGCTCATGTTCGTCTGGCCGTGGGCGGTGATCTACCGCGAGCTCGGATGGTTCGGGTTCGTGGAGATGATGGTGTTCCTGGGAATCCTCATGCTCGGGTTCCTCTACGTCTGGCGCAAGGGAGGGCTCGATTGGGAATAGGCACCTTCTTCACGTCCAAGCTCGACGAGGCCATCGGCTGGGCGCGGAAATACTCGATCTTCCAGTACCCGTTTGTGACGGCGTGCTGCGGCATGGAGTACATGGCCACGGCGTGCTCGCACTACGACATCGACCGCTTCGGCGCGGGGCTGCCACGCTTCTCGCCGCGGCAGGCCGATGTTCTCTTCGTCGTCGGGACGATCAGCCACAAGATGGCGCCCGTGCTCAAGCGGGTGTACGACCAGATGACCGAGCCGAAATGGGTGGTCGCCTTCGGCGTCTGCACGTGCACGGGCGGCTTCTACGACAACTACGCCACCGTGCAGGGCATCGACACGATCATCCCCGTGGACGTCTACATCCCCGGCTGTCCGCCGCGGCCCGAGTCCGTCATCGACGGGCTCATGAAGCTTCAGGACAAGATCGCCACCCAGGTCCAGAGATTCTGATGGGAACGGAGAGCCGCGGCGCCGCGCGCGAGGCGAGCCGGTAATGGACGGGGCGGCGATCCTCGCCGCGCTGACGGCGCGGTTCGGGTCCGGCGTCGTCGAGACGCACGACCACCGCGGCGACCACACGGCGGTGGTCACCCGTGAGGCGCTCCCGGGCGTCCTCGCCTGGTGCCGCGACGAGCCCTCGCTCGGGTTCGCGATGCTGACGGACCTGACTGCGGTCGATTATCTGAAGTATCCCGGGCACGCGGACGGCCCGCGCTTCGAGGTCGTCTACCACCTCTACTCGCTCGCGCACAACCACCGGCTGCGATTGAAAGTAAAGGTCGACGAGGACGACCCCGTGGTGCCGACCGCCGTCGACCTCTGGCCGATCGCCAACTGGCTCGAGCGCGAAGTCTGGGACATGTTCGGCGTGCGCTTCGCGGGCCATCCAGACCTGCGGCGCCTGCTGATGTACGAGGAGTTCGTCGGTCATCCGCTCCGGAAGGACTACCCGATCGACCGGCGCCAGCCGCTGATCGGTCCGACGACCTAGCGACGCGATGGCGGAGACGACGCGGCGCGAGTTCATGCTGGGCGAGGGGAGCGGCACCGGCAGCGGGAGCCAGAACCTGCACGTCGGCGTCGGGCCGGCGCACCCGGCCATGCACGGGATCATCCGGATCGTGACCGAGCTCGACGGCGAGGCGATCGTCCGAGCCGACGTCGAGATCGGGTACCTCCACCGGGCGTTCGAGAAAGACTGCGAAGCGGGCGGCTACAACAACGCGATCCCGTACACCGACCGGCTGAACTATGTGTCGCCGCTCATCAACAATTTCGGCTACTGCGCCGTGGTCGAGAAGCTCCTCGGGATCGACGTCACCGAGCGGTGCAAGTACATCCGCGTCATCATGGCCGAGATCTCGCGGATCTGCGACCACCTGACGTGCATCGGCGCCTCGGCGATGGAGCTGGGCGCGTTCACCGTGTTCCTCTACATGATCAAGGCGCGCGAGTTCCTGTGGGAGCTCGTCGAGGACGTGACCGGCGCGCGGCTCACGATCTCGTACGGGCGGGTGGGCGGCGTCAAGGCCGACCTGCCCGACGGCTTCGCGTCGAGCGTGGCCAAGGCCTTCAAGCAGACGCGCGAGGTCCTCGACGAGGTCCACCGCCTGCTGACGGGCAACCGGATCTTCATGGATCGTATGGTCGGCGTGGGCGTGTTGAGCCGCGAGGTGACGATCGCGTACGCGATCACGGGCCCGCTCCTCCGCGCCGTCGGCATGCCCTATGACGTGCGCCGCGCGCAGCCCTACGACGTGTACGACCGCCTGGAGTTCCAGATCCCGACGCAGACGGACGGCGACAACTACGCCCGCTATCTCGTGCGGATGGCGGAGATGGAGCAGTCGATGCGGATCGTGGAGCAGGCGCTCGCGCTGATCCCGGGCGGGCCCATCAACGTGGACTTCGAGGGGCGCCCGATCGATCCGGCGTCGTACGTGGACCTGGGCAAGCAGGGGAAGACGGAGGGGTTGCTGCTCGTGCCGATCACCCTCTCGCCCAACCTCCAGGGCTCGGAGCGGCCGGCCCACGCGCGGGTCAACGCCCACGACAAGCGGGTCGTCCTGCCGCCCAAAGAGACGACGTACGGGTCGATCGAGGGGCTGATGAACCACTTCATGCTGATCATGGAGGGCTACGGCATCAGGCCGCCGCAGGGAGAAGCGTACGTCGCGGTGGAGGGGGCGAACGGCGAGCTCGGCTTCTACGTCGTGTCCGACGGCACCGACCGGCCGTACCGCGTCCGCTGCCGGCCGCCGTGCCTGCCGCCGATGGCGGCGCTCCACCGGATGATCGAGGGCGAGATGGTCGCCGACCTCATCCCGACGTTCGGCTCGGTGAACATGATCGGCGGCGAGCTGGACCGGTGACGGCGCCCACCGTCGCGTTCTCCGAGGCGCAGCTCGCCGAGGTCCGCCGGCTCCAGGGACTCTATCCGGACGGGCGGGCGGCGCTCCTGCCCGCGCTCCACCTGGCGCAGGAGACGTTCGGCCACATCTCGCTCGAGGTCGAGGAGTATGTCGCCCGGCTCTTCGACTTGACGCCGGCCCATGTGCACGAGGTGGTGACGTTCTACACGCTGTTCTTCCGCGAGCCGAAGGGCCGCCACGTCGTCGCCGTCTGCCACAACCTCTCCTGCCACCTCGCCGGCGCGCCCGAGATCGTCGCGCACGTGCGGCGCCGGCTCGGCGTCGACGTCGGCGAGACCACCGACGACGGCCGGGTGACGCTGCAATCGGTCGAGTGCCTCTGCGCGTGCGAGCACGCGCCGATGATGCAGGTGGACGACCGCTACGAGCTCGACCTGACGCCCGAGAAGGTCGACCGGATCCTCGAGGGTCTCCGGTGACCGCGACGAAGATCCTCACGCGCAATTTCGAGCGGGCCGACTCGCACACGCTCGCGGCCTACCGGGAGACCGGCGGCTACGCCGCCTGGCAGAAGGCCGAGACGCTCGAGCCCGCCGCCATCACCGAGGAGGTCAAGCAGTCCAACCTGCGCGGTCTCGGCGGCGCGGGCTTCCCGACGGGAACCAAGTGGTCGTTCATCCCGAAGCATCACGCCGGTCCCGTCTACCTCGTCATCAACGCCGACGAGGGCGAGCCCGGGACGTTCAAGGACCGGTACCTGCTCGAGCGCGACCCGCACGCCCTCATCGAGGGCATGCTCATCGCCGCGCGGGCGATCCGGTCGGCGACGGGCTTCGTGTACATCCGCGGAGAGTACGTCGAGCCGTGGCGGCGCTTCTCCGCCGCCGTGAAGGAGGCGTACGACGCCGGGTATCTCGGCCGGGGTTTCGACGTCGTCGTCCACCGGGGCGCCGGCGCCTACATCTGTGGCGAAGAAACCGGACTGATCTCTTCGCTGGAAGGAAAGAAGGGATGGCCGAAGCTGAAGCCGCCCTTCCCGGCGATCAAGGGCGCGTTCGGCGCGCCGACGATCGTGAACAACGTCGAGACGATCTGCTGCGTGCCGCACATCCTCACGCGGGGCGCCGCGTGGTTCGCGGCGCTCGGCACCAAGACCCAGGGCGGCACGCGGATGTACTCGGTCTCCGGGCGCGTGAGGCGGCCGGGCGTCTACGAGGCCTCGGTGGCGATCACACTGCGGGCGCTCATCGACGATCTGGCGGGCGGCGTCACGGGTAACGGGCGCCTCAAAGCGGTCGTCCCCGGCGGCTCGTCGGCGGCGATCCTCCGCGCCGACGAGATCGACGTCACCATGGACGTGGACGGGCTCCGCAACGCGGGGACGATGGCCGGCTCGGCGGGCGTCATCGTCATGGACGAGACGGTGTCGATCCCCGAGGCGCTGATGGTCGTCGCGCGGTTTTACGCCCACGAGAGCTGCGGGCAGTGCACGCCCTGTCGCGAGTCGACCGGCTGGATCTACAAGATGGTCCGCCGGATCGTCGAGGGGCGAGGGCGGAAGGACGACCTCGACACGATCCTGGACGTGGCGCGCCGGGGCGCCGGCACGACGATCTGCGCCTTCTACGATGGCGCCGTCGGGCCCTACGTCTCGTATATCGAGAAGTTCAGGGCGGAGTTCGAGGCCCTGATACCCAGATAGACGGATGACGACAGCTTTGATCGGGCGACCGAGCGACCACCCGCCGAAGTCGCGGCGGGGTGCGGGCGTGGCGACGGCCCGGGTGCCCGCACCCTGTCAGTAGTCATGCCCAAGCTCACGATCAACGGTCAGGCGGTCGACGTCCCCGCGGGGACGAACCTCATCGAGGCGGCGCGGAAGATCGGCGTCGAGGTCCCCCACTACTGCTACCACCCGGCCCTTTCGATCGCCGGGCAGTGTCGCCTCTGCATGGTGGACGTCGAGAAGACGCCGCGGCCCACGATCGCGTGCAACACGCTGGCGGCCGACGGGATGGCCGTGTGGACCGAGACCGACCGCGTCAAGGAGACGCGCAAGTCGATCATGGAGTTCCACCTGATTAATCATCCACTCGACTGCCCGGTGTGCGACCAGGCGGGCGAGTGCGGGCTGCAGATCTACTATATGAAGCACGGCCTCTACGACCCGCGCATGCGGGACGAGAAGGTGCACAAGCCGAAGGCCGTGCCTCTCGGGGCCCACGTGATTCTGGACGCCGAGCGGTGCATCCTGTGCTCGCGCTGTGTCCGCTTCTGCGACGAGGTCACCGGAACGGGTGAGCTCGGGATCTTCAGCCGGGGGGACGAGTCGGAGATCGGGCTCTTCCCCGGCAAGGAGCTGGCCAACAAATACTCCGGCAACGTCGTGGACATCTGCCCGGTGGGCGCCCTGACCGACCGCGACTTCCGGTTCGCGGTGCGCGTCTGGTATCTGGACAGCGCGACGTCGATCTGCCCGGGGTGCGCGCGCGGCTGCAACATCGAGGTGCACGTGAACCGTCGGCGCCCGCACCACAACGACGGGCGCCGCGTGGCGCGCCTCAAGCCGCGCTTCAACGCCGACGTCAACCGCTGGTGGATCTGCGACGACGGGCGCTACGGCTTCGCGTTTGTGGACGACACCTCACGGCTCGTGATCCCCCGGTGGAGTCGGGACGGCGCGCTCGGCGACGCCACGTGGGAGGAGGCGATCGCCGCGGTCGCCGGCGCCCTCCAGCGCTTCGCCCCTGACGAGATCGGCGTCGTCGCCTCGCCGAAGATGGCGAACGAGGATCTCTGGGCCCTGCGGCGTGTCTTAGAGTCGCGGGGGATCCGGCGCGTCGCCTTCCGCGTGCCGCCCCGGACGCCCGGCGACGAGGATACGCTGCTGATCCGGCGGGACAAGAACCCGAACTCGCTCGGCGCCGAGCTGCTGGGCCTCGAGGGCGACGGCGCGGCGATCCTCGCGGCGGCCCGCGCCCGGCAGGTGAAGTGCCTCTGGGTGTTCGGTCACGACCTCCTCGCGAGCGCGTGGCCCGTGGCCGAGACCGACGCCGCCCTGCGGGCGCTCGAGCTCCTGATCTTCACCGGCCCGAGCGCCAACGCGACGAGCGAGCGCGCCCACTTCACCCTGCCGGCCGCCGCGTGGGTGGAGCGCGAGGGGACGTACACGAACTTCGAGGGCCGGGTGCAGCGCTTCCGCCAGGCCGTCCAGCCGCTCGGTCAGGCGCTGCCCGAGTGGGACATTCTGGGCCGCGTGCTGCGGGCGCTGGGCGTGGAGGCCGGCGCGACGCGCGCCGAGCGGTGGTTCCGCGAGCTCGCCAGCGGGGTCCCGGCGTTCACCGGTCTCACCTATCAATCGATCGGCGATGGAGGAGCGGCGCTGAGCGCGCCTCCGGGAGGCGGCGCAGCCGGGTCGCACCTCGTTTCAGGCCACCCACCGATGGGGCCGGACTCGCGGTCCCCGTTACCATGACCGACCTCGGCATCGCCTTCGGGCGCGTCGCCTTCGTCATGCTCTTCGTTCTCAACATGGGCGGCCTCCTCACGTGGGTGGAGCGCAAGCAGTCGGCGATCATGCAGGATCGCATCGGGGCCAACCGCGCGTCGATCTTCGGGTTCCGCCTGATGGGCCTGTTCCATCCGCTCGCCGACGCGATCAAAATGCTCACGAAGGAGGACTTCCGTCCGGCGCGCGCCGACCGGGTCCTGTTCGGCCTGGCGCCGTTCGTCTCGGTCTTCTTCGCACTCGTCGCATTCGCGTCGATCCCCTTCGGCGACGTGCTCCGCGTGGCCGGGCGCGAGATCCCGTTGCAAGCCGTGACGCTGAACGTCGGGATCCTCTACGTGTTCGCGATGCTCTCGCTCGGCGTCTACGGCGTGATGATGGCGGGCTGGTCCTCGGCGAACAACTTTGCGCTCCTGGGCGGCCAGCGCGCGGCGGCCCTCATGATCTCCGCCGAGATCGCGATCGGCGCCTCGATCATGGGCGTCGTCATGATCGGGGGCTCGCTCAACATGATGGACATCGTCCGCGCCCAGGGGCACCTCCTGTGGGGGTGGCTTCCGGCGTGGGGCATCGTGACCCAGCCGCTCGCGTTCGTCCTGTTCCTCACGGCCGGCATCGCCGCCACCAAGCGGATCCCGTTCGACACGCCGGAGGGCGAGTCCGAGATCATCGGCTACTTCATCGAGTACAGCGGGATGAAGTTCGGCATGTTCGCGATGGCCGACTTCCTCGAGACGGTCGTCATCGCGGGGATGACGACCTCGCTCTTCCTCGGCGGCTGGCAGATCCCTTACCTCGTCGCGGACGGCTTCCGGTTCCCGTGGGGCGGGGCGATCGGGCTGCCCCACCTGCTCGTCGTCCTGCTCCAGGTGGGCGCGTTCGTCGTCAAGGTGTGCGCGATGATCTTCTTCATGATGCTCGTTCGCTGGACGCTGCCGCGCTTCCGCTACGACCAGGCGATGCGTCTGGGCTGGCTCGGGCTCTTCCCGCTGTCGATCCTGAACATCGCCCTCACGGGGCTCGGGCTCCTCCTGTGGGGAGGCCCGGCGTGAAGCTCCTGCAGCGCTTCTACCTCGTGGAGGTGGTCTCCGGGCTCGCCCTGACGGCCGCCCACTTCTTCCGCAACATGGGCCTCCACATCGCGCACGCGCTCGGACGGAAGGACGCGCGCGGCGCGGTCACGATCCAGTACCCCGAGGAGCGGCGGCCGTACTCGCCGCGCCTGCGCTCGCTTCATCGTCTCGTGCGGCGCGAGGACGGCTCGCCGCGGTGCGTGGCGTGCATGATGTGCGAGACCGTGTGCCCGGCGCACTGCATCTACATCGTGGCGGCCGAGCACCCGAACCCGGAGATCGAGAAGGTCCCCGCGCGCTTCGACATCGACCTGGGCAAGTGCGTGTTCTGCGGCTACTGCGTCGAGGCGTGCCCGGAAGACGCGATCCGGATGGACACGGGCATCCTCGAGTTCTCCTCCTACAGCCGGGACGGGATGATCTACACCAAGGAGACGCTGTTGGCGCTCGAGCCCGCCGGCGCCGACGGCCGCCCCACCTCGCCCGTGCCGATCCCCGCGGATCGGAGGCCCTGATGGCGCACGTGACCTTCGGCGTCGTCGCCGCGATCGCCGTCGCCTCCGCGCTGGGCCTCGTGCTCAGGCGGAACGCGATCCACGGCGCGCTCTTCCTCGTCGTGAACCTCGGCGCGATCGCCGTGCTCTACGCGACGCTCGGCGCCGAGTTCCTCGCCTGGGCGCAGGTGATCGTGTACGCGGGCGCGATCATGGTCCTCTTCGTGTTCGCGATCATGGTCCTGATCCCGGGCAAGGAGGAGACGGGCCCCGACCCGCGGCGCGCGTGGCGGCTCCTGGCGCTCCCCGCCGGCGCGCTCCTCTTCCTCCAGCTGCTCTTCGTGGTGGGCGGCCGGCGGTCCACCGCCGCCACGGCGTCCCCGGCCGTCGGTGGGTCCGTCGAGTCGATCGCGCGCCTGCTGTTCACCCAGTATCTGTTCCCCTTCGAGCTGACGTCGGTGCTGCTGCTCGCGGCGATGGTGGGCGTGCTCCTCCTGGCGCGGCGGAAGGTGTAAGAGTATGGTACCCGAGTCCTACTACGTCGGGCTGTCGGCGATCCTCTTCACGATCGGGGTGGTCGGTGTCGTCATCCGGCGCAACCCGCTCGTGATGTTCATGTCGATCGAGCTCATGCTGAACGCGGCGAACCTGGCGCTCGTGGCCTTCGGCCGCCGGGTCGGGAACCCCGACGGCCAGGCGGTCGCGTTCTTTGTCATGGCCGTCGCCGCGGCCGAGGTGGCGGTGGGGCTCGCGATCATCGTCACGATCTTCCGTCTCCGCCGGCGGCTGTCGGTGGACGACCTCAGCCTGATGCGCTGGTAGCGGGAGGGACGCATGGCGAAGACGATGGCCGAGCGGAAGGGGTCCGCGGCCCTCGGCGTAGACGCCGAGCTGGCGAAGCGGCTCCTGTACGACATGCTCCGGATCCGCCGCTTCGAGGAGAAGGCGGCGGAGGCGTACACGCTCGGCAAGATCGGCGGCTTCCTCCACCTCTACATCGGCCAGGAGGCGGTCGCGGTCGGCGCCACCTCGGTCCTCCGCGGGGACGACTACGCGATCTCGGCCTACCGCGAGCACGGCCACTGCCTGGCGAAGGGGTCCGACCCGAAGCGGATGATGGCCGAGCTCTTCGGCCGTCGCGACGGGTTGTCGAAGGGCAAGGGCGGCTCGATGCACCTGTTCGACCGGAGCGTGGGCTTCCTCGGCGGCCACGCCATCGTGGGCGCGCACCTGCCGCTCGCCGCCGGCGCGGCCTTCGCGATCAAGTACGAGGCCCGCGACGCGGTCGTCGTGTGCTACTTCGGTGACGGCGCGGTCGCCCAGGGAGAGTTCCACGAGTCGCTGAACCTCGCGGCGCTCTGGAAGCTCCCCGTGATCTACATCTGCGAGAACAACCGCTACGCGATGGGCACATCGACCGAGCGCGCCCTGGCGCAGACGCAGATCTGGAAGTTCGGCCAGACCTACGGGATCCGCTCGGAGAAGGTCGACGGCATGGACGTCCTCGCCGTGCGCGAGGTCGTCGGCCGGGCCGTGGCCCGGACGCGCCAGGACACGACGCCGTCCCTGATCGAGGCGGACACCTACCGGTTCCGCGGCCACTCGATGCGCGACCCGGCGGGCGCGGTGTATCGGACGAAGGAGGAGGTCGAGCGCGAGAAGCAGCGCGACCCGATCGTGATCTTCCGGGAGCGAGCGCTGAAGGCCGGGGTCCTCACGGAGGCCGACGTGCGGGCGATCGAGAAGGACGCCAGCGACCGGATCGACGAGGCGGTCGCGTTTGCCGACGCCTCGCCGGAGCCGCCGCCGGAGTGGCTCTTCACCGACATCTACAAGGAGGACTGAGATGGCGGTGATGACGTACCGCGAGGCCCTGAACCTGGCGCTCCGCGAGGAGATGCGCCGCGACCCGCGCGTCGTCGTGATCGGCGAGGAGGTCGGGCTCTACGAGGGCGCCTACAAGGTGACGCAGGGGCTCCTGACGGAGTTCGGGCCCAAGCGGGTGGTCGACACGCCGATCGCCGAGTCGGGATTCACCGGCATCGGCATCGGGGCCGCGATGCTCGGACTCCGGCCCGTCGTCGAGATGATGACGTTCAACTTCGCGCTGCTCGCCCTCGACCAGATCGTGAACTCGGCCGCGAAAATGTGCTACATGTCCGGCGGACAGTTCAACGTGCCGATCGTCATCCGCGGGCCGGGCGGGCCGGCGGCGCAGCTCGCGGCCCAGCACTCGCAGTCGATGGAGACGTACTTCTACCACGTGCCGGGACTCAAGGTCGTCCGTCCGACGACGCCGATGGACGCGAAGGGGCTCCTGAAGGCCGCGATCCGGGACGACAACCCCGTCATCTTCATCGAGGCCGAGACGCTCTATGCCGTCAAGGGCGAGGTGCCGGAGGACCCCGACTTCGTCATCCCCCTCGGGCAGGCGGCCGTGCGCCGCGAGGGCACCGATGTCACCGTGATCGCCTACATGGGCATGATGTACCGGGCGATCGAGGTGGCCGACGAGCTCGCCAAGGAAGGGATCTCCGTCGAGCTCGTGGATCCGCGGACACTCCGGCCGATGGACGTCGAGACGATCATCGGGTCGGTGCGCAAGACCCACCGCGTCGTCGTCGTGGAGGCGGGGGCGGGGTTCGCCGGCATGGGCTCGGAAATCTCGGCCTTCGTCACCGAGCACGCCTTCGACGACCTCGACGCGCCCGTCGAGCGCGTGACCGGGGCCAACGCCCCGATGCCGTACGCGCGGAACCTCGAGAAGCTCAAGACGCCCACGAAGGACAAAATCGCAGCCGCGATCCGCCGCGTCTGCAACGCGAACGGGAGCTGACGATGGCCGTCACGAAGGTCGTCATGCCGAAACTGTCCGACGCGATGGAGACGGGGAAGATCATCAAGTGGCTCAAGAAGGAGGGCGACCGGGTCCAGGGCGGCGACATCCTCGCGGAGATCGAGACCGACAAGGCCGATGTGGAGATGGAGGCGTTCGGCGCCGGCGTGCTGCGAAAGATCCTCGTGTCCGCCGGTGAGAAGGCTCCTGTGGGCACGCTGATCGGTGTCATCGCGGAGCCGACCGATGACATCGCGGCGATGCTCGCGTCCGCACCGGCACCCGCGGCCGCGGCGGGGGCCGGGGGGGCTTCCTCTGCTCGGAAAGACACTCGCCCGGAAGCCCCCCCGGCCCCCACCGCCACGCCGGCACCCGCGCTGCCAAGACCGGCCGTGGTGCCGGCACGGGCTCCGGCAGCGCCCGCCGTCAGCGCTCCGGCCGAGGGCATCCCCGTGCCGACCGCGCCCGTCACGATGGCGGCCGGGCGCGTGAAAGCGTCGCCGCTGGCCAAGAAGATCGCGGCGCAGGCGGGCGTGGATCTTCGGCTGGTCCGAGGCTCCGGTCCCGGCGGTCGGATCATCCGGCGTGACGTCGAAGCGGCCACGGCCACGGTGACGGTCGCAGCCTCGCCCGTGAAGGCCTCGCCCGCTGTCGCCCCGACCGTCCCCGGTGTCGAGTACGAGGATCGGCCGCTCTCCCAGATCCGCGCGGCGATCGCCAAACGCATGCCGCTCTCGAAGGCGCCCGTCCCGCACTTCTACGTCACGAGCGAGGTGGCGATGGACCGCGCCTGGGAGCTCCGGGAGGAGCTGAACGCGCTCGAGGGCCAGCCGAAAATCTCGGTGAACGACCTGGTCGTGCGCGCGTGCGCCCTGACGCTCGTGTCGCACCCCGGCGTGAACGCCTCATTCCAGGGCGACACGATCCGCGTCTGGCACCGCGCGCATATCGGCATCGCGGTCGCGCTCGAGGACGGGCTCATCACGCCGGTGCTCCGCGACTGCCAGTCCAAGTCGCTCGCCCAGATCGCCGTCGACGCGCGTGATCTCGCCGAGCGCGCGAGAGGGCGGAAGCTGCGCGTCCCGGAGCTCTCCGGCGCCACGTTCTCCGTCTCGAACCTCGGGATGTACGACGTGACCGAGTTCTCCGCGATCATCAACCCGCCCGAGGGCGCGATCCTCGCCGTGGGCTCCGTGCGGCGCGTCCCGGTCGTCGATGGCACGGGGCTCGGCGTCGGGCGGCGGATGGCGCTGACGCTCTCGTGCGACCACCGGGTGATGGACGGCGCGATGGGCGCGCGGTTCCTCCAGGACGTCAAGCGCCGGCTGGAAGAGCCGCTGAGGCTTCTGGTCTAGGCCGTGGCCACCCACAAGGCCGACGTCGCCGTCGTCGGCACGGGCCCCGGGGGCTACGTCGCCGCGATCCGCTGCGCGCAGCTCGGTCTGTCGGTGGCGGCGGTGGAGGACGACCGCCCCGGCGGTGTCTGCCTGAACTGGGGGTGCATCCCGACCAAGGCGCTCCTGCGCAACGCCGAGGTCGTGAGCCTGTTCGGGCGCGCCGCGGAGTTCGGTATCCGGATCGCAGGCTTCGAGGCGAGCTACGCCGAGGCGGTCCAGCGAAGCCGCCGTGTCGCCGACCGCATGTCGAAGGGCGTCGAGTTCCTGTTCAGGAAGAACAAGATCACCCTCGTCCCGGGCCGCGGCGTCCTCAAGGCGCGCGACACCGTGGAGGTGGCGGGGACGGGCGGGACCGAGACGATCCAGGCGAAGGCGGTGATCCTCGCCACGGGCTCCGAGCCGAAGTCGCTGCCCGGCGTCCCGATCGACGAGAAAACCGTGCTCTCCTCGAACGGCGCCGTGCGGAACGAGCAGGCGCCCCAGTCCATCATCGTGATCGGCGCGGGCGCGGTCGGCGTCGAGTTCGCCGACGTCTACGCTGCTTACGGCGTCCGCGTGACGATCCTCGAGGCGCTTCCCCGCCTGGTGCCCATCGAGGATGAGGAGGTTTCGAAGGAACTGACGCGGGTGTTCCGGCGCCGGGGTCTCGAGATGAAGACCGGTGTCAAGGTGGTCGCCGTGAAGCCCGGCGGGTCGGGCGTGGCCGTCGAGACCGACGCCGGCAAGCTCGACGCCGAGCAGGTGCTGATGGCCGTCGGCCGCGGAGCCAAAGTGACGGGGCTCGGGCTGGAACCGCTCGGCGTTCGTCTCGACCGCGGATTCGTGACGGTCTCCCCCCGGATGGAGACGTCGGTGCCGGGCGTCTACGCGATCGGCGATATGGCGGGGCCGCCGCTCCTCGCCCACAAGGCGATGGCCGAGGGCGTCGTGGCCGCCGAGGCGATCGCGGGGCGCGATCCCCGCCCGCTCGATCACGCCAACGTGCCCTCGTGCACCTACTGCCGCCCCCAGATCGCGTCGGTCGGCCTGACCGAAGCGAAGGCGCGCGAGAACGGGCGCGAGGTGAGCGTGGGCAAGTTCCCGTTCACGGCGAGCGGCAAGGCCGTCGCCCTCGGCGACACGGAGGGCTTCGTGAAGGTCGTGGCCGACAAGACGACGGGAGAGATCCTGGGCGTGCACATCATCGGCCCGGAGGCGACCGAGATCATCCACGAGTTCGTGGTGGGACGCACGCTCGAGGCGACGCTCGAGGAGATCATCCACACGATCCACGCCCACCCGACCCTGTCCGAGGCGGCGCTCGAGGCGACGCTCGGCGCGCTCGGCCAGGCGATCCACCTCTGAGCCTCGGCCGATGCCGACGTAGGGCGGCGGCCGCCGCGCTGGAGCGCGTGTGATGAGCCTGTTCGCTCCCGAGATCGGAATCTGGGAGAAGGTGCTGCGGTCGGTCGTCGTCTACCTGTTCATGCTCCTGGCGTTCCGATTCACGGGCAAGCGACAGGTGGGCCAGCTCACGCCCTTCGACCTCGTGGTGCTGCTGATCATTTCGAACGTGGTGCAGAACGCGGTCATCGGGCCCGACAACTCGCTCGGGGGCGGGCTCCTCGGCGCCGCCGTGATCCTCGGCCTCAACTACGTGGTCGTCGAGCTGACCTTCCGCTCGAAGCGGCTGCGCCGGCTCATCGAGGCGACGCCGACGCTCCTGATCCACAACGGCCACATCCTGTATGCGAACCTCAGGAAGGAACGAGTCACGCTCGACGACCTCCACGCCGCCCTCCGCCGGAACGGGATCGCGGACGCCGAGCACGTGCGGGTGGCCGTGCTCGAGGAGAACGGGGGGATCAGCGTGATCCCGCACGCCGCCGGCGGGCCGAGCGAGTTCCCGGGCGGTCGCTAAAACCTCGGAGGGGGGCGAAGCCCCCCTCCGAGGCTCCTAGTGCGCGCTCCCGTGGTGCAGGAAGGGCAGCGTGAAGACCTGGGTGAAGCCGTTCGCGGTGAGGACCGCGCCGATCACGGCCAGGACGAGTGAGAACCCGAACATCGGGCGCGACGTCGACAGGATGGCGACGGAGGCGGTCACAATGGCGATCTGGAGGAACACCTCGGCGAAGTCGAAATACGGGTCGCGGTTCCGGTGGCGATCCCGCTCGTGCTCGAGCTTCTTCGCGTCCTTCTCGATGTCCTTCTTCTCCGTGTTGTAGCGCTTCTCCTCCTCGCCGAACCGGGCCGCGAGGGCCTCGAGCTTGGCGCGCTCGGCGCCTTTGAGGCTCGAGGGCTCGGCGAGCTGGGCCTCGAGCTGGAGCCTGAGGCCCCGGTACTGGTGCTCGCGGATCACCTTTGCCTGGTAGAAGGCCCACTGGTCGGAGGATTGCTGCTGCGCGAGGAGCATCTCCTTCATGGCGTTGTTGCCGCCGAGCGACGCGATCGCCAGGGCCACCGCGTAGATCGCCGTCGTGAGGGCGACACGACGGCTGAAATGCTTCTCGCGCCGCTCCTCGAGCTCTTCCGGGTTCGGGAGCTCGACCTCAGGCACGTGGCGGCGTCGATCCCTTGCGGATTTCCTCGCGCATCGCGTCCTTGCCGGCCTCGAAGGCGTTCAGGAGACGCTGCGTCTGCTCCTCGAAGAGCTCGCGGCTCTTGTCGAGCCACTCGCCGGCGTGCCCCTGCGCGTCGACCGCGAACTCCTGCGCCTTCTTGGCGATCTCGCCGCTTTGCTGGGTGAGGAGCTCGCGCGTCTCCTGGCCGGTCTTGGGCGCCATCAGGAGGGCCGCCGCGGCGCCGAGCGCCGCGCCGAAGAAGAACCAGCCCAGGTATCCCGCCGCGTTGCCGCTCTCGTCACTCATGGTGGTCTCCTTGTTCCTTCCGGAGGCGCTGAACGAACGCCCCCACGCCTTTCTTGACCCCCGCCGCGACGCCGACGAGCTGCCCGGCGCGCGTCAGACCCCCCACGACCCCCACGAACCTCGCGAACCCGTCGGCGACGCTCCCGACCTTGTCGGTCACCGCGCCGACGCGCTCGAGCTCGCGGCCCGCCTCGCGGGTGAGCGCGCGGACGTCCTCGGTCAGCGCGTGGGCTTGGCCCACGAGGGGCCGCATCTCCTGCTCCACGATCGTCAGCACGCTCTCGGCGCGCCGCGCGAGCCGTCGGAGCGCGAGGGCGGCCGCCCCGAACGCCAGCATCAGGACGACGGCGGAGAGGGTCAGGAGCACTTGGGCCCAGGGAGGCATGGGACCTGAATTATTGGTGGAAAACGGAGCGAAAGTCAATGAAACTAGGAGCTTGATGTCTCAAGATAAGCTCGACGAGCTTCGGCGGCGCCACGCTCAGGCAGAGCTCGCCGGGGGCGAGGAGCGCGTCCGCCGCCAGCACAAGGCCGGGAAGAGGACCGCGCGCGAGCGGCTCGACCTCCTGCTCGACCCGGGCTCCTTCATGGAGATCGACAAGTTCGTCGTGCACCAGAGCCACGACTTCGACATGGAGAACCAGAAGGTCCTCGGCGACGGGGTGGTGACCGGGTCGGGCCGGATCCACGGCCGGCCGACGTTCGTGTTCGCCCAGGACTTTACCGTCTTCGGCGGCTCCCTCTCGGAGGCATACGCACGCAAGATCTGCAAGGTGATGGACCTCGCGATGAAGACGGGCGCGCCGGTCATCGGCCTCAACGACTCTGGCGGCGCGCGGATCCAAGAGGGTGTGGTCTCGCTCGCGGGGTACGCGGAGATCTTCCTCCGCAACACGCTGGCCTCCGGCGTCGTCCCGCAGATCTCCGCGGTCATGGGGCCGTGCGCGGGCGGCGCGGTGTACTCGCCGGCGATCACGGACTTCGTCTTCATGGTGAAGAACACGTCCTACATGTTCGTCACGGGCCCCGATGTGATCCGGGCGGTGACGCACGAGGAGGTGTCCGCCGAGGATCTCGGGGGCGCGACGACCCACGGCACCACGTCGGGCGTCGCCCACTTCGCGGCCGACAGCGAGGAGGAGTGTCTCGCGCTGATCCGGGAGCTGATGACCTTCCTCCCCCAGAACAACCTCGAGGACCCCCCGCTCCAACCCACCCAGGATCCCGTCGACCGCCGTGACGAGTCGCTGCAGACGATCGTTCCCGATCAGCCGAACAAGCCGTACGACATGCGCGAGATCGTCCGGACGGTGCTGGATGATCGCTACTTCTTCGAGGTCCAGGCGACGTTCGCGCCGAACATCATCGTCGGGTTCGGGCGACTCGGCGGCCGGCCCGTCGGGATCGTGGCGAACCAGCCCGCCCATCTCGCCGGGTGCCTCGACATCAACGCGTCGCTGAAGGCGGCACGCTTCGTGCGGTTCTGCGACTGCTTCAACCTCCCGCTCGTGACGTTCGAGGACGTGCCGGGGTTCCTGCCGGGGACGGCGCAGGAGTTCGGCGGCATCATCAAGCACGGCGCGAAGCTCCTCTTCGCCTTCTGCGAGGCGACCGTGCCCAAACTCACCGTGATCACGCGCAAGGCGTACGGGGGCGCCTACTGCGTCATGTCCTCGAAGCACATCCGCGGTGACGCCAACTTCGCCTACCCGACGGCCGAGATCGCGGTGATGGGACCCGACGGCGCGGTGAACATCCTCTACCGGCGCGAGACGGAGGAGGCGACGGACGCCGCGGCGTTCAAGGAGGAGAAGACGCGGGAGTACCGGGAGAAGTTCGCGCATCCCTACGTGGCCGCCGAGCGCGGCTACATCGACGAAGTCATCGAGCCCAGGGACACGCGCGCACGCCTCTGCGCCGCCCTGGAGCTCATCCGGACGAAGCGCGACGCGAACCCTCCGAAGAAGCACGGGAACATCCCGCTATGACCCCCGAGCGAGACCCGGAGACCTCCTGGGGCGCGCCGCTCAAGCCCGTCTACGGTCCCGGCGACGTGCGGATCGAGCGCTTCACGGAAGACCTCGGTGAGCCCGGCGCGTTTCCGTTCACACGCGGGGTCCACCGCAGCATGTACCGGACGCGGCGCTGGACGATGCGGCAGTACGCGGGCTTCGGCTCGGCCGCGGAGACGAACAAGCGTTACCGCTTCCTGCTCGAGCAGGGCCAGACGGGGCTGTCGGTCGCCTTCGACCTGCCGACGCAGATGGGCTACGACCCGGGGGCGCCGATGGCGCGCGGCGAAGTGGGGAAGGTCGGCGTCTCGATCGCGTCGATCGAGGACATGGAGGACCTCTTCGAGGGGATCCCGCTCGACCGCGTGTCCACGTCGATGACGATCAACGCCACGGCCTCGGTCCTGCTCGCCCTCTATATCGCCACGGCGAAGCGGCGCGGGATCGCCGCGACGGCGCTCACCGGGACCGTGCAGAACGACATCCTCAAGGAATACATCGCGCGCGGCACCTACATCTTCCCGCCGGGCCCCTCGATGCGGCTCTGCACCGACACCTTCGCCTACTGCAAGGACCACGTGCCGCGCTGGAACACGATCTCGATCTCGGGCTACCACATGCGCGAGGCGGGATGCACCGCCGTCCAGGAGGTCGCGTTCACGCTCGCCAATGGCATGGCCTACGTGCGCGCGGCGCTGGAGGCCGGTCTCGCGGTCGACGAGTTCGCGCCGCAGCTCTCGTTCTTCTTCAACGCCCACAACACTCTCGTCGAGGAGGTCGCGAAGTTCCGGGCGGCGCGGCGCCTCTGGGCTCGCATCATGCGGGACACGTTCGGCGCGCGCGATCCCCGGTCGCTGGCCCTGCGCTTCCACGCCCAGACCGCGGGCAGCATGCTCACGGCGCAGCAGCCCGAGAACAACATCGTCCGGGTCGCCGTGCAGGCGCTCGCGGCGGTGCTGGGCGGCTGCCAGTCGCTCCACACGAACTCGATGGACGAGGCGCTCGCGCTCCCGGCGGAGCGCGCCGTGCGCCTGGCGCTCCGGACCCAGCAGATCCTCGCCCACGAGTCGGGCGTCGCGGACGTCGTCGATCCCCTCGGCGGCGCGTTCGTCCTCGAGCGCCTGACGGACGAGATCGAGGAGGCGGCGCGCGCGTACATCCGGAAGATCGACGAGCTCGGGGGCGCGGTCGCCGCGATCCCGTTCATGCAGCGCGAGATCCAGGACGCCGCGTACCGGTACCAGCGCGAGGTCGAGGACAAGGCTCGTATCGTCGTGGGCGTCAACGAGTACATCACGGACGAGCCGCCGCCCACCGGCCTCTTCCAGGTCGATCCCGCCCTGGGGGACGCGCTCGCCGAGAAACTCGCGCGCGCGCGGGCGAAACGCGATCGCGACGGGGCCCTGCGCGCGCTCGACGCGCTCGAGGCCGCCGCGCGCGGGTCCGAGAACCTCGTCGGCCGCATCGTGCAGGCGGTCGAGGCGCACGTGACGCTGGGCGAGATCTGCGAACGGCTCCGCGCGGTGTTCGGGGTCCACGCGCCGTCGGTGACGTTTTGATCCGCGGTCTCGCCCCGGCCGTGGGTGCCCTCGTGGCGCTCGGACTCCTCCTCTGCGCCGCGCCGTCGCGCGCCGGGCTCGCCGACCGCGTCGGCGCGACCTTCGCGCTCATGGCGGAGGAGTTCGTGCGCGCGTTCCAGCCGATCGAGGGGCTCATCGTCTCCGTGGAAGGCGACGCGCTCTACCTGGACCTCGGCGCGAGCGGCGGCGCGCAGCCCGGCCAGGAGCTGACGATCTTCCGCAAGGGCGACGAGTTCTACCATCCGGTCACCCGCAAACCACTCGGGCGCTACGAGGACACGCTCGGCTGGGCGCAGATCCGGCGCGTCCAGCCGCGGTTCTCCGAGGCCCGGTGGGTGCCCCTCGACGGCCAGCCGAGCCCGCACGCGGACGACGGCGTGCGCATCACGCGGGGGCGAATCAAGATCGCGATCACGCCGGTCCTCGACCTCGCGCAGTCGAAGGCGGACCTGCGTCGCGTGCCCTACCTGCTCGCGACCATCCTCGAGCGCTCGAAGCGCTTCCAGGTGACCGACCCGCTCGCCGTCGGCGAGATCTTCGCGCCCGGCGGGACGCGCGTCGAGGAGGTGCTCGGGCTGCCGGACCGGGCGACGCGGCTGGCGAAGACGCTCGAGGTCGCCGGCTGGCTCGTGCCCGTCGTCCTCGAGCGGCGCGGCGTCACGTACCTCGACATGACGTGGGTCTCCGCGGTCACGGGGACCGCGCTGTTCTCGCGCCGCCAGCCGCTGGTGGCCCCGTCGGTGGCCGAGGAGCAGCGGTTCCCGTGGGAGCCGCCTGTCGAGGACTGACGCGAGGTCTGTGCTATCTTATGGGCCGATGACGAGGCCCCGTCTCGCATTGTGGCTCGCGCTCGCCCTGGCGCTGGCCGGCTGCTCCGCCATGCGCCAGGCGCTCGGCGTCCCCTCGCCGGGCGATCCGTCGGTCACGATCAAGTCCGCGGAGACGCGCTGGCTTCTGATCAAGAACCCGCGCTTCGGCGACGTGCCGAGCGAGCCGGAGTACACCTGGGTGGAGGAGGACAAGATCCCCTTCACGTTCACGGGGCTCATCAACAAGAACGCGCTCATCGCGCCGCCGGAGATCGTCGCCAAGTACGGCCCGCCACCGGGCGGCGGCAAGATCAGCCCGCGTCAGGGCGTGCCCACGCAGACGTCGACGCAGGCGCCGTCGCCAGAGCCGCCGCGCGCCGCGAGCGCGGCGCCGGTGGCCGCCAAGGCGTTGCCCGCGGCAGCGCGGGACGGCGCCGCCGCCGTGCCCGAGCTGCCCCGGCGCGGCATGGTGGTCTACGTGGATACGACGCGGATCGTGATCGACCTCACCGCCGCCGATGGCCTCCGGCCGGGCGCCCTCGTGAGCCTCCGGCGCGACAAGATCCCGATCGTCCACCCGGTGACGGGCGAGGTGCTCGGCGAGCTCGACGAGGAGATCGGCACCGCGCGCGTCACCGAGATCCGTGAGAAATTCTCCGTCGCCGACCTCCAGACGGTTGGGTCGGGCGCGCAGATCCAGGTCAAGGACCGCGTTGTCCCGAAGTAGCGCCGCCGCGTGCCCACCCCGACACTCGAGCAGGTTCTGAAGGAACGCGTCGCCGGCCTGGTCGGTGACGACCTCGAGGCGGTCGAGGCCGAGATCCAGGGCGAGCTCGATTCGCCCGTCGGGCTCATCCAGGAGATGGGCGGGTACATCGCACGCGCCGGCGGTAAGCGGCTGCGCCCGATCCTCCTGCTGCTCGCCGCGCGGCTGGCCGGCTATCGCGGGCCGCGGGGCGTGCGGCTCGCGTGCGTCGTCGAGCTGCTCCACACGGCGACCCTCATCCACGACGACGTCGTGGACCAGGCGCCGCTCCGGCGTGGGCGGCCGTCGGCGAACGCCCAGTGGGGCGACGACGCCTCGCTCCTGGTCGGCGACCACCTCTACTCGAAGTCGTTCGCGATGCTCGTGCGCGACAACGACCGGGCGGTGATGGAGACGCTCGCGCGGTCGACGGTGTCGATGACGGAGGCCGAGGTCTTCCAGCTCGAGCTGAAGCGGAGCGGGTTCACGTCGGAGGCCGACTACCTCCGCATCATCACGCAGAAAACGGCGTCGTTCATGTCGGCGTGCTGCCGCATCGGCGGGCTGCTGGGCGGCCTTCCGTCGAGGCAGGTCGAGGCGCTCACCCGTTACGGGCTCGACACCGGGGTCGCGTTCCAGATCTCGGACGACTCGCTCGACTTCGTGGCGGATCCGGACCGCCTCGGCAAGGCGATCGGCGCGGATCTGCGCGAGGGAAAGCGGACGCTCCCGCTGATCGTGATGCTCGACCGGGTCCCGCCGCCCGATGCGGAGCGCGTCCGGGCGCTCCTGCGTCGCCCGAGCCTCGCGCCGACGGACCTCCTCGAGATCCGCCGGCTGGTCCTCGAGTACGAGGGGGTCGAGTACGCCCGCACGCGCGCCCACGCCTACGCGCAGGCCGCGAAGGCCGACCTCGAGGTGTTCCTGCCGTCGGAGGAGCGCGAGACGCTCGCGCTCGTGGCGGACTTCGTCGTGGATCGGGACCGCTGATGAACGGCGACCGGACGGATTGGACGTCATCGTCACGCTGACGACCGACTTCGGTGTCCGCGACCCGTACGTCGCGGAGATGAAGGGCGCGATCCTCGGAATCGCGCGCACGGCGGGCGCGACGGTGCAGCTCGTCGACGTGACCCATGAGGTCGCACGCCACGACGTCGTCGAGGGCGCGCTCGCCCTCGAGGCGGCGACGCCGTTCTTCCCCCGAGGCACGGTGCACGTCGCCGTGATCGACCCCGGCGTCGGGACCGCGCGTCGCGGGATGGTCGTGGCCGCGCGCGGTCAGGTCTTCGTGGGCCCCGACAACGGCGTGTTCACGCCGTTCCTGTCCGGGACGGACTGGCGAGCCTTCGAGCTCGCCGCCCCCGAGTACCGGTTGCCCGCGGTCAGCCGCACGTTCCACGGCCGCGATGTGTTCGCGCCGGCCGCCGCCCATGTCGCGGTCGGCGTCGACGTTGCGCGGCTCGGCCCCGCGGTGACCGACCCCGTGCGTCTGGCTTGGGAGGGCGCCCGCGAGCGCGCGGGGATGCTCGAGGGTGCCGTCATCCACGTCGATCGCTTCGGCAATCTCGTCACGTCCCTCTTCGCGGAGGCGGTCGCGGCGCGGCTGGGGGCCCGGATACGGGTGAGCGTGAGAGGCCGCGCGATCCCGATGGTCAACACGTACGGCGAGCTAGAGCGAGGCGGCCTGGGCGCGCTCGCGGGCTCGAGCGGGCGTCTGGAGATCGCGGTGCGCGAGGGGAGCGCCGCGGCGGCGCTCCGGGCGCGCCGCGGGACGCGGGTGACCGTCAGTCCGACTTCGTCGAGCCGGAACCCGGCGCGGGCGCGGGGGCCGTCGTAGTGGCGCCCGAGGTCGAGTCGGTCTTCTTCTCGGCCTTCGAGTCGGTCTTCTTTTCGGCCTTCGTCTCGGTCTTCTTCTCGGTCTTCTGCTCGGTCTTCGTCTCGGTTTTCGTCTCCGACTCGAGCGCCTTCTTCCTCGAGTCGGAAGGATAGTCGGTGACGTACCAGCCGCCGCCCTTGAGAATGAACGGCGCCGGCGAGAGCAAGCGATGGACCTCGCCGCCGCAGGCCTCGCAGGTCTGGAGCGGCGGATCGGAGATACGCTGGCGGATCTCGAAGACCCGACGACACTTGCCGCACTCGTATTCGTACGTGGGCACGTTATGAAGGCTACATGTGGAGGGACGAAGGTGTCAAGACGACACGCGTGTTGGGTGCATCTGAGCGTCGCGATCGCGGTGGCGTCCGGGTGCGCGACGACGAATACGCAGGTGGAGAAAATCCGGGCGCAGGCCGCCTACGAGCGCGGCCTCTCCTATCTCAACGACAAGCAGCCGTCGCCGGCGCTCGTCGCGTTCCGCGAGGCGGTTACCATCAATCCCGCGGAGCCCCGCTATCGCGACAGCTTGGGGCTCCTGCTCTTGAATCTCGGACAGATCGATCAGGCCCTCGAAGAGCTGCGGAAGGCGCTCGAGCTCGATCCGCGATTCGCCGACGGGCACTTTCATCTTGGTGTGGCGCTGGCCGAGAGCCGGCGCTGGGAGGATGCGCTCAAGAGCTACCGGACCGCAATCGCCCTGCCGACGCTGACCGTGCCCGAGTTGGCGCACAACAGCCTCGGCATGGCCCTCTTTAACCTCAAGCGCTACCGGGAAGCCGAGACGGCGCTCCGGTACGCGATCAATCTCGATGCCCAGTTCCAGACCGCGTACTACAACCTCGGCCTCGTGCTGGTCGGCGACGGCCGCAAGGCCGAGGCGAAAGCGGTCTTCCGCGAGGCTCGAAAGCTCGGGCCGGATTCGCCCGTCGGCCAGGCGGCGGCGGCCCAGCTGAAGGACCTCGGGGAGGGGGGTTAGAGGGCCCAGGGAATTTCCGTTTTTCGCTTGACCTTCGACCGTTCCTTGGGATACAAGGGCCGTGCTGCCCGCAGTGTGTCTTGTAACTGTTGGTGATGTCGGTGGAAGTCAGCGGCAGAAACGAAACGCTGCTCACCACAACTGAGGAGGCGGTAATGAGGAAGTTCCTCGTCATCGCAGTCTTCGCCTTCGTCACCGTCGCGATGCTGGCTCCGCCTGTTCTGGCACAGGCGCCGGCAGGGAAGACGACGATCACCGGGCTGTTCGACCAGGTCACGTCGGCCAGCTCGAACGTCCAGGACGGCAGCTTTGGCCGCAACAGTGACCGAGAGTGGTACGCGACGACCCGGTTCCGTCCGGACTTCACGTTCGAGCTCGGGCGGACCAAGGCCGTGATGGGACTCGAGATCGACCTGACCTACGGCCAGACTTCCGGGTGCTCGGGCGGCCCCGGCAAGGTGGCGAACTCTGCCTCGTGCGCCCCACTTGCTGCTGGTACTACCAACTCGATCTACCCGAACCAGCACGCAGGGAACACGGCCGACGCCGGTCTGAACACTGACGTCACCGGCGTCATCGAGATGAAGTGGATGTACACGGAGTTCGACCTCACGGGCAAGGACAGCCTGTTGCCGTTCATCCCCGTGCCGACCGTCGCCCGGTTGGGCCTCCAGCCCTTCTCCAGCCTCGCCAACTACAAGATCGCCTACGCGAACGGCGACTTCGCGGGCGTGTCTGGCGTCGTGAATTTCGCGCCGAACCTCAAGCTGAACCTCGCCTACGTCATGGTCGAAGATAGTCTCGCGGGGCTTAACCGCACGGCCGCGGGCCTCAAGAACGACCGCGGCAACGACTTCTCGATCATCATCAGCCCGGAGTACACCGTATACAAAGGCCTCGACATCAAGCCCCTCTACTCGATCTTCTACGCCGAAGGCGC
>WNFW01000064.1_pt1 | contig 60656 bp, 61 predicted proteins | sample 5400131 | NCBI WGS metagenome assembly WNFW01 (sample SAMN13153362, study PRJNA577476) | soil metagenome | isolation source: 20 cm soil or saprolite under grassland replicate 1 | place: USA:California | collected 2016-06-15
CCTGCGCACGGTCGGCGCGCGTCACGGCAAATCGCCCGGAGAACTTGCTATCGCCTGGACACTTCGACATTCGGCAGTCACCGGCGCAATTGTCGGCGCGCGAAATGCAAAACAGATCGATGGCATTATCGGTGCCGCCACTTTTCGCCTTACTCAAGATGAAATTCGGGAGATCGAAACTGAGGGGTGAGCACCTCAGTGGAGCCGTACCACCCCTGTGGTGAAAAGCGATTCGAGGACCCATCGCACTCCGAAAGCTTTGCGAAACAAATCATGGTCGGACGAGAATTTCGTGCGGGGCGTCCTCGCATCGCTTTTGAAAATAAACCGTTTGGACGTTATTCCTTCAGTCCCACTCTTCCGTCAACAGCGCACGCGTTTCTTCCACTCCTGTTCTCCAGATTTTCATCATCTCTTCGTCGTCGCGCTGATAAAGGCCCCCGTAGTTACCGTCCTTTAGGTATTCCCGGAGCGATTTCGGATCGAGTCGACGCAATTTCTCCAAATCGCTCATTGGTTTCTGTTCACGCGGGGCGTCGATCTCTGGCAGACGGGTCCACGGAAAATTCTCCATCCACGATGCATGCGATGCGATGGGATCGATTGCCTGTACCTGGGCCCAAACTTTCGGCGCATTCCACCAGTTATGAAACTTGATCCGAACGCCCGGGTGATCCGCCATCCATTCCCCTACCAGCCCTTGTGCAGGTGTGTTGCCGCCGTGTCCGTTGACGATCAGGACTCGCTTGAATCCCTGCTCTGCCATGGTCTCGAGAATGTCGCGCAGGATCGACAGATACGTTTCGACGCGCAAAGTGATCGTTCCCGGGAATGTGCGAAAATAAGGAGTGATTCCGTAGGCCAGCACAGGAAACACCGGTATGCCCAACGGTTCCGCTGCTTCAGCCGCCAGGCGTTCCGCCAAAATGCTGTCCACACTGAGGCTTAAGTACGCGTGTTGTTCGGTACTGCCCAGTGGCAATAGCGCGCGATTGTCGCGCTCCAGAAATTCTTCCACCATCATCCAATTCATTTCGCCAATTCGCATTGCTAAAGTTGACCCAGAGGTTCGAAGAATTCACGGAGATTCGTTGAACGATCTTGTAGCCACGGCGCTGTGTCGCCGTGATCAGTAGCGAGGCAAAACCAGGGAGCGCCTCGGCGCAGCGAGGCGACTACGACCCTCCCGCTGGAAAAGTAAGCGCGCCTAAGTCAATTCATTCGAAATAACTGATGAATCATGGAACGGGAAAAGATCATTTTCTTTCGAAACTTTTTCCTGCGTGCTTTTGTGGTTGGCGTTCTTTTCGCTGCGTTCTATTGGATTGCCACGCTAGTCTTGTGGCATGCCTACACGCCGTGGCTCATTGAACGGTTTAAATTGAATGAAAAGGACCTGGGCGCACTGACCTTGAACTTTTTCGCGAACGTACGAATAGTCATTGTCTTTTTCTTTCTGGTCCCAGCATTGGCTTTGCACTGGAGCGCAAAGAAAACCTGATCCGCGGCAATCCTCGTAGAATAGTCAGGTTGCTTACGCCTAACGAGCACTAACTCGTACGGTCTGCATCTAAATTGAGGTTGCGGATCCGGAGCGCGTGAGAAAGATCGCTCTTGTGAAACTTTGGAAATGGGAACCGCAAAATCTTCCGTCAGCCATACATTCAATTCGAACCGCTATCGCGGCGACTATCTCGTTCGCCGTCGCGCGCCTCTTCGGATTACCCGAGGCGTACTGGGCCGCCATTGCAACACTCGTAGTCATGCAGTCAACTCTCGGTGCGACTCTCTTAATTTCTATTGAACGCATTGTGGCCACTGCTCTGGGTGCTCTGGCCGGCGCGCTCCTGGCAAACTATTTCACTGGAAATCTTTTGGTCTTCGCTGGCGCGATATTTGTGCTTGGTCTTTTGTGCGCAGCATTCCGTATGGAGAAAAGCGCCTACCGCTATGCGAGCATCACGCTCGCGATCATCGTACTCATCCCCCGTTCAAACGCGGCCTGGATCATTGCGCTGCACCGCTTCTTCGAAGTGTCGGTTGGAATCGTCATTGCCCTCGCGCTGGCCGCTGTGTGGCCGGAACACCAATCTGAGTCTGCAAAACAAAGCCCCGAATAAGCGGGTTGTAGTGGCGGTGTCGCCCACAATCCGGCGCTTTGCAGCCGACACGGCTGCCTCTACAGAATTTCGACGGTCGGCCCGGTAGTGGCGAAGATTCGTTAGCCTACCCGGACAATGCGTGGATCATCAGGCCCACGTGAAACAAATTCGGGAAATTCTTGTGGATGCAGAATTCCAGCGAGAATCTCAAGGCTGTCAACAATGCGCGGCCCTGGTCGCGCGAAGTACGCGCTCGCATTTACGACATAAATCTCGCCACTACGCACCGCGCGAAGTGACTCAAAATCAGGAAAGGCCTTGAGCAGCTCGTAATCACGTCGCGCACGATTGATATGGTAGCCGCAGAGAGCAAGCACGATAATTTCGGGACACGCATCGATGACTTGCCGCCAATCGACTTGCGCCGAAGGCCGATTCCTGCGGCCTAACGAATCACGGCCGCCGGCAATATCGACGAGCTCCGGTCCCCAATGACCCGAGCAAAACGGCGGATCCACCCATTCCATCAAAAAGGAGTGTGGTCGATGCGAAATGCGATCCGCTCGGCGCCGCACGGCTTCAACACGCTCCGAAAACGCTGCTATAACGCCATGGGCGTGCTCAGCCACGCCACACGCTTCCGCCACCCGTCGAATATCATCGAATATATCCGAGAGACTTGTTGGCTCGAGATTCACTACCTTTGGCGGCCCTGGCAAAGTCTCGGCCAGCCGCGCAACCGTACCATAACCGACCGCGCAAACGTCGCACAGTTTTTGGGTGAGAATTACGTCCGGACGTAGCTCATGCAGGAGCGGTTCGTCGATTGTATAAATTGTCCCTTTGTCACGTAACGCCCTTCGAACCCATTGATCGACTTCGGCACTCGCAAGGTCTGCATTGTGCACTGGGCAATGTGTGATCCGTGGCCGCGCAGTTGCTTCTTCCGGGAAATCGCATTCATGCGAAACACCCACCACGTGTTCCATCAAACCGAGCGCGGCCGCGATCTCGGTGGCAGCGGGCAACAACGAAACGATGCGGATCACTTCCTACTGTATGCGGTTTCTCGGCGCGAAAACAGAAAAGGAACTCGAACAAGGACTAAGAAAGAAAGAAACAGGACGTGTTATAGAATTTCGCGTATCGCGAATTGTGAGCAGACGCGATGCCTACAGACCACCGACTGCCTGCGAAATCAGCAGGACAACAATGGTGAGGGAAATTAAAATCTGAACCATCGCCAAGACCTTTGCCCAGGGGGCGAGCAATGGCGCGTCCGTTGGACCAAAGGTGGAGCTCTGTGTGAAAGCGACAAACAGATAGTCGATAAAGCGCGGTCTCCAACGCATGCACTCAAATTCTGAGCGTTCGTCATGCGGGATCTGCATTTGAGGAAAGAGAAAGCTTGTGCTGCCAAACTTTTTTTCCTTCTGCCGCAACGTCGGACCGCCGCCGTCCAGCCGCCAATACCAGAGTCCAAAGACGATCACGTTCGTGAGCCAGAGGAGTCCACCTGAACGCAGCAGCCGCACCGGGGATTCGCGGTGGCCGGGCAGCGCGCGCACAAGCAGAATGACCGATCCGATGAGGGCCAGCGTTGTGATTCCGTTAATTACAAATCCAAGCGTGCGATTCAGTGATTGCCTGCCTACGCGGTGACTCACCACTGTTGGCACAAGTAAAATGATGATCAGCGTAGGCAATAACCAAATCGGTCCGACCACCAGGTCGCGCGGCAGCGCCAGGTAAATTGCGCTGATTGCCAGGAAGGCCAGCACGGCCTGCCCGCGCGGTTCGGGTTTGTCAATATGCCCCGGCGAAGCGGTCATCAGCTGTGGCTATAATCAAAATTTCACGGCAAAGCTATCTCGCAAATGCGTGCATACACTTCACATGACTTTCGTCATTCAATGTCGCCCAGTCCTATGTGGGCGTACGATAAACTCTTGAATCCAAGATGGACAACCGCTGCATCATAGCTACAGGAGGCGTTCCACTACCAACGCGAGCACATGTTTAAGCGAATCCTCAAATGGTTCGGCGCGATAATCGCCATCAGCGCGATCGCGATTGCGGTTTTCCTTACCAACTTAATTTGGTTCCGGCCGTGGAGTTTGAATCTGTTTTACGAAAAGGTCTTTGCCGAGATTCTTTTTGATCATCCGGAGATCCTCTCAACGCTCGGTTTGGTCGAGCAGTTCGGCATTACCAGTCATAACGGGAAACTCGACGACGAATCACCCGCGCATCAACAGCGCGAATTCGACAGGTGGAAGCGCGACATGGCCCAGCTTCACCAGTATCCGCTCGATCGCCAATCGCCGTCGCAAAAGCTTTCCACACGCGTGTTGGATTGGTTTCTGCGAATACAAGCCGAAGGCGAAAAGTGGCAATGGCATGATTATCCGGTCAACCAGCTTTTTGGTGTTCAGAACCAGTTTCCGTCTTTCATGGCGAATACACACCGGATGTCGAACCCAAAAGATTGCAATTACTACGTGATGCGGCTGGATGCTTTGCCGAAAAAGTTCGATCAACTCCTCGATGGTTTAAAAATTCGAGAGCAAAAGCAAATCCTGCCCCCGCGATTCGTGGTTGAGGAAGTGCTCAAGGAAATGACCGAATTCGTCGGCAAGCCTGCTTCGGAAAATATTCTGGCGACATCTTTCAAAACACGTGCTGCTAAAATTGACAAGTTGACCGACGTACAGCGCGCCGACTTTCAAGCGCGTGTTGAATCGGCGATTACCAGCAACGTTTATCCCGCTTATCAAAAACTGATCGATTATTTTCGTGAAGTTTTGCCAAAAACGACAACCGACGACGGCGTCTGGAAGTTGCCGGACGGCGACGCCTTTTACGCCTACAAGCTACACGAGAACACGACCACCACGCTTAAGCCGGATGAAGTGCATGAGCTTGGCCTGCGCGAGGTCGCTCGCATCGAAGATGAGATGCGAGCAATCCTCGACGCAAACGGCTTTGCCGGTCAACCGATCGGAGAGGCGATGGACAAGCTGGGAAAAGATCCGCGCTTTCTTTATTCAAATGATGACAAAGGACGTGCCGAAGCATTGGCGAGGTATACGCAGTTGATCACGCAAGCGACAGAGCGCTCGTCGAAGGAATTATTTTTCACAACTCCGCACGCGAAGATCGAAGTTCGCCGCGTTCCGGAGTTTAAAGAAGCAACTGCTCCGGGCGCGTATTACGATATTGCCGCCATGGATGGCAGCCGGCCAGGGATTTTCTTCGCAAACCTGCGCGACATGAATGAAGTGCCAAAATGGGGCATGCCGACACTCGCATATCATGAGGGTGTGCCGGGACATCATTGGCAGCTCTCCACGGCCGAGGAGCTCAAAGGCGTTCCACAATTTCGCAAAGTACTGCCGTTCACGGCTTACATCGAAGGCTGGGCGCTTTACTGCGAATGGCTGGCGAAACAAGTCGGGTGGTACGACAACGATCCATTCGGAGATTTGGGACGTCTTCGTGACGAACTTTTCCGCGCGGTCCGATTGGTCGTCGATACGGGAATCCATGCAAAACGCTGGACCCGCGAACAAGCGATCGCTTACATGCGCGAGAAAACCGGCATGGGCGAGAAAGAAGTTAAATCTGAGATCGAACGTTACATCGTCGCACCTGGTCAGGCATGCGCCTACAAAGTAGGGATGCTAAAGATTCAGGAACTGCGGGCGCGTGCACAGAAAGAACTGGGAGAGAAATTTGATCAGCGAGAGTTTCATGAAGCTGTCCTAAAAAATGGCTCGTTGCCCCTCGAGATTCTTGAGGAACAAGTGAACGATTATATCCGACAAAAGAAAGCGTAAGCTGCAGAAGTAGTCGCTTTCGAATGGTCTTACCGTTGGGAGAACGGGCCCTGGATTGACGCGCCGAGTTATAATTCTCGAATGGCAAAACGCATCTGCTATATCCACATCGGACCACACAAAACTGGCTCCAGCGCGATCCAATGGTTCTTGAAGGAAAATCGGGCCGAGTTGCTGAAGCAGAGCTACTTCGTGCCGCAAAGCGGTGCCAATCAGGGCGGGCACCACGCAATCGTTAGGCAGCTCTGTGGAAAGGATGTACCTGACCATCAACAGTTGGTGGCTGCTAAATTTGCCCGATCGCTCGAGGAAACGTCGTGCAAAGCAGTTGTTATTTCCTCGGAAGTCTTGGAAGGGCTTTTAACCAGGAGAGCGTGTGCGGAGGAATTCTTCAATCGGATCGGGAAGCTCAATCTCGACCCGAAGCTTGTCTTGTTTCCGCGCAACCAACCGCAATCGATTAATTCGCGTTACGCGGAAGTGGTCAAAGGTTGCCGCTGCTCCGAACCGTTCGAGGCTTTCGCTCAAGCCTTCACTCAGCGCCTGAGCCTTAGATACTCTCACTTGATCGATGTAGCTGACACCTTCAATGCGGAGCTAATCGCCTGTCCATTTACCGGGGAAACGATTGCTCGCAGCATCATCCCGGAGTTCCTCCGGGCCATCGGCATTGACCCATCGAAGTTTCCAGATGCGAATGTCCATCGCAATCAGACGGCCGGACCTTTTACCATAGCCGTTGGTCGTCGCGTATCAGAGTTGATCGCAGGCCCGGGCAAGCGGCCCACTTGGCTGCAGGCTGTCCGATGCAAAAGGAAACTCGCTGCATATCTTGAAGAAAAAAGATGGTCGGATAACGGCTACTGCGGGCTGACTACCGCGCTGGCGGCGCACATCGAGAGACAATGGCAGCCAGATAACGATGTATTTGCACAACGAGTCTGGGGAGCATCGTGGACAGAGGTTTTCGCCTCTGATATTGGTCGGGAGTTTAGGCCCAACGACTTCGATCTGTCCAAGCCGGACGAGTCCACCGAGCGACGGCTCTGCCAGGCCGTACATGAAATGACGGAAACTGTGAAAGAGATCGTGCTCGATCCGGCGCTTACCGTCCAAGCCTCTTGGAACGACTTGATGCAACGGGCTGGGTAGACTCCAAGAACACATTTTTATTCGTATTCATTCGCGCTATTTGCGGGTTAAAATCCTGGGTCAAGAATGCGCAAAATTCTGATCACGCTTGGAATTGTCATCCTCTTTGTCATTGCCATATTGGCAACCTGGATTTTTGAAGGACGTCAGGTCTCACTTTTTCTTGATCGTTTCGGATCGTATATGAGGGAAGCGGGACTGGCGGTATCCTTCACGTCAACGATCTGGCGCTCGGTTTGAACGATAAGAATGGTCCGAGCCCGAACATCGGCACAACGAAGAATGGTCAGCTTGGGCTGGCAGACGATGGAAAAGTTTTCGCATTTGGTCCATCGCAATCAGAGGCAGAGGACCTCTCTACAGTGCCGCCAGCAGGCGACGATGCTTCCATCGAAATCCGACGGGGCGTTCTTAGTTGGCCAACGCCATTCGAAGTCAATTTCATGACCGGCCATTCGCCGTCATGGAAACGCCATTTGTATTACAAGCTTCGCTGGAAAAAAACTACCGGCGCGAAACTCGATATGATTTGGCGTTACGAGCAATTCTTCTACGGGCAACAGCTCATTCCAGACAACGGCTGGGGAAGTGGATTCATGACCCACGAAGGTTCTACGGGCCTGATCCAACTGGATATCAGCCCGTGAGACGGGGTACCGTCGTCGAGAAACTTGTCTATCGAACAGTTAGCGGCATCGTTTCGACGTGCGACTGTCTCGCAAATTTCAAAAGCTTTTTTCCCGCGATGCCGCAGAAAGCCTCTGGGAAAACGCCTGTCGCTGGACTCATCCGGTCAATGCGCGTCAAATTCTGGCTGGCATTGACCAGACAGAACTGGAAACGCTCCGAGAACGGTATCCCTACCGGCCTAACGCGCGGAAGATCAATGCTTACGAAGACGCAAAGTACTGGATCGGGGTAAACGTCAAGCGTGCGCAAGACCTCTGGATCGATCGTTCTCCGCCACTTGACATTTTGGACCTTGGTTGTGGCGCCGGTTATTTTCTCTACCTCTGCCGACTCTTCGGTCACGAAGGACTCGGGTTCGATACAGACGAGGAGCCTTTCTTTCGCGGAACAACCATGTTCTTCAATGTCCGCCGCGTCATTGGGCGCATCGAACCACAAACGCCGCTACCCGATCTCGGAAAACAATTCGATCTCGTAACCGGCCACCGCGTTTGTTTTCACCGGCTCAGGCGCACCATGAATGGAGAATGGCTCGAATGGACCCCAGCCGACTGGGAATTTTTTATCAACGATATCCGAACGCGATTTCTCAAACCGGACGGGCGTTTATTGCTGGAGTTTAACCCGCGTCCGGATGGGTCCTCATTTTTTACAAAAGAATTGCGCGCTTTCTTTGAGTCGCAAGGCGCGCGCATTTTCCGTTGGAAAGCACTGCTGGGTGCCAATCCAGAACAACGTCCCCGGTTTAAACAAACGCGGAAATTGTAGGGCAGGCGCATCGCCTGCCAGCGTTGGCAACCGAAGCGGTCGCCCTACAGGCGTCACAATTTCCAGTCCGAGCAATCCCAGCCTAACAACTGCTCCACTTCTGCGATGTCTTTAGCGAATAGATTATGGAGGAAAACCTTTTCCTCCCAATTCATCGCTCGCTCGTAAGGCACAATATTTCTGTCTTTGCTGCGTACCGAACGAGGCGATTTGACGCCAAGAAATGAAAAAATGGAAGCGAGCGTTTTACGCTGCTTCTCCCTAAAATCTTCAAACTTCACCGCTTTGACTTGCTCGCGCGGAAAGAATTTGAATAGTCGCGCCAGCTGTTGTCCGTAAAAGCCTCTATCGACATATGCAAAACGGCGGGCCTCAGCTCGCGGTGCTCCAGCGATGCGCGTTTTTTCTTCCCGCACGGCATCGAAAAAATCCAACGGCTCACGACCTCTGAATCGTTGCATGTTCCAGTGAGCAAAAGCGCGGTCGACTGGATTTCGGAGGAGGATCAGTAGTTTGATTTTCGGGTTGTATTGCCAAATCCTTTCCATTGCTGGTTCGTGATAAACGTAGCTGGGAGTGCAATCACCGGCGATGGTGGATGCAGCCAACAGCGGATAATGCTTATGCAGTTGCTCATAATCGGGCTCGGAAACGAACAGCGCGTCGTTATCAAAAAAATGTATCTCCTGCTGATCGCCCATCGTGATCTTCGGATGTCTGCTTAGAAAATAATGCAACGCTGTCGTGCCCGATTTTTGTGCCCCGGCCAGAACAAAATCCAGCCGTTGAATCTTGCGTTTCGCCCTGAGCATCGCCGCAATCTACATCGCGAACACTGCAGGGGAAGCTGACACCTTCCCTACAGAATCGTGCTCAATGTCGATAGTTGGTTACGATTATGAGCATGAGCGGGAGCACGAATAAGAGAAAGATGGTGAGTTGTCGCTATTATGCCTCCACCTTATGATGCGCCCATGTCCAAGGCATTTCGGGCGGCTTTTCGTGGTTCACTTTTTGTTCTCGCGGTTGCATTAAATTCATCCATGTCCGCGGACGAAGGAATGTGGCTTTTCAATGCACCACCGCTCAAGCAACTCAAAGAAAAATACCACTTCGAGCCGACGCCGCAGTGGCTCGAGCATCTGCAAAAAGCCAGTGTCCGCTTCAACTCCGGAGGCAGTGGCTCGTTCGTGTCTGCGAACGGTCTTGTTATTACAAATCACCATGTCGGCGCCGACACCCTGCAAAAAATTAGCAACCCGCAGCACAACTATTTAAAGGACGGCTTCTACGCAAAGACGCAGACGGACGAAATCAAATCGACCGATCTCGAGCTCAACGTGCTGATGTCAATCGAAGACGTGTCAGCGCGCGTGAATGGGGCGGTAAAACAGGGTATGACAAACGACCAGGCTTCCAGTGCCCGCAACTCAGTCATCGCTACGATCGAAAAGGAAAGCAAAGATAAGACCGGGTTGCGTTCGGATGTGGTCACCCTCTATCAAGGCGGAGCGTATCATCTTTACCGGTACAAACGTTACGATGACGTGCGGTTGGTCTTCGCGCCGGAGCAGCAGATCGCATTTTATGGAGGTGACCCGGATAATTTCGAGTACCCGCGCTACGATCTCGATATCTGCATTTTTCGCGTTTACGAAAACGGCAAGCCCGCGAAGGTCGACAATTTTCTGAGATGGAATTCGCGCGGGCCGAGCGATGGCGAACTTACCTTCGTCAGCGGCAGCCCGGGCAAAACCGATCGTCAACTGACGCTGGATGAATTGGCGGATATGCGCGACCGCTATCTGCCTTACGTCCTGCAAATGTTTAATCGGCGCGAGGTATTGGAACTGGCGTACGGCGCGCGGTCCTTCGAGAACGCAAGAAAAGCGCGGGACGATCTTTTCGGCGACCAAAACAATCGGAAACGCTATGACGGTTATCTTGCCGGCCTGCTTGATCCGGAAATCTGGGCAGCGCTCCAGGCGCGCGAACAAAAATTGCGCGACGCCATCTCGCGTGATCCGAAATTGCGATTGGCCAATGATGCTTATGATCGCCTTAAAACTGCTCAGATGGAGATCGCGAAAAACGCTCGATTGTATAATTATCTCGAACAGGAGCGCCCAGTTCCTGTCGGTTATCGCGGGCCGCGAGCGTTCTTCGGCAATCTTTTCAAATACGCGCGTCTGCTTATCCGCGCCGTAGACGAACGTGCCAAACCGAATGGTGAACGGATTTCCCAGTTTCGCGATAGCGCACGCGATTCATTGGAACTGGAACTTTTCTCGACCGAACCGATCTATGACGATTACGAAATCCTGCGCCTGACCAATTCGTTGACCGATTTCGTTTCCCAATTTGGTGCTGACGATCCGCTGGTAAAGAAAGTGCTCGCTGGAAAATCGCCGCACGATCGCGCAGTCGAGCTCGTCTCAGGGACGAAACTGAAGGATGTTGCAGTGCGTAAAGAGCTTTACGGTAAGGATGCTGCCGCATTGCAAGCAGCGCATGATCCCATGATTGATCTTGCGCGCCTGGTGGACGGCCCCGCAAGAGAAGCAAAGAAAATCTACGATGCGCAGGAGGAAATTAAAAAACAGGGGTATTCAGAAATCGCAAAAGCGCGTTTTGCGATCGAGGGCACGGATAGTTATCCGGACGCCACTTTCACTCTTCGTCTCTCCTACGGCACCGTCCGGGGATACGAGCAGGACGGAAAACAGATTCCCGCGTTCACCGATTTCGCCGGCTTATACCAGCGTTCTGCGGAACACGATAACAAACCGCCATTCGATTTGCCGAAACGCTGGGTCGACAAAAAATCCAGCCTGGATCTGGCAACGCATTTCAATTTCGTTTCTGACGCCGATATCATCGGCGGCAACAGCGGCAGCCCGGTGGTGAATAAGGAAAACGAATTTGTTGGCATCATTTTCGACGGCAACATTCAGTCACTCGTGCTCGACTGTATTTTCACAGACACGCAAGCACGTGCGGTCTCGGTCGATTCCGCCGCCATCGTCGAAGCGCTTCGCAAGATTTACGATGCGAGTGCGCTCGCGGACGAACTGGAAGGCGCGAAGAAGTAGCTTCGTTGGTTGCTTCGCTAAAAACGCGTCGCCCAATTGTCGTCGCCCTTTTCGTCGCATTCGGCCCGCTTGTTTCCGGTAAGGCCGATCAGATCGATGATTATAACGCCGGTACAGAGGCAGCGGTTGCATATTCCAGGCGTTCCGCTCGCGATTCCCAGATGACAAACTAACAATCATCATTCTCACAAATCACAACGACAGAATCGTAGATCAGCTGGCTATTGATCTTGCAGGAATCTGCTTGCCGGCGTTGAAGCGCCCTGACGTGAATCCGGATCTCGATCCCTTCCGCCGACGCTAGTGCGGCAAATAATGAAGCAACTTCAGGATATCGGAAAACACTCCCATCGCAGTCACGTCAGGACCGGCGCCGGGTCCTTGAATTACCAACGGCGTCTGCGAATAGCGTTTCGTATTGAAGGCGATGATGTTGTCGCTGCCTTTTGTCATGGCGATGGGATGATCCCACCGAAACTCCTGGATCCTCGCGCGTGCGCGACCTCCCGCAAGCGCTCCAACATAACGAAGCACGGCATCGTGCGAGCGCGCCCGCTTCAATCGAGCCGCCATTTTATCATCGAACCGTGAGAGCGCGCCGAAGAACCGTTCGGAGAATGGCCCACCGGCAAGTTTCGGCGGTACCAAAGTTTCAACATCGACATCGGCGATATCTAATTGCGCGCCAGCTTGACGCGCAAGAATGAGCAATTTTCTGGCGACGTCTTGTCCGGAGAGATCATCCCGTGGATCGGGTTCGGTCAGACCGCGTCGCCATGCGTCTTTGACGAGCGCACTGAATGGCACGCTACCGTCAAAATTGTTAAACAAATAACTCAGCGTCCCAGAAAAAATCCCTTCGATTCTTTTGATGACATCACCGCTCGCAATGAGATCTCGAATCGTGGACATGATTGGTAAACCGGCTCCGACATTGGCCTCATCGAGGAAATATTTCTGTCGCGATTGCAAGAGTTCCATTAGTGCGGCGTACTCACTTCGAGGTAGCACGTTTGCGCGCTTGTTAGGCGTAATGATGTGGAGGTTGGCGCGCACAAAATCTGGGTAAGCAGCGACCACCGATTCCGCTGCGGTGCAATCTACGATTGCCGCATCGGTTAGCTCTAGTTTGGAAATCTCCCGGGCGAGCACCTGCGGAATCATTCGACGACGCGACGCGGCCAACCGTTGACGCCAGCGAGCGAGGTCGATCCCCCGAGGATTAAGAACGAATTTCTTGCTGTTCGCCAGGCCGACGACGGTCACATCGAAACCACGTGCGAGCAGATGGGAGCGCTGCGCGCGCAATTGTCCCAACAATGTTGACCCAATATTTCCAACGCCGATCACGACGAGCGAGAGACGTTTGCGGATTTCGAAGAACGCTTGATGAATGATGTTCAGTGCTCGCGCCTGCTGTGCCGCGTCAATGACAAAGGAGATGTTTCGCTCCGAGGCGCCCTGCGCGATTGCCGTGATGTTGATGTTATGCCGGCCAAGCGCTCCGAACACCTTGCCGGAAACGCCTGGGTGGCCTTTCATCTCGTCACCGACGATCGCGACGATTGCTTGATTTGGTTTTTCGTCGAGCGATGTGAGTTGATGCTGGAACTCAAATCGGAATTCCTGTCGAACTGCGGCCGTGGCGGCAACAGCATCGATTGCGCGCACGGCAAAACAAATCGTGTGCTCGGACGAAGCTTGGGAAATGAGAATGACGTTGACGCCGCGCGACGCAAGCGCGCGAAAGAGCCGCTCGGCGATCCCGGGAACACCAACCATGCTCAATCCGCGAAGGGTCAACAGTGTCACTCCTACAACCGCAGTGATTCCTTTGACCAGCTGTTCACCTTTGCCACCCCGCCGCGATATGATAGTGCCCGGTTTGTCAGGCCGAAACGTGTTCTTGATCAGGATCGGAATCCCGCGGGCAACAGCCGGCGCGATTGTCGCGGAGTGAAGCACCTGGGCGCCGAAATAGGAGAGTTCCATCGCTTCTTCGTACGAAATATCTGGCAGAACGAACGCGGACGGTACATCGCGCGGATCGGCGCTGAGAACCCCATCGACATCGGTCCAGATTTCGATGGCCGAGGCCTTGAGCGCGCCACCCAGAATTGCAGCCGAATAATCCGATCCGTTTCGGCCCAGCGTTGTCGTTTGTCCGTCGAGAGTAGCCGCAACAAACCCTGTCACCACCGCGATTGGGGCGCGACGATGCAACCGAAATAACTTCGCAAAATACCTCCGGATCGCGCGATTTGTCTGTGGAAACATGACATTGGCGTTCGTAAACTGAGCGTCCGTAACAATAATCTCGCGCGCATCGACAAACTGCGCGGAACGGAATCTCCCAAGGTAGCCGGCGATAATCAGCGCGGATAGTCGTTCCCCGAAACTCGCTGCGAGATCGAGCGCCCGCGGCGGCGCGTGGCCGAGTAATTGCACTCCGTGGAGCGCATCGTGCAAATCGTTGGAAAGCAACTCTGCCTGCCGGAAAAGATGACCACTGCGCCGCCCTTTCATCAGGAGATCAATCACCGTACGATGTCGATCGACTATTGTTCGCCACGTCTTTTTCCATCGAGCGTCGTTTTCCGCCAAGCGCGCGCACTCGAGCAATTGATTGGTAACACCCTGAAAAGCTGAGACGACTACGACAGTTGTTTCACGAGAAGCTCGTTGCAAAATGATCTTGCAGGTCTGGCGAATGCAGTCAGCCGTCGCCAGCGACGATCCACCAAATTTCAGGATTCTCATGCAGCCGGCGCTTTGCCGGAAGACACGATATGCAAGATTCAGGTCAACGCGATCTATTCAATCGCATGATCGAACATCGCTTCTTGGTTAGCGCAATCCCCCTAACAGTTTTTTCCACCGCGTCCATTGGTTAGGGCTCGCACTTAAATTCTCTGAACAGCCCGACATATTCGTACTGATTGATAAGCTGGATTTCTTCGATGCAACCAAGCCTTCCTGCGTGAGTGAGCTTTCGGTAAGTCCCTGATAAATTTTCGAACTCCTCGTCCAATTCAGGTGAAACCTTAAAACGAGCGGATGCACTTCCAGAGCTTAGAGTAATATCCAGCTCATATTTGACGCCTTTATCATCGAGACCCAAAAGGGTGCCTTTTAAATGTGCGCCGCTGCGTGTTAATGAACCCTCTGCTTGATGGGTATGCCACGCATAATCACTCGTAACCCAAATCAGCTTCCAGTCTTCGGCCCTTAAAGAGCCAGCAAAGAACAATACCAACAAGAAGCTGCATAATTGTTTCATGAAAGCCCTAACGAGATGGAGCTGGGCCACCGCCGGCGGCGAATTTCGGAGTTGGTTCCAGCGACTGGTTAGACCTTGTCGCGTGCATTGGTCGCAGATGTCTCGGCGACTGCTTGAAGCACGAGCGATTGCGAACGCGGTGACGCGTTCCCCATGCTCGACATGAAATGGAAGTGATTTGCAGGGATCTGAAGCTCGGTATCGGAAAGAGATGCAAGGCGCGAACAAATCGAGGCGATAAACGCGAAGTCTTCTGGATGGCTGCTATGACGATTTCGCCACCCTCGACCATGGCAAGAATGGAGTTTTTCAAAATGCGTAGCGTTTAGGTCTAACGAGAATTAGACCTGAACTTCAAGTCTAATCCAGTCACAGCTGTTTCAGCACCGTTTTCCACCGTGCCCACGCTTCATCGCGCGCTTTCTTGTCGCCTTCGCGAACTGCGGGATTGGATGGCTCGCCTAAACGCATGAAACCGTGACCCGCACCTTTGTAAATCACTGGCTCGTATTTTTTGCCGGCGGCTTTCATCAGCTCTTCGGCTTTCGGAATCGTCGCGTTCACGCGCTCGTCGTTCTCGCCGTAAAAGCCGTAAACGGGACAGGGAATATTCGTGACCTTTGACGCTTCGTCGGGCGCGTTACCGTAGAACGAGTAGACGGCCTTTAGTTTCGGATTTTCATTCGCGTACGCAAACGCCACTCCCCCGCCCCAGCAAAACCCGCAGATCGCCAGCGTGCCGTTGCATGATGGGATTTTCGTTAGGGCATAATCTGCGGTTGCATCCAGATCGGCTTTCACCTGTTCTTTCGATAACGCAGATATCGCTTTGCGCGCACCATCAACGTCTTCGAATTTTTGACCGGTGAGCAAATCGGGCACAATGGCTATCACACCAGCCTCGGCCACCTCGTCGCATAAGCTGCGAACCCAGTCGGTCACACCAAAGATTTCATGAACAACAAGGACGGCCGGCGCCTTGTCTTTGCGTTCTGGATACACGATAAATGCCTTGATCGTTCGCTGGCCCGATTTGATATCAACCCACTCCCCGTGTCGTGGGGAGGTGTTCAATCGTTCTTTTCCAAAATCCTTTATCACTTCTTGTGCATGCATCGCTGGCGCAATCAGAAAAATCGTCAGAGCGAGAGCAATCGGTTTCATAGTACCAGGAGATTGCTCGACTCCGCTCGGAATGACAAGTTACGGGTGTTAAGTTGAAACCGCAGGCGCTGGTGCGGCAGATTTCTTCGTAAACAACGTATCGATGCTCCAGCGTCCCGACCCGTAAAAAACCATAAACAAAAACAGCCAGCAGAGAACAACAGCCAGTTCGCCTTTATTTAGAATTGGAAAAAATTGCTCGGTAGGGGTCGGTGCATGACCGATCGCCTTACCCGCCGCGTGCACCATAAAGTAGGCCACCGCCATTTCACCAGCCGAGACAAACGCCGCTAACCGAGTTAGAAAACCAAACGCAATCATGAGACCGCCGACGAGTTCGACGATTCCTCCCACCAGCATCAAACCTTGGGCGCCGCCGTGCCCACCGCCTGGAAAGCCTAGAAGCTTTTGACCACCGTGACAGGCGAACATGAGTCCAACTATCAGTCGCATGATGCAATAGACCGGATCCGCAAATCGATTAAGAGCGTTCATGGCCGTTCAGGCTGAACGATGCCGAGCTTGTCTGTCAAGCTTGTTGCGGCAGCAATGGATGGAACGCGTTGTCCCCAACGCGTTGGCAAAAGAATGCGGCTTCACCGCTTGATATTTGCGCCTTTGGCGACTCCGTTCGCCATCGTCTTCAGGAGAAGTCGATCCACCTACGCCGCCTTCTTTGCAGGATGTTTCTGTTTTCTTCGTGACTTGGCAGTCGTTTTTCTCTTGGACCCAGTTTGGTCCAGGCTCTTCTGCAACACGGAAACCAAATCGATTACCTTGGTCGGCTTCGGCGCTTTCTTTGGCTTTTCCTTAATTTCTTTCCCACCGGCTTCCACTTTCTCTTCAATTACGTCCATGAGCGCTTCGCGATATTCGTCCTTATACTTTTCTGGGTCCCACTTCGAGCTCATGCTGTCGATCAACGATTTGGCCATGTTCATCTCGCGTTTGCCGACTTCGGTTTTTTTTGGGACGTGCAATTTTCCCGGGTCCGCGAGTTCATCGGCAAAATGCATTAGCTCCAGAACCAGCGCGCCATCTTCCGGTTTTACACCAGCGAGATATTGGCGCGTCTTGATCACCACTTTTGCGATACCAACCTTGTTGCTCTCCTTTAGCGCATCACGCAAAAGCACATAGGCTTTGTCGCCTCCTTTTTGCGGCTCCAGATAGTAAGGCTTATAAAAAAACATTGGATCGATCTGTTCCTGATCGACGAAGTCCTGGATATCGACTGTCTGTGTCGCTTCCAGATCAACGCGCTCAAAATCTTCGGCCTTGAGCACAACATATTTCCCTTTCTCATACTCGTAACCTTTGACGATTTGGTCCCAGGAAACCTCCTTGCCATCTTTTTCGGCTACACGTTTGTAATTTACCGGGCTCAAATCGCTTTTGCGCAACAAGCGAAACCTGAGTTCTTCCCGTCGCGTTGCGGGATAAAGAGCGATCGGAATGTTAACCAAGCCGAAGCTGATGCTGCCTTTCCATATCGCGCGTGCCATACGCAACTATTTCGCGCCACGAGCCGATTCTGCGCGCGTAAAGATGGTCACCGTATCTTGAGCATTGTCATTGACACCTCACTTCAGTGAGGTGAATTCCGCACATCGGAAGTACCAAAACCGTTTAAACGGTTTTCTTTTCGGTCTGAGCAGCTTCACCGCGCTGAAGACGCGGTGTTAATGAGAGCAGTGAAAGGCTATGATCAAGGCTACGCCGCCAGTTCCAATTGGTCGCGCGAGATGCCGCGCAACTCGAAAAGGCGGATCAGTGTTTCTTCGATCAAATTGTTCGGGCACGATGCCCCCGCAGTAATACCGATAACGGTGGGTCCGTTGGGGAGCCAAAAATGCGAAACGACCTCGCGCTTTTCGTGCAAGTTGTAGTGCTTGATCTCAGTAGCGGAAACCAGGCGCGAAGCGTTGAGCACGAAATAGGTGGGCAATTTTTCTTCGCCCATCTCGGCAAGATGTGACGTGTTCGAACTATTATAACCGCCCACAACGAGCAACAAATCCATTGGCACATCGAGCAATTCGCGCAATGCATCCTGTCGCTCCTGTGTGGCGCCGCAAATCGTGTCGAAAAATCGGAAATTCTTTTCCGCAAGCTCCGGTCCATCGCGATCGACAACGGCTCGCCGAACACGCCGCTGCACTTCTTCCGTTTCGCCGCGAAGCATGGTTGTTTGATTTGCTACACCGACGGTCTGCAAATGCACGTCCGGATCGAATCCTGGCGAGTAGGCGCCTTTGAATTTTTCGAGGAACGCCTGCTTGTCGCCGCCGTGGCGGATGTAATCGCAAACATAATCGGTGTCCTCCAGTGTTAGAACAACCAGATAATGTCCGCTACCGTCGCCGAGCGCGCGCGAGCTAGTCGCCTTCGTTTCTTCGTGTTCGGCCTTTCCGTGAATGATCGACGTGGCCGACTCGCTCGCGTACTTGCGCACCCGTTTCCAGACGCTCATTACGTCCCCGCACGTGGTATCGACAATCTGACAGCCGCGGTCCTTGATCTGTTGCTGGATGGATAATTCGGTTCCAAATGCCGGCACGATCACAACGTCATCTGGGCCGAGATCGGAAATGTCGGCCTCCTTGTTTTTACCGGTCAGGTTCTTAATGCCTAACGAGGCAATTTGATGATTGACCTCGGGGTTGTGAATGATTTCGCCAACAATGAAAAGGCGGCGATCTTTAAAGACTTTGCGCGCTGCGTAAGCGAGGTCGATCGCGCGCTCCACCCCATAGCAAAAACCAAATTGCTTTGCCAAACGCACTGTAGTGTCGCCTACTGAAATCATTCCACCAGCACGGCGGACTTTTTCGACAATGTCGCTCCGGTAGTGTGATTCCACTTGCTGCTGCACCGCAGCCATGACGTCGGGTGTACGGAGGTTCACTTTCTCCCGCGCGGTTGTGCCACTGGAAATAAGGTTCGTGCTCATAACATCGTTTCATTCTGAGCCCTTCGACTCGCTCAGGACAGGCTCCGCGAAGAATCTGGCTCCAGTTCTGTGCAAGAACCTATCTCAGAGGGTCTTGCCATTCCAGGGCTGGGGGCTGGACGTTTCGCGTTCGTTCAACATGACACGAACTAGCGGCGGCGGCAATGCGCCGCAGCCCGCTATTGAAGCAGCGGTCCGCTCGGCTTTTCGAACCCAGCATCCGTAATCATTAATCGTGGGTCGGGGTCCGGTGTCTTGGAGTCATCGACGCGCTGCACCTTTGACCCAAGCGTTGCATCTTCGGGCTGCGAATTAGCGATATTCACGGGGGTTCCGATTTTCACCAGCGCGAAAAATTTCGGCGCTGCTTCGCCGTGCATTCGGATACAGCCGTGTGTGCGCGGACTCGGGTGGACAAAACCCTGGTGAAAACCGTACGCGGGCGCAAACTCGCACCAGTATCCCATCGGGTAACCAACGTAACGACCAGCCCCACCTCCGGTGGAGGGAACCACCCGATTGCCTTGCACGCTAAACCCGTACGACCCCGAACGTTTGTGCTCTTGCTTGGAGTAGATCTTGAAATTGCCTTTCGGCGTTGGTTTTGCCGGAGTCCCAACCGAACACGCCACAGCCATGAGACAACGTTCGCCCTCCATCACATAGATGTTTTCTTTCGAGAGCGAAACCAGCACGCGCACCTTGGATGGGTCATTCGGCTTGTACGCCGTGACATGGTAAGGACCGCCACGGGCCACCTGCCCCGTTTGACAACCAGTCAGCAGGAGGAGCGAACCACCAGCACACAGCAAGAGTAATCGGGAGATCTGTCGCATATGAGGATACTGGATATTATCAGGTGGCCTCTTGTCAACCGCACGAGCTGGATTCGTTCCCCGCCGGAACATTAGCGAGGTCAACGAAAATGACTCCAAATCTTGCTTGAACGCCTCGAATTGGCCCTTGCGATTCACGTCCACGCGAGGAGAGCACCCTACAGACTCATGCCTCGCAATTTTCCTCGCCAAGCTGGGAAAACCTGATCAACACTGGCGGCCATGATGAATCCACCAGCTCAAAATAAATTCGGTCGCCGTGGCGACACGGACTCGCCTCGAGGCGTGCAAACCGGAAAATTGTCGCGGCTCTTCGTCGCTTTAATATTTGCCTCCTTCACGCTTTCGGAGCAAGCGCAGGCGGTCAATCCGCCAGCGGATGGGGGTTATCCCGGAGGCAACACCGCAGAGGGGCAACTCGCTCTTGGGAGCCTCACAACGGGCACATATAATAATGGCCTTGGCCTGTATTCGCTGCTGAGCCTCACAACCGGCAGCTTTAATACGGCTAATGGCGCGGCCGCGCTGCTTAGTAATACTGCAGATCAAAACACCGCAACGGGTACCGGAGCGCTTTTACTAAACAGCACCGGCGCCGGTAATACAGCTAGTGGAACCTTCGCCCTGTTTAACAACACTACCGGCAATGGCAACATCGGATTGGGTGCCAGTGCCGGCATTAATCTTACTACGGGAAATAACAACATTGAGATTGGAAATGTTGGTATAGCTGGGGAGTCAAACACAATTCGGATCGGCGACCCGGCAATTCACGATGCAATATTCATGGCGGGCATCACGGCAATGACCCCTGAAGCGCCGAATCAAGCGATGTTGGTGGACCCTGTGAGTGGGCAACTGGGGAGTGCTGACATTACTAGTTTCGGGGTCGTCAGCACGAGTCTCGAGAACACTGCTGTCGGCGTTCAAGCTCTCGTTTCTAATACAGGAGCGTATAACACCGCCACCGGCTTCCAAGCGCTCTTTAGCAATACAGACGCCGAGAACAATACGGCTGTTGGCGCTGAAGCGCTTTTGAACAATACCGGTCCAAACAACACCGCCGTCGGAGCAGGCGCTCTGTTCTCGAATCAAGGGGATGTTAACAACAGCAGCGGAGCGTTCAACAATGCCGTTGGCGCTAATTCGCTCTTTTTTAATACGACCGGAGCGAGCAACAACGCCCTCGGCGAGAGCGCGCTCCTTAGTAACGTCGCCGGCTCTGACAACACGGCCATCGGCGATGTCGCGCTCGAGAATAATGATTCAACGAGCACTGGCTTGGGAAGCTTCAACACAGCCGTCGGCGCTGGCGCCCTGTTTAGCAACATTGACGGCAATTCCAACAATGCCGTCGGTGTTAATGCACTGGCTTCCAACACTAACGGGTTGTACAACAACGCCGTCGGGTTTGAAGCGCTTGGCGCCAATACCACCGGCTTCGCCAATGTTGCCCTAGGCGATCTTGCCGGCCAGGACGTTATCACGGCCAACAATGTCATCTGCATCGGAGCGAGTGTGACTGGAGCGGACGTTAGCAATAGTTGTTATATCGGCAGTATCTTTGGACAAACGTCCTCGGGCGGCGCGGCGGTTTTCATCAACTCAAACGGGAAACTTCGGCACGGCAACCTCCTCCCGACGCTTTAAAGAGAAGATCAAAGCGATGGATAAGTCCAGCGAAGCACTCTTTGCGCTCAAACCCGTTACGTTCCGTTACAAAAAGGAAATTGACTCGGCCAGCACTTCTCAGTTCGGACTCGTGGCCGAAGACGTCGAAAAGATAAATCCTGATCTTGTCGTACGCGACAACGAAGGAAATCCTTACAGTGTACGTTATGATCAGGTAAACGCGATGCTGCTTAACGAGTTTTTAAAAGATCACCGCAAAGTTGAAGAGCAACAAGCGATCATCGCACAGTTGAAAAAGGAGATGGAAACTGTCGTTGCCCGACTCAACGACTAGGAATCAAGAATTCAAAGAGTGAGTGATCAAGTGCAAATGGAAAAGCCTGACGGGCGCGTGGTTGTAAGCGGTCGCTGAACGCGGGACTCGGTCACCGGTAATATTATCCCCTTCGTCATTAGGATAGCCCGGGGTCAACGACCCCGGTTACTGCGTCACGCCGTGAAGATTGTCAGGAAGCCAACTTCGATCGCCAGCGCTTCGTGAATATTGCGATTCAAGTGATCGCGCAATTCTTCGAGACACCGGATGCGTTTCAAAATTTCGACCGTGCCGAATCGGCTTGCGAGTGCAGCGGTTTCTCTTTGTGCCTGAGGCAAACTACGTTGCGCAACACCATTACTGGAGCGCAGAACGTCAGACCACCAGGCGAATAATGTTTCGATCAATCCCGCCCGCTGCTGCAGATAAAGACTTTCGGCACGCGCTTTATAATACTGTTCGCGCTCCCCAAGCCACGCACCATCGGTCGCATCCTTGTAACGCACTTGTTCCTGCTTCAATGCCTCGTCTGTTTCGTGCTTAACATCTTCGCGAACCGACCGGAGCAAACGCTGAAATTCCTGAGCCAGTCGATAGGCAAATTGAATAGTCCAGCTTTGTTGGCGGGACACTTGTTGCAGTAATTTTACCAGCTCCTTTTCTTCGTCTCTCGCCTCTAACTGGCCATCTCGTGCAAGGGGAATTGCAATACACCGCGAAAGAATTGTCTCCGGTAACGCTTCCGGTAAAGCACTCAGCAAAAGCAACAAAGAATCCTTGGGTGGTTCTTCCAAGGTTTTGAGAAACGCGTTTGCGGCCTGCGGTTGTAGCCGATCGGCATCGGAAACAATCGCCACTTTGCGTCGTCCATTAGCTGCACGCATTTGCAGCGTGTGCTCGAGATTGCGAATCTGCTCAATCACAATTCGCCGCGATTTCGATTCCGGCCGGGCAACGAAAATTTCACGGGCTTTGGCCGAGAAAACCTCGTCGGCAGGTGTACCATTGACAAGACTGGCCAGGTCCGCGGCAAGTTGTTGCTTCCCGCTACCTGCCGGCCCTGAAATCAGATAAGCGTGCGCCAGGCGGTTTTGTTCGTGGGCGCGACGCAAATAGTCGAGTGCCGTTGTGCGAGAGAAGGCCATTTTTAGTCGAAAGTAAGAGAGGCGAATGCAGATGACCAATCGGCGAAACAGTGAGTCGGCGAGACGGCGAGATTTCTATCGCTGCTCCATCCATCCGCTCCCCGATTCGCCGCCGCCTTGAGTTTCATCGCTTGCGCTCCCGTCGGCGAATAAGCCATTTTTCCGGCTCATCAATCATCCGCACAAGTTGCGCGCAGATTTTCTCGTACGCATCATCAACTACATCCAAATCACGAAAGTGCCGGAGTGGTTGTCGCGCCGTTTTGCCCTTTCGCCGTTTCGCCGTTTCGTTCATAGTGATCAGACGTGCTTAGTAAGGTTTGGGAAACGCAAGCAGAGCGCCTCCCAGATCTCATTCTCAATTACCTCCGCGCCTTGCGAGCCAGCGACCAACACAATGCGATTTGGTTCGCGTTCTGCCAGTTGGCGATACGCTTCGCGAACACGCTCGTAAAACTCCTCCGGTTCCTGCTCCATTCGATCTGGTCGACGCGGCTTTCGCATTCGTGACTTCGCGTTGGCCGCGTCGATATCGAGAACAAACGTAACGTCTGGAACGCAATCCCCGACCGCAAACGCATTCAAACGCTCAACCATCTCGCGATCTAATCTCCGGGCCGCGCCTTGATAAACAGTCGTGGAATCAAAGAAGCGGTCGGCGATCACGCACACGCCGCGTTCAAGCGCCGGCTTGATGATCTCGCGTACGAGCTGGCTGCGACTCGCCTCAAAGAGAAGCAACTCCGTTTCCGGAGTCATACTGGAATTGTGCGAGGCAAATTGCAGGAGCTCGCGAATGGTTTCTCCAATTGGCGTGCCGCCAGGCTCGCGGGTGACCAGGTACGGCACGCCGGATCGCTGCAATCGAGCGGCTAATCTCTGCGCTTGTGTCGATTTACCGCTACCCTCTGACCCTTCAAATGTAATGAATGGCAGCTGAGCCATGATCTCAGATGCGCGCAGCAACCGCGTTTTTCAAGTTCCAACTTACAACTCCGCCTTCACAGGAGCCGTCATCTCGTGCGCAGCACAGCGAAATCAAGGAATCCCATTGAAAACCCTGGGTAATGCCACGGGATTCCTCGACTTCGCTCGGAATGACGACGATGATGGGAGCAATACTCAACCGCATGAAAAATTTCTGGCTCGTGAAACAGGAACCATCCTCGTATTCGTGGTCGGACTTTGTCGCGGAAGGCCAAACCAGTTGGACTGGCGTACGCAATTACTCTGCCCGAAACAATCTTCGTAAAATGCGGAAGGGCGATGAAGTTCTTTTCTATCACAGCGGCGAGGACAAAGCAGTGGTGGGAATCGCTAAAGTAATTCGGACCGCCTATCCAGATTCGGCCGCGAAGGAAGGCGATTGGTCCACTGTTGACCTTGCTCCCGTTAAACCGCTGCGCCGGCCAGTTACGCTTCACGAAATCAAAAGCCGCGCACCGTTAAAGCAAATCGCGTTGGTTCGGCAATCGCGTCTATCCGTTATGCCGTTGGCGGAGCCGGAGTTTCGCGAAATTGTGAAGATGGCTTCGCGCCTACCGTCATCCTGAGCGGAGCGCAGCAGAGTCGTAGGATCCCGCGGAATCATTCCTTGGTCTTGTCACGGCGTTCCTCGACTTCGGTCGAAATGAGGGCGTTTGATTTTGCCTTGTTCAAAGCTGTATCGCGGCCGAAAATTCCCAAATGAGTACCATTGCGGCAACGGAATTTCTGCCCCTCGTTCCAACCGCCGCTGCCAGCAGAGATTTTATGGTCGTCTCTCTGCACGATGTGGCCCCCTCTACCCAGCAGATCGCAAACACAATCATTTTAGAACTGGCCCGGCGCGGGGTCGGCGTTTGTTCTCTTCTAGTGGTCCCGGATTATCATCATCAGGGGCTCTTCACGCGAAACCAAGAATTTGTGTCCTGGCTACGGGGATTGGAAGCGGACGGTCATGAAGTGGCGATTCACGGCTATTTCCACGAGCGCCCTTCCCGCGCCAAAGAGAATCTGCGCGACAAGTTCCTGACGAGATTTTACACGCAACGAGAAGGTGAATTTTACGATCTGACCTACGATGAAGCGTTGCGCCGAATTACAGCCGCCCAGGATGAATTTCGTGCGAGCAATCTTAAGCCGCGTGGTTTTGTCGCTCCCGCATGGCTGCTTAGCAAGGAAGCCGAGCGCGCCGCGCGCGATGCCGGACTGGAATACACGACACGGCTACACAAGGTGTGCGACCTGCGGGCAGGCGATGAATTCCTCGCGCGATCGATTGTTTACAGTGTCCGCAGGAACTGGCGGCGAGGGCTTAGCCGAATCTGCAACGCCACGCTCTTTCGATATCTGGAAAGCCAACCGCTGTTGCGCATTAGCATTCATCCACCCGATTATTCGCATCCGACGATTTGGCGGCAGGTCACGGATTTCGTCGATAGGGCCGTTCGGTCACGGACAGCGACGACCTATGAAGACTGGATCGCGCAGCAAAGATTGAGGGGAGGAATGTAAATGTGAGCAGGTGCGATCTTCATATTCATTCGCGCTACAGCGCGCGCTCGGAGGAATGGCTCTTTCGCCGTTTCGATTTTCCCGATAGCTATTCGGATCCAAAACAGCTGTATGAAGAATTGCTCGAGCGCGGAATGGATTACGTCACCATTACCGACCACGACACCATCGAAGGCTGTCTGCAAATCAGCGATCGACCTCGCACCTTTATCAGCAAGCAAGTCACCACCTATTTCCCGAACGACGCATGCAAGCTACACCTTTTGGTTTGGGGAATTTCAGAGGAGCAACACCGCGAGATCGATGCGGTGCGCGAGAATATTTTTGAGCTGCAGCGTTACTTGCAGGTGGCCCAAATCGCGCATGCCGTTGCGCATCCCCTTTACAGTATCAATGGCAAACTCGATTCGCGTCATCTTGAGGTGCTCATTCTTCTTTTCAAGCATTTCGAGGGCGTCAACGGTCTGCGCGATGCACTTCTGAGCGATCTCGCCCAAACGCTGTTCAACCAACTGACGCCGGAAAAAATCGAGGAGCTCGCAAATCGCCATGATCGCGCGCCGACGCACGCAGAGGCATGGAAAAAGGTTTTTGTTGGCGGCTCGGACGATCATGGCGGGCAATTCGTCGGTTCGGCTTTTACACAAACTCCGGCGGCGGAATCGGCTGAGAAATTTCTCGAACATGTGCGCAACGGGGATTGCAGCGCGCACGGCCATGGCGGTACACCACTGGTGCTTTCGCATGGTTTTTATAACACGGTCGCCTGTTTCATTCAGGATCGCTTCAATGAGAAGCTCGGGCCGGGCGCCGCGCTGCTGGAGAAAATGTTTTCGCGGTTCATGGAAGGCCGTGCCCCGACTGAATTCAGTCTCAAAGAAAAAATGGAATTCATCGTGCAGGGCGTTTTGTCTGGAAAAATTTTCGAGTTCGTCAAGCCCGCAAACGTGTCGCTGTGGAAAGAACTTTCAGGATATTTCGCGCAGCCGGAGGTGAAAGCGAGACTGGCCGCGCAGTTAAACGGAGTCCACGAACCGGAGCGCCGCACATTTCTCATGGCGAACATGGTGGCCGAACAGCTCACCTTTCGGTTCTTCCAAAAGTTCGTTCAGGAAATTGGTAGCGGAAACATGGTCGAAAGCATGCAGGCTCTCAGCGCGATTGCGCCAATCCTGGTGATTCTGACACCGTACATCTACGGGTTTCATAGCCAGGCGCCTTCTCGAAAATGGCTGCGGACCGTTTTTTCGGAATTGACCGGGGAAATTCCGCTGGCGTTGCAAAATCGCAAACGCGCCTGGTTCACTGACACCCTGGAAGACGTCAACGGAGTCGCGACGACCATCCGCAAGATGACTGCAGCTGGCGCTGAAGCCGGAAAGGAACTGGTGGTGGTGGTCTCCAGTAGCGAATCGCACGTCGATGATATTCCGCTCAAAAATTTCCCGCCCATTGGCGAATTTGAATTGCCCGAGTATGAACTCCAAAAGTTGAGTTTCCCGCCGATTTTGCAGATGCTCGATTACATTCAGCGGGAAAAATTTACTGAGATCATCATCAGCACGCCGGGGCCGGTCGGGCTTACCGCATTGCTTGCAGCCAAAATGCTCAATCTGCAAACGAGCGGCATCTATCATACCGACTTCCCGCAATACGTCCGGATCCTTACTGAGGACAGCTTTCTGGAAAGCATGGCATGGCGTTACATGCATTGGTTCTATGGCCAGCTCGACACCGTTTTCGTCAACTCAGAGGAATATCGACAAAGCTGGATTAAACGTGGCTTCGATCCCGCGAAACTGAAAATTCTTCCACGCGGCCTCGATGTCGAACTCTTTACACCGGCGCGACGCCAGCCGGCGTTCTGGGAAAAATTTACCAGCTCAAACGGCCAGATTCGTCTGCTCTATGTCGGTCGCATATCCCGGGAGAAAGATCTCGATATTTTGGCGGACGCCTATCGCCGATTGCGTGATGACGGCCTTCCAGTGCAGCTTTTCGTGGTCGGACACGGACCATACTCTGAGAAGTTTGCGCAATCGCTGCCGGAGGCCGTTTTTACCGGCTACCTTACGGGAAGGGAATTGGCGACCGCCTATGCGTCAGCTGATATTTTTGTGTTCCCCAGCACCACCGACACGTTCGGCAACGTCATTCTGGAAGCGCAGGCTTGCGGTGTGCCGGTCGTTGTCTCCGATTCTGGCGGACCAAAGGAATTAGTGGAAGACAGATCAAACGGTCTGATCACTCGATCACGCGATGTGGATGATTTCACACGAGCTATCCGCTCGCTGGTTGCAGATGCCGCGTTGCGAGAACGCATGGGAACTGCCGCCAGAAAAAGTGTCATTGACCGAAGCTGGCCGAATGCATTCCGCAAATTCTGGGCCACGACTAACGTTTAAACGCTGCTGAAGTGACATTCGCGGGCTGCGAACCCAATCGCAGTTTTTGAAATTCTTCTGGTCTCTTCAGTGTGTTGCAATCAATCTGCACACATGATCAAACCCAAATTTTTTGGAATCGCCACGCTACTCTTCTCTTTCGCTGTCGTTTGTTTCGCGCAGCCAAACACCGGAAGCACGAAAGGCAGTAACGCACCCTACAACGAAGGCCCGGTTTGGACCCTGACGATGATAAAGACCAAGACCGGTTTGGCTGATGAGTACCTGAAGCAGATTACGAAATCGGTAAAGCCAGTTTACGACGAAGAGAAGAAGCAAAAAATCATCCTGGACTACAAAATCCTCAATGGCGAGGCATCCGGCCCGCAGGACTTCAATATCCTGATCCTTGTTGAATATCCCAACTGGGCTGCGTTGGATAATCTGCGCGACAAGATGGATCCCATCGTTGAAAAGGTTATGGGAACCGAAGAACAACGCCTCACCACCGCTACGAAACGGCTCGACATCCGCGAAATCCTCGGCACAAAAACAATGCGCGAGATCACCCTAAAATAATCCAGGGCGGACTTCGGTTTAGCGATGCTTATCGGCTTCGGCCACCGTGACCCATGCCGCCCATCCCATGGCTCATACCGCCCGTTCCGCGCATGCTGTGGAACTCAGCATGAGCAGATCTGAAGCTCGAGCCGCGGCTGATGCCTCGTGTAGTAGTCATTCTACTACTGTGGCCACGTCCCAGATTACTCCCGCTCTTCCCATGAACGCTGCTGTTCTTGCCATGTGCGGTTTGCGTATTCCGCGCATGCGACGCTGCTTGGCTTGAGCGGTTCGCGTTACTCACCAGCCTGCCGAGATTCAGGCCGTTATCGTGCGCAATTTTTCCCCAGCCTTGTCCCGACTGGTGAAGTGCGACGATGCTGTGGAAGCTTTGCCCGGTAGCGTTCGCTAGTAAGTGCGCATGCTCCAGCCCACCCCAGCCAAGTCCGGTCGACGCTCGCTCGGCTTGCAGCGTTTCAACGGAAACTCCGGTCGCATTGGAAATTCTCGTCAGATTCGCTCCACGAGAAGAACCAACGCCAAATAGCAGAAGAAGTGCGGCTATTGTTAGGGTTAACGTTTTCATACGTAATTAAACCCCTTTTACGAATAGAGGTTTCGATTTTGCCCGCCTAGCTGGTTCCCAATCCCATGGAAATTTTGGAATAAAGTGAGCGAGTTGAAATCGCACCTACTCGCCGCCTATGTGCATGATAGGCTGGGCGTACAACTTCCAGAAGTAATGCCCTGACACCGCAAGTCCAATCCCGATGACGATCGAGCGAATAACAGTGCGGTTTGCGCGATGCGACACTATCCCCCCGATGTAGCCACCAACCAAACCGCCAATAGCCATCGGCGCGCCATACTTCCAGTTCACGTTCGCTCCAAGCACGAGAACAAGCACCGCCACTCCTCGCATCCAGCCGTTCAAGAAATTCTTAAGCGCAACGACATGTCGAATCTCGCCCGGCGAAATGAAGGTCAGAGCGCCGATCATCAGAATGCCGATACCCGCTCCAAAATATCCGCCGTAGAGTGCGACCAGGAAAATGCCCATCATTGCGACCGGCCAGAGCATCGGCGCAAGGTGAGGATGTACGCTTCCGTCTCCTCTTCCTCTGATCATGATTGGCCGCAAAGCAATGATGACAGTGGCGAGTAACACAAGCCACGGCACGAACTGCACGAAGTTGCGATTGCCAGTGCGACTCAGAAGCAGCGCTCCAACCAATCCCCCGAGTACGCTGGGAATCAGAAGCAACCATAACCAGCCGCTACCGAGAACTCCCGTTAACAGGTTTCGGGTCCGCCAGACTGCCGTAGGATACGCGAAGAACAGCGCAACCGCGCTTGTGGCGTCTGCGATCACCGGTGGCAGGACCAGCATTAGCAGCGGGAAAGTTATCAATCCGCCGCCACCAGCTATTGCATTAATGGCGCCCCCAACAATGCTGGCGAGAAAGAACAACAAGTACGTTTCCATAATTCACGCATCTATTCTCTTACTCATGCTCATGCATCTTGGTAGGGACGGCGCGCCGCGCCGTCCGGACATCGCAGCGCGATGTCGCTACTGCCCAGTCATCCACGGCAACGCATCAAGATCGACATTTCCTCCCGAGATAACGATACCGACCCGCTTGCCCGCGACGTCGATCTTCCCTTCCTGAATCGCGGCATACGGAACAGCCGCTGATGGCTCGATGATGGTCTTCATTGTTTCCCAAATCGTGCGCATAGCGGAAATAATCGCCTCTTCACTGACCGTTACAATGTCGTCCACGTAACGCCTAATGACTGCAAAGTTTGGTTCGCCGACATTTGTTCGCAGTCCATCGGCGATAGTGAATTTCTTTTCGGTGTGAATCACTCGTTCCGCTCGAAATGATTGCGCTGCGTCGTCTGCATTTGCTGGCTCGGCCGCAATCACTTTGATACTTGGCCGCATCGATTTTGCGGCGACGGCTGTGCCGGCGAGCAATCCACCGCCGCCGATGGGACACATTACGAGATCGAGATCAGGAACCTCTTCGAGCAATTCCACGACTGCCGTCCCCTGCCCCGCTATCACGTCTGGATTTTCGAAAGAATGAATCAATGTGGCGCCTGTCTTGGCGATCACATCGGCACACGTGGCGTCGCGGGCCTCTTCCGTTGCCTCGCAAAATACAACGCGTGCTCCGTAGCCCTCCACGGCGCGGATTTTTACCTTCGCCGAATTCGATGGCATCACGATATGCGCTGGAATGCCGCGCAGTTTTGCCGCTCGCGCCACCGCGGCCCCGTGGTTTCCAGACGAATGCGTCGCCACGCCATGCCGGGCTGTCGCGTCGTCGAGCGAAAACACGGCATTGGTCGCGCCACGTGCTTTAAATGCGCCAATCTTCTGAAAGTTTTCGCACTTAAAGAAGAGGGAGGCTTTGCTGGCCTCATTCAGTCGCGAGCTCGTCAGCACAACCGTGCGATGAATGTATGGTTGAATTCGCTCGCGGGCTGAAAGAATCGCGGGGAACTCGAGCGTCGTAATTACTTTGACCATCCGAAAAAAGCGTCGATGACCGCGAATGTGTCAATAAATCCGTGCGCAAAAATGCAGGCCCAAAGGTTTCGACCGGCCACCATGTAGGCCCCTCCCAGGATTAAACCCGCAATTCCAGAATCAATAATTCCCGACGCACCTTTGTAATAATGCCCGTAGCCGAACAAGACCGACACGAGCACAATTCCAAGCCAGTAGGCGGCCGTCGATCTACTTCCAATGTCGGCCGCGCGTGTAAGGAGATATCCTCGGTACGAGATTTCTTCACCGAACGCTGCAAACGTCCACACAAGCAGCAGAGCAACGAGCGCCATTTTCACATTTCCTGTAATCTCATTCGCTATCTCCGGGCGCGGACAGCGCCGGCCAGAAACATCCAGTAATCGGTTCGATGACAAACTGGCCGAGGAGGATTCGCACGCCACCCGCCACCAACGCGATTAGAAAAATTCGACGCCATGCTTGCGGTCGATTGAATCCCATCGCAGACCAGCCACCATCGCGCAGTCGCACCGACAACAGTCCCAGCACACAAAGGACGATGACTTCGTTCGGCACAATGCGAAAAACATTGTGACCGATAACGACGAATGCGCCGAACAGCAGCTCTAACGCGCTGAGTGCCCGTGAGACAAGTGGATTGGTAGAAGGAAATGGAACTTCACCCGACAACGGGGGTGCAGACGATTCATTTTTCATTTTTGTTTCTGATGCAGTCGGCGTCTCAATCGGATTCAGAATTGCAAGAAACTATTGGTTGTAGACGCCTCGCTGTGTCGAGGCGCTCCCGCCGACATTGTTGCCCCCGAAGAACACGGCGACACAGCGCCGTGGCTACAGCAGCGCATATCTGTGAGATGGATTTGAAGTTTTTCTTACCTGACCGCGATCGGGCTGTGGATATGTTCCGGGCGCGGTCCGAGTCCGATGAAACGCGCCGGGATTTGACGAAGAATTGGAAACCATTTCAGCAACCGGAACACAAACGGAAGCGAAGCCTCTTTCTCATCAGAGCTCCGGCCAGTAACAACTCGGCGATGAATTAAGATCTGCATCCCCTGAATCAAGCGGGTTGGCCATTCACGGCGCGCCTGCACTTCTCGCAAGTCGTCAACATGAACCGGACCGCGCAGGAGCTTTTCGGCGAGCAAGTTTGCGGTCGCGACTGCGTCCTGAATGGCAAGATTAATTCCGACACCGCCGGCCGGTGACATCGCGTGCGCAGAATCGCCAATGCACAGCAATCCTTCGCAGCACCAATCGCGCAAGCGGTTCACTTGCACAGTGAGTAATTTGATCTTCGACCAGTCGTCCAGCTCGGCCACGCGGTCGCGTAAAAAACCGGCGAAGCTGACAATCTCGTTTTGAAATTGCGTCAGCCCACGTTCCTTGATCTCGTCGAACTGCCCCTTGGGAATGACAAAGCCGGCCTGCCAATAGTCATCGCGGTCGAGTAGCACGAGTAGCTTGCCGTGTTGAAAAAAACCAAGTGATTGTTCGGGATCATCGCTTTTTTTTGAGATCCGCATCCAAAGAACGTCGATTGGCACGCCGAACTCGCGTCGCTCAAAACCTGCACGATTGTTAACAATCGAATGCCGCCCGTCCGCTCCAATAACAAGGTCGGCGCGCACGTCCAATTCGCCCGTCGGCGTCTTCGCGCGCACGCCCGTCACACGGGACCCGTCCATCAACAAATCCACGACTTCCGTTTCCATGTGGAGTTGGAAAGTTGGAAACCTTTTGGCGTGACTGGCGAGAAAATTCAGGAAATCCCATTGTGGCATGAACGCGATGAATTTGCAGTGCGTGGGAAGCTTCGTGAAATCGGCGACCGGCACAGCTTGACCGTTAACTACCGCGCGCAATTCTCGCGCCTCCTGATGCGGCTGTTTGAGAAATTCATCGAGCAACCCGAGGTCATATATCAGTTCCAGAGTAGACGGATGAATCGTATCACCTCGGAAATCACGATTGAAATCGGCGTGCTTTTCCAGCACGACAACCTCTATCCCTGCTCGTGCGAGCAAATAACCAGCCATCATCCCCGCCGGTCCGCCACCGACAATCACACAGCGCGTTTCCAGTTTTTCAGCTGCGTTCATCATGATGCAGTTTGGATTCCTTGCTTCTCTTGCGCGGACTCGCATCTTCTTAACACCAATGTCAAAAGAGAAGCTAGAAATTCGCCGGATACAGCGTCGTTATCCGATTGGCGCGGAACTGATCGGTCCTGACCAAACACATTTCCGCCTCTGGGCGCCAAAGGCCCAGCATGTTGATCTCGTTCTCGAAGAAAGCGCGGCAAAAGACTCAAGCCGGACATTCCACGAGCTGGAAGCTGAAGAGGATGGATATTTTTCCGGTTCTGCCAACGCTGCCACAGGCGCTCGCTATCGGTTTCGCGTTAACAGCGGCGAGAATTTGTATCCAGATCCCGCATCACGTTTTCAACCTGATGGACCGCACGGTTCATCTTGCGTTGTCGATCCGGCGCAGTTCCGGTGGACCGACTGGCACTGGCCGGGGATTACACTGAAAGGTCAGATCATCTACGAAATGCACATCGGCACATTCACGAAGGAAGGAACGTGGCATACCGCTGCCCAGCAATTGGACGAGTTGGCGCCTATCGGAATCACCGTGATTGAGATGATGCCGGTCGCCGATTTCCCCGGGAAATTCGGATGGGGCTATGACGGGGTGAATCTGTTTGCGCCTACCCATCTGTACGGCGCGCCGGATGATTTGCGCAGCTTTATCGATCGCGCGCACTCGTTAGGCCTGGGCGTGATTCTCGATGTCGTTTATAACCACTTCGGTCCTGATGGAAATTATCTCGGCGCTTTTTCCGACGACTATCTGACTCGCGAAAACGAAAATGAATGGGGCGACGCCGTTAATTTTGATGGACCGAATTCAGCGCCAGTTCGCGAATTCTTCATCACCAACGGACGCTATTGGATCGAGGAATTTCATTTCGATGGTTTCCGGTTCGACGCGTTACACGCGGTCCGCGATCGATCCAGCGAGTACATCATTGGCGAGGTGGGGCGAGCGGCGCGCAAGGCGGCGACTCCGCGTTCAATTATTCTGATTGCCGAGAACGATAGGCAGGAACCCAGGATGGTGCGGCCGCGTATCGAAGGCGGCGACGATTTGGATGGCATGTGGAACGACGACTTTCATCACGGCGCCGTTATCGCATTAACCGGTCGGAAGGAAGCCTACTATGAAGATTACACAGGCGCGCCGCAGGAATTTATTTCCGTCGCGAAACACGGTTTTCTTTATCAGGGTCAGGCGCTGTCATGGCGGAAAGCATTGCGGGGAGCTCCCGCTTTCGGGATTCCCCCGGAGGCTTTCGTTTGTTTCATCGAAAATCACGATCAAATCGCGAACACCGGACCGGGTGAACGAGTCCGTTTTCAAACTTCATTCGGACGCTATCGCGCGATGACCGCGCTTCTCTTGCTTGGGCCCTGGACGCCGCTGCTGTTCCAGGGAGAGGAGTTCGGCGCGTCCAACCCATTCATGTTCTTCGCCGACATTGGCGATGCCTCGGTGCGCGATGCCATTCGGAACGGCCGCGCCGAATGGCTGGCGCCATTCCTGTCGCTTACTAAAGAAGAAGCGCTAACAACTTTGCCCGCGCCGGACGATCCGAAAGTGTTCGCTCGCTGCAAACTCGATTTCTCCGAGCGCGAAAAGAATCGCCAGGTTTACGATCTGCACATCGATCTTTTGAAATTGCGCCGGGAAGACTCGCGCTTTCGCCAGCAAATTCCCGGCGGTGTTGATGGCGCGGTCCTGGGACCGGCGAGTTTTGTGCTCAGATACTTTTCGAAGGAGAACGATGACCGCCTTGTGTTAGTCAATTTTGGAGAGCGCCAGGTCTTACACCCTGTTTCAGAGCCTTTGCTTGCACCGCCATCGGGCTGCAGATGGGAAACGCTCTGGACGAGCGAGTCTCCCAGCTATGGCAGAGCAGACTTGGCTTTCACGGCTACTAAGGAGCAATGGGTTCTGCCAGCGGAAGCTACAGTCGTGCTGCGACCGGCGCGGCGGGTTGAGAATTACTAAGCTCGGCAGTCTAAACTGTCACAGAGGAGCCGTGAGACATGCGGCGTTGTAGCCACGGCGCTGTGTCGCCGTGCAACCGTGCGGACAATATCGCCAAACGCCTCGACACATCGAGGCGGCTACAAAACGCACGCCTGCAAGGCGCTGCAGGCCGGCTTTTCACCATCAAACCTTGCGTCCGAATTTCTTCTCTAACTCCGTAAGCGAAATCTGGATCATCGTAGGCCGTCCATGGGGACAGCAATAAGGCAGATCGCACTCGAGCAGATCGCGAATCAGTTTCTCTATCTCGGGATAACGCAACGGATCATTGGCTTTGACGGCGTGCCGACATACCGTCTTGGCAATCATCTCTTCGCCCAATCTCATAGGTGAAGTGCTGTTGCCCGCGCTCTTCAGGTCGTCGATCACTTTGCGCATGAATTGTGCCGGATCTGAGACATTCAAGAAGCCGGGGAGACTATCGATCTTGAACGTGCCTGGCCCGAATCCCTCAATCCCGATTCCCATTTTTTGCAGGACCGGTGTGTTGCGTTCGATCCAATCGGCGTCCCGCGGTGGCAGATCGAAGGTCTGTGGCAGGAGCAGCTTTTGCGTGGGAACCCCCTGCTCTTCCATTCTTCGCCGCAATTCTTCGAAAAGAATTCGCTCATGCGCAGCATGCTGATCGACGAGGACCAGCCCGTCAGCGTTTTCCATCAAGACGTAAAGCTTGTTTAACACGCCGATGATCTGGAATTGCTGCTGGGCAGTTTTGCTGGCACGCTGTTGCAGGACATGGGCATCGCTTGCCGAATCAACGCGCTCGACTGGCAACCCCGAAAGCATTCGGGGCTGCCCTGCAATTTCGGGTGCACGATCAAGCTTGCTGGCCGCAGCTATAACATGATGGCCATGCGCTGGGCTCGGGTATGGTAACTCGCGATGGGATTCTTCTGGAGCTGCTACCTCGGACCGCAACTTAAGGTCGGCAGCTGGTTTTCCAGGAACAGCTGTGGGCACAATCGGAGGCGCGCGAAATTTTTCCTGCCACGCCGTCCGGCTGCTTTCCAACGTTTGCTGAATAGAATGAACGATCGCTTCTCGTACTGCTGTCGGATCGCGAAAACGCACTTCGCGTTTTGCCGGGTGAACGTTGACGTCTACAGCCGCGGGATCGAGCTCCAGAAAGAGAAACGTAACCGGATATTGGCCTTTCATCAGAGCCGTATGATAACCCTCTCGGATTGCGGCTGTGAGTAGCCCGCTTTCAATAGCGCGGCCATTTACAAAAACGAGCTGTTGCGTCCTGGTTTGCCGGCTCAGGCCTGCCTGTCCGATAAACCCACCTACGCGAATCTGACTCGCAGGAACTGCATTTACCTCAACCAGTTTCTCCAGGAGGTGGATACCATACAAATCGCGGATTCGATCGCTTAGTGTCAAAGCAGGCGGCAACTGAAATAACATTCGGTCGTCTCGTAACAGCGAAAAACCGACCTGAGGATGGCTGATAGCCTGCAAATGGATCTGATGTTCGATGTTACGGCTTTCGGTATTTTCAGAGCGAAGAAATTTTCGCCGTGCTGGCATGTTGTAAAAAAGCGAGCGCACCTCGACCTGGGTCCCGGGCGCTTCACCGCCATCGCGCACAATGTCGATCTTGCCGCCATTGACGACGATCTCGCTTCCTGCAACTGCACTGGCCTCTCGCGTAGTCAGGCGAAATCGCGACACACTGGCAATACTGGGCAATGCTTCGCCTCGAAATCCCAGTGTGGCTACGGCTTGCAGATCGGCAGCCGACCGAATCTTGCTCGTGGCATGTCGCTCGAGCGAAAGCAACGCGTCATCGCGATCCATGCCGCAGCCGTCATCGATCACCCGGACCAGCGAAATTCCCCCGCGACGAATCACGACGTCTATCTTGCGAGCGCCTGCGTCGATACTGTTTTCGATCAACTCCTTTACGACTGACGCTGGACGCTCCACGACTTCGCCGGCTGCCACCTGGCTGGCCACTGTTTCTGACAATAATCGAATCCGGCTCATTTTGTATTCAAACTGTAGATTCCAGATCGCCGATTGCGAAGAAAAACAGCGGCAAACGGGGTCGTTGTAGCCGCCTCGTTGTGTCGAGGCGTTCAACGCTGCCACTCGCACGGCGACACAGCGCCGTGGCTACAGGATTTGCGGCCCACAACAGCGATCCTCGCCAGTTTTGACTTGGTTACGCTGCAGCCGTATTTTATTGAGGCATGATTAACGTCACGGACAACGCTGTTCGACAGCTCCAGAGCCTGCTCCCGACGCCGGATGACAATTCGCGAAAAGGTCTGCGCGTCCAGGTTGCGAAGGGCGGGTGTTCAGGCATGCATTACGAGATGACTCTCGACAAAAAAAAAGATGGCGATTCCGTCATAGAACGGGATGGAATGCAGTTTTTTATCGATAGCGAAAGCGTTCCCTATCTGCGCGGCGCCACCCTGGATTTTAGCGGTGGCCTGACTGGGACCGGTTTTCGAGTCGTTAATCCAAATGCATCGCGCACCTGTGGATGCGGTTCGTCTTTTGAAACCACACAATCAGCTTGAAACCGAGTAATCTTCTCGCGCTGGCTTGATGGACTATGGTTTTTATCCATATGACGAGCCGTACGCTCGTCCCCGACGACGTATCAATTATTTTGCCTGGACGGTTGCTATCTTACTTCTGACAGGATTCGCCTTGGCCGCGTGGCTGGGCAGTTTTTACATTTTCAGTCAACCGGAACGCCCCGACAGCTACCGGATCTTGCAGAGACTGCACAAGATCGACCAGCCCAAGCGTTTTGAGCTAACCGCGGCTCCGGCGGGGGAATTTCTAAACCCGACGCAACTCTACGAGCGTTATTCGGAGATGGGCAACGCTGAGCTTGCTAGGGCGAATGCTGAGCTGGCACGCAATTATATTCGGAATTATCAGGCGGTGCGCGGCCTGGTTCCCTATGTAGTAGGCAGGTACAAGATCGTTGCAGCACGAGAGCTCGGACCGGGTGATGTGTTTACCTCAGGCATGGTGGCCTTAACGGATGCTGTCGATAACGGAGAGTTACTCATGGAACACCTTTACCCGGCGAACCCGGAAGCGCTGCCACTGATGAAACAGACGCTTAATGTTGGATTAGAAATTAAGCTGGAGCGCTCACATGATATTTCTTCAGTACTTCACGCGGAGCGATTGGCCGACGGCCGCATCATGATTACGGCCGTGCCGTTGCTTTACGGAAGTTATACGGTCACGCGTGGCCTGGGAACGTTTCGGCTTGAGCCGCCGCTGAGTCTCAACCTGGCTGCGGGCTGGCCATTGTTTAAGTCGTCAGAACGCACCGCAATTGAGCAGCACTACGCAGAGTACCAACAAAAGGCGGCGGTAGCGCAGGGCGGTCCAATTTCCGTACCCGGATTCAATCCCAGCGCTACGCCTCAGCCGGCTGCGAATCAATTGGTGCGCGTCGAGCAGGCGATTGCCATCGGAACACCGCCAACTGCTCCAGCCCTGGCAAAAAATGAAAAGCTCACTAGCCCGACGCCGCCGCCAAAAGGTCGAAGATGGGGCAAGAAACAAAAACTCGAATCGCCACCTCCGGCATCGCCCCCCCCGCAGGCAGTAATTGCCCAGAAGCCAGCCGCGCCAGCTTCCACCCCGTTTACGCTCGCATCGGCAGCGACGCCCCCGAATGTTCGTGTGGCTACACCAGCGCCGGCCACGAACACCACTAATGCTCAAGCTCCAGCGGTCGCCCAAGCCCCACCTGTTCCAAGCGCAACGCCAGTTCCAGTTCTGCCAGCTCAACCTGCTCCCCCGGACGCGTCCAATGTAGCTCTCGCTTCAAACGCGGGCGGTGGCAGTTGGAAAACATTTTCACCAGGCAGGATGCCGCTTGGCCGTCTCATAGGAACCGGCGATCTGCGGGACGTTGCCGAGCATGGGCTTGCGGGCGAACGCGTTTATTTGAAGGGACAATTCGTCGTGAATTTTTCCGACGCAAATAAGGCCGTGCTACGTCCGCGCACGAAGTTGACCGACAAGGTGCTGCATTTCGGCGGCGGCTCTTCTACACGTATCATTGTTGAATTTCCAGCCGGCTATGTTCCACCGCGACAAGGCGCCGAAGTGATCCGCGATGAACAGCGGCCATACGAGATCACCGAAGTACGCAGACAGGAAGACGGGCAACTTAACGTCTTTGTGCGTGAAATCATGCAACCGAATTAGTCGGTTGCCCCGTTCGGCTAATCGGGATGCCGCTTGATCAAACGCTATGGAGACTCATGCCTCAAGGCGTAGAGGTACGTCTCCTCATGCACAAAGGAAATGTGCCTTAGTGTTGGCGGATACCAATTAATACTCGGGTAGCCTCAAGAAGGCTTTGATAAGGACGGACCGCCGGGCCATCCGGACATCGCAGCGCGATGTCCTATCACCTGCTCAGTCCGCGATCGCGCATGCCCAGCGCCAAAGGCGCATCATTCATCTTGAGCCTGGGGCGCTGCTCCAGGTTTCACGGAGTCCCAAACGCTAGCGCTGAAAGCGCGATTCACGTCGGCACAGTGCAATTGATTCGCGCCTTCAGCGCTGGCCGGTTCATCTTACAAAATCCCAGGGCGCTGCCCTAGGCTACCAATGAATATGCGCCGTTGGCGCCATGACCAATGATCTCATTCGCGTCTATTCGCGTGATTCGCGGGCTCATCAGAGCTACTCAGTCCGCGATCGTAGAATCAACTTGCCGTCGCGGACTTCAATCGTGCCGACGCCCGAGTCGTTCCGGTAATTGGCAAGATAATCTCGCAATCGTTTTGAACGATATGTCCAATTCAAAAGATCCCCTGGAATAGGCTCGCCGTTCACAGTGATCCCGCTTAGCTGCGGGTTCTCCACTGACTCCGCACCTTTTAGTGTGACTGCAATGTCTCCGTTAAAGTAATATCCCGGCCTGCCAATAAATTCTTCGAGCGGCGCACTCGCCTGGCAACGCAGACGATCTCCCTCAATGGAAGCAAACACCTTGCCGCGTGCGTCCCGATTAGTAGCAATCAAAGTGTTAAGGTCATCCGGTGTCAGCTCAAGCTCGGCGGGTTGACCTGCGCGCGCTTTCTGCTCGAAGTCCTGACAGCGCTCGTGGACGGATTGAATTTGCGCGTCCGACGCAGTGAACGCAGGTATCGGCGCGGGCGACTGGGCAATCGCGTGCGTCTTCGTCAACCAATAAAGGCCATGAAAAATTGCCGAGTGGCGATGCAACCCCCAATACATCCCGGCAAAGCAAGCAATTCCCAGCACAATCGCAAACACAACAAGGGTGAGGCAACCCCTGGCGAAGCAGCCCATGCCTTTTCTTGGTGGTGGCGCGTCAACCCAGCCGTTCATAAAAACGTGGCCGGCGAAGAGTGATCAGCGGGCGCATTGGATTGAATGCAATTTACGGATCTCCAATCACCGATCGCCTCCCGATATTTTCGCCTGCGCTTCCATTAGTTTGTCATATAGCGCGCGCAAGCCGTCACCCAGCATGCGCGTGCCTGACAGAATAGGCATGAAGTTAGTGTCACCGCTCCAGCGCGGGACAACGTGAACGTGCAAATGATCCGTCACACCCGCGCCTGCGCATTCGCCAAGGTTCAATCCAATATTAAACCCCTGCGCTTTTGTCGCGGCGCGCAGAAGCGCCTGCGCGTGAGCAACCAGATTCCACAACTCGACAACCTCATTTTCGCCGAGCGCGGAAAGCTCTGCGGTTTTACGATATGGCACAGCCATCAAATGACCGACCGCATACGGATACCGGTTCATGATCAGGAACGAATTCTTTCGCCGTGTGATTACTAAATGCGCGGCGTCATCGCTGGCTTGTGCCGCCGCGGAAAGAAAATTCAGGTCACGCGGTTCCTTTTCGAAATACTCCACCCGCCACGGCGCCCAAAGCGTCTCTAATTCTTTCTTGGGAAATTCCTCTGTCGACATGTCTGATCGCCACGAGATTAGGAATCATGAACATCAAAGTCGAGACAGCATTTGCGATTTAGCCTGGTTGTTTCCCACCAAGTCATTGGGTAGGGCGCGACTTCTGGACGCGCCGAGACGGCTTAAGCATCGCTAATCACGTCGCGCGGATGATCGAGTATTGCATCTTGTTTTCTCTGCGCCAAAGATTGGAGCATGCGAACATTGATAAATCTCATCTTGCTGATCGTCGCTGTATTGTTGACCGCGACGAGCAATTCGAACGCTTCTCCAGAAGAAGATGCGAAAGCCGTCGCCGCGTTGGACACGAAATATCAAGCCGCAGTGAAGGTTAACGATGCCGCAAGCATGGATCAGATTCTGGCGGACAACTTCACCCTGGTAACCGGGCGTGGCGCTGTCTTTAGCAAAGCCGACTTACTCGACTCAGCTCGAAAGAAAGAAGTCACCTACGAGCGCCAGGACGAAGAACCGGGAACACAGAAGGTCAGAGTATGGAGGGACACGGCGGTTGTGACCGCCCTTCTATGGATCAAGTCCGTGCAAGGAGGTAAACCAGCTGATTACAAACTATGGTTTAGCGATACTTACGTTCGCACCCCAACAGGTTGGCGCTATGTCTTCGGTCAGGCTTCCCTACCCTTACCCAAAGGGTAGCGGTCGCCGCGGCGACCTGGAGAGTGCGTCTCGCGATCACACACTTGGATGCATTTTGGCCCACGAAACACACGAACAGACACGAATCTGAAACATTTCGGCTTGCTCCTTTCAGGCGACCCTGATAGCGAAGAATTCATGCTTTCGTTTTATCGGGATCTTCTCCTAAGGAGACTCCGGAATAGACGAAACTTTGTTTCGTCCAATTGTAGTTAGGTCCATGCGCAATTGGATCATTATTTCAATCGCTCTTGTTGTTATCGGTATCGGAGGTATCGCGGCGGCGGTGTTACTAAATCCGCTTCGCCGATCTGAGACTGATATTCGCGGGTGGTTGCTACACCAGGCGCCACTCGGCTCCAGTCGCCAGGAGGTAATGGTGCTGGTAGCCAGGCGTGGCTGGAAGTTCCATCCGGAATACCGCGGACGATTCATCAACAAGAGTGTTCCGGTTGGTGGGTTCGGAGCCGAGCTCGGGACGTATCTCGGCGTGCGCGACGTGAAAGTGGATGCTTACTGGAAATTTAGCGGGTCAGACAACCTCGACGATGTGTACGTCAACAAATGGAAAGAAGGCTTTTGAGACCTAACCATACGATGCAGCCAACCGCTTCACCGCGTATGGATTGACTTTTCCATGATTAACACACGCTCATTCCAAGCCAGCCCGCTGCCGTCAGCGGTGGCTGATCTTGAGTTTCGTTAGACGCATGAGGAGACACAATGGTTAGTTCTACACAACAAGCTCTCGCCAAGGGCAGCCAATTCGGGAATGTCACGCGACCAGCCCGCGCTCTTATTGGATGGATGCCCGCTAACGAAGCCGAGCTCGCGCAAGCTCAACGACAAATGAATGCCGTGACCGCCGAGCACACAGAACGTGCTACACGAGCCACGGCATCAGTTGCAGCACGTGCGCCTGGTATCGACCAAAGCGATTTACTAACTGATATACCGGAGGAGTTGGCGGGTCACGTCCAGCAGCTTAAAGCGCACAGCTCGTTTGCACCGTTTTCGGCGGAAGGGTGGTCTTTTAAGATGGCCGACCTGAGCAAAGTGTGCGCGCTTCAGCCCATAGTTTTCTGGGACCACGCTGCCGAGAGAGCTCAGGCTGCCTTAGCAGAAGAGGTGCTCACTCTCGCAGCCATAACATTGCCCATTCCCGAGAATGTTGAACTTCCGCTGCAATTCGACCAGATTCACAACACTTGGATTATCGCTTCGCGGAACCCAAACTTAAAGCTCGTAGGAAATTTCGCCTCCCCAGTCGGCGGCCATTTTGGTTGCGGCTTTCTGGTTGCAGTCCAGCCATCGTTCGTCCAGGTCGCCTCTTATCGGAATCGATACGTATTGCGAGATGGTTACCACAGAGCCCTCGGCTTACTCGCGAAAAAAGTCACGAAGGTGCCCGTGCTATTTAGAGAATTTGGACCGTTCGATCCACTTGGCATTGGGCCCGGTATGTTGCCCGATGCGGCGTGGCTGGGAGAACGGCCTCCTCTCCTGGCCGACTACCTTAGTGACGATGTGTCCGCGGAGGTCCAGCTGCCGGCATCACAAAAGATGCTTGTTATACAGGGCCTCGAGATGAATCCCCTCGGCTGATGGTGGTCATTAAAGCCGCGTCCGAGTCGTCTAACCAGGCGATGCAGCTAACCGCACCCCGCTCTGTTTCCCCGATCAGAGTAGCTACAACCTCCAATTTACAGCCACACGCGGTCCCGGGCGCGGTAGCCGATCTTGTGTCTCGTTAGATGATGCGCGTTCTCACTTTTTGTTGCCTGTTTTCGCTCGTGTTCTCGAGCGGCTGTTTCGCGCAGGACAAAACATCGCCCATCGCAATTGACTGCACCTTCTACGGCAACACGGACTACGCAAAAAAACTACGTTTTCCCGGGTTCTCCGACACCAAAGTTTCTCCCGAAAACATCATCTTTTGGCGGCCGGACTTCCTCCCTAGAAACGATCGACCTCATTACCCGAACTACTGGGAACTAGGCAGGGGGTTTGGACACATTACCGGCGTAGTCGACTGGCGGGAGATTGGACATAGGTTGCGAACGCTGGCATCCGCGCATGGTGCGAACGTTGTTGCTTATAAGATCTCAGGTAAGGAAATTCGAATCCAGTTTCTTCGAGTAACAGACGATATTTTCAAGGCTGCCTCAGGCCAAAGAAATATTCAACCGTCGCGATGACACCGCCAACCATCTAACCCATCGATGAAGCCAACGACCCCATTTCGGAATAAGTCCAGAGTGTTTGTCACGACACCCTCGACTTCGTCTCGGCTCCCGGCTTCCCTACTGCGATTCCCGTGTTCGCGCTCACGCACTCCGGCCGTATTGTTGTTCAACGATTGCCGTGGCTTATCTCTTTCTCGTTGGACGTATTTGGGACGCCCGCGACCATTGACGCCCGATCCTCGGCGGCTTTAGGTTATGAAATAATCGTATGATAACTGGCGGATGTTACTGCGGCGAAATTCGATTCAAGATAAATGGCCAACTGCGCATCTGCACGAATTGTCATTGTGAAAATTGCCGGCGTGCGGCAGGCGCGCAAGCGGTGGCATGGGTCATCGTAAAGCGTTCCGACTTCGAATTTGAAACTGGCGAACCCCATCGATACAAAACTGAAACGGGCGCATTCCGAACTTTCTGCGACTCTTGCGGCACGTCGCTCACTTACGAGACCGAACGTCGGCCAGACGAGATCGACATTACTGCCGGCAGTCTCGATCATCCGGAAAATTTTCCGCCGACCAAGGACGTTTATCCTGAAGAAAAACTGCCGTGGGTCCATTTAGTCTAGTAGAATCAGTTCTTGTTATAGCCATCGACACGCTTAGCTGGACGGACATTCCAGTCCTGGTATCTCGAACACCCGAATGAAATTCGATCGCACGATTGATGTCGGCCGATTTGACAGCTTCACAACCAATGAGATTGCATATTTTCTAGAGGAGTTCTTCAGTGTGATTTTATCTATCTCTTTCCATTTGCCGGGCCGCCATCGCCACTTGCGAAGGGCTGCAATGGCACCCACTTTCCGTTTATCTTCCTCAGAGCCGCACCTTCCGCCCGGTTCAGTTCAACTTCCACTACGGTGAAAAGTTCATCTAACCAATCGCTGAAGGCAACCGCTGGCCGCCGTAATAAAAAGCGGAAGGGTGAATGGAGCGAATGGGACGAGCGACATAGAAGGTAAAACTGCATAGGGTAGCAGCGAAAGTGTGTGGGCACCGAATGAGTTTCAATTATGAAGGATGAAGTGAAAGCAAATCTCGCCGGCGCCAGCGGTGGCTCAGCTCCATCTCGTTAGGCGAAAACATCCCGCCGAATGGAGATCGCCCTTAAGCAGTTATCAGAGTGCCCGGAGCACCTTGAAACCGTCGGGCTCTGGATCTACAACGAGTGGTGGAGCAAGCGATGCGACTCGCCTGAGATTGTCTTCAGCCAGCTCCGCGCGCACAAGAAATTGAATGCTGTTCCGTATAGCGTCGTTGCCTTGGCCGAGGGAGAACCAGTTGGAAGTTGCTGCGTGATCGAGAACGACTGCATCCATCGCCCCCAATATGCGCCCTGGGTCGCTGCAGTTTATGTCAGGCCGGAGTTTCGCCGCCGAGGGATCGCCTCAATGATCCTACAAAAGGCAGCATCGGTCGCGGCACGAGCCGGCGTAAAATGCCTCTTTATCGACTGCCTCGCTGTCACGGCGCCAGTGTATGAAAAGAGCGGTTGGGCAATACACGAGCGCGAAGTGGGAGATAAAGAGTCCGTCGTTATGCTACGAGAGATTGATCCCGCCTAACCAGTCGCTGGAGCCAACCGCTAACCGTTGTACCAAAGGCTGAAGGATGAATGGAGCGAATGGGACGAGCGACATAGAAGGTAAACTGCATAGGGTAGCAGCGAAAGAGTGTGGGCAACGAATGAGTTTCAATTATGAAGGATGAAGTGAAAGCACAGCTCGCCTCCGCCAGCGGCCCCTTATCTTGTTCTCGTTAGATTTCTGCACGCGTGAAGCTACCAACATCAGTCACACAGCAGCGACTCGGCTTCTTTGCGGCTGGTCTGCTCTTTTCGGTTGCTGCGTTTTATGTCGGATTTCGTTGGCCGGAGATTTACGAGCGCGTCTTTCACGAGGGATTCAATTACGATTCACAGCCAACGTGGTATCGCATCACCGGAATTATAGTCGGATATTTGCCTCTCGTTAGTATCGGCGTGGTGGCAGCGTTGCGCGTCGCGTACAAGCGCGTGGTGAGGCCAGTCTCGTACAGCGTCGGAGTTGGCGCGTTCTACGTAGGGTTATTCATCCTTCTCATTTACGCTCAGGCGCACAGTCCGTTCTGATGTCGGGGAACAGATCTAACCAATCGCTCCAGCCAACCACTCTTTGGCGTTGCGCGTCGATGTCCATCTTGATTAATGTATTCTCAGTTGGAGCGAGGCCTCGGCGCCAGAGCGGTGGCTGAGCTCCTTCTCGTTGGGCGACACGGGAATATGGATATGAAAGTGATCGACAATGAACGCGTGCTGTGGCTGCAAGCAGCGCCAGAGCAGCGTTCTTTCTTGACTGAAGTCTTGCATTGGTACCATTTCCGCCCGGCGGCATTGAAACGCTCCTGGGCGCGGGAAGAAGCTCTAACATGGGAGTTACTTCGGACATTGGAGATCTTGCCTCAATCCGTTTTTTTACGTCCCGTATTGCAACATTTGCGGAACATTTCACCAGAAACGCGCAGTGCCATAGATCCATTGCTCGCTGGTGATCGCATTTTAGTTTCGAGATACCCCCTATTGGGTCTCAGTGGCGCAAAAAGCAAATGCCGTTCTGACATCGGCTTTGGCTTAGCATCTCGTTGCACGGTCTGGATCGAAGCTAAGACTGCCCCGTTTAGAAACGTAGACCTCCAGGCACAATTACTTCAGCAGAAAAAAGCGTTAGCAAAGCTTTTTCCTGAGCTACCGACGGTCGTTATAACTCTTCTTCCTTGGAATGTTACGTTGTCCGGAACCCCGAATATTTCGTGGAGCTCGATTGCCGAACAGCTTGAAAAATGTTTATTAACCTTTCAAATAGCAATTCCAAACGATTACTCCTCTGGATATCAGCTTGTCGCGACTGAAATGCTCGGCAGGATTCGGTCTCACCCAAACAGAATTATTGATAATATGGTGTCGCCCAACAACTCATTGCACCTGACGCATCCTCGGGTTCCTCGCTCCGCTCGGCGCCCTGCGGTGCGCCGGTGAATTCGGGCGTTAGGCGATAAGGAAGCGAGCGGGACTAGAAAGCGCGTGATTGACAAGACCAGAAGACTGTTACTGGTACTCGCTATCTTAAGGATTGGACAATCGCATCAGTCTTTGCCTCCTTCAGGGGAATGTAAACAGATTATATAAAGGAGAATTCTTATGAGACGAACACTCGTTATAGCCGTCCTGGCCTTTACAGCGGCCTCTATCGCCCCAGGGCAAAAGCAGAGCGCAAGCGGGGATCAAAGAAGCAGCGTTGAGCAGGCGATAAAACAACTGGATAATGAACGCATTCAAGCGCAGATCGGTGCTGACGCGGTGGCCCTTGATCGCATCTACGCGGATGATTTTATCGGCGTAGGACCAAGCGGCACAGTGAGAACCAAGCCACAGGTGATTTCGGATTTCACGTCCGGTAATTTGAAATTTCAGTCTATCACCACCGACGAGGTTCAGGTGCGCGTCTACGAAAACACCGCGGTGGAGACTGGCCTCTCAACGATGGTTGGGCAAGACAAAGGAAAAGCCGTCTCCCGAGACACTCGGTTTACCAGGGTATGGGTAAAGCAGCAAGGGCGCTGGCGGTTGGTTGCCAACCACTACTCGTTACGGATTACGCAGCGTTAACGTAGACTGACGGAGCCATGATCGTCGTTACAGCACGCTTAACCAAGCGCTGGAGCGAGCCGCCGCCCGGGGCGTGTTCACGTTTTCAGATGATTAAAACAGTTTCAGTCGAAGCCACGCTCGCTCTCGGCGGCGGTCGCTCAGCCTGGTCTCGTTAGACCTATGCGTGTCACGCATCGGGTAGTCGCGTTTGCAGCACTGTTACTGGGCGAGCAGATAATGGCTCAAGCTCCCGCGCCGACCTACCCGACAAGTCTATCGCCTTCCCCTGCGGCAACTGTCTCAGAAGTGAAACCCACTGGAAAGAATACGGCCGCTCAAAACTCGAGACTCGGCAGCCTTTTGAAACAAGAAGGCTTCGGACTGGTGAAACTTCAGCGCAAGGACCTGGACAACCAAAAGGCGCACAGGAACCAGCCGAAACATCTCATTATTGATGTAGAAGTTAATCGGGTGAGCGGTTGGTTCATGGTCGATACTGGTACGCCAACAACCAACATTGCACGAGATCGGCTCGAGAAATTCGGTCTGGCCGAGCAAAAGACTTCTTCTCAGGTCACCAGTCCACTCGGATCGTCTTCTGACAAATTCTATGGCACCGCAACACTGAACACGCTTGCCATGGGCAATTGCGTGATTCAGGACGTCCTGGTGCTAATTGACGCGATTCCATTCGTGGACGGCGTTCTTGGATCCGAGGACATGCATAGAATTGGTGCGGTGTTGGATTGCGCCGAGCCAGCGCTCTACTACGCACCTCGGGGACCTAATAGCGATACAACCAGCAAATTGGCGGCGACGCTACAAAGTAATGGCTTCACGCAGGTCCCTATGCGTTTAACTTCAGACCATCGCCTCGAAGTTGCTTGTTCCATCGATGGCGTGCCTTCGACCATCATTGTTGACACCGGTTCGTTGGCCACTTGCGTGGATAAGAGCATCGCGATCAAGGCAGGAATCAAAATGAAGCGAACGAGAACCGAGCTGATCGGGTCGGGAGGGGCGAGCGCATCGGTAAGAATGGGCCATGTAAAGAAGTTCGTAATCGGTGATTTTGAGGTCAGAAATGCTAATATTAGTTTTGTCGATTTAGAGAAAACTGACTACCCTTCCGCTTATCTTCTTGGGATTGGCGAGCTCGTATCCAACTGTGCAATTATTGATGTCAGCGGCTTAAGCATGTATCTGCGCCATCCGAGTAAGCGACGTTGAAATTGCGCTGGCCGCGCGCCGACGACAAACTCACAGCGTTTCTCCAACTTGAACAATGAGGAACTTTCGATGAACATTGGTCGTTGGGCTACTCTATTGGCTGTATACCTCCTTAGCTTGGGTTGCCAAAGGCAAGTCGCGGACAAGGGGGCGCCGCCATTTCGGATTGTTGCTACCGATGCCGGTTTCGAAGCACCTGATAGGCTCGCTGCCGGGTTGCGTCACATCGTTTTCGAGAATCACGGAACTGAGATACACGAAGGCATGCTCGTTAAGCTGCCCAAGGGGATGAGCGCGGCCGACTACGTGGCAGCCGTCAAGAAGGGATCCCTTTTCCCGGAAGGGGCCTTGGATTATTCCGACCTGGGGCTAACCTCGCCCGGCGTAACCGCCGAGATGTGGTTAAGAGCAGATCCTGGACAGTACATCATCATTTGCTGGAACAAGGGTCACGACAAGACCACCCCGGTTCACACTTTCACGGTTGAGGAGATCGGAGCAGACGATGATCGGCCGCCAAAAGAAGATGTGGTGATTAAGCTATTTGATTATCGATTCGAGCTCGACCGCGCGTTGCACAGGGGAGTACAGGTCATCCGAATCGAAACACCTGGTCCTAACATGCACGAGGTAGACATCTACCGTCTCCATGAAGGCAACACCGTGGAAGACCTAAAGCGCTGGCGGAAACAACATGAGGACAGCCCTTCGCCCGCGGAAGCCTTAGGCGGCGTGCTCGACAGCCATGACATCGACAGAATCGTCTGGCTGCGAAAAGAGTTCGTTCCGGGGCGTTACGTGCTGCATTGTGAGATGCCGGTAACAAATACCAAGCTGACTCATGCTGATGTCGGAATGGTGCGCGAGATCGAGATCAAGTAAGTAATCGCCGATCATCCGACAACGTGCACGTTCCTGTAGACGCTACAGCCAATGCCAGTCGGCTCGACGAAAAGAAACTATGGTCTCTACTCCTATGGCACAGAAATACAGGTTACTACTCACCTTGATAGTGATGCTCACTCTCGGCGTCTTCGTTCCGCAACGATCGCTGATGAATGCCGCCGAAGCACAGCAAGTAATCCATCAGCTGCGGATCTACGAAATATTTAATAACAATAAGAAAGCGTTTCATGACCGCTTTCGAGATCATGCCATGCGCATCATGGCGAAATATGATTTCAAGATCGTTGCCACCTGGGAATCCAAAAAGGATAACCGGACCGAGTTCGTTTATCTGCTTGAATGGCCTGACAAGGAAACCATGACCGATCGCTGGAGGAAATTCCTGCAGGATCAGGAATGGATTAAGATCAAGAAGGAGACAGGCGAAATGAACGGACCGCTCGTGGGCGAGATCCAGGATCGGACTTTGTATCTAACGGACTATTCACCGCGCGAGGTGTTGGCAAAATGAGGGCGCCGTTGCGATGGCCGCCGGCCATTCTTCAGGCCCAATAATTGGAACCGCGTTGCTGCGTCGAGCCGCGCTTCGTGTCACTCTCCCTGGCACGGCGACACAGCGCCGTAGCTACAGCGCAAACTTGGGTGCCTAAAAATTTCTCAAAAAAAAAGCTTGCGCGTGATCTGGTGTTATAGTTAACTATATCACTATATGAGGCAGATTGAGCAATCAACGGAGCCGCGCACAGCTTTGGGACCAAGGGGGTTTGGAGCACAGGATGAATCGTGAATGGAATGATAATCAGCCCATTTATCGACAGCTCCGCGACCATGTCGTCCATATGATACTCGAGGGCGTACTCAAAGAAGGTGATCCCCTGCCGTCGGTGCGCAATGTCGCCGCCGAATACCGGGTCAATCCACTCACCGTTCTGAAGGCTTATCAGGAATTGGTCGACGAGGGATTGGTCGAAAAACGGCGCGGCCTCGGAATGTTCGTCAAGGAGGGCGCCCACAAATCATTACTCAAGGGCGAGCGACAGAAATTTCTTTCCGAACATTGGCCCAGAGTACACGCAACCATTCAGCGGCTCGGACTGAATCCAAAAGAATTACTCGATGCCGCAGCCCGCAATTCAAACAGAAAGGAGGGTCGCTAGCCCTATGGCAACGATAGAAGCACGCGGCCTCCGCAAAGCCTTCCGCACAACCGTCGCGCTCGACGGTATCGATTTGCGCGTTGAAGAAGGGCGCATCCTAGGACTTATCGGTCCCAATGGCGCAGGCAAAACGACAGCGCTCAATGCAATTCTCGGCCTCACTTCATATGAGGGAGAATTGAAGGTGCTGGGACGCGATCCATGGACTGAGCGCGACCATCTCATGCAAGATGTCTCTTTCATTGCTGATGTTGCAGTGCTGCCGCGTTGGATTCGCGTCACGCAGCTGCTCGACTACGTCGCCGGTGTGCATCCGCGTTTCGATCGCGCGAAAGCAGAGAGTTTTCTGGCGAGGACTACAATCAAACGCACGAGCAAGGTAAGAGAATTGTCGAAAGGGATGGTAGCCCAGCTCCACCTAGCCCTGGTCATGGCGATCGACGCGAAATTGCTGGTGCTGGACGAGCCAACGCTTGGACTGGACATCCTTTATCGCAAACAATTTTATGATTCGCTGCTGAACGATTACTTCGATCGCAGCCGCACGATCGTCGTCACCACGCACCAGGTGGAAGAGGTCCAGGATGTCCTTACCGATCTCATGTTCATCAACCGCGGCCGGATCGTCCTCCAGTGCAGCATGGAGGAATTCGACTTGCGCTATCTGGAAGTAATGGTCAATCCCGAACAGGTCGCGGCAGCGCGTGCACTGAAGCCGATTCATGAGCGTTCTGTCTTTGGCCGCAGTGTCCTGCTATTCGATCACGTGGATCGCGGCCAACTCGCTGCGCTTGGTGAAGTACGCAGACCCAGCATCGCCGACTTATTCGTAGCCGTAATGAGCGATAACACAAGTACACCAGCACCGCTCCCCCATATGGCTACAACACCCCAGGTAACTCGATGAATAGTCAATCGAATAACACGCCAGAGTCTGCCGGGGGCAACGCGCCCGGCTACACCGCCCCCGCGATCAGCGCCCCCGGCTACAACCATTCTTCTACGACGCCTTTTAATTGGTCAGTGCGGCGCGAGTTATGGGAGAACCGTTCGATCTACGTCGCGCCATTGATTGCCGCAGCGGTCGCGCTGGTCGGCTTCCTGGTTAGCACATTCGGTATGCCAGAGCGGAGGCAGGCCGTGCTGTTGCTCGACCCGGCTCAGCAGCGGGCCATGATCGGAGCGCCATATGACGTGGCAGCGATGATGTTAATCTTTACCGCCTTCATAGTCGGTGTGTTTTACTGCCTTGACGCGCTGCACAGCGAACGTCGCGATCGCAGCATCCTGTTTTGGAAATCGCTTCCGGTTTCGGATCTCACAACCGTTCTCTCGAAGGCGACTATCCCGCTCGTGGTTCTACCAGTGATTATCTTCGCCATCATCATTCTTTTGCAGTTCCTCATGTTGTTATGGAGCAGCGCAGTTCTGCTATCGAGCGGTCTTGCCGCGACGACGTGGACACGTTTCAATTTGTTCCAACAATCGCTCATCCTGCTCTACAGCCTGATTGTGATTGCGCTCTGGCATGCGCCGATCTACGGCTGGGCCTTGCTGATTTCCGGATGGGCGCGGCGGGCGACCTTTCTTTGGGCGGTATTGCCGCTGCTCGCGATCGGCGTTCTTGAGAAGTTTGCGTTCGACACTTCGCATTTTCTATCGATGCTGAAAAATCGCGTGTTCGACGCCGGCGACACGGCTTTTGCATTCCGGCCGCACCACGGACTAGCAATTGATTCACTGGCTCAACTCACACCCGGAAGATATGTCGCCACGCCGGGTCTCTGGATTGGACTGGTAGTCGCCGCTGCATTTGTAGCCCTGGCAGTTTGGCAACGGCGCTATCGAGGACCGATCTGATTCGTAACCATGAGGTCGCCTAATCTTTGCACAGAAAGCCGCGATTGTAGGGCAAGCGCATCGCTTGCCAATTCTGAGACGGCACGCGGCGCGCCTGCCCTACACATACACACCTAATGCGAGCAATTAGATTGCCTAACGAAATCCATGCATCCTACCGTTAAGGCCGGACGGATCGCCGGCGCCGTGTATCTGTCGATGGTAATCACCGGGCCATTTAGTCTTATTTACGTTCCCAGCAAGCTCATCGTGCACGGAAACGCGACCGCGACGGCAGCCAATATCTTGGCGCACGCTACCATGTTTCGCTTCGGAATCGTGGCCGGGCTGTTTGGTCAGATTATTTTCATCTGCCTCGCCGTCGCCCTCTATCGATTGCTGGGCGACGTAGACAAAATATGGGCGCGAATGATGTTCGGATTCGTTCTCGTTGCCGCCGCTGTCGGATTCGTGATTGAACTGAATAATCTCGGCGCGCTAATTCTTTTCCGCGGCGGCGAGTTCCTTTCAGTATTCGACAAAGCACAGCTGGATGCTTTGGGCATGTTATTCATTCGCTTGCACGGCCAGGGAAACATGATCGCTGAGATCTTTTGGGGACTGTGGCTGTTTCCCTTCGGCCTGCTTGTCTTCCGGTCCGGATTCCTGCCGCGATGGATCGGTGTTTGGCTAATGATCAACTGTTTCGGTTATCTCGTTCTTTTCATAACGGCGTTGTTCTTTCCGGCCTACAACGACAAGGCCTTTCTCTATCTGCAGCCTGTCTTATTCGGCGAGCTGGCAATCATGCTCTGGCTCCTGATCAAAGGCGCAAAGGTCACACCTTCTGCAGCCGCCAGGGCACAGTTGAAGACTGCATGAACAGAATCGACAAATCACAAAACGTGGCTGCAAAAGTCGCTGGTGTCAGCGGATTGCTAGCTGTGGTGATCGTAGTGTTTGGAAACTATGTCTTGCTTGGCCCGTTGGTCGTCCCGGGTAAAGCTGCGGAGACGGCGCAGAACTTTCTGGCGCATCCGACGCAAGTTCGAGCGGCGCTCACCTGCTTCCTTGCCTACGGCCTAACTGTTGTGGTCCTACTTGCGGCGCTTTATGTGATTCTTAAACCGGTAGATCGGCTTCTCGCGTCAATTGGCGCGCTCTTCCGTCTTGTGTTCGCTTTGTTGTGGCTTCTTACAACACTAAATCTCCTCGGAGCGCTGCGGCTCCTGGGTAACGCGCCTTACTTGCAATCTTTCGAAGCAGATCGCTTACAGGTGCTGGCCAGGCTACAGATCGCAGCAAGTTTCGACGATTACTATGTCGGCCTTCCGTTCTTCGGATTGGCCGCGACTCTCTGTGCTTACTTGTGGTTTAAGTCAGGTTACATTTCACGAAGCCTGGCCGCTTTTGGTATGATCGCGTCTGCGTGGTGCGTGATCTGCGCCTTTGTTTTCCTGCTTTTCCCTCACTTCAACGAGGTCGTTAACGACTACTGGTTCGATTCGCCGATGGCCATTTTCGAACTCGTTGTAAGCTTATGGCTCTTGTTTAAAGGGCTGAAAGCCAGAGATCTTAGCGGAGCTGACTGTGTCGACGACGGCTCAGGTAAATCCATTTCACTACGGTTACCTGTGTTTCTCTAAATCTATGAAGATAATTAAACGCATTCTAAAATGGGCTGTAAGCATCATTCTCATCGCGTTGATCGTCTGGTTTGAGATAGCCTACTGGACGTCGAGCAATGACTGCCAGCTCTACTCGGCTGCTCCTACTAATCCTATGAAAGCGGTTGTGTACTGTAATTACGGTGTGCCAAATCTTAAGTTTCAAGAAATCGAAAAGCCAACGCCGGCCGACGATCAACTTCTGGTAAGAGTTCGCGCGGCTTCCGTTAACCCCCTCGATTGGCACTTTATTGAAGGCACACCGTACGTCATGCGTGCAATGGGCGTAGGTTTGCGTAAACCCAAGGACACAAGGCTGGGTGTCGATTTCGCGGGGACGGTTGAAGCAGTCGGCAAGAACGTCACACGGTTCAAACCGGGCGACGAGGTATTTGGCGGGAGAACGGGGGCCTTTGCCGAATATGTATGCGTCCGCGAGTCTCGAGCAGTGGCGTTGAAGCCGGCTAACATTACATTTGATCAAGCTGCTTCTGTTCCGATTGCGGCAATCACAGCATTACAGGGCGTTCGAGATAAAGGAAAGGTCCAGGCGGGTCAGAAGGTCTTGATCAACGGCGCGTCTGGAGGTGTAGGCACGTTCGCTGTGCAGATCGCGAAATCATATGGCGCAGATGTCACTGGCGTATGTAGCACCCGCAACCTCGATCTTGTCCGATCACTCGGTGCAGATCACGTGATTGATTACACGAAAGAGGATTTTACCAAAGGCGATCAGCGTTACGATGTGATTCTGGACAACGTTGCAAACCATTCATTGTCCGAATGCAGACGTGTTTTGAATCTGGACGGGAAATACGTCTTGATCGGAGGAGGAGGAGTTAACGAGAGCCGATGGGTCGGGCCGGGACTTACTCATGCACTCAAAGCAATGTTCTTATCAAAATTCGTAAGTCAGAAGATGGGCATGATGCTAGCGGAGCTCAACCACGACGACCTGGCATATGTCGCCGATCTCATGCAATCAGGCAAAGTCACGCCGGTCATTGACCGCACCTACAAGTTAAGCGATCTGGGTGATGCGATCCGTTATCTTGAACAAGGCCATGCTCGAGGAAAAGTGGTTATAAGTGTGGACTAACAACGCCTTGATCCTGTAGCCGCCTCGCTGTGTCGAGGCGTTCGCGTGCTTTTGCTGATTCAACACGGCGACACAGCGCCGTGGCTACAAGACTGTCATTCGTCCGGGTTCACTTCCCCTTCATTTGAAGGCGCTGACGGGTCTTGTGCCAAAGCGTGAATGATTTGCCGCCCATAAATAGTGGCCTTTTGCCTGCCGCGGTTGACGAGAATCACGACACCTAGCTTTTTCTGCGGGGCGAACCCTATGTAGGTTGAAGTGTTATTGAGTCCACCGTTCTTGTCGATGATGGTGAAGTTGCCTGCGCTGACGATCTGCCAGGCGAGACCTATCGTTAAGCGCGGGCTGACAGTAAAGATACCTTGATGAGCGAAGGCCATGGCATTTTCGATCGGCCCATGTCCGGGAAGCTCTCCGAGGTTAGCGGCCAGGAAGGTGGCCATGTCGCGTGACGATGAATAGATCTGGCCCGAGCCTGGCCACTGGAAAGTTCCTCCCTCCATACCGGGTCGTCCGAGCGATCTACCCGATGGATTGTAACCCTGCACTGCGCGGCCAAGCAAGTCGCGAGGCAAAGGCAATGCGGTCGACGTCATCCCCAGCGGGCCGGTTAGGCGTTGGTGCATCAAGGCTGCGAACCGTGTGTTGAACCGACGTTCGAGAGCCACCCGGAGCAGCACCATGGCAGCATCGGAATAGAGGTATTGTTGCCCAGGTTCGTGGTTCGGACTCGCCTTCCAGGAATTGAGGAAGCGAACAAAATCTGGCCAGGTAAATCTGCCTTTATGCCACGTCTCATATTCCTGCGGCCTGTTCGGTAAGCCGGAACTATGACTGGCAAGCTCTCCTAATGTTATCCGACGGACGTCACCACCACGCTGTAACTCCGTGATATATTTGGCAACCGGATCGTCCAAGCTCAGCTCGCCGTTTTTTACCGCTTGTGCAAGCAGTGTAGTCGCGAACACCTTTCCTACAGAACCGAGATTAAAGATCGAGTCGGCCGTGACCGGGCGGTTCTGAGCGTTGTCAGCCATGCCGTAGTTGAAGAATGAAGTTTTACCATTCATCCGAACCGCGACAGCAACTCCTCCTCCCTCGCCATTCTTCGGTAAGATCGGTTGAACCTTTTCCTTAACGATCTGTTCAATGTTGACCTGGGCGTGCAAGGGAGCAGCACTTAGCAGCGCCCAAATTATTGTGGTAATGAGCAAATCTGTTCGCGTCATGGGCGAGATTCTTAACTGCTCTGAGCAATTTCCGCAATGTCGAACGACTCCGCCGCCGGCGATCTCTGGCATTTGTAATAACGCAACAAATTTAACCGTGATCGAGTGAGCTCTTCACGCCGATGCCCGGCTTGTTGAGCACATGTGTGTAAATCCGCGTAAAAGCTGCGCTCACGCGGCTTATTTCGATGGATGTCTTCTTAGGTAGTGCTTGAGCTGCGATCTGAGGAAACGGCGACCGGCGCCGCTCTTAAGGTATCTCTCACGGCCTGGTGCGTCAGCTTGCTCCAGATAAGCTTCGTAATAGATCAGCTTCCAAGGCCCGCGATAGGAGGTCGCACGCGAATCACCCTTGAGATGCTGTTCAAATCGTTTCCGCAAATTTGCCGAGTAGCCAATGTAAAATCCGCGATCGCTTTCAGAGCGAAGCACATAAACGTAGTGCATCGCTGAACATCACTCCTGGCGCGTAAGCGAAGCTTTTACGCGTCTGATCGAGGAACTTTTTCGGCTTGCTCCCCGGAGTAGCGGGCGGTACAGATGCGGCGATCATGAATTCGCTTTTAGTGATCGGCCCAGCTAAAGGCAACCGGATTATACAGATTTTATCTGCAATTAATTACAGATTTTTGGGTCCGAATTCTCGTTAGATCGTGGTAGTGCTCGACGCTTTATTTGTGGCTTGTGGTGTGACAGCGATCATCGCGACACCATTCATGCTCGTTAATTGGTTCAGAAATCTTGCTCGCCCCAAGGCGCAGCGATGTTTCCCGCTCAAAAGCGTCCTTTTCTTCGCTATCCCCGTCGTATGCGGTCTACTGATTGGATTCACTGGCGCCTTCATAGGCCAACTCCAGGTTCTTCACTTCCTAGACGGTGTGCCACCAGAGGCGCCCGTTTTGGTCAACCAGCAAAAAGTGAAGAACCCCGCCGAGGTTATCGCCGCACTCAGGGAGCTACGCGACCTACCAGCACATCACTCAGAACCAACGCATCCCATTCGCCTCGACATTTACGGCCAATCACATTTGGCGCTATCGCTCGCGCGGGACTCGGGCAATCCGCGCGAGTACTGGGTGTTCTATCCACGTCACTGGATCACGCGGAACAACGAGGTCGGGCGTATCATTACGCCAGTGTTTGATGCATACTGACGATCTAACCATGCGATGGAGCGAACGGCGGACCGGCGTACGCTCCACTTTTGAGATGACTTCCACATTCGCACTCCGAGCAACGCGCGGTCTCGTCCGCCGTCGCTCATCTTGGTCTCGTTAGGCTCCGCTGCCGATAATGCCCCATGCACCACAAATCGTTCGTTTCTCGGTCGTTTGCGCCCTGGCGATCTGCTCGTTGGGTGTCCTCCGCCGGGAACCACAGAGTTTCGGAACGGCACAGAGAATGCGGTCACAGTGCGCTGGGCGCGCGAGCAAGTCTCTGTCCCCGCAGGAGCATCAGTGCCCGTGAAGAGCTACGAGTTCCCTCGCGCTTTCGAGGTCATCATTCCGCATGTGACGGCGTAATTTTTCGCAGTGCAGCAGTAATGTCGGCTCGGTCTCGCGCGCTTAATCCGATAGTCTCTTCGGCAGCACCTTGGACTTGTTCCTTTATCCTGGGTCCATTTTTCTGTTCAATGCGTCACGTCACTCGTCACTCTACGGGCTGATGACCTTCGGGCTGAGTCTCTTGATCACGGGTGCGCTATATGCACTCGCAGCGATGATCTTGTTCGGCATTTTCCGCGGCATACTGGGTGCATGGCATTTCGTGCGGCGACGTTGACCTATCTAACCAATCGGTCCGGCCAACCGGTGGCCGTCGTACTAAGGAAGTTGAGAGTTGAAGATGATAGTTGAGAGTAAAGCAAAGCTCGCCGCCACCAGCGGTGGTTGAGCACGGTCTCGTTGGTCTCCAGAACACACGAATAAAGCAAGATGCCTTCTTCCATCCGAGTACGCAGCATCGAACCCGCTGACCGCGCGGCATGGGAACCGCTTTGGGCCGGCTATAACGCGTTCTATGGCCGGAAAGGATATACGGCTCTCGCTCCGGAAATCACGGACACCACATGGAAACGCTTCTTCGATCCGGAAGAACCGGTTTACGCTCTTGTTGCGGAAGAGCATGGCCGCCTGATTGGTCTCACACACTACCTCTTCCATCGGAGCACAATTCATGTAGAGCCAGTCTGCTATCTTCAAGACCTTTTTACGGACGACGCGCAGAGAGGCCGTGGTATCGGGCGGGCATTGATCATTGGGGTCTTTGAGCAGGCGAAGGCGCGAGGAATCAAGCGCGTATATTGGCAAACCCATGAATCGAACGCTGCTGCCAGGCTGCTGTACGACAAAGTGGCAAAGTGCGCTGGCTTCATTGTTTACAGCCAAAATATGTAGACGGAGGATACACTCCTACCAATCCGGCTACGCGCGCAACAGATGAAACCATGACCGCGTACTGTCTGATTCATGGCAGCGGACAGGGTCCCGATGGTTGGAGGCTGCTGGCCCATGAACTGGAGCGGCGGGGTCATACCGTGCTTGCTCCTGCATTTCAAGTGAACAAGACCGACGAGGGCCTGGCCTGGCACGCCAACACCATCGTGGATGCTCTCAACCGCTCTGGTCTGGACCCAAATGATGTTATCTGTGGCGCACACTCCGCGAGCGGCATGTACCTGCCACTGATTGCCGAACGCTGGTCGCCGCGACGCATGGTATTTCTGGCAGCGGTTGTTCCGCGCCCGGGCATGAGCGTTATCGAGCAGTTCCGGGCCGATCCGTCGATGTTCAACCCAGCCTGGGTCGGACAGAATCCGGACGACGACAAGGTCGCCTTGGACTTCGTGTTTCACGATTGTCCGCCCGATCGTATCGATTGGGCAATGTCGACGCGGCTGATGTTTTATGCGAAACGCGCGCTGGAAGAACCGTGCCCATTACGCGCCTGGCCTGCTGTGCCTTCCGCATACATCGTGTGCGCCGACGACCGAACGATCATGCCAGCGTGGCAGCGAAAAGCCGCTCGAGAATTCCTAGGAGTAGAACCGGTTGAGCTGCCCGGTGGACACTGCCCACATGTCAGCAGGCCTGACGCGCTCGCGGATGCGCTGAGAAAGTTGAGCGTTGAGAGATGATCGTTGAGAGTCCAAGTCACGGCCCGACCCCGCTGTAGGTGATCGCGATCAGGACATGAAAACCGTAATACAACGAACTTGGGGCGTAGGTCATAGGTCTCGCTTCGACCACAATAGGGATATTAAAATCCGCGTCGATAGTGCATATCCCAACTCTGGACGCTTTGATTCATATAATTACCGGCATCATGGGAGCGTGGGTCAACAAAGGAACATACGTAAGCAGAACAAATCGTTGGCTTGGTATCTTCTATATTGATTTCGGAGCGATCGGCGCGAACTGGGCTCACATTATCATCGGTATTGCATCCATACTAATTGGCTTATTGACCTGACTGTGTGATGCTCCCCTCCCAAGCGAAAAATCAGTTGAGAGTCCTTAGACGAGAGTTGAGAACTCTTGTTCTCTTTAAATGATGCGACACGACGACCAGACCTTTCCAAGGAGACACATATGAATTGCAACTATCGCTTACTATTTGGGCCGTTGGCTGCGGCTATTCTTTGTTTCGGCATAATTGGCCTGGCACCGCTGCTTCCGGGCTATAGCCATGTGCGCCAAACGGTCAGCGAGATTGGAGAAATTGGCTCGCCGGCCCGGGTTCCTTTCGCCATCATGTTATGTTGTGTCGCGGCATGCATCTTGGTCTTCGCCTCAGCCGTCCGCGATTTATCGGTTACGGCGCGACACTCCCGATCGGCAGCATACCTAATAGCGTTCATGGCGTTGCCGGCCGCAGGGGTAGGAGTCTTTGCCTACCCGCACCCGCTTCACAACATTTTCGGCATTTCCGAATTGATTGGATACCAAGCGCCACTGGTGTTTGCATTGACATGGAGACG